>Ga0097691_1003212_pt1 | contig 10204 bp, 12 predicted proteins | sample NGESurdeep072012_8_FD_72858 | JGI IMG/M metagenome (GOLD analysis project Ga0097691, IMG submission 72858) | Arctic peat soil microbial communities from Barrow, Alaska - NGEE Surface sample 210-1 deep-072012 | ecosystem: Environmental > Terrestrial > Soil > Wetlands > Peat ...
GCAACGCGGCTGGGCGCGCTCGATCCGCGCCCGCTGCATGAATTGCTGTACAAGCCGTCGCTGTCGCTGGTGATGACGTTCTCGGCCGATCCGCATCTCGGCATGGTCGCCGACCGCTTCAGCGGCAGCGCGGTGGTGTTCCTGGCCACCACCACGTTCAGCATGCAAACGGCGTCGCTGCGCTGATCCTCTAGTTCAACATCCCCAGCGCGTGCAGGTAGGTCTCGAGCACTTCCTGCTGCTCGCGGCGCTCGTCGGTGTCCATTTTGCGCATGCGCACGATGGTGCGCAGCGCCTTGGGGTCGAAGCCGTTGCCCTTGGCCTCGGCATAGACGTCGCGGATGTCGTCGGTGGTCGCCTTCTTTTCCTCCTCGAGCTTCTCGATGCGCTCGACGATCGCCTTGAGCTGGTCCTTGGCGAAGCGGGTTGCGGGCTGTTCTTTTTCGGCCGCTGCGGTGGCAGGCATCGACATCTCCTTGAGGTCCATTGGGCGGCCAAGGCCGCCGCTTACCAAGGAGCTTTCGGAATAAGTCCGCGTCAGGTCAAGGCAATGCCGCCGTCATCCACGCTGTTCACATGGGCAAAACATTTTATTTGCGCATGATCTGGTCCGAAAACCGGTTCCCATCCCCGATCAAGTCGAGGACAAGCTTTTCGGGATCATGCGCGGACAAAGCGCGGCCAGCAAAAGTGGGAACCGGTTTTGCGTCCGGCCGCGCGCTCATCAAATTTAATGCTTCGGGCTGGACTTTTCGAATGCCGCCTTCTGATCGGGCGAGGCGTCTTTCTCGTGCCTTTTGCGCCATTCCTCGTAGGGCATGCCGTAGACGATCGCGCGGCTCTCGTCCTTGGACATCGCCACGCCGGTAGCGTCGGCAGCGTCCTTCATCCAGTTCGACAGGCAATTGCGGCAGAAGCCGGCGAGATTCATCATATCGATGTTCTGCACGTCGGTGCGCTTGCGCAGATGCTCGACCAGACGCCGGTAGACGGCGGCTTCCAGCTCGGTGCGGGTGTTGTCGTCCATGGCGGGGTCCTTAGCCTTTCTCGGCCGCAAAGATAAGCGCGCGCGCCCATCAGTTCCATAGGCAATAAAAAACCCCGCCGCGCTCCTAACCTGGAACGCGGCGGGCTTTGGTTGGCGTAAACGCTTAAGCGAGCGCCTTCTTCACCCGTTCCGCCGTCATCGGCAAATGACGCAGCCGCTTGCCGGTGAGCTGGAACACGGCGTTGGCGACAGCCGGCGCCACCGTCACCAGGCCGATCTCGCCCATGCCACTCGGTGGATTGCTGGTGCTGACGATCCTGGTATGGATTTCGGGCACGTCGCTCATGCGCATGACCGGATAGCTGTCGAAGTTTGTGGCTTGGACGGCGCCGTCCTTGACCGCGAATTCCTCGATCAGCGCCGCACTCAAGCCAAAGACCACGCAGCTTTCGAGCTGGGCATGCACGTTATCGGGCTGGATCACCACGCCCGGATCGACCGCGATCCAGTAGTTATGGACCTTGATCTTGCCGGTCTTGGCGTCGAGCGAGATCTCGGCCACGCCCGCCGACAACGTGCCGTGATAGTCGGAGAACGCGATCCCCATGCCATGGCCCGGCCGCTTCTTGGCGAAGTCGGACATCTCGGCCACCGCCTTGATCACCGCGTTGGCGCGCGGCTTGTCCTTGGTCAGCTCGAGCCGCAGCGCCAGCGGATCCTTGCCGGCCGAGGCCGCTACCTCGTCGAGAAAGGCTTCGGCGGCAAACTTGTTGTAGCCGGAGCCGATACCGCGCCAGGCATGCACGCGCATGCCGCGTTCTTCGCGGACATATTCGGCCAGCACGTTCGGCATTGCGTAGAACGCCTGATCGAGGCCGCGCGCGCCGATATAGTCCTTGCCGCCCGTTGCCTTGAAGCGCGGCGGCGACGCCACCGCATCGACGTTCTCCGACACCAGACGATGGTGCCAGCCGACGATGTTGCCCTTGGCATCGAGCCCGGCCTTGAGCACATGATGGGTCATCGGTCGCGGACGCGCGGCGGCGAGGTCCTCCTCGCGCGTGAGGATCAGCTTCACCGGCTTCTTGGTGATGTTGGACAGGATGGCGGCCTGGATCGCCGCATCCGGCCAGATGCGTCGGCCGAAGCCACCGCCCAGGAACTGATTGTGGATCCTGATCTGATCCGGCGTGGTCTTGAGAATGCCGGAGATGATCACGCCGGCGAGCGCGCCGAACTGGGTGCCGGTCCAGATGTCGGCCGACTTGCCGTCTTCCGAGACCTGGGCGACCGCGTTCATCGGCTCGATCTGAGCGTGATAAGTGTATTCGGACCAATAGGCCGCCTCCACCGTCTTCGCCGCGCCGCCGATGCCGGCCTTGGCATCGCCGACCTGGTATTCAACCTTGGTCTCGGCGTTGGCATCCTTGCCCTTGGCGGCGTAGTCCGCTTTCGCCTTCTCCGAGTCGAAGCCAGCGGCGGTGGCACCGCTGGTGTCCCAGGTCACCTTGAGCGCCTGCACGCCGGCGCGCGTGGCCTCGACGGTGTCCCCGATCACCGCCACGCCGAACGGCAGCGGGATGACTTTGCTGACGCCCTTGATCTTCATGACGTCGGGAACGTTGACGTCCTTCGGCTTGGCGCCTTCCATCGGCGACTGCATCACCGAGGCATAGATCATGCCCGGCACCTGCACGTCGATGCCGTATTGCGCCGAGCCATTCACCTTCGCCGGCACATCGCTGCGGCCGATATCCTTGCGGCCGATCAGCTTGAACTGCGACGGCTGCTTGAGATCGGCTTCGGTGATCTTCGGCGGCTCGGCCGGCACGGTGGCGAAGGCCGCAACCTCGCCGTAGCTGATGCGCTTGCCGGACTTCTGGTGGATGACCGTGCTCTTGTCGGTGGTCAGTTCGGCCACCGGCACATTCCATTTGTCGGCGGCGGCATCGAGCAGCACCTTGCGGGCCTGCGCGCCGGCCATGCGCAACGGCATGAAAAAGCCGGCCACCGCGACGCTGGCGGCGGTGATCTGCGCACCGTTAAACGCAGGATGGTAATTACCGTAGAGCTTCGGATTGGCCGGCGCGAATTCGGCCTTCACTTTCGACCAGTCGGCGTCGAGCTCTTCCGCCAGGATCAGCGGCAATGACGTGTACACGCCCTGCCCCATTTCGGCGGCCGGGCAAATGATGGTGATGGAATTGTCGGCACCGATGCTGACAAAGGCATTGAACTTTGTCGGCTGCGTTGCGCCGAGCGCCTCGCCGCCGCGGCCGAGACCGCCGAGCGTGAAGGCGAAGGTCATGCCGGCGCTACCTGCCACGAAACCGCGCCGGCTGATGCTGGTGTCGATCGATCCGTTCTTGACGCGAATGGTCATGGCTCAGGCCTCCCGGGCGGCGCGTTGAATGGCGCGCACGATGCGCGGATAGGTTCCGCAGCGGCAGAGATTGCCGTCCATGTGGCTGACGATCTGTTCGCGTGTCGGGGCCTTCGTCGTGGCGAGCAGCGCCGCCGCCTGCATGATCTGGCCGGACTGGCAGTAGCCGCATTGCGGCACCTGCTCGGCAACAAAGGCTTGCTGCAGCGCGTGCGTGCCGTCGGGCGACAGGCCTTCAATGGTGGTGACTTTCTTTCCGACCACTTGCGATGCCGAAATTAGGCACGAGCGCATCGCCTTGCCGTCGATATGCACGGTGCAGGCGCCGCACAGGCCGGAGCCGCAGCCGAATTTCGTGCCGGTGAGCTTCATGTGCTCGCGCACGACCCAGAGCAACGGCGTGTCGGGCTCAACCTCGACCGTCGCCGCCTTGCCGTTTATTGTGAGTGCAATCGCTGCCATTCGCCCCTCTCAGGGATTCCCATTGTGATTTGCGGATTGTTCCGCGTTTATTGGCGCTTGCGCCGCTGACGCGGCGTGGCGCGGATCGACTAGCCGAAAGTCTAGCAGTGCGGCGAGATCGGCCTCGTTTTATTGGAAGAATTATAACCAGATTTTTGGGGCGATGGGCAGCTATGGTTGCGACATGAACGCCCCCCTGCGCGCTTTTCTCGCAGACCTGTTTCGCACTGCGGTAGCCGCGGCGCACCCGGCGTCATGCCTGCCGCCACTGCTGCCACAGCCGCCAGATGGCCGCCTCATTCTGCTCGCCGCCGGCAAGGCGGCGGGTTCCATGGCCGAAGTGGCGGAAGGTTTTTATCTCGATCGGCTGAAGTTGCCGGCCGAACGCATCACCGGCATCGCGGTGGCGCGCCACGGCTATGGCCGGCCGACCAAGGCCGTGACTATGATCGAGGCCGGCCACCCGATTCCCGACGCCGCCGGTCTCGAAGCCGCCGACCGCGCGCTCAACCTCGCCGACGCCGCCACCGCCGACGACCTGGTGCTGGTGCTGATGTCGGGCGGCGCCTCGGCCAATTGGATCGCGCCAGCGAGCGGCGTTTCGTTTGCGGACAAGCAGGCGGTGACGCGCGCGCTGCTGCGCTCCGGCGCGACCATCGGCGAGATCAACACGGTGCGCAAACATCTCTCGCGCATCAAGGGTGGACGGCTGGCGCGCCACGCTTATCCGGCGCGGCTCATCACCATCGCGATCTCGGACGTGCCGGGCGACGATCCTGCGGTGATCGGCTCGGGTCCGACCGTGCCCGATCCGAGCACGCTTGAGCAGGCGCGCGCCATCGTGGCAAAATTCAAGCTCGAGCTTCCCGCTGCCGTGACCCGCGCACTCGGCGACGCCAAAAATGAATCGCCGAAACCCGGCGACCCGGTGTTCGCCGGCAGCCAGTTCGCGCTGGCCGCGCGGCCGGCGGATTCTCTTCATGCCGCGCAAGCGGCGGTGCGCGCGGCCGGCTACGAATGCATCTCGCTCGGCGACCGCGTCGAGGGCGAGGCGCGCGAGGTGGCGCAGGCCCACGCCAAGCTCGCGCGCGAGCTGCGCGCGCAAGGCGCATGCGCCGTGCTGCTGTCGGGCGGCGAGTTGACGGTGACCATGCGCGGAAAGGGCCGCGGCGGACCCAATCAGGAATACGCCCTGGCTCTTTCGATCGCGCTGGCCGGCATGCCGGCGGTGGCGGCGCTGGCCGGCGACACCGATGGCACCGATGGCGGCACGGGCAGCGCCGCCGACCCCGCCGGCGCCCTGCTCGACGGCGACACGGCAGCGCGGGCCAAGGCCCTTGGCCTCGATCCCGCCGCCTTTCTCGCCGACAACAATTCGACCGGATTCTTCGAAGCCCTTGGGGATCTGCTGCTGCCCGGGCCGACCTACACCAACGTGAACGACTTCCGCGCCATCGTCGTTGACAGGCCATGACGGCTCACGCCAAAACCGCCCCCACACTTGCAACCGACGAGACCGTGACCGCATTGCCTTTCACCATCGCCAGGCGCTGCATTTCCCGCATCATCGCCCGCGCCGCCGCGCCGGCCGTGCTGCTGCTGCTGGCCGTCTCGGCGCATCCGGCGATGGCCGATTTCCGGCTGTGCAACAATACCGGCGGCCGGGTCGGCGTCGCATTAGGCTACAAAGACGCGGAAGGCTGGACCACCGAAGGCTGGTGGAACATTTCCGCGCGGTCGTGCGAAACCCTGCTGCGCGGTGCGCTGGTTGCGCGCTACTATTACATCTACGCGGTCGATTATGACCGCGGCGGCGAATGGTCCGGTCGCGCCTATATGTGCTCACGCGAGAAGGAATTCACCATTCGCGGCACCGAGAACTGCCTCACGCGCGGTTATGACCGCACCGGCTTTTTCGAGGTCGACACCAGCGAGCAGCGCTCCTGGACCGTGCAATTGACCGACAGCGCCGAGCAGATCCCCGACCGGCCATTGCCGTCACGCACCCCCGGCCCCTCGCGCCCGCCGAGCATTGCGCCGTCAGCTCCAGCCGATGGCGGCAAGCGATGAGACGCCTGCGCCGCGCCAAGATCGTCGCCACCCTCGGGCCGGCCTCCTCCAGCGCCGACATGATCGGGCGGCTGTTTGCAGCCGGCGCCGACGTGTTCCGCATCAATATGAGTCACACCAGCCAGGATCGCATGCGCGAACTGGTCGCCATGATCCGCGGCGTCGAGCGTGACACCGGGCGGCCGATCGGCATCCTGGTCGACTTGCAGGGCCCGAAGCTGCGGCTCGGCACCTTCACCGGCGGATCGGTGCAGGTGAAGAGTGGCGATAGCTTCGTGCTCGACTCCGATCCGGCCGCCGGCGATGCCAGCCGCGCTTTTCTGCCGCATCCGGAGATTTTCGCCGGCGTCGAGCCCGGCCACACGCTGCTGATCGACGACGGCAAGGTGCGGCTCACCGTCACCGAGGCGCAGCCCAAGCGCATGACCACGCGCGTCGTGGTCGGCGGCAAATTATCCGACCGCAAGGGCGTGAGCCTGCCGGATTCGACGATTCCGTTTTCCGCCTTGGCCGAGAAAGACATCTCGGATCTCGAAGCCGCGCTCGAGGCCGGCATCGATTGGATCGCGCTGTCGTTCATCCAGCGGCCCGAGGATATCGCGGAAGCCAAGAAGATCACGCGCGGACGCGCGCTGCTGATGGCCAAGATCGAGAAGCCGCAGGCGGTTTACCGGCTGGCCGAGATCCTGGATATCGCCGACGCGCTGATGGTGGCGCGCGGCGACCTCGGCGTGGAAATGCCGCTGGAAAAAGTGCCCGGCGTGCAGAAGCAGATGACGCGTTCCGGCCGCGCCGCCGGCAAGCCGGTGGTGGTCGCGACGCAAATGCTGGAATCGATGATCTCGTCGCCGGTGCCCACGCGCGCGGAAGTCTCCGACGTCGCCACCGCCATCTTCGAAGGCGCGGATGCGGTGATGCTGTCGGCGGAATCGGCGGCCGGGCAATATCCGGTGGAAGCGGTGGCGACCATGAACCGCATCGCCGAGGAGGTCGAAGGCGATCCGCTGTTCCGCAATATCCTCGATGCGCAGCGCGCCGAACCGGAAGCAACCGGCGCCGACGCCATCGCCGATGCGGCGCGCCATATCGCCGACACGCTCGACCTGGCGGCAGTGGTGTGCTGGACCTCGTCCGGCTCGACCGGCCTGCGGGTGGCGCGCGAGCGGCCGCGGCCGCCGATCGTGGCGCTGTCCCCGAATATCGCTACAGGGCGCCGGCTGTCGGTGGTGTGGGGCGTGCATTGCGTCGTCACCGAGGACGCCCACGACCAGGACGACATGGTGAACCGCGCCTGCCGCATCGCGTTCAAGGAAGGCTTCGCCAAGACCGGCCAGCGCGTGATCGTGGTCGCCGGCGTTCCGCTCGGCACGCCCGGCGCCACCAACATGCTGCGCATCGCATATGTGGGGTCCGAGGCTGCGGGGGATTAGCCTAAGTCGCAGCACTCACTCTATCGGCCTCATGCTGAGGAGCGCGCGCAGCGCGCGTCACCGCAAGTCGGCCTTCGCCGATTTGCGCATTTTAAAATCCGATCTCGGGTGAACCTAAGATCGGTGCATGCGGCCGCCCCATCCTTCGAGACGGCGGCTTCGCCGCCTCGAAGGATGGGGCGGATTGGAAGACGGCTAAATATCCCGTCCCTCGACCTTTTCCTGCAGCGTCTTCACCAGGTCGGGGATGCGCTGCAGGCGCGGATGGACCGCAAGCGCACGGCGATAAACTTCCAGCGCCTGCTTGTCGTCGCCGATGTCTTGCAGGATCAGTCCTAAGCCCGACAGCGCGCCGAAATGGCGCGGCTCGCGCTTGAGCGTCTCGCGGATGTCGGCGAGCGAACGGCCGTAATCCTTCTTCATGTAGTAGAGGGTCGCGCGCCGGTTCCAGGCTTCGATATAGTCCGGCTTGATCTTTACGATTGCACTGAGCAGCTCGATCGCGAGATCGATCTCATGGGTCTCGACCGCGGTCTTCACGCGCGTCATCAGCAGATTGGCGGTGTCGCTGCGCGAGACCACCCACACCGCCCAGATGCGCTCTTCGATCGCCTTGGCGGTAGTGTCGTCGGGCGCAAGCTTGAGCGCCCCGAACAGGAAATCGAGATTGCGGGTGCGGTCGCCGCGCCCGACATGCGGCAGTTGCTTGGGCGGCTCGATCCAGTCGCCTGGCGCAGCGCCAGCCGTAATCGCATAGGCCACAGCTAAAGCGGCACCGAACAGAAGCGCTAGGAATCGCGTGCGCATGGGCGAAGATTAATCTCTCCGCCGGGTAAGGCAAATATGCGGCGATGGACGTTAGCGCCCCCGAGGGGCTTCAGGCCAAGGATTTAGCCCTGGCGGGCCTTATAGCGGCCATTGGTCTTGTTGATGATGTAAACGCGGCCCTTGCGCCGGACAATCTTGTTGTCGCGGTGGCGGCCACGCAGGGATTTCAAAGAGTTACGGACTTTCATGATCGGCTCTGGGTTCTCTGTTAGCCGGGTTAATAGGCACCCCACCCGCCCCTGTCAACGCAAGCAGCCCTCCCGTGGTTACCGCCAAGGGCCTGCTTTACAGTCCGCGCGGGGGTTTAAGCCATGCAACGGAGCGCCGATCGCTTTCTGACCACGCATACCGGCAGCCTGCCGCGGCCGGACGACCTCATCCGCATGATGTACGCCAAGGAGGAAGGCGTGCCGGTGGACGTGGCGGCGCTGGCGGCGCGGGTGCGCGCGGCGGCGGCCGAGGTGGTCAAGAAACAGGCGGATGCCGGCGTTGATCTGATCAATGGCGGCGAAATGTCGAAGCCGAGCTACGCCACCATGCGCCACGAATACGAGACTGTCACCAAAGCCGGCTTCGTGTTGCAGATCGATTGCCCGGACCTCGCCATGGGCCGGCATATCCAATACGCGGATTTGAGCCTGCCGAAATTCCACAAGCGCGCGCAGCTGCATGTGGAAGCGCTCAACCACGCGCTTGAGAATATCCTGCCCGAACAGCTTCGCATGCATGTGTGCTGGGGCAACTACGAAGGCCCGCATCATCGCGACGTGCCGCTCGCCGACATCATCGACATCGTGTTCATGGCGCGGCCGAACGCAATTTCGTTCGAGGCCGCCAATCCGCGCCACGCGCATGAATGAACGCTGTTCGAGCGCGTGAAGCTACCTGATGGCAAGATGCTGATCCCCGGCGTGCTCGAATCGAAGTCGAACTTCATCGAGCATCCGGAACTGATCGCGCAGCTCATCGGCCGCTACGCCAAGCTGGTCGGTGCTGAGAACGTCATCGCCGGCAGCGACTGCGGCTACGGCACCTGGGTGGGACGGGCGGCGGTCGATCCCGACGTGGTATTCGCCAAGTTTGGCGCCATGGCGGAAGGCGTAGTGAGCGCCTCGCGGTAGTTTTGGAGTTAGTTGCTGCGCAGGCGTCTAAAAAACCGCGGCAGCAGAAGCACGATCGCAATGAGTCCGAACGCGATCAATGCATAGCGAATATTTTCGGCATCCCCGGCAATGGCTTGGCGACCGGCATGGCCAATCCAGGTATAGGCGACCGCCGATGGCGCCATGAAAACCACCGTCGCCAGAACATAATGATGGAACGGAATGCGCGTGACGCCGAGCACATAATTCACGATGTTGTACGGAAACACCGGAATGAGCCGCACGAAGGCGACGAATCGCCAACCCTCCTCGTCAACGTTACGCATGATGCCCTGCAGCCGAGGTCCGGCCCGGCTTTCGACCCAATCGCGCGCGATGTAGCGCGCAACCAGGAACGCCAACGCGGCACCGAGACTTCCACCTAAGAGATCGAGCGCGCTGCCAAGATAAGGACCAAACAGTGCGCCGCCCACCAGGTCGAAGATGCCGCCGGGAACCATGGCGACGGTCGCAACCGTATAGAGCAGGACGAAGCCGATCGGCGCCCAGATGCCGAGGCTGGCGATCCAGGCTTCCAGCGCTTCGGCGCTGATGTCTAAACTAAAACCCCATACCACGGTCGCCCCGCCGGCGATGAAGAGCAGCGCAACAGCTATGAGAAGCCAGCGTCGTGGATGCGCCATTGCCCGGCAGGCGGGTGGAAGAAAATTCGCTAGAAGAATGGTGGCGGACGCAGTCACATACGAACCTGTCTCCACTGTCAAATTCCCTGCTAACAGGGAAATTAACAGGGAATTTTGCAGATTCAGGCGATCTGCGGCAATTTTGGCATCCAGTCGGTGAGCAAATTCAATGACTTGCATCGAAATTCCCTACTCGATGGAACAGGGAATTATTTTAGCGGAACAGGGAATTTCGCCTGCCAAAACCGAAATCATCG
>Ga0097691_1003214_pt1 | contig 10203 bp, 16 predicted proteins | sample NGESurdeep072012_8_FD_72858 | JGI IMG/M metagenome (GOLD analysis project Ga0097691, IMG submission 72858) | Arctic peat soil microbial communities from Barrow, Alaska - NGEE Surface sample 210-1 deep-072012 | ecosystem: Environmental > Terrestrial > Soil > Wetlands > Peat ...
TCATTGAGTTCGTACTAATGACCTTCGCGTAATACCGCGCGGACTCTTTTCCACAGGCGACCAGGCTACGACTGGGTTCCCGATGATCTCGGCTCGCAGGGTCTTTTGCGAAGGTCATTAGTACTGCGAGGTCGTGCCTCTCGCAAGGCAAGCAGGTCCGGGGACTGACCTGCGGTCGGCACCCGTCCCAGATCGTCGGCTGGGAGCGCACGACGATCCGAGCCGGACAATGATGTCGACATGCCCAGCATTCTGATCATCGATCCTCCGCGCGAAGTAGCCATTCAGCCTGATGCCGTGGTCTCGAACGTTGTGCACCGTGGCGTCGGGATGAACGTGACTGTCTTTGGCTTCGACGCTGGCGAGGAGCTGACGGAGCACCAGGCGGCCCGGGCGGCAGTTCCTTAGGCGAGGAACGGTGAGTGCCGAAGCCTGGGATGTTCAGTTGGCTCAAATCGAGAACAGAGGGGCCGACGTCGAGGACATCTTCGGTGCAAACCGCATTGACATGATCGGCTCTGATGGGGCCTACCTGTCCTGCGACGAGATCTTTGAAGTGATGTTCGGAAGTGAGTGATGAAACTGCCCCCGACCACCGGGAAGGTGGGACACGCATGGCCACCGATCCGTCTTGCGCGCTTTCTCCCGCGAACGGCCCCCTTTACCTCGCTTTGGTCCCAAGCCACCCACCGCGAGGTATCGCCCGAGGGCGTGTTGTCGACCATGGTCCGGCTGGTTTGCCCGCAAAGTCAACGATCAGCTTCGGGCCCGTGGCCGGAACCCACTTGCGATGGCCTTGCCGCCTACCATCGAGGCATGATCCGCACCCGATTCACGGAGATGTTCGGCCTCCAACACCCGGTCATGTCCGCACCGATGGCGATGCACTGTGGTGGGACTCTTGCCGCTGCTGTGTCCGCAGCAGGTGGCATGGGCTCATTTGGCGGCATCCATGCGACCGAAGGACCGGACTGGGTGAGCGCGCAGGCTGCACTGGTGCGGCATCTGACTGATCGCCCGTTTGCCATCGGGTTCATTACTCCGTTCCTGCCTTTCGCCGAGGACCACTTTCAGGCTGCGCTCGACGCTCAACCTGACGCTATCGCTCTGTCATTCTCGGATCCGGGCGATTGGGCTCGGAGAGTGAAGGATGCTGGCTTACGGCTCATCTGCCAGGCCCAGAGATTCGAGGACGCCGATCTTGCTGTCGAAGCGGGCGCCGATGTCCTCGTCGCTCAGGGTAACGAGGCTGGAGGGCATACGGGCACGATGAGCCTCCTCCCAATCCTCGGAGGGATTGCCGACCGACACCCCGATGTGACGCTGCTCGCCGCGGGAGGTATGTCCAGCGGTCGGACACTGGCAGCCGCCCTGCTTGCTGGTGCAGACGGCGCCTGGCTCGGAACTGCCTTCCTCGTGACGCCAGAAGCCATCGAGGTTGACAACGGCTACAAGGCGGAGATCATCGCGAGCGATGGAGGCGACACCGTGTTCACCCATGCCTACGACATCGCATCTGGGATGCCGTGGCCATCGGCCATCGGGGCGCGCATGCGGCGCGACGGCTTCACTGAGGAGTGGGCCGAACGCGAGGCCGATCTCCGCCGGCACGCCGACAGCGTGACGCCGGGCAGCGCGCCGGTCTACATGGGGCAGTCTGCCCGCTTCGTCGACGTCGTCCGGCCAGCTTCGGACGTCGTCCGGCTGGTGAGCGATGAAGCAGAACGAGTCCTCCGCGAACGCCCAGGCTCTCTCGTCTCGGGATGAGCCCCGAGACGCCGGGACGAGGGCTCAGTCGGGAGACGTAACCTCGGTCTCCTCCGTGCTGGCACCCTTCTCCTCGGGATCCCCAAGGTAGCGAAGAAGTGCCCGGCGCTCCCGGTATCACTCACGTACCCCGCCGTCTCTACGCCCTCGGCGATGTCTAGCGCATCCACGTCACCCGGTGAGAAGCCGACGGTCGTCAACGGCGTGCCGGTGCACCCGGGCTTCGGCTTACTCTCCACCATTGGGTGGTCCGTACCCGCACTCGGGGTCCAGATCTACGGCACCGGTGCGGGTACGCGGTCCGTCTTCAACACGCTTTGTCGAGCATCGTAGATAGCGGCCCGGTACATCGTCACCGGGTACCGCATGGCTGCGAACAGCGAGGTCGGCAATTCTGAGCTGACCTGAGTTCAGAGGCCCGGGTATGCCCGCGCTCGCGCGAGTTGGCTGCCCACTACCGGCACGAGTGGGGCACCTGATGTCCCTTCCCAAGTTGGCCTCATGCGTCGCCTCGATGATGGCGCGTGGCGGCGTGTGGGGGCACTGTTGCATTGAGCGCGACCGACGCTGAACCCGCATCCACTGGCGTCGCGAATGAGCATCAAATTGGCGCTCATGTCTTCACAATCCATTTCAATACGGGATTTTCAGGTCACCTGATGCCTTGCGTCGGGTGGTGCGGCTCAATGCAACAGTGCCCTTCGGACGCAACGGGTACATCATGACGTAGCCGTTTGGGGCCAGAGGTACGAAACTGCGGTCGGATCGTCCCCTCTTCTTGCCTATGCCGCACCAATTCCCCCACCCGGCGCTCGCAGCGACGGCCGTTGTCAGTGGCGGCGAGCTGGGCGTCGAAGGCGAATTCCATTCGGCCACCAACTACGCTTGCGACACGAGGTGGTCGTCGTTCAGGAGATTCTTCATGAAGAGCCGACAAGTCAGCTTTTACGTTCAACTGCACGAGGTATCGCAGCTAATGGCGGCGGTCCAGGATCACGTCATCCCTCGCTACGAAGCACTTCCGCACTTCCTGGGCCTGACAGTCATAAAGTGTGACGTCAGGTCGCGCGCCGAGGTGATCGTCACGTCCTTCTGGGACGACGGGCTCGACGGTTCGGAGCAAGAAGCTTCGAATTTCATCGACGAGATCCACGAAGTCACGGGCGCAAACCCTTCTCGAAAAGCATTCGACACCCTGTACGCACAGGTGCGGGACTCCGCAGGCATCTTCCAATTGTGGCCCGTCGTGCCGGTGTAGTAGTTCCCCGCAAGAATTCCTTGACGTATTGACGACGGGTGAGTGGGGCCCTCTGAACGGCACTGTTGCATTGAGCGCGAACTTGCCGGGATCCGTAGGGGTTCGTGCCTGGGTCACGACTGAACGAGTCTGTCTGGATGCAGGGCGATGTGTAACTTAACAAACCCCCGCAAGTGGGTAGAGAATAGGTACATGGCAAACATCGGCTCTGTTGCGTTGATGGATCACGTGGCGCGTGCTCACCAGCTCCGTTGAAATGCACGGCTCAGATCACCTGCGCGAGTTCGTCGAATGCCGCGGCAAGGGTCAGTCCGGGACGTGCATCGACCCCGAGTTCGTAGTGTCCTCGCCGCAGGTTCTGGATGAAGGCATGTCCTCGGATCACGACGCTCGCCGTCCGGTCCCGTTTGAGGCCTCGCATCGGTCGAAGTCTTGCCTTGAGCCGCCCATGGTCAGCTTCGACCCGGTTGTTGGCGTACTGGGTGGTGTCGTGCAGTGCAGCCGGCAAGAGCTCGGTGACCACGCGGACCAGGGCGTGGGCCCGGTCAGTGGTGATCTCGGCCGGCGCTCCATGGGAGCTGATCGCATTGGTGAAGAACCTTGTCGCAGCCTTCAGGTCTCGCTTCTTGGACACGAACACGTCGATGACCTGCCCGTATTGGTCGACCGCTCGGTAGACGTATCGCCAGGTCCCGGACACCTTCACGTAGGTCTCATCGACGAACCAGTGTCCGCCGACACGGTGGCGGCATAGTCGAGCCGCGTCCACCAGGATCGGTGTGAACCGCTGGACCCACCGGAACAGGGTCACGTGGTCGACCTCGATGCCACGCTCGGCGAGCAGTTCTTCCAGATCCCGGTAGGACAGCCCGTAGCGCAGGTACCAGCGCACAGCGATCAAGATGACCTCAGGCGGGAACCTGAACCCGCCGAACGCTGAACTGGGTGGCTGGATAGGCCGGATGAGACGGAAATCCTTCATGCCGACAGCCTCGTCCATGAGCGGATTAGGCACGAGCCCCAAGGCGACCAGGCCGGGGTGCGCTCAATGCAACAGTGCCTTCCGATCACTGACGCCACTACCGAGCCGGGCCTAGACCTTGATTCCCCCTCTGTCGAACCCGGTACCGCGCCAGGTTTGGACAGACCTTCGTCTTCCGCCCGTCGTCATACCACAGGATCACATACGGAGGACCGGCGTCATCGCTGGGCACCTCTGTGACGACGCCGACAATCTCCTCAGATCCGTCACCCAGTCCGTACCTCACAAGCTGATCGCCAATCTCTGCTCTCACGGCGCAACCTTCGTCGTCCCACTCTTCGAGTCAAGCCTGCTCTCTCCGCCTTGGCGAAGACAGAGTCCAAGGTCTCCATTCGCGCAGGTCCCCTGCAGCCTCTTGTGCAAGTTCGATCGTCATGGTGTTGGTCGGGTTCGCAAGTCCTCCGCCCCGCGCAAGGAGCCGGCCGAGGGTGCCTCTGATCACCGGCTCGGAGGCGGGTATCGGCCGGGCCTGACTGGCCCATTGAGGCGACCCGGCTCAGTTTCGGGCAGATCCACTCGCCACTCCGGTTGGTTGAGGCGCGGCCGTAACACAATTGATGACCATTGCCTCTGACTGGCCTTGGCCGCTGGTGCCAAAGTTGAATGCGTGGCTCCGGCCAGCACGGGTCTGGGTCTGGGCCGAGTTCGACGAAGAAGGAGCAGGGCTGTGGCTGGAAAGACTGACCAGATGAAGGGCAACGCCAAAGAGGCCGTCGGAGACCTGACCGGAAACAAGGATCTCAAGGGCACTGTTCCATTGAGCCACACCACTCGAGGCATGGCATCAAATGAGCCGAGAATCCCGTATTGAATTGCATTGTGAAGACATGGGTGCCGCGGAATTGATGCTGAGTCGCGGCGCCAATGAGTGCGAGTTCGGCACCGGTCGCGCCCAATGCAACAGCGCCGCTGTGTCGATGGCTGACGAGTCCAGTCGTGGTCCGTCTCCGTGGGAACGGCAGCTCTACGCACATCTGAAGGGTCATGTTGAGACTGAGCGAGCCATGTTGGAAAAGTATGCTGAGGTGGCGGAGCGGACCGACTCAAAGGCGTTTCGGTATCTGGTCAAGCTGTTGGTCGACGAAGAGGTCCGTCACCACCGTCTCTTCAGCGAGATGGCCGACTCGCTGGAGACCCAAGCGCTGACGATGCGTGAGGAGCCCGACATCCCGTACATGGATTTTCAGAGTGCCGACCGTGCGGCGGTGCTCGAAGGTGCGAAGGAGCTTCTTGAAAACGAGAAGCGGGACATCGGCGAGCTCAAACGGCTGCAGCGGGAGTTGCGCGCCGTGAAAAACACCTCGCTGTGGGGACTCTTGGTAGAGCTGATGCAGCGCGACACCGAGAAGCACATTGCGATCCTCAAGTTCATACGCGATCACGCCTGATCATCCAGAAGGGCTCTGCTGCATTGAGCGCGACCCCGCTCAGTCGCGGCAGAGTTCGTGCCTGGGCCGTTGACGGGCGAGGCTGTAGAAGTGAAGCGCCGATATTTCGTTCAACCGGTCCAACCACCGAGGGCAGGGTTCGCCGGGTTCAAGTTCCCGCCCGAGGTCATTCTGATTGCCGTCCGCTGGTACCTCCGCTACGGGCTTCACTACCGGGGACCTTGGCGTCTCCCCGGACCGGACTCGCACCGGCCGGCTGTCCTCAGCTGATCGCTTGGTTACGTCATCACAACATGAACCTCCTTGTTGTCATGGCGCCCAAGCTGCTGGACGCACCCCTAACGCACCCCCTAACACCGGCGAGGGGAGCGCCATCCGCCGGCGCGTCGTTGTTGAACGCGAGTTGCGCCACTGCGGCACATGTAGATCATCCAGTGGAGTTCCAGCGTCTTGGCGGATGAGCCGACGCGTTCGACGTTCGTGCACAAGCTTGAACCCAGACGGACCGAGGCGGGGCGTGCCCGCCGAACCAGTCAGGAGATCGCTGGCATCCCAACCATTGCGCGGAACTCGTCAGTCGTATTTGTGACTGGGAATGGCTCGCTTGGCACCTCGAGGCCTAGCCGATCGCAGATGGGATCCCACCCTTCCGTCGGGGACCACTCCAGAAGGCGATCCGCCGGGATGCCTTGTCGCACCGCTTCGTTATGCCGCTCGTAGGCGTCCATCATGACGGTGGGGTCATCAAACGCATCGCTGAAGCGATCGCGCAGCAGCTGAACGACAGCATTCATCCAGGGCGCCAACTCCGGCGGAACCTTGTCAAACGATTGAAAGATGGTGTTCGATGCACTGCGGTACCAAGATTCCGGATCTCGCACAGAAAGTAACACGAGCGCCTCCGGGTTAGCAGCTGACAGTTCAGGCCAGAACGAACACCCGGGCCAGTCGACAAGAGAAACATAGCCAGCAGGCATCGTTGCCCATTCAACAGGTCGGCCCTCGATAGCGTCGATCCAGCCTGGAGCTTGGGTCGGATCTCCGAGAACCTCGAGCATGTGATGACACGGGCCGCCCAACAACTGTTCGAGGGCGATCTTCAATGAATGGGTACCCGTACGACCGACTCCGGCACCTACAACCTTCAGCGTCATTCCGTTCCGCCGATCTCTCGCGATGCATGATTGCCACCGAGACACTACTTCCCATCGGCTCTCTGGGCTCTGGGACCGCTCCGAGTTCGGTGACGTCCTTAGCGCACGGTGATGCGCCTCTGGGGGTGTCCCTGAACGCCGGGTGTGGGCCCGCCGCTCCGAAGGAGACAGGACCACGGTGAATCCTGGCTGACTGACACGCCCGGGTTGTGAGCGGGCGTTGACCTGCATTCAGCTGAAAGGATGAGTCATGCCACCAGAGCGAACCGGGACTGGGCATGCCGTGCCAGACCCGCCACGGTGCCGGTCGTTCGTGCCGTACTTCCTGGTCTCGTCGATCGCAGTGATCCTGGTCGGCTGTTCGTCGGTCACGAGCCCTCCTCGAGTCGCAGTTGTCGGAGACTCGATCACTGCCCTCGCTCAGCCGGACATCTCGAGTGCGTTGGAGCCCTCCTACGGCGTTGGCTTCCTATTCAGGATCAGTGTCCGGATCGATCCGATGCTGGACCTGGTCGCGTCCGACTTGCAGCGCAACAGCCCGACCGCGGCAGTCGTCATCAACCTCGGTACGAACGACGCTATTGCTGGAGGGGACAGCGCGTACGCGCTGATGAACTTCGATCAGCTCATGACGACCGTCGGCTCAGTCCGGTGTGTGGTCCTGACCACGATCGGCCCCTTCGCCGACAATCAGGGAGGAAGCGATGTCGGCGCTTCGCTGAATCGAAGGATGAACGACTTGGTAGCTGCTGATCCTCGGCGTTACAAGCTGGTCGACTGGAACGGATTCTTGAAGAGCCTCAACTCGCAGGTGCACCCGATCTATTTGCAGCGCGATCTGATCCATGAGACCCAGGCGGGAGCCCGTTGGATCGCAGCCTCGGACAAGAAGGCACTCGATATGTGTGGCACGGACGAGCAGATTCCGATGATCAGGCCGCCCACGATGTAGCTCAGTGGCGCACCTGAGGGTGTCACCTACCGCCGGGAGTGCACCACCGTCCGGCACATCGGGGACAGGTAAAGACGGCCTGGAGTTCAAAGAGATCTAGCGTGAGCGATGTGACTGACCCCATCTTTGAATCTGATAATCGGGCACTGTTGCATTGAGCGCGACCCCCTCGAGCTGATGTTGGATTCGTGTGCAGGTCCAAGCTGGACGAGGCTTCCAGGATGAAGCAACGCCGTGCTCAACCTGTCATCCAGCACCCCGCCTCGGCGTTTGCCGGGTTCCGGTTCCCACCTGAGGTGATCCTTCTCGCCGTGCGGTGGTACCTGCGTTACGGACTGTCCTATCGGGATCTCGAGGAGCTCCTGACTGAACGTGGCATCGCGGTCGACCACGTGACCCTGTTCCACTGGGTCCAACGGTTCACCCCGATCCTGGCCGATGCCGCAGTCCCCTGTCGCCACGCCGTGACGCGGCGATGGTTCGTGGACGAGACGTACGTCAAGGTGTCCGGATCTTGGAGGTACGTGTACCGGGCGGTAGACGAAGACGGCCAGGTCATCGATGTCTTCGTCTCGAAGAAGCGGGACGCGAAGGCAGCCAGGCGGTTCTTCAGTTGTGCCATCGGTGCCCATGGCAAACCGACTGAAGTGACCACCGATCGCTCGCGAGCCTTGGCTGGCGCAATCACCGAGCTCCTACCGCTCGCACTACACGACACCACGCAGTACGCCAACAACCGGGTCGAATCCGACCATGGTCGCCTGAAGGCGCGGCTTCGACCCATGCGTGGTCTGAAACGCGACCGCACCGCCAGCGTCGTGATCCGAGGTCATGCGTTCGTCCAGAACCTCCGCCGTGGCCACTACGAGCTCGGTGTCGAGGCGCGCCCCGGCATGACAGTTGCCGCAGCGTTCGACGAGCTGGCGATGGTGATCTGAGCCGCCGACCTCACCGAATCCGGCTGGTACGCGTCCGATGATCAGTCAACGCAACAGAGCCCGGGCAGGTCATCGACGTGTTCTTGTCGAAGAAGCGCGATCTCAAGGCTGCGACAGGGTTCTTCTCCAGTGCGATCCGCTCACTCGGCGAGCCGGCTGAGGTCACAACCGACCGGGCCCACGCCCTAGTCCGAGTCGTTTCAGAGCTTCTGCCGGATGCACTGCACGACACCACCCAATACGCCAACAATCGAGCCGAAGCAGACCACGGGCGCCTCAAGGCAAGACTTCGGCCAATGCGCGGCCTTAAACGAGACCGAACGGCCAGTGTCGTGATCCGAGGACATGCCTTCATCCAGAACCTGCGGCGAGGGCACTACGAACTCGGGATCGATGCGCTTCCCAGACTGACCCTTGCTGCAGCGATCGATGAGCTCGCGCTCGTGGTCTGAAGGGCGAGTCTCACTGGAACCGATCCTCCCGCGCTCAACTATCCCTCAACGCACCAGAGCCCCTAGAGGCTTCCCGGTGTTGTGACTTGTTGCTCTTCTGGCCCACCGCGCCACTTGTCACGATGGGGAGGCATCCTAAATGGGGAGGTTTACGGCCATGCGATCTCGAGTGGTGGCGTTCGTCACACTTGTTGTCATCCTGGAAACCGCGGCGCTGGTGTGGTCGATACCTCCCAGTGGAGCAATGGCTCCACGCTCCCTCAACGTCGAACAATTGGCGGCGCTGCCGTCCGGTGGTGATGCCGAGTTCTTCGGTGCAATGGCGGGTCGACCCTTGAACGCGCCCATCGTCGGAATGGCCTCGACCATGGATGGCGGTGGCTACTGGCTTGCAGCCGCCGACGGAGGCGTGTTCGCTTTCGGTGACGCCGCCTTCTACGGATCCTTGGCTGGTGCGGCAACAGGCAGTCCGATTGTCGGTATCGCCGCTAATCCTGTGGTGAGCGGATATTGGTTGGTGTCGGCCGACGGTGTCGTGCACCCATTTGGCGGGGCTGTCTGGTATCACGGACTGGTGGGTCGGTCCTTGAACGCGCCCATCGTCGGAATGGCCTCAACCATGGATGGCGGTGGCTACTGGCTTGCAGCCGCCGACGGGGGCGTGTTCGCCTTCGGTGACGCCACCTTCTCCGGCAGCTCCGTTGGAGGGCTCCCGCCTGGACCGGGGCCTGTGGTTGGGATCGCCGCCTTCCCGGACAACTCCCACTACTTGTTGGCGACCAGCCGTGGCGGCGTCAGCGTCTTCGGCTTCTCGGGTGGTAGCTGGCCGGGTGGCTGGGGTCAACCGGCCAACGGACTGATGGTCGCCGCCGCAAACTGGGGTACAGGTGACGGTCCTGGCTGGTGGACTGCTGGGACTGACGGAGGCGTATTCGCCCTAGGGAACGCTCCCTTCTACGGATCGATGGGTGCCACCGCCCTCAACGCCCCGATCGTCGGAATATCTGCCACCCCGACGCACCACGGCTACTGGATCGTCGCCAGTGACGGCGGAGTCTTTTCCTTTTGATCCCAGTGTGATCAAGTTTTCGGCTGCCCCGTATCACCGGGATGTGATCGCCGTCTGCTCCTAGTCCCATGCATGGGTCGGAGCGGCTCTGTTGCATTGATGGATCCTCGTGCGCGTGCTGGCCAGCATCGGTAATGTTCACTCTTCAGACCACCAGCGCAAGCTCGTCGAAAGCCGCGGCAA
>Ga0097691_1003215_pt1 | contig 10199 bp, 8 predicted proteins | sample NGESurdeep072012_8_FD_72858 | JGI IMG/M metagenome (GOLD analysis project Ga0097691, IMG submission 72858) | Arctic peat soil microbial communities from Barrow, Alaska - NGEE Surface sample 210-1 deep-072012 | ecosystem: Environmental > Terrestrial > Soil > Wetlands > Peat ...
GCTATTGGCAGAGTTCGAGATTATCGTGAAGGATTTATCGGGCATTTTAAGTTAAGCGGCCATGAATCACTTAATAGACAGCAGTCGTTATCCTTAAGAAACTGTTATGGAGGCTTTGCGTAGACCAAAACGATTGACGCGCCGCCCGGATCAAGTTGAGTAAATCAGAAGCGAAACGCTTCTGTGAGGGGTGGTAACGCTTTCAGCGGCCGCTGCGATAAAGCTCAATTGAATGCGCAAGCCGACTTGATTTCAGACGCCGGAGCTTCGCATCAGTTCATCGGCCGACTGATGCCGATGCAACCCAGAGCAAGGCAAAGGAAAGCAAGATAAGGCAAGCGAAAATCAAACAGCGAACGTAAGTCAATGTCGACTCACTGCATTATATAGTCCCGGACTTGTCGCCGCGATCGCGATGCTTCTGGAAACTCCGCCGATTTGCGCAATAGCAGTTTGCACACCTACGACATGAAACTTTCCGTCTGCATCCGCGCCAATCATCGGGGCGCCTGAATCGCCATGCAGAGCGACACAATCACTCACGATTAAGGAACCGCCTTCATACATCCCAACAATGTGACAATCCGTGTCCGCGGTCACCACGAAGGCGTGATCTTGCGCAAAACCCGGAAGCATGACCGGTGCATTTTTCACAAGGGGGGCGTCAGCTAGCTCAAGTGGTCGAAACTCTTCACCTACCAAAGTCGAAATCGTCAGGACCGCCCAGTCCGACGTTAGGTTTTTTGCCACAGCCGCCGGGTCGTATCCGGGCCCGATCTCATAGTGGCCGATAATGACGTTGGCGCGATATCGTCCGCCTTCATCACCGAGCAAGAAGTGGATGAGTTCCGGCCGAATAAAGCGTCGTGTTCGCGCATTGAAAATGCAATGAGCGGCTGTGAGTACCTTATTCGGGCCAACCAGGCTTCCAGTGCAGGCACTGCCGGTACCGTTGTAAATTTTTCCAACGGACGACCATGGGTATGCACTGATGTCCACCCTTGTGCGGTGATTTATATTTTCGGCCGCCGTTGCGGAAATTATTGTACCCGCCAGCGCACCGAGACAGTAGATTAAAAACCAATGCAATCGCACGTCATTCGCCTGTTGAACCATAAAAAGCGAAACCCGCCAGGGTCGCGTCGTTGCCGCCAACGACCCAACTTCAAGCCTAACTGACGCTAATTCTCTGTGGCATCGAAAATTTGTCAGCGCAAGACTTAATGCGCGGATCGCAGTTGTAAATTCCGATCGACCGTAATCAAATAGACATAAAGTTTTGCAACCGCTTAGCTTGACTTTGGCCGATTTAGGCGGCGTGGGCGAGCGCATTTTGCATGCGGTGCCAGATACTGCGGGGAATTTTGATGCTGTCTCGGCGCGGCCGGGACATGAAAGTAATCTGATGGCCCCATATTTCGCGGCGCACGGCGGCGATTGCATCGCTGAAGGTGAGGAATGCTTTTGGATACCAGGCGGCGGTTCGAGGCATGAGCTTTCTTAGTTTGGAGAGGTCGTGCGCCCACAGCGTGACGATGGAAAACAAGGCGAGCAGCGCCGGAGTGGTTCGAAGAATTGCCTTATCGGACCACTGACGCTGGGTTTCGACACCGAGATGGGCGCGGGTTTCCTCGAAGGTGACTTCGACCTGCCAGCGGCACACGAACCAGGCGAGGATATCGCACGGACGGGCGTTGAGATCGGTAGCCAGGAAGGCCTGCGGTTCGAGTTCGCCTTTGGGATCGCGAACGAGGAGCCATCGGATCGGCACCGGCGGCGTGCCGCCGCGATACCAGATGGCGGTGCCGCTGGCGATTTCGACGAGGCGGTTGGTTCGGCCGTACCAGAGGCTGACGCGGTAGCGCTGCCATGAGACGTTGCGATCGTTGAGGATGGCAGAGAGCTTTTTCAGGCGCTTGCCTTTGATCGGCGGCCGGCCGCGGCCTTTACGCTTTTGTGGCGGAAAGGCGAACAGATTGGCATCGAGCCGCAACCTTGTGACGACGCAGACATGTTTGCGCACCGCGGCGAGGAATTCGATGGCCGCGAACGCGCTGTCGGCGACCAGCACGATGTAGCGGTCGGGAAGCCAGCGGTGGATTTGCAGGGCGGCCTGACGGGCCCAATCAAGCAGCGTCTTGGGGGCTCGCGATTTGCCGGTATAGAAGCGCTTGGAAGGGGCGAGCATGGTGAGGAAGGGCAGCGCCATGATGCGGTCGGCCCACGGCACGCGCACCAGCAGCATGGCCGAAAGCCAGCGCAGGCCGCTGGCTTTGACGAAGTGTCCCTTGGAGGAGCGCACCGGATCGCGATAGATTCCGCGGGCACTGATCTTGGGCCCCCAGCGCCGCTCGATGGTGTCATCGAGCCCGATCACGACCGGGGCGCCGGACGGCACGAAAGCCTTGATCAGCAGGATCAGGAGCTGGCCCGCCGCCGCCCGGGACGACCATGTCGCGCGGTTGAGGATGCGGTGGAAGGTGCAGAAGTCGGGATCGCGATCACGGCCCAGAATGCGTAGCGCCGTCGTGACGGTGCGGCGGCCGGGCGCCAGGATGACGCCGGCGAGCAGAACCATGACGTTCGACCAGGTCGGGCGCGTGAACAGATCGGCGAACCCCGCGAGCCGGGCAAGGAAGCGCTCCGGCAGCGGAGACCCAGACGAACTGGGGAGAAGACGGGAATGTTGCATCCCATCGGTAGAATCAACACGCTGAATCGCGGCAACCTCACCGCGGTGCGACAAATCGAATCGACCCGCTCATCGAGTCTCGCCTGTCCGCCGCGCAACGGGCACATTGACCCGCATGACGAAACCCGACCCGACGCTGGCTCAGATCGCTGCTCAGTTCACGCGGCACGACGTGCAAAGGAGTGGCGGTGGTTACTTGATTCTCGACCGCCGCACCTCGAATCCTGTTGCTCGGCTGCGTCCCATTCCCGACACCGATCGCTTCGAGCTGTTCTATTGGTCAAACGTCAAAGGCCGCTGGACAACCTTCGGAAACCTCGGCCGAATGAAGCTCATGCTCGAGAGCGCTCATGAGATCGTCGAAAGCGATCCGATGTTCCGCATCCCGAGGGCCCGATGACCCCCGTTAAAATTGGCCAAAGTCAAGCTTAGGTTCCGGCAATTTCACGACCTCGGGCTGTGCCGCGATCGCTGCCGCCGGTTGCTCCAGCCAGCCCTGCTCCTTGGCAAAGGCGACGACTTTCTCGCCCACGGCGCGGCCGAGCCGGCGCGCCTGCGCTTCCACGTCGGGCGAAAGTTTCTCCGGAGCGGCTTTTTCAGTCGTCAAAACCGTGGCAATCGCCGCGTTGCGCGCCGCCGCCTGCTTTCCGGCAGGGGGCTTGCCGGCGTCCTTGGCATCCGCATTGAACGCAAGCAATTGCTTCTTTCCGCCGCTCGAGAAATACGACACCGTCATGTCGGCGACCACGCCGCCGCGGCCGCCGCCGAAGCCGATCTGCTTGTTCTTGGCGGTACTGCTCTGGTCGTCGGCGCGCAGCCGCCCGCTCACCACCACTGCCTCGTCGTTGAGGGTGAGCCCCTCCTCGCTGCCGGGCTGCGCATCGAGCCCGGCCTCGCGCAAGGTGGCGACGATGCTGGCGACGATTTCGTCGTCCACGCGCGCAAGCGTGCGCCGCTTGCGCTCCAGGATTGGGTAATTGATACCCTTACGATCCATTCGCGCGCTGAAACCGCGGTCAATCGCCTCCACTTCGGGGGCCGCCACGAAATCCACCACCAAGACGGTCTTCGGCCGCGCCGGCCCGCCGCCAAACATGCCATTCGCCCCGCCGGTATTGGCGCAGCCGGCCAGCGCCAGCGCGGCGATGCCAAGGACGATGAAACGTGAGGTCGACGGTCTCATTCGACCGCACGCCTAGCACAGTCCCGCAGGTCGCAAGAACAGGTGGCGCGGATGGCTGCCTGAATCCGCCGGTCACGCCGGCGGCGCGGCGGGCGGCTCATGGGGTGGCGGGGCGCTGGCGGCCGGCGGCGCTTCCGGCGCGAACGACCGGTCATGCCCATTGCGGGCGGCGAAGCGCGCCAGCCTGCGCGTGCGCGCCCGCTCGCGATAGCGCGCTAGGCCCTGCGCGATCCGGTCGATCGGCCGCGTCCCCCAATAGATGCCTTGCGCCAGCACCCGGCCGAGCACGCCGCCGGCCCAGACCAGTTCGTAGGGCGCGAACAGCCGCCAGGTCGGGTCGGCCTCGACGATGCCGCGCGCGATCAGCTCGCCGCCCATCGCCGTGGTGTTGAGCCCGTGCCCGCCGAAGCCGCTCGCCACCCACAACCCGCTCTCGATCTCGCCGATCTGCGGCATGCGGTGGATCGCGCGCCCGAGCGTGCCGCGCCACAGATGCGCGATTTCGACCTTCCCGAGATCGGGAAAATTGCGCTGGATGTCGGCGACCAGCCCGCGGCCGACCCAGCGCGGATCGGCCTCCCAGGCGCGCATGCGGCCCGACCACTGCAACCGGTTGCCGCCGACGATGCGGTAATGATTGTCGGCGCGGTTGGTGTCGCTGACCGCGCCGCGATAGCGCACCACCTCGTGCAGGACCGGCCCGATCGGTTCGGTCACCAGCACGAACGTCGTGATCGGCAGCAGCGTCGCGCCCAGCCGCGGCATCAGGTCGCCGAGCTGCACATTGCAGGCGAGCACCACATGCGCCGCACGCACGCGCGCGCCGGGCGTGTCGATGCGCTTGCGAACGCCGGCGGGATCGACCGCGAGCGCCGGCGTGTCCTCGAAGATACGCGCGCCGAATTTTTCCGCATCGGCGGCCAGACCGAGCGCGTAATTGAGCGGATGAATGTGGATGGCGCCGGGAAAATGCAGCGCGCTGAAATAGCGCTGGTTCGGCAGCACCTCGCGCACGCGCTCCGTCGGCCAGGCCTCGACATTGGCGCCGATCCAGCGCAACCGCTCGACCTCGCTGCGGATCTCGTCGCCATTGTCGGTCTTCGAGATATGCAGCCAGCCGGGAACCGGATCGACTCCGGGCATGCCGGTCTCATGAATCGTACGCCGCACATAGTCGAGGCCTTGTTCCGACAGCGCCCAGAGCTGCTTGGTGTGATCGAGCCCGATGCGCTCGACCATGCTGTCGATATCTTCCTGAAAGCCCGGCAGCACGAAGCCGGTATTGCGCCCGGATGCCGCCCAGGCCACCCGGTTGGCCTCCAGCACCGCCACCGACCAGCCGCGCCGCGCCACCTCGCGCGCCACGGTCAAGCCCGCCAGCCCGGCGCCGATCACGCAGACATCGACGTCGATATCTAAATTCAGGCGCGGACGCTCCGGGCTTGCCACCCGGGTCGCCTCGTACCAGCCCGCCGCCATATTATCGTCTTCGCTCATTGCCACACTTGTTCACAGTGACGCGGCGCTGCTTCGCCCCGGGCGCGCATGCTAGACTGCCGCAGATTCGAAATCGACGCTTCGGCGTCCCCCTGCCCCACTATCCCGATACACCAATGCGCCGCCTTTTACTGCTACGCCACGCCAAGGCCGAACGGTCCGAGCCCGGAACCAAAGACCTTTCCCGCGTCCTGATCGATCGCGGGCGCAAGGATGCCGCCAAGATCGGCGCCTATATGGCGGCCCATGCGCTGGTTCCCGACCGGGTGGTCCTATCGCCCGCCGCGCGCACCCAGGAGACTTGGAAGTACGCCGCCACCGCGTTCCATCCCGCGCCGGCGGCGATGTCGGCGGAACGGATCTACGACGCCACGCCGCATTGCATTCTGACGGTCATCAAGGACACCCCGGCGTCCGCCCATACGCTCATGGTCATCGGCCACAATCCTGGGCTGCACGACCTCGCGCTGATGCTGGTCGCCGCCGGCGACATCGATGCGCGCGAGTTGCTGCGCGAGAAACTGCCGACCTCGGGGCTGGTCATCATCGATTTCGCCTTCGACAACTGGAGCAAGCTGCATCCGCAGTCCGGCCGGCTGGAGCGCTTTGTGAGCCCGAGGTCGCTGGAAGCAGCGGCCAATTAGGCCGTGGATTCATAAATCAAGATTGGCGGGCAATGGCGGAGCTATTCCACGCATCAAGTGCGGACTTCGGCTTAGGCTTGTGGCGTGACGGCGTTTTTAGTCCATGGCGATCCGCGTGCCGGTTGCGCCATTCAACAGCCGCTTGAGGTGGAAGCTGGCAAGCTGATCATCAGCGTACTTACCAACATGCGCTGCGAATGCCGCGATTGCGCCGGGGTCGCCCGCTTCCAGTTTGGCAAAGGCCTCCAGATAACTCTTTGTCGAGGGATCATCGTGCTGTTTCGCCGGCAAAGGTTCGAAGGCGCGCAGGGTCTCCGACCTGCCCCTCAGCAAAAGGTCCCCCACCGGACGGCCCCGGAAGTCCGTTACCTTTGCCGCCAGGATTGCGCTGACGCAAATGCGGGTGCCGAGTTGTTTGTTGGCGGCTTCCAGCCGCGCCGCGATATTGATGGTGTCGCCATAGGCCGTGTAGTCGAAGAAGCGGCCGCCACCGAAATTGCCGACGATCGCCGGTCCGGCATGAACACCGATCCGTGTGACTCCCAGAGAGATTCGCTTTTTGTGCCAGCGCACGCGGAATGTTTGCGCGTATTCGTCCAAAGCCAATGCGCAAGCGACAGCTCGGGCAGCATGGTCCGGCTGCTCGCCAGGGGCTCCGAAAAGCACATGCAAGGCATCGCCGACGATCTTTGCTACGGTGCCGTCGTGCGCGAACACGAGATCTGTCATGCCCGTGAGATAGTCGTTCAGAAGCGGTCCAAGCACGTCAGGTTCGAGCGTCTCCACTAACGCGGTGAAGCTGGCAATGTCGGTGAACAGCGTTGCGATCTCGCGACGTTGTCCGCCGAGATCGATCGCGTCCGCGTCGCTGGCAAGCCGTTCAGCCAGATTGGGCGAGAAGTAACGCGAGAGCGATGCATGCGCCCGTTCGGCTTCCGCCTGCCGCCGCCGTGCTTCGCGCAGGACTTCGACATGCCGAAGGGTCTTGGCGATCGTCGTCTCGAGATCAAGAAAATCGATGGGCTTGGTCAGGAAATCGAACGCACCCCGGTTCATCGCGGTGCGAATGTTGGCGATGTCGCCATAGGCCGAGACGATGATGGTGGAGAGCTTCTCGTCGCTCTCCTGCAGCTTCTGGAGGAGTGACAGCCCGTCCATCCTCGGCATATTGATGTCGGTCACCACCAAATCGACGTCCTGGTTCGCCTCCAGCACGGTTAGGGCTTCGACACCGTCGCGCGCAAACAGAAAACTGACGCTGCCATCGCGGATCTGGTGCCGAAACTTCTGCTGGATGAGCGTTTCCAGGTCCGGCTCGTCGTCGACAACCAGAATCCGTGCGGTCATGCGGCGCGTTCAACCCGCGTTTCGATTTCGCCGCGGAGCATCCCGAAATCGATCGGCTTGGTCAGAAGTGCCTCGGCGCCGTTCGCCAGCGCCTGGCGCTTCGTCTCCGCATCGCCATAAGCAGTGATCATGATGATTGGAACATCCGGCCGCATGGCCTTCGCTTTGGGCAGGAGTTCAAGGCCGCTCATCCCCGGCATGTTGATGTCGGACAGGATCAGGATGAGTGATTGGTCATGGGCCTCGGCGATGCGCTGAAGTGCCAGGCTGGCGGATTGCGCAAAATCCATCGTGAACCGACCGGCGCGAAGATCGTGACGGAACTGTTGTCGGAACAACAATTCAACATCCGGCTCATCGTCGACCACAAGGATGAGAAGGTTCACGTGCGTTCTCCTGATTTGGCGATGGTTGCAGCCCCACGCGGCAGAACAATCCTGAATTCAGTAAACTCGCCCGGCTGCGTATCGACCTCTATAGACCCGGCATGTTGCTTGACGATGATATCATAGCTCAGCGAAAGGCCGAGACCAGTTCCCTCGCCGACGGGCTTCGTCGTGAAGAACGGAGTGAACATCTTTTCCTTCACCTCGGGCGGAATTCCGGTGCCGTTGTCGCGGATCCTGATTTCGACGCTGTCGCCGAGGTTCTTGGTGGTGGCAGCAAGCGTGGGCTCGTAGTCGCCTCCATTCGCTTCCGCTTTGCGCTTGGTCGCCGCGTAGAAGCCATTTGAAATCAGGTTGAGTAGCACCCGCGTAATCTCCTGCGGGAACAGATCGGCCTCGCCGGCGGCCGGATCAAAGGACCTTTTCAGCGTGATATTGAAGCCCTGCTTCTCGGCCCGTGCGCCGTGATAGGCGAGATTGAGGCTCTCCTCGACGACGGCGTTGATATCCACGGGCCGGCGCTCTCCTGAGCCCTGACGCGAATGCAGCAGCATGTTCTTGACGATCGAATCAGCGCGCTTGCCGTGCTGCACGACCTTATTGAGATTGCCCTGTAGCATATCCGCAATCTCGCCGACCTGTGTTTGCAGCTTGCTGTCGAGTTTGGCGCCAGCAAGCGCCTCCCGTAATTCATCAATAAGCTCGACCGAGATGGCCGAAAAATTGTTGACGAAATTGAGCGGGTTCTTGATCTCGTGCGCGATCCCGGCGGTCAATTGACCAAGTGAAGCGAGCTTTTCCGTCTGGATCAGGCGATCCTGCGCGGTCCGCAATTCCTCCAGCGACCTGCCCAATTCGCGCGTGCGCTTCTGTACGTCATCAAACAGTCGGACGTTTTCGATCGCAATCACCGCCTGGTCGGCGAAGGTGGTGACTAGTTCGATCTGCTTTTCCGTGAACGGCATAACTACAGTGCGCATCAGACCAATGACGCCGATTGGGATGCCCTCGCGCAGGAGTGGAACCCCGAGCATCGAACGATATTTTCCGAGGCTCTGATATTCGAGATAGGTATACTCGGGATCAGCAAGACAATCCGGCAGATGAACCGTTTTCTTCTCGAGTGCGGTGCGGCCGATAAGCGACCCCCGCTCTGCAGCAATCGGATGTTGCGACGCGTGATTCAAGAAAGAATCCTCGGCATTGTTAGCCGCTGCAGAATAGTACTTGTCGCCCTGTAGCCTGAAAATCACCGCAAATTCGGCTTCGCAAAGTCGGGCCGCAGTTTCAACGATGGTATCGAGAACGGGCTGCAGATCGAAAGCCGAGCGGCTGATGACCTTGAGCACGTCGGCAGTGGCGGTCTGCTGCTGCAGAGATTCGCGCAGCTCCTTGAGCAGCCGCACGTTCTCGATGGCGATGACGGCTTGCGCGGCGAAATTCGTGACTAGCTCGATCTGCTTGTCGGTGAACGGACGGACCTCCTGGCGGTAGATCGTGATCACGCCGATCAACTCATTGTCTTTAAGCATAGGCACGGCAAGAATGGTCCGGGCACCACCAAATTCGACGAGGCGATTGCCGCCGGCGTATGGCTGCTCCGCCGTCACATCGGCGATGTAAACCACCTGCTTCGTACGGGCGGCACGGCCGAGGGGGGATTCCGCATGCGGGCGGATAACCGGTTCGCGACGGCGCGACTCGGCCAATGCGGGCGGCGCATTGTGTAGACCGCCGCAGCGGAACTCATCTCCCTCGCAAAGCCAAATGATGCCGAACTTCGCTTCGCAAAGCCGGGTCCCGTTCGCGAGCATGGACTGAAAAATCGGCTCCAGTTCGTCGGGCGAGTTGCTGATGACCTTAAGGACATCCGAGGTCGCGGTTTGCTGGTCCAGCGACTCGCTCAGTTCCTGAGTGCGCGCCTGCACCTCCTCGAACAACCGCACGTTCTCGATCGCGATCACCGCTTGATCGGCAAACGTTTCAGCAAGTCCGATCTCCTTGTCGGTGAACGGTTGCACTATGCTACGCTGCAGAAGCAGAACTCCGATGGGCGTTCCTTCGCGCTGCAACGGTACCCCAAGTATCGTCCGTATATTCCCCGAGCGGGATCTGTTCGCTAGCTCAGGGTCTGGATCGGATTGGGCATCAATGACGTGAACAGATTTGCCTTCGAGCACGACCCGGCCGATGATCGATCCTCGCCCCGGCTTGAGCGGTTCACGCTGCATACGCTCCTTGTGTCGCTGCGAGTGGCCATACATGGCAACTTGATGGTAGAGGTTATCCTTCACCAAACGGATCCCCGACCGTTCTGCGCGGCATAAGCGAGCCGCCGATTCGACGAGCGTGTCGAGCACTACCTGTAAGTCGAAAGTCGAGCGGCTTATGACCTTGAGCACGTCGGCAGTGGCCGTCTGCTGCTGGAGCGATTCGCGCAGTTCGCTGAG
>Ga0097691_1003216_pt1 | contig 10194 bp, 14 predicted proteins | sample NGESurdeep072012_8_FD_72858 | JGI IMG/M metagenome (GOLD analysis project Ga0097691, IMG submission 72858) | Arctic peat soil microbial communities from Barrow, Alaska - NGEE Surface sample 210-1 deep-072012 | ecosystem: Environmental > Terrestrial > Soil > Wetlands > Peat ...
CTCCCTGAGGACCACCACCAACTCGTCACGCGTCGCCATGCTGACCCGCCTCATACCCACCCCCACCGCTGAACACCGGCGGGTGAACAAATCAGGTGAGGCAACAGGTCACCATCCGGGAGCATTTCAGACGACGCAATGCGAGTCTCGTCGGCGAGCACATAAATGCTGCCGTCGTCGGCGCGCCCGGCGGCGAGGATGCCGCAGGCGTCGGCGCCTTTGCGGGCGGAGGCCGGCGGATCGACCGCCGCCACGATGCGCATCAACTGCGGCGGCGGCGCCTCGACGCGGCAGCGCTCAAGCCCAGCGCGCGACCACAGCGCGTCGTTACGCTCCTCGATGATCTCGCCCTCGATCTCCTGGCGTCCGAGCTTGGTGCCGCGATAGCGCGACAGCACGGTGTCGACGAAAGCCGGCGCCAAATTGTAGGCGTTCGTGCGCGTGCCGGCATGGGTCACCGCGGTGCGCGGGTCGGCCAGCAGACGCGTGAGCAGCGCGATCGGCCGCGGCGTGGTGGTGATCACCTGCCGCGGCCGCCCGCCAAGGCGCAGTCCGAACTGCAGCATATCGAAGGTCGCTTCGGCATGACGCCACTTGGCAAGCTCGTCCAACCAGGCCGCGGAAAATTGCGGGCCGCGCAGGCCTTCGTAATTTTCCGCCGAAAATATTTCCGCCAGCGCGCCGCCCGGCCATTGCAGCCGCCACCGCGAGGGCATCCATTCGGGCCGCTCTCTGTGGCTGTGCACCGCGAGCAGGCCGGAGACGCCTTCCACCATGACCTCGCGCACTTCGTGTTCGGTCTCGCCGATCAGCGCGATACGCGCGTGTTTGTCGTTGATCGCTACGCGGCGCACCCATTCGGCGCCGGCGCGGGTCTTGCCGGCGCCGCGGCCGCCGAGCACGAGCCAGCTGGTCCACTCCTGCCCGCTATTGGCGCGCTCCGGTGCGCGCTGGTGGTCGTGGGCGAGCGCCGCAAAATCGGCGCCGACCGCTTCATTCCAATGAGCCTTCTGGCTCATCAGAAATTCTACCGGCGCCATTTCGTCGAGCTTCGACAAATCCTCGTATGCGTCGTGCAAGTTCGTTACGGAATTCGTCAAGATCGCGGGGTACGGGGTCGTCGTCGGCTTCATCGGGCGGAGCCACTTCATCGGGGCGGTTGAGCGCCGCGATCTCGCGCAGCGTGCGTGAAATGCCGGCCAGCGTGCGCACCGTGCGCTCGGCCTCGGCTTCATTCGAAGGCCCGAGCACGCCGACCGCGCGCTCGATCACAGTCATCTCGCGCTCCACGACATTCTGGATGCGCTGGGCGAGCGCGGCGCGCTGCTGCGGCGACACCGGGTCAGCGACGCCGGTGGCCGGCATCGGAGTTTCGGCGGTCGCGACCGCAGCCGTAGCGCCGCGCACGGCATGGAAAATATCGACCGTTCCGCTGGAAGGCCGCCGGCGCTTCCAGCCCCATTCCCTGATGCGGTTTGCCAGCGTGCCACGCGACAGGCCCATCGCTGCGGCAATGTCGCAAAGCGGTGTCAGCGTGGTTTCGTGCAGCCGCTTACCTTCTGCGATCAGTTCGGGCGCGACCTGTATTTTGTGAGCTGCCACGGCGAACCTCCCTGCCAAAACGCAACGCGCCGGCGCGGACGCCGGCACCAACGTGTTCGGATCGTGTAATGTTAGTGGGACGACACCAGCGCAATCGCGATCAGCGCCATGATGGCGACGATCAGCAGCGCTTGCGGAATCCAGCTGGGGCGCGGCCGGTCGGCGTCTAAGTCAGGGGGCTCTCTCGGAGGCTGCGGCATCGCGGCAACCTCGCGCGTTTGCCGGCCCCACTCAAGTAAAGAAATACAGATAGACGCCGGTCAACATGCCGAGCACGCCGAGGGTGGCGAACAGCAGCACCTGGCCCACATGCTGCCCACTGACGCCGGCGCGCGCCCGGTGGCGGGTGGCGGCGATGCGATGGTATTGCAGGGTCGACATGGCAAGTCTCCCGCGGCCGGGCAGGTCTCCCGCGGCCGGCCCGGTTCAAGCAAAGAAATACAGATAGACGATGGCAAACGCGCCGAGCGCGCCGAGCGTGCCGAACATCAGCACATACCGCACGGTCCGCCCGGTGACGGCGGCGCGCGCTTGGTTCGGCGTTTCGGCGATGTAAGTGTTGGCGACGTTTGGCATGGCTGCTCTCCCAGGCGCGGGGCGAAACGCCAGCGCGCCTACGACAACAACGCCGGCCGCGGCCGCCTGTTCCGCCGCGGCAGCGCGAAGACCCAAATGTGGAGCGTCCGGTAACCATAGCCGAGCAGCGTTACGCTGTCAATATATTCCTAGGACTTTTTTCTATTATTTTTTGCGGCCGCGGATAACCCCCGCGCTCAACCGAAAAACGCTTTCGAATAAACGTGTTAGCGCAGGGGCTCGGCGTGGCAGGCACGCCCGCCCTGCTCCCAGAACCAGCCGCATTTGGTGCAGCCGCCCAGGCTGAAGCCAAGCGCGACCAGGCACAGAATCGCTGCGAGACGCTTGTGCATGGCTGCAAGCTTACCCCATCGCCGCCGCCGCCGCGAGGGTGGCGTCATCTCCCTCTCCCCGCTTGCGGGGAGAGGGTCGGGGTGAGGGGCACTTTGCATACGCACAGAACGTGGTGACGCCCCCTCACCCGCCGCGCCTTCGCCCTATGGCGGCGGGCGACCTCTCCCCGCACGCGAGAAGAGGTGAAGCCACCCTCGCCCCCTTTGACCTCGCGCAAGGCGCCCGCCGCCTCGCCGCCTAAACTACCGCCATGGACCCCGACCCTCCGTCTCCGCTGGGCGAGCCGTTGCGGCGCCAGCTCGGGCTGCCGCTGCTGGTGCTGTACGGCGTCGGCATCACCATCGGCGCCGGCATCTACGTGCTGATCGGCGCGGTCGCCGGCCACGCCGGCCGCTACGCGCCGTGGTCGTTCCTGCTCGCCGCCCTCGGCATGGCGCTCACCGTCGGCTCCTACGCCGAATTGGCCACGCGCTTTCCGGTGAGCGCCGGGGAAGCTGCTTACGTGCGCGCGGCGTTCGGCTCGCGGCTGGCCTCGACCTTGACCGGCCTGCTCACCATCCTGATCGGCATCGTGTCGTCGGCCACCGTCGCGCTCGGCGCCGCCGGCTATATCGGGCAATTCATCGCGCTGCCGGCAAGCGCGGTGGTGACGGTGGTGCTGCTGGCGCTCGGCGCGGTGGCGGCCTGGGGCATTCTGGAATCGGTGCTGCTCGCCAGCCTGTTCACGCTGATCGAAACCGGCGGCCTGGTCGCCATCATCGTCGCCGGCCTTTACGCTCGCCTGCCGTTCGCCGAGGTGCTGGCGCCGCCGCCGCTCGATCTGAGCGTGCTGTCCGGCATCGCCTATGCCAGCCTGCTGGCGTTCTTTGCGTTTATCGGCTTCGAGGACCTCGCCAATGTGGTGGAGGAAGCCAAAGTGCCGCAGCGCGACATTCCGCGCGCCATGGTGCTGACGCTGCTGATTTCCAGCGCGCTGTATCTGGCGGTGGCGGCGATCGCGGTGCTGGCGGTGCCGGTCGCCGAGCTGGCGGCCTCGCCGGCGCCGCTCAGCCTGGTGTTCCGCGCGCTCGCCAGCATCAGCCCGTTTACCATCAGCGCCATCGCCATCGTCGCCACGCTCAACACCATCCTGGCGCAGATGACCATGGCCGCGCGGGTGGTTTATGGCATGTCGCGGCAAGGCGACCTGCCGCGCCTGGCCGGCCACGTGCATCCGAAAACCGCGACACCGCTGATCGCCACCGCGCTGATCGTGGCGGCGACGATTGCGCTGGCGCTGCTGGTTCCGTTCGAGCGGCTGGCGGAAGGCACCTCGCTCGCAACCCTGGTGGTGTTCGCGCTGGTCAATCTATCGCTGCTGCGCTTGCGGCGCGCCAAGTTCCACAGCCACGGTCCGCATGTGCGGGTGCCGCTGTGGGTGCCGGCGGCGGGCTTGGCGACCTGTCTGGCGATGACGGCGGCGGCGGTGCTCGGCTGAGCCGAAAACTCTCAAGCACGCGCGCGCGCCACAGCGGCTCAGCCGCGCTGTTCTTTGGTAGCGTCGAAACGCCGCCGCGCTTCTTGGATGGTCGCGCGGTTCTGGCGCGCCCATGAGCCCAGCGTGTTGACCGGCTCGAGCAGCGAGCCGCCGAGCTTGGTCAGCGCGTAGTCGACGCGCGGCGGAATGGTCGGGAACACGGTGCGCGTGACCAGCCCGTCGCGCTCGAGCGCGCGCAGCGTGAGCGTCAGCATCCGTTGCGAAATGCTGCCTAACGCCTTGCGCAATTCGTTGAAGCGCTTGGGCCCGTCGCCCAGGGTCGAGACCACCAGCACGGTCCACTTGTCGCCGATCCGCGCCAGCACCTCGCTGACCGCGCGGCAGTCCTCGGCCACGTGCAGGTTACCCGGTAACACCGATGTGCCTTCTTGCGCGCGCCCTGCGGTCATCTATCTAGCCTCAGTATTCATTTGTAACCACAAAGCTAGAGGCTCTCATGGCAAAATTCAAGCTCGGCCTGATCGTCGGCAGCAACCGGCGCGCATCGATCAACCGCAAGCTGGCGCAGGCTCTGGTCAAACTCGGCGCCAAAGAATTCGACGCCAGCATCATCCGCATCGACGACCTACCGCTCTACAATCAGGATCTGGAAACCGCGCTGCCGGAACAGGTCGTGCGCTTCAAATCCCACATCGCCGACTCCGACGCCCTGCTGTTCGTGACGCCCGAGCACAGCCGCTCCATGCCGGCCGTGCTCAAGAGCGCCGTGGACTGGGGCAACCGCCCGTGGGGCAAGAACTCCTGGACCGGCAAGCCCGCCGCCGTCACCGGCACCTCGGCCGGCGCCATCGGTACCGCGGTCGCGCAGCAGCATCTGCGCGCCGTGCTCGGCGATCTGGGCATGCTGGTGATGGGCGGCGAGGCGTATATTACGTTCAAGCCCGAGCTGCTGGATGCGAATAACAACATCACCGACGAGAGCACGCGCACGTTCCTGAAAAACTTCCTCGATCAACTCGCCGCGCTCACGGCCAAGCTCACGGCTGCGATCGCGCCACGCGCCGCCGCATAACAAACAAGGAAAGCGCAATGTCGATCCGCCCCATCAAGCGCATCGTCCAGTCCAAACCCACCATCGAAGGCGCCGGCGTCAAGCTGCGCCGCGCTTTCGGTTTCGGCGACACCGCCGAGACCGATCCGTTCCTGCTGCTCGACGATTTCCGCAACGATCGGCCACAAGATTATCTCGCCGGCTTTCCCTGGCATCCGCACCGCGGCATCGAGACCATCACCTACGTGCTCTCCGGCACCGTCGAGCACGGCGACAGCCTGGGCAATCGCGGCACCTTGGGTTCGGGCGACGTGCAATGGATGACCGCGGGCCGCGGCATCATGCATCAGGAAATGCCGCAAGGCGACGCGCAGGGCCGCATGCACGGCTTCCAGCTCTGGGCCAACCTGCCCGCCTCGCTCAAGATGACGGCGCCGCGCTATCAGGACATCAAGGGCGCCGAGGTGCCGGAGGTTACCGACGACGACGGCACGCGCGTGCGCATCGTGTGCGGCGACTTCTGGGGCCAGCGCGGCCCGGTCGAAGGCGTCGCCGCCGATCCGCGCTATCTCGATGTCTGGGTGCCGCCGGGCCAGCGCAAAACGCTGCCGGTGGAAACCGAACGGCATGCTTTCGCCTACGTGTTCGAGGGCTCGGGCTCGTTCCGCGCCGCCTCGCAGCCACTCGGCGTACTGACCGAGAAGCAGGTCGACGGCGAGGAGATCGTCGCACGCGAGCTAACTTCCGACCGCTCGCTGGTGCTATTCGACTCAGGCGATGAAGTCACCGTGCAGGCGGGCGAGCAAAGCATCCGCTTCCTGCTGGTGTCCGGCAAGCCGATCGAGGAGCCGGTCGCCTGGTACGGCCCGATCGTGATGAACACGCAGGCAGAGCTGCAACAGGCAGTTGCCGAATTACGCAGCGGGACCTTCATCCGGGACTGACCGTTTCCCCGTTTGCCGCCCCGCCCAAGACACTCACAACCTATGCGCGCCAGATGGGCTTCCGCCGGGGCCAAGGTGAAGTTCATCCTTGAGGATGATCAGGCCAAGCCCGACCTTGGCGTCACCAAGGCCGAGAAACTGGTGCTGCAAGACAAGGTGCATATGTTCATCGGCGGCGTGCTCGCGTCCACCGGCTATGCGCTGGCACCGGTGAGCACAGCTGAGAAGACCATCGATGTCGCCTCGATCCCGGCGGCGGACGATCTCACGCAGCGCGAGCTCAGCAAGTATCCGTATTTCATCCGCACCGGCTGATCGAGTTCGCAGCCCCACCATGCCTTAGGACAGTGGGCCTGCGACCAGGGCTATAAGAAAGTCGTCACGGTCGGCGCCGACTATGCCTTCGGCTATGAGGCGGTCGGCAACAAGTATGCGCAAAAAAGATGACGAAAACCCCGGCCTGGCGCCGGGGTTTTCTATCGAGGGCGTCGACTCCTAAGCGCGCAGCCACATGCGGATAGATACGAGCTTGATGAAGGCCAGGCAATTAATGCCGTAATGCCTCGAACGGCTCCTGCACCTCGCCCGATTTGAAGCGCGGCGGATACAGGATGACCTGCTTGCCGGCTTGCTTGAACTGCTCGATGTCGTTGCCGACGATACCGCGATACTGGATATAGAGAACGCGCGGTTCGGCCCATTCGCCCCGATCGCCAAACTTGATATCGCCGACGACGGTCTTGAAACTCGTGCTGCGGATATAGTCGGCGAGCTTCTGGTCGTCGGTCGAGCCAACCGCCTTGATCGCCTGCTCGAGGATCTGCACCTCGGAATAGGCGAAGGGCGGGATGTAGATGCCGATCGGATCGACGCCGGCCGCCGCCGCGCGCTCGCGGTAGCGCACCAGGAATTCCTCGATGCCCGGGAACTTCATGGTCGGCTCGGGAACGTAGAGGTCGTAGCACACGACGTTGTTGAGCAGCGGTCCGAGCTTCTGCTTGAAGGCGGCGAATTGCAGGCCGATCATGCCGCCACCGACCAGGCGGGCAGTGAAGCCGATTTCGTGGATCGAGCTGATCATGCCGACGGAGTCGGTCGGGTAGCTGGCAATGAACAGCAGATCGGGGTTGGTCGCCTTGATCGAGCGCACGATCGGCGTGAAATCGACCATGTTCGAGGGATAGGCGCGGTCGTAGACGACCTTGATGCCGGCCTTCTTGGCATTCTCGCGCGCGCCTTCGAGCGCGAGCTTGGAATATTCGGCGTCGGCGCCGACCAGCGCGACGGTCTGCGGCTTCGGCTTCATCGCCGCGGCGATATCAAAAAATCCTTTCGAGAGCTCGTATTTCGCCTGCGGCCCGTTCGGCTGCAGTTGGAAGTAGCGGTCGTATTTGAACTCGTCATTGGCCGCGAGCGCGAACAGCGAGAGGAACAGCTTCTTGCGTTGCATGACGACCGGCATTGCCGCCGCCGTCGGCACGGTGGCGTAGCCCGACAGCAGCAGATCGACCTTGTCGATATCGAGCAGCTTGGTATAGATCGCCGGTACGCCGGACGGATTGGACTGATCGTCGTAATAGACCAACTCGACCTTGCGTCCGAGCAGGCCGCCGCGCGCATTCACGTCATCCGCCCAGATCTGATAGGCAAGCAAGGCGGCCTTGCCGCCGCCGGCGAGGCCGCCCGAAAGGGCCATGCTGAAACCAATCTTAAGTGGATTTGCCGACTGCGCTGCGGCCGGAATCGTCAATGCCGCGAGAGCCGTTCCTGCAATCGCTAGCGTCTCGCGTCGAGTAATATGACGAGGCATCTTTGCTTCCTCCAAATACGGGATTTCAACACTTATTTCGTTCTCGCCGATCGATGTTCGACTTTTCGTACGTAACCAACCCCGTTCCATTACGATGATCGGTCGCGCTTCGGACATGCGCAGAAGACAGGCAGCACCTCTCTATCTGGGCACATTCGCACGCTCGCTAATCACAGCCAGCTGTGGCGGTTTTTCGAAGTTTCGCAATATGGATCGAGCGGTGCTCGCAAACTTTGAGGTAAATCAAAACGGCGCCATCTAACGTAATTTGCAATTTAGCGCGATCTTGTTGCCATGTCCGCTTTTGACCCAAAGACGACATGGTCGCTCACGACTTCGTATCGGTTTTAGAAAAGTGGGAGGCCGCCAATTGAGGCGGCCTCGCTGAGTGCTAAGGTCGAAACAGGCCAGTAGCCTATTTGGCAGACTTGAAAATATCGGTTGTGATCAGGATGACAGCGTCTTTGCCGTCATTCCGATGCCAATGCACAGTAGTCCCGGGCTCTCCCGTGGTGTCACCAGGGTGAAAGGTCTTGGAGGTGCCATCGTCACGAATGACAGTGTCGGTCCCTTGAACGAAATAAACTACGGAGGGTCGGTCCTTGTGACTATGCATACCGATGTAACCGCCCGGTTCGATGGTAAGCAATCGCTGCCGCAGCTGCCGACCAGTCATTGCCTCAAATTCGGGACCCAGATCGACAACGGTGGTCTTGCTGGCCGTCAATCCCTTGTTGTCCTTCGGAGCATCTTCGGCGTTAGCGATAAGTGCCCCACAGCCCAGGGCGAGCGAAGCTAAAAGGACACAAGTAATCTTTCGTGATTTCATAACAGTCCCCTTTTGTAAAAATTCACCACGAATTAAATGATCATTTAGGTGAGCCCGTCAACCGGGGATTAGGCCACCTCATGTGTGGATGGCCCCCGACATGCAAGAGCTTTTTTTGTGAGGGGGCAGAGGTCGCTTGCGGTCATGTGTCCGGCCTTTCTGTGCGGTCGCACATGGACCGCTGGCCTTGATGGATTCCGCGGGTCGAGGCCTTATCAGTTGGTCGGGATTTGAACCCCTCTGAGGCGGTCAGGCTTCTCTCGATCCGTCGGGTCGACCGACTGTGCCATCACGTATTTTGCTCTCGCAAGCTTGCGGCCGCGCCGCAGTTCAGCAGATCATGCTGCCACTGCGGCGCGCCGGTAAGTATCCTGCCTGCTCATGATGGCCCAAGCCACGCGTGCCGTCTTGTTTGCTAAGGCAACAGCAACGACAAGTCGCGGTTTTCGGCCGCGCAGGGAAACTATCCAGGGATCGACCTTGGCCGCCTTCGAACAAAGCAGCACTGTGTGCGCGCTGTTGACGAGCAGGCGGCGAAGGTAACTGTCACCTCGTTTGCTGATCCCACCGAGGCGCGCCTTGCCGCCGGTGGAGCTCTGCCTCGGCACCAGCCCGAGCCAGGCAGCAAACTCCCGGCCGCTGCGGAACACGCTCGGATCCGCAACGGTCGCGGCAATCGCGGTGGCGATAATCGGCCCGATCCCCGGGATGGTGGCCAGACGCTGGCTGACCGGGTTGTTCTTGTGCCAAGCAAGAACCTGTGTCTCCAGCGCAGCGATCCGCGTCTGCAGTTCGTCGAGCTGGCCAGTCATCACCTTTAGCACCTGGCGAGCCATCTCCGGTATGCGCTCGTCCCTGTCGTCCATGACAATCGCAATCAGGCCTGCCACCTTGTGCAGGCCTTGTGCCTCGATAAGACCGAACTCGGCCATGTGCCCACGCAGTGCGTTGATCAGCATCGTGCGCTGGCGGATCAGCAGATCGCGAGTACGGTGCATCAGCAGCGCCGACTGCTGCTCGATTGTTTTCACTGGCACGAAGCGCATCGATGGACGCTTGACCGCCTCGCAGATTGCCGCAGCATCGGCCGCGTCGTTCTTGTTGCGCTTGACGTAGGCTTTCACATATTGCGGTGGCATGAGACGCACCTCATGGCCTAGCCCGGTCAACTCGCGGGCCCAGTGATGTGCCGTCGCACAGGCTTCCATGCCGACCAGACACCGCGGCAAGCCCGCAAAGAACCCAATGACTTGGCTGCGTCGCAGGCACTTAACTACGACCGCTGTGCCTGTCTCATCAATGCCGTGGACCTGGAAAATGTTCTTGGCCAGGTCCAGCCCAATTGTTGTAATCTCGCTCATGGATGGCTCCCGTTGCTGGTGATCTTCGACGACCACCATTTTGGCACTCAGATGCCGTCAGGGGGCCATCCACCCCATCAGTTGGCGGCCTCTTTAGTATTTCGAACCCAGCTGCGATGTCGGTTGTTGGCACAAAGATGGGGTAATCGGCCGGCCGGCGTTTAGAGCGCTGGCGAATGTGGGTGCTGCG
>Ga0097691_1003217_pt1 | contig 10189 bp, 8 predicted proteins | sample NGESurdeep072012_8_FD_72858 | JGI IMG/M metagenome (GOLD analysis project Ga0097691, IMG submission 72858) | Arctic peat soil microbial communities from Barrow, Alaska - NGEE Surface sample 210-1 deep-072012 | ecosystem: Environmental > Terrestrial > Soil > Wetlands > Peat ...
GTTCTTTTTTCTTGGGCGGATCGTGATGCATAAAGGTTTGGGTGAGGCGCACCGCCCCGATGGGGAGGCTGACCATGTCTTCAATGTGACCCGAGATGGAAATGGTCAACTCGCAACTGCCGCCGCCGAGGTCGATCAGCAGGGCGCGACCGCCGGCGATGCGGGCATTGGAGAGCACCCCGAGGTGAATGAGGCGGCCCTCTTCCAATCCCGAGATGATTTCTGTTTTCCAGCCGGTGGCGCTGCGCACCCAATCCAGAAAGGCGCGGCTGTTGCGCGCATCACGCAAAGCGCTGGTCGCGACCACGCGCACCCGGTCGGCAGCGTAGGTTTGCGCTACACGGTGAAAACGCCGCAGCACTCGCAGAGTGTGCGACATGGCCTGCGGATCAAGCGCGCCATCGGCAAAGACGCTTTCCCCCAGACGCGTGACCTCGCGCTCGTCGTGCAGCGTCTCCAGACGGCCGCGTACGACCTTAGCTATCTTCAGCCGGACCGAGTTCGAACCGATATCAACCGCAGCAAAGGTTGGCATGGCAATTCCATCAACATATGGAGCGGACAGGTCGCGCGGGCGCGCTCTTGGTTGCCCGCACATGACGTGTGATTCACAAAGTTAGGAAGATAGATGCCACCACGGCACTTTGCAACCAATTCGTTCACGAACTTCTTTTAAGAGTTTGCTCCTACCGACCTTACATTCATCACATTGCAACCAGGTTAATGCGAGTTGAAGTATTCTGTTTTGTGGCGCCAGTCTGGCCACAATTGCGGCCCACACAAGCCCCGATTTCGTTTCAGCCTTATGGCCAAGGATTTCTGGGAATCCGAACGCGAGCTTTTGCGCGCCACTGTGCAACAGGAGAAGCAGGAGTTTGCACGGCCGGCGTCCCGGCAATCCCGGCTGGGGCTGGCTGTGCGTGCCTTGCGACACCGTAACTTCCAGCTGTTCTTCGCCGGCCAGGCCATCTCGCTGATCGGCACCTGGATGCAGACCGTGGCCCAGTCCTGGCTGGTGTATCGCATGACCGGCTCTGCGTTGCTGCTGGGAACGGTGGGATTTGCCAGCCAGATTCCGGTATTCATCATGGCGCCGATTGGCGGCATCGTCGCCGACCGTCACAACCGGCGGCGCGTGGTCATTGGCACGCAAATCGCTTCCATGGTCCTGGCCGCCGTGCTTGCACTACTGACGCTGTCAGGACTCATCCACGTCTGGCAGATTATGGCGATCGCCGCGGGACTCGGCGTGGTGAATGCGTTCGACATTCCTGCGCGCCAGGCGTTTCTGATTGACATGGTCGGCAGGGAAGACCTGCTGAATGCGATTGCCCTGAACTCTTCCATGTTCAACGGAGCCCGGATCATCGGCCCCGCCATTGCCGGCATACTAGTCGCGTCCATCGGCGAGGGCTGGTGCTTCTTCGCCAATGCGGTGAGCTATATCGCGGTCATCGTTGGCTTGTTGCTGATGCATATCGAACATCCTGCCAATCTTGCCAACCAGGGATCGCCGCTGGAGAACATCCTTGAGGGATTCGCTTTCGTGCAAAATACAGGTCCCGTCCGCGCCATCCTGCTGCTTCTGGGACTCGTAAGTTTCGTGGCCATGCCCTACGCCGTGCTCATGCCCGTCTTCGCCGATCGGATCCTGCACGGAGGTGCCCGGGGACTGGGCATTCTGATGGGAGCTACCGGCGTGGGAGCGTTGCTTGGCGCAGCCAGCCTGGCGGCCCGAGTCGGCGTGAAAGGCCTGGGGAAGTTGATTGCTCTTTCCGCGGGAGGATTTGGGGTCAGCCTGATTCTGTTCTCGTTTTCGAAAATATTCTGGCTGTCCACCGTGCTGCTGGTGCCGGTAGGCTTCGGCATAATGGTGCAGATGGCTTCCTCCAACACGCTGATTCAGGCCATGGTTCCCGATAAGCTGCGGGGCAGAGTCATGTCGGTGTACTCCATGATGTTTATGGGCATGGCGCCGCTGGGAGCGCTCTCTGCCGGCGCTTTGGCCCATCGTCTGGGCGCTCCCTGGACGGTCGCGATGGGGGGAGTGGCATGTATCGCAGCTGCGATCTGGTTTGGCAGGCACATGCCATCGCTGCGCGCTACGACCCGCGATTTAGTTCTGGCGCAAGGCATGACGGGCGGCTCGCCCGCGCAAGAAATCACCAGCCGCGGATTGTCGTGACCTTGCGGGCTAGTGCGGCGGCGCAGCCGGTTTGTGAACGGTGGTGCCGCTGGCCACTCCCAAGCGGCGGAGCCGGTCGCGCGCCTGCGATGCTTCGATGGAGCGCGGGTAGCGGGCGATAAGGCTGTTCAACTCACGAATGCCGGCCTCGCGCTGCCCCAGCTCAAGCAGAGCGTACCCCTTCTTTAGCTGGGCTGCGGCTGCCTTGTTCCCGCCGGGATACTGCTCCAGCACTTTGTCGTAGTCGCGCACCGCCGCCTCGAAATTTCCCTGACGATACTCGATGTCGGCCAGATAGAACTGGGCATTCCCGGCCAGATCGGTGTTGGAGTAGTACTTGATGTAGTCGTTGAATTCCTGCGAAGACAAATCGTATTTTCCCGAGTTGTAATCGCGCAGCGCGTTGTTGTACAGAACGTCCGCCACCGGCGCTTGGGAAGCAGCCGGATTGGAGTCTGTGCCCGCTCCCGGGTTGGGCGATCCGGCGGGAGCGGTCATTCCGGGCTGTCCGGCTGCCAGGTTCTGCCCGCCTTGCTGCATGTCGTCGAGCTGTTTGCTGACCTTGGCCAGGCGAGATTTCAACTCGTCCACCGTGTCGTGCAACGACTGAATCTGTCCCGAGATCTGTTCCATGCGGCCATTGGTGTCGCTGGCCTGACCTTGCATCTTTTGCTGCAAGTCGTTGACTGCCGTATTCATCTTGTTGACGCTGTCGGCGCTCTGCTCGATCAGGTTTTTCATCACGCCCATGTTCATGTCGATGGATTGCTGCATGCGGGCCACCTGGTCCTGCAGCGCCTGAACCTGGGTTTGCAATTGGATCATGTCCTTGTTCGCGGCGACCGCCGGGCTTACCGTTGCCAGCATCAACGCCGCGATTGCCAGCCAAGCCACATTGTTCCGAAGTCGCATAGTCCTGTCCTGCTCCTGAGTTTGCTCTGCTGATGAGACTACACCAGCGGGGAAAAGTGATCGGGCCGTTGCCGTTATCAGGCAGTGCGATTTGAACGGTGCCCGGGCTTCAGAGGCTGCTGAAAAGTCCGAAAAGCAGATCCCTCACGGGCTGAAGCCCGCTCGTGATGACAAAAAAACTTCGACGCGGACCTGAAGGTCCGCTCTACCAGAACCTCGCTTCTTTCAGTAGCCTATTCAGCCGTGCCCATTCAAGCTATCGCTCCGCTACTTCTGATAAACGAAGTGGGCGCGCCGGTTTTGCTGCCAGCATGACTCGTTGCTTTCCGTGCAAAACGGTTTCTCCTTGCCATAGCTAATCGTGCGCACACGATCGGAAGAGATACCGAGTTGCGCCAATGCCTGCTTGGCGGCGTTTGCCCGATTGTCGCCGAGCGCCAGGTTGTACTCGGTCGAACCGCGTTCGTCGCAATGGCCCTCGATGGTGAACTTCATCCCCGGGTGCTGCTGCAGAAAACGCGCGTCGGCCTGCAGTACCTGTTGATACTGCGCGGAAATGTCATAGCTGTCGTAGTCGTAGAACACATCCTTCATGTTCGTCGAGAACAACTGCGCATCGCTGTCGTTGGAGGCTTGCTGCGGCGGAGGCGGCGCAGCTGCCGTGACCGTGATGCGCGCCGTGGCCTCCTGCGTGCCGGAATCGTTCTTTGCCACCAAGTGATAGGTGGTTGACTCAGCCGGTGTCACCGCGCGCGAACCGCTGGGATCGACCTTGCCCAGTTGATCGATGGTGACGTCAGTAGCGTAGTCGGTCCTCCATGTCAACGTGCTCGCCTGGCCGGCTTGAATGGTGTTGGGATTGGCTGTCAACGAGGCAGTAGGCGCCGGGGCCGGTGGGGGCGGGGGCGGCGGTGCGGGGGCCACTTTCTTCTTGCCACAGGCACTTACGGCCAGCACCATGGCCAGCGCAACGATAATCCGGATCCATTGACTCCTAGTTAGCTTCAACTTTTCTTCCTCCACTTTCCAGCGAGAGCACTCGCATCAGTTCATGGCAGGGCCGAAGTGTGCTCCTTCCGCGCCCATAAGCATGCAGGGCCCAAAAACTACTTAAAACTCCAATTCGGCTGGGTGTTTTCCCCCGCCGTCGTCAATTGCCGTACCTCGCTTCCATCGGCCAGCATGGAATAAATCTGAACGCGGCCAGTGCGGCTCGACTGAAACACGATGTGCCGTCCGTCTGGCGACCACGAAGGAAAATCGTTGCGCCCCTCCTCATGGGTTAGTTGTGCCCATTGTTTGCTGGCTACGTCCATGATATAGATGTCGCTGGCCCCGGGTGCGCCCGGGCCATAATGGCGTATCCACGCGAACGCCAGGAACTGGCCATTGGGCGACCATGACGGCGATACGGCATAGCCCTGATCGGTTACGCGAACCACGTTCGTACCGTCAGATGCCATAGTGTAGATCTGGGGTAGCCCGGTGCGCCCGCTTACCCAGGCGATCTGCGTGTTGGTCTTCGGGTTCCAAGTGGGCGAGACATCCGGTCCTTTGCTCTCGGTGAGGCGACGAGCGCTTCCGCCAGCGGAGCTGACCGAATAGATTTCCGTGTTGCCGGAGCGCGAAGACGAGAAAGCGATGGTCTGTCCATCGGATGACCACGCGGGCGAGTAATTGTCTCCCCCGAAATGCTGGAAGTTCACCGGACGACCCAGTTCCAGGGAGTACATCAGGATCTGCCAGCCTTCTTTGGTCACGCCGGAGTAGGCTACGCGCGTGCCGTCGGGCGAGACGTGCGGCGAAAGCGCAATGCTTCCCATGTGAGTCAGCTGCTTCTGGTCGGCGCCGTCATAGTCCATCTGCCAGATTTCCTTGGAGCCGCTGCGTTTGCTGACGAAATACAGCTTGGTTTCAGCAACGCCGGCGATGCCGCCGCCCAGGCGAAGGATGATTTCGTCGGCGAAGCGATGGGCGATCAGGCGGGCATTGGCATCGTTGGCCTGTTCACGGTATTGCTTGCCCAGCACCTGCGGAGACTGCGGATTCTTGGTGTCATATAACCAGCCTTGGACATTCAGCGATCCGCCTTGAACTCCGAGATTACCGAAGGCCAGCATGCTCGCACTCGGAGGCGGACTGCCCCAGTCACTGAGATGCACTTCCTGCGGAGCGCCCGGGACCGACAGTGGATAAAAACTCTTGGACACCATGTCGAAGATTCCCGCTGACTGTAGATCGTTCCACAGCGTGACGTTGAAGACCGCTGACAGATTCTGTGTACCCGTATCGGCTGTGACCTGCTTGAAGTCGGGCACGGCGAGGCGAACCTTCTCGACACCGAGTCCGGTACCGGTACGAATCCAGTCCTGAGCCGACATACCTGCAATGGCAAACAGGACGACCAACACCAAAAGAATTGCTCTGTATCGTTTCATGCTCCCCAATTCCCCAAAGTTCCCTTACCTGTTTTGAAGGGGCACGGCTTCAACCGTGCCGTACCCTACCACCATTTATGGTGGCTTTAGCCACTGAGGGACTTCGGTGTTAAGAGGAAGTGCGAGTTCCCTCGGTGGCTGAAGCCTAACTTTCCACGCATTCGCGGTGCGGCTGAAGAGGCTGCTGACAAAGTCGGGAAAGCAGATCCCTCGCGGGCTGAAGCCCGCTCGTGATGACAATAATAAAGAGCTTAACGGCGCACCTAAAGGTGCGCCCCTTCAAAAACACCCGCTGAAACCGACTTTTTCAGCAGCCTCTGAAGCCGCGCCCCTTCAAAGGTTCAACTATCAAGATGAACAATCCAATCCACCTTACCGCCGATAGTCGAACCAGAACTCGACGGCGACATAACGGCCTGCGTACTCCGGAGGTAGGGGACCAAACGTATCGATGCGTTGCAAGGCCCTCGCCGCCGACTGATCGAGCGACGGAATGCCGCTCGACTGTTCCACGCGTATGTTTTCCGGCTGCCCCGAACGCGTGATCTCAAAATAAATGTAAACCCTGCGCGCGGTATCGATGTTGGGATCCACTTCATACTTCAACCAATTTTCCGACACCTTCCGGCGCACGCCATCCACATACCAGCCGAAGCGGCTGCCAAAATCTCCGTTGCCTCCAGTAAAGCTGAGGCCGCCTTTCGCTCCGCCCGCCGCGAAGGACCCATAAGGCCCGCTGACCGGCCCTCCCTGGCCAAACGGAATCCGGTTGTCCTCCACCTTAGCAATTTCTTTTGGCGGCGGCTTCTTCTGCGCAGACTCCTGGGGTCCCTTCTTTTTAGCGTCGCGCGCGGGAATAGGAATCGCCTTCGGTTCTTCCTTCGGAATTTCCTTCGGCGGCGATTGCGTCAGCCCCTTGGATTCGTTGGCCAGCACGTTTTGGGTCTGGGTCGGCGGCCTAGGCAAAGGGATGCTGCTAACCAGCGTGGCACTCATTGCGCCACCGGTTCCGCCCGTGCCTCCCCAATTTTCGCCCCGAGTGCTGGGAATCAGATAGCCGAACAAAGCCAAGGCGAACAGCGCGCCATGCAGTGTCACCGAGCCGATCAAAGGAGCGCGAAGATTGCCCCCGGTCGGAAAGATGTCAACGTCGGCTGCCATTCTTCTCCAGCGGTTGGGTCACGATGCTCACGTTGGTGATGCCCGACTGCTTCACGGCATCCATCACGGTCGCGAAGGCGCCAAAGGGCACGTTTTCGTCGGCGCGCACGAAGATCGACTGGCCTTCGGGGTCGCGAATCTTCTGCTGCAACTGGGCGCCGATCTGATTGATGTTGATGGGCTCGTTGTTCAGGAAAACGCGCTGCTGGCGGTCAATAGTGATCACCAGGCGTTCCTCGGTGATCTCCTTTACGGTCCGGGTATGAGGAATCGCGACCTCAATACCTGACTGCAAAATCGGCGCGGTCACCATAAAGATGATCAGCAACACCAGCACCACGTCCACCAGCGGAGTGACGTTGATGTCGGCCAGCGACGTCTGGGTCCGGCCCCGTGAATTGGTGAACGCCATTACCGCCGCTCCACACTCTCGACCGCGCGCGCGCTGCCGGTCTGTGCCCGCTCGACTTCGTTGATCAGCTCCATGCTGAAGTCGTCCATGCGCGCGCCGAACTCGCGAATGTGCTGGGTGAACATGTTGTAGGCGATCACCGCGGGAATAGCGGCGAACAAGCCGGCCGCGGTCGTGATCAGGGCTTCGGAAATGCCGGGCGCGACGGCGCGCAGGGTGGCCCCGCCGGCGGTCCCGAGACCGTGGAAGGCGTCAATGATGCCCCATACCGTTCCGAACAGGCCGATGAAGGGCGTGACCGCTCCCGTGGTCGCCAGCCAGGGCAAGCGGCTCTCCAGGCGACTCAACTCTTCCGAGGATGCGATCTGGGTGGCGCGCTGCAAGGCGGCCATGCGAATCGGATATGGCGCCTGCTTGCGCAGTTCGTCATAAGCGCCTTCAAAGACCGCAATCAGCGGGCTGGGCTTGAACTGTTCCGCGACGGCAGCGACATCCTGCAGCCGCTCCGACTTGCGAAACGCGCGCATGAAGCGGTTGCTCTGCACCCGCGCGCGCCGGAACATACCCCACTTGGAGAAAATGATGGCCCACGAGGCGAGGCTGAACACCAGCAGAATTAACAGGACAGCCTTGGCGACGAGACCGCTCGATTCGATCAGACCTGAGATTTCACCGCCGATGGCCGAGGCAAACAAGAAATAATGCACATTCATTGGGCAGAACAGGCTCGACTTTCGTTACTTCGCATTATAAGCATTTGACGAACGAGCCGCAGGTTTGCTGGGCGGGGTTCCTCTGAAGTTAACGCAGCCGTCAGCTGTCAGCTCTCGGAGTTGGCTCTTAGCTCTTAGCCTTTAGCTCTTAGCAGCCGGATGTAAGCAATACGGATTGCGGGATGGAGTTGGCTAAAAGCTAAGAGCTAGAAGCGAATAGCCAAAAGCGAAAAGCGAAATGCCCAGAGCCGCTGACAGCTGACACTTCTAATTTGGTATGACACGCTGACAACTGACCACTGGCAACTGTTTCCTGCTACACTGCGCTTAACTTCGGCGAGTCGAGAGCTCACGTGCTACTGGAACTGCGGGTCGAAAACTACGCGGTCATTGATAATGTCGCCGTGGAGTTCGCGCCCGGTTTGAATCTGCTGACCGGCGAAACCGGCGCCGGAAAATCCATCCTCATTGACGCTCTCGCCTTGCTTCTCGGCGACAAAGCCTCCACCGACACGATTCGTCACGGCACCGACAAGGCCGTGGTTTCGGCGGTCTTCGAAGCCGACTCCAAAGCCTTGGATGCGGTGCTGGAAGCCAACGGCCTGGATTCCAATTTGGAAGATGCGCAACTGATTCTTCGCCGCGAAATTGCAACTGGCGGCAAGGGTCGCGTCTTTGTGAATAACCAGCCAGCGACGGTGGCGGTCCTCAAGCAACTTGCGCCCCATCTGGCGGTGATCCATGCGCAGAATGTGGCCGTGTTGGCGTTCGATGCGGCATCGCGCCTGGCGCTTCTGGATGCTTTCGCCGGCGTGGACACTACGACTGTCGCTGCGGCATTCGAAAGTTGGAACCAGGTCCGCCATCGCATCGCCGATTTAGAGCGCGACGAGCATGATCGGCTGCGCCTACTGGACTTGTGGAGTTTTCAGCGCAAAGAGATTGCCGACGCTCGCGTGCAGCCCGACGAAGACACCAAACTCGAGGCCGAGAAGCGCGTGCTCGCAAACTCCGAGAAGGTCTTCACGGCTGCGATGGCGGCTTACGACGCGCTCTATGAAAGCAACACCTCAGCGGCGGCTTCAATTCGCGCGGCGACGCGGCAAGTCGAAGAACTGTCACGCTTCGACGAGAAATTCCGCCAATCTCTGCCCGAACTTGAGTCCGCGCGCATCACCCTGGAAGACATTGGTCAGACCCTCCGCGATTACGCCGAAGGCATTGAGGCTTCTCCCGCACGTCTCGCCGAAGTCGAGGACCGGCTGGCCTTGCTCGATCGCTTGAAGCGGAAGTACGGACCGACTCTCGACGACGTGATCGCGCTTGGCGACGAGGTCGATCGCAAACTCAATGAGATGGAGAACAAGGACGAGGTCCTGCGCGCCTTGAAGATCGAACTGGCGAATGCCGGCGCGAAATATCTGGAGGCGGCGCGCAGTCTTTCCCGCCATCGCTACGAAGCGGCGCGCAAGCTGGAGAAGATGGTCGAGAGCGAGATCAACGAGCTGGCCATGAAGGCGCGCTTCAAGACCGAGGTCAGCGGCTCGGACGAAGAAGGGAACTGGAGCGCCAAGGGCTTCGACCGGGTGCAGTACTTGATCTCCGCCAATCCCGGAGAGCCACTTGGCCCCGTCGAGGAAATTGCGTCGGGCGGTGAACTGTCGCGGGTGATGCTGGCGCTGAAGACCAGCGTGGAGGCGGGTCAAAGCACCCGGTCAAGCGCAAAAGCGGCGCTCGCCGGGGACCACACAAAATCAAGTCACACTGGACGTAACGGTGCGGGTGCCCCACCCTTCTCGCCCGCCTCTGGCGAGAGGGTGGGTTCACAGCGGACATTGGTCTTCGACGAGATTGACAGCGGCATCGGCGGTCGTGCCGCCGAAGCGGTGGGCAAGAAATTGAAGCAGCTCGCGCGAACCAAGCAGGTGCTGTGCATCACCCACCTGCCGCAGATCGCGTCCTTCGCCGACCAGCATTACCTCATCGAGAAGCGGGAATCGGGCGGCAGAACGAAGACCTCGGTGCGGCCGCTGAATCCCGAAGAACGCACGCGCGAGATCGCGCGCATGATGAGCGGCGCCAAGCTGACCGACACCTCGCTGAAGCACGCCGAGCAGATGCTGAAGGCGAACCGGTAAAAACAGTTGTCAATAGTCGGTTGTCAACTGCCATGCACTAGCCCCTCATTCCGAATTCAAACAACACATGTACCCTGTAATGTCGAGGGACGAGGAGGAGCAGTGACACTCGAAGCGCTTCTGACATTTTTCGGCATTCTCGTGGCCGTGTTGGCCATCGTTCGCCCGGTACAGCGTTACTCCCTAAGGTTGTTTGTGCCTGCGCGGCGCTTGGGCCTTGCGCTTCTGTT
>Ga0097691_1003218_pt1 | contig 10187 bp, 5 predicted proteins | sample NGESurdeep072012_8_FD_72858 | JGI IMG/M metagenome (GOLD analysis project Ga0097691, IMG submission 72858) | Arctic peat soil microbial communities from Barrow, Alaska - NGEE Surface sample 210-1 deep-072012 | ecosystem: Environmental > Terrestrial > Soil > Wetlands > Peat ...
CATTCCATGCTCGACGCCTCGCCTGTGGACTTTACCCAAAATGCGGACGGCGTCATTTTGAAAGTTCCGCTGCCCAAGATCGATGAGGCAGATCGCGTCATTGTTCTTACATTGACCAACTTACATTGACCAAGGGAAACTGATTGATGTCGTTCGTCTCGATGCTTACTCGATTGAAGAACACCGGGCTGTTTCTGGCTATTCTTTTCCTTCTGCCGCTGTTGTGGGCACAGAATACCGGGAGCGTTCCAGCTTTCCGCGATCCGGATCTTACTCCGGAAGAAAGAGCAGCCGATCTCGTGGGCAGGCTGACTTTGCAGGAAAAAGTGTTGCAGATGCAGAACGCCGCGCCTGCAATTGCGCATCTGGGCATTCCCACGTATGACTTGTGGAATGAGGCGCTGCATGGTGTGGCGCGTGCCGGCCGCGCCACCGTCTTTCCGCAGGCGATAGGACTGGCGGCTACATGGGACACTGACCTCATGCACCGGGTATCCGATGTTATCTCTACTGAGGCTCGGGCGAAATATAACCAGGCCATCCGCAAGGGCGAATACGGCCGGTACCGTGGACTCACATTCTGGTCGCCGAATATCAACCTTTTTCGCGACCCGCGCTGGGGGCGCGGCCAGGAGACCTATGGGGAAGATCCGTTCCTCACGTCACGTATGGCCGTGGCTTTCATCCAGGGAATGCAGGGCACCGACCCGCACTATCTGAAGACCGTGGCCACGCCCAAGCATTTCGCGGTTCACAGTGGCCCGGAGCCCTCACGGCACTGGTTTGATGTGCATCCCACTGCGGTTGATCTCGAGGAAACCTATCTGCCCGCCTTTCGCGCGAGTGTTGTCGAAGGCCACGCCGGATCCGTCATGTGTTCGTACAACCGGGTCGATGGAGTGCCAGCATGCGCGAGTTCTTTCCTTCTGCAGCAGCGCCTGAGAGGTTCCTGGGGATTTCAGGGATATGTGGTGAGCGATTGCGGCGCCGTCACGGACATCGTCGAGGGTCACAAGTACAAGCCCACCATGGCGGAGGCAGCAGCTGCGGCGGTAAGGGCAGGTACGGACCTCACGTGCGGAGATGAATACGCCTCGCTAGTGGAGGCGGTGGGGCGTGGCTTGATCGCGGAACAAGAGATTGATCGCGCGTTACGCAGACTGTTCGTGGCCCGTTTCCGGTTGGGAATGTTCGATCCGCCCGAGCGCGTTCCGTATACAACGATCTCAGACTCGGAAAACGATTCCCCTGAGCATCGCCAACTGGCATTGCAAGTTGCCCGCGAATCCATCGTTCTGCTCAAGAACCAGAACCACATCTTGCCGCTGAAATCGGTGCGAAGGATTGCCGTCATTGGCCCGGCGGCCGACGATCCCGATGTCCTGCTGGCGAATTATCACGGGACGCCATCCAAGGTTGTGACTCCACTCGAAGGAATCCGAAAACAGTTTGGTGGCGAAACCGAGATTCGCTTCGCGCTTGGAAGTACTTTCTCCGCCGTGTCGAGCGCTCTCGTTCCACCCGATGTCCTAATGCCTCAGTTGGAGGCGGGAACCAGGCGGCAGGCCGGCGTCAACACGCAGGGACTTCTCGCGCAGTATTTCGCTAACCCCGATTTTCACGGCCAGCCAGCTCTGTCTCGCATCGAGTCTCGAGTGTATCTGCAGCGTGAGATGGAAGATCCGGCGGTCGAATCGCGGATTCCTCGCAACGGTTATTCAGTGCGGTGGAGCGGCAGTCTTCGTGCCCCATACTCCGGTGAGTACCAGTTCGGCGTAGTCCGTGTTCGCTGCGAGGATTGCCCAGCGGACGCCGCCGCCCAGGTTTTTCTCGACGATAAACCTATTCTGGAAGACGCAACCCTGTCCTCGGCATCCAGGACAGTGAAAACGATAAGACTACAACTTCGTCGCGGGCGGAAACATCGTTTGCGCGTGGAATACCGTCAGCGCAGCGGCGGTGTGGGCGTGCAACTGATCTGGATGCCTCCCTCCACGCCGCTTCTCGACGAGGCGGTGAACGCGATCAAGCATTCCGATCTGACCGTAGCGTTTATCGGCTTGAACTCCGAACTGGAAGGGGAAGAGATGCCGGTCAGCATCCCCGGTTTTTCTGGCGGAGACCGCACCACTCTCGATCTTCCCGAGCGACAGGAGAAGCTTTTGGAGGCCGCAAGTCAAACCGGCAAGCCGCTGGTCGTGGTCTTGCTCACCGGAAGTGCCATCGCCGTGAACTTTGCCCAGGAACATGCTTCCGCGGTGCTGGAAACCTGGTATGGAGGAGAAGAAGCTGGCACTGCCATCGCCCAGATGCTTGCCGGGGAAAACAATCCAGCAGGCCGCCTTCCGATAACGTTCTACCGCTCGGCTGCTGATCTTCCTCCTTTTGAAGATTATGCGATGCGGGGGCGCATCTATCGGTACTTTACAGGGAAACCGTTGTACCCGTTTGGCTATGGGCTCAGCTACTCCTCATTTCATTATTCCGATCTGCGCGTGATACCGGCGAGCCAGGACAACACGCGCCTCCATATCTCTGCCCGCGTCCAAAATGTTTCCGCACAGGAAGGCGACGAGGTTGTCCAGTTCTATGTGACTTGTGAACCGCCAGCCGTGGAGGATTCCATCCGTGAACTGCGCGGCTTCCAACGCATCCACTTGGCTTCAGGCGAAACCAGAACGGTCGAGTTCGACCTAGACCGGGCTGCTCTCCGCACAAACGCCGGACCGGAGAACGAGCCGCGCAGGAAACTCCACATCAGTGTGGGTAGTGGCCAACCGCTCGGCCAGACCCCGTATGTCGAAGGACTTTTCTGAACGCCGGACCTGCGCACTGTGCTGAGTCGGAATTCCCTAATCAATGAATTCCGCGTTGTTCGTCACGTGAAAGCGCAGCTTATAATTCTCCGAGGGACGCCAGAACCCGCGAGGGCCAAGACAGGGCAACCGCCGTTGAAGTAGTGGCGACTCGCAGTAGTTTTCGGTTTAGACGCCTACACGAATTTCCAAACGACGTTGGGAGAGTTTCGATGCGACGATTCTGCACAATTTTGATTGCCGTTCTACTAGCTTGTCTGGAGTTGAGCGGAGCCCACGCCCAAACCAACGAAAAACCCGACTTAACCAAGCAGCCCACTCTTTACGTGGTCGGTTACGCCCACCTCGACACCGAATGGCGATGGGAGTATCCCCAGGTCGTCAACGAATATATTCGCAAGACCATGGAGGACAACTTCAAGCTGTTCGACAAATATCCTCACTACATTTTCAATTTCAGCGGCGCCAACCGTTACCGCTTCATGAAGGAGTATTTTCCGGCCGATTACACGAAGCTGAAGAAGTACGTGAACGAGGGCAGGTGGTTCCCGGCGGGCTCGTCCATGGAAGAGGGCGACGTGAACACGCCCAGCGCTGAGACCATCATCCGGCAAATCCTCTACGGGAACAATTGGTTCCGCAAAGAGTTCGGCAAAGCCAGCGCGGAATACATGCTGCCCGACTGCTTCGGATTTCCGGCATCGCTCCCCACTATTCTTGCGCACTCCGGCGTGAAAGGATTTTCGACGCAGAAACTGGTATGGGGATCTTCCGCTCCCGGCGGAGGTCCGGAGTCGCGAGAGAGGACGCCAGAAGGCACGCCTTTCAACGTGGGTGTCTGGGTAGGGCCGGATGGCGAGAGTGTGCTGGCAGGACTCAACCCCGGCACCTACAGCGGCGGCATCGACACCGATCTCAGCCAGCCGCTGCCTTCAGTCCCACCGAACCCAGCCTTCAAAGATCTTCAGAAGAATCTCGGGGAACTGCAACAGAAATTGCAAAAGGTCCAGCAGAGCGGGCAGCCGCTCGATCAAAAGGATATCCAGCAGTTCTCCGACCTGAGCGGCCAGCAGCAAGCATTCGCCAGATTTCAGCGCGATCGCGCCCAGGACCGCTATCAGAACGATTGGGCCGCGCGCGTCGAACAGAATGGCAAGGTCAGCGGCGTGTACACCGACTATCACTACTACGGCACGGGAGACATCGGTGGGGCCCCGGATGAAGATTCTGTGAAACGGCTGGAGGCTATCGTCACCAAAGGGATGGCAAGCCTGCCGCCGCAGGGTCAATTCTTCTCTGAAGGGCAGCCGCATCCGGAATGGCCGCCGGTGAAGGTCGGCGACGGTCCGGTGCATGTGATCTCCGCCACCGCGGATCAAATGTTCCTCGATATCACGCCCGCCGAAGCTGCGGGACTTCCGCGCTACACCGGAGAAATGGAACTGACGAATCACTCGACCGGTTCGCTGACGTCGCAGGCGTACCACAAGCGCTGGCTGCGGAAAGAAGAACTGCTGGCCGACGCGGCGGAGAAGTCTTCGATTGCCGCGGAATGGCTCGGTGTGCGGCCGTATCCGTTGCAGCGGCTGAACGATGCCTGGACGCTGGTGATGGGCGGCCACTTCCACGACATCGCCGCCGGAACCGCCACCCCAAAATCGTACGAGTTCGCCTGGAACGACGAAGTGATCGCGATGAACCAGTTCGGGGGCGTGCTGAATAACGCGACGGAAGCCGTTGCCGCAGCGCTGAACACAGAGTCTAAAGGCGTGCCGATTGTGGTTTTTAATCCACTGAACATCGCACGTGAAGATGTTGTGGAAGCCCGCCTCAACTTCCCGGGCGGCACGCCGAGTGCAGTTCGCGTGACGGGTCCGGACGGCAAGGAAGTTCCGGCGCAGATTTCGAGTGGCAAGGTGCTGTTTGTGGCGCGCGTGCCTTCCGTTGGCTACGCAGTTTACGATGTGCAGCCCGGCGCCGCCGCGGCCGCTGCGTCAACGCTGGCAGTGTCGGAAAATACGCTCGAGAACCAGTATTACCGCGTGAAGCTGAACTCGGAAGGCGACGTCGCCAGCATCTTCGATAAGTCAATCGGCAGGGAACTTCTGTCGGCTCCAGCGCGCCTGGCGATCTCTTATGACAACCCCGAACAATGGCCGGCCTGGAACATGGACTGGGACCAGGAACAGGCAGCGCCCAAGGCATACGTCAGCGGTCCAGCGCACTCTCGAGTCGTCGAAAACGGCCCGGTGCGCGTGGCCGTGGAAGTTTCGCGTCAAACTGCGGGATCCTGGTTTGTCCAGACTATCCGCCTTTCAGCGGGCGACGCGGGCAAGCGGGTCGAGTTCGGAAACGTAGTCGATTGGACCACTCGAGAATCGAATTTGAAAGCGACTTTCCCGCTGGCCGCTTCGAACCGCATGGCCACCTATAACTGGGACATCGGCACGATCGAGCGTCCCACGGCGCAGCCGAAGAAGTTCGAAGTGCCCTCGCACCAGTGGATCGACTTGACCGATATGAGCGGTGAGTTCGGCGCGACCATCCTCACCGATTGCAAGAACGGATCCGACAAGCCGAACGACAACACCATCCGGCTCACCTTGATTCGCACTCCCGGCACGGCCGGCGGTTTTGCCGACCAGGGTACGCAGGACATCGGACACCACGAATTTCTTTTCGGCATTGCCGGGCACGCCGGCGACTGGCGCCACGCGGAAACCGACTGGCAGGGACAACGCCTCAACGATCCGCTCGTCGCCTTCGAAACTTCAAAACATGCAGGCGCGCTGGGCCGGGAGTTTTCTTTGCTGAAGGTCGGCAATCCTCGGATTCGAGTCCTGGCTCTGAAAAAAGCCGAGCAGAGCGATGAGGTGATCGTGCGTCTGGTTGAACTCGATGGCAAGCCGCAGCCCGACGTCCGTGTGTCTTTCGCGGTCCCGATCACCGCCGCGCGCGAAGTGAACGGGCAGGAGCAACCGGTTGGACCGGCGGCAACAGTGGCCAATGGGGCGCTGGTAACGTCATTCAGTGCATATCAGCCGCGCACGTTCGCCGTAAAGCCAGCTGCCTCGACCCGCAGGGTTGCACGCGTTCGTTCCGCGCCGGTTGCCCTGCATTATGACCTCGCGACCGCCAGCACCGACGGGACGCCATCGGCGGGCGGATTCGACGGCAAAGGCAATGCCTTGCCGGCGGAGATGCTGCCCGAACAAATTACGTTCAACGATGTGCAGTTTCGCCTCGCCGCGGCAAAGACCGATTCTCCCAATGCAGTCGTCGCCAAGGGACAAACGATCGATCTGCCGGCCGGGCGCTACAACCGCGCATACATCCTGGCAGCGGCGGCCGATGGCGACCAAGAGGCGACCTTCGAGGTGGGTAACACCAAACTCTCGCTGAATATCGAAGACTGGGGTGGGTTCATCGGACAATGGGACGATCGGCAATGGAGCTCGAAGGACACCTCGAAAGATAACTACGGAGAGATGACCGGCATCAAGCCCGGCTACATCAAGCGTGCGGACCTGGCGTGGTACTGCTCGCACCACCACAACGCTGCGGGCGAGAACGTGCCCTACCGCTACTCCTATCTCTTCGCATATCCCATCGACCTGCCTGCCGGCGCAAAAACCATCAAGCTGCCGGAGAACGACAAGATTCGCATTCTCGCCATCTCGGCGGCCGAGGAGAATCCGGAGGTGAAGCCGGTGCAGCCCTTGTATGACGTTCTTCCGTCACCACCGCTGTCGCAAACGACTTTACGCTTTCGACTTCGGTCGCCAGCCTTTCCGTCCCCGCTGGCCGAAGCGTTACGGCAGCAATTGCCGTGATCCCGCGGAATAGTATCCGGAGCAGCGTGAACCTGACGGCGTCGGGGCTGCATGGCGGGACTGACAGCCTCATTGCAGCCGGCCGGAGCTGCGAGGAGCTAGCTCTCCAGCTTGAAAATCCTCTCCATCAACATCCATTTCTCACCGGGAGCAGCCTGCGGCAACGGCTGCTGAAATCTCCACATGAGATCCTCTCACTCCTGCACCTTGGGGTTCAGCCGATCTGCAGCGGCTTTTGCCTCGAACGAGAAGTTCTCATTGACCTCCATGATCATGAACATTCGCGTGCCGAGAAGATAGATCTCCATGTCCACGATGCCCGAATCTCGGATGCTCTTTATAATCTCCGGCCAGATTTTCTCATGGTGCCGTTTGTAGTCGGCGATCGACGTTGGGTCGTCTTTGAGATCCAGCGTAAGACAGAATCGTCGGTTCATGCAGGGCGCTCACTCCTATCCCAGGGACTGGTCCATCCTGACATCACGTTCCTACTGTGGCTCGAGGTTCGTTAGGCTGCGCAATTGTTGGGCTGCGAGAACGGGTCTGTGACCACGGAGAGCGAAGTAGAGTACATAGACTTGGCAGATGAGGGGGATCACAAAAGCTTCGCGGATGCTGCTATGGTCCGAAATAAACCCCATGATGGCGGGAGACACCGCTCCGCCAATAATGGAGGCCACCAGCAACGACGATCCCAACTTCGTGTAGGGGCCGAGTTCCTTGATGCTCAGAGCGAAGATTGTCGGGAACATGATCGAATGGAAAAAACCGATCATGACAATGGCCCATAGCGGCGCAGCGCCGGAACCAGATAACACGATCAAGAGGCATAGCACTGTGGAAAAAGCGTAGAGCGAAAGCAATCTGGGTGGGGCGACGCGCTTCATCAGATAAGCCCCACTAAATCGCCCAACCATGAATCCAAGCAGGTGCAGCTTCAGATAGAGCGCGGCTGCCTTCTGCGGCATCCCCGGCATGCTGTGCTGCGCAAACCTGATAACAAAACTCGCGACTCCCACCTGTGCGCCCACATAAAAGAACTGGGCAACGACACCCTTTACCAGGTGCCCATAACCCAAGATCTCTGTTAGTTCTTTGCTGGTCGACTTGGTCCGGGGCCCTGCGTTCTGGTCTCCAATCTCGGGGAGATGGGCAAGGTAGATCATGGCGGCAACCGCCAGGAAGATTCCGGCGATTACGAGATAGGGAAACCTGACGGTGGGCGCGGTCGTGACACCTTTCATTGGGGCTGCATTCATTCTCTCGGCGGTAGAGTACTCGCGAGAACAGCTGGCGTTGCAGTTAATACGACATTTTATGGTTGCAACTACAGGCGCTATTCACCCACGCGGTCATCGCTGCGGTATCCGGAGACCTGCCCTGGAAGAACAGACGGTTGGTGCTGCCGGCGATGCCGAGCATGAAACGGGGCGTATTGCCGCCACCAGCAAGCCCGACGGATTCTTCAAACAGCATATGGGCGGCGCGGTCGAGCACATTGGTTTTAAACCACAAAGATACACTGACCTGGGCCAGGCCGCGAACAGAAATGCCTTTGGTGGTGGTGATCGAATCGGTGCCGTCGAAATTTGCCGCCAGTCCTCCGAGCACAGGCGCGCCAGATACTCCGGCCATCGTAGCGCAACCCGTACCGGTACAGGCACCATTGAAGCCATTGCCGGAAGAATCGGCGAATGAGGTGCCGGATGATTCGTTCAGCTTCCAGTACGCAAGTTGTCCAGAGGGCAGGCCGGAGCTACCGCCACCACCGCCGCCCGATTGCCCGCCCCAGGCGTTGGTGTCCTCCACTTTGGTCCGGTAAAAATATTGATGGTTATATAGAAGATTGTTGGGGGAAGAGCCGCCGGGCATACAGCTTACCGGCGTGCCAAAGGAACAACTGGGGGCCGTGCCGGCAAGCGCGCCAGAAACGCAACCGGAGCCCGCGCCGATGACCCCGCATGTGTGAGCGACACCGCAACCTGCTGTGCCGCCGGAGAAAGCCGCATCGGCAAACGTGGCATCGTCCGAAATTTGGACGCAGAAGCCGGATTGCGGATCGCTGGGCGGCGGCGGATTATTCGGCTGGGTCTGGCCTGACGCGCAATTCGGCCAGGTCGGGTCATCCGGATCGCAGTAGCTCCAATTGATGGCGCCTGTCACGCCCGGCGGCGGCGTACTCACGCCCGAGCCGCACCAGGAGGTGATGGTGCTCGTTGCGGAACCGACCGAATTGAATCCCGGAGCGCAGTCAGGCGCGGGAATATCCAATTGCGGACTGGTACTTGAACCGAAAGGATCCGTGGCTACTATCCGATAGGAGTAGACGGTGCCGGCGGGACCGGCGAGAGCCGGCACGCCCGGGCCGGAGTTGCAAGAGGGTCCCGCGGCGCCTCCCAGGTCCTGACAGGTACACGAACCCGGAGCACTTTGCGGCGTGCAGAAGTTCGACCAATTACCAGAATTGATGGTGAACGAGTTATAGCTGCCAAAATTATTCGAGGAACGGTCGAGACGATAGGAAAGTGCGGGGTTCGCGATCGCGGTTGACCAGGTGAGATTGATCTGGCGGCTCGGGGGCGTAGAAGTTACGCAAATTGCGCCGGTCGCGGAGAGAACAGGGGGTCCCGAACTGGGGATGACGGTGAGGTTGAACTGCTGGGAATGCGAATAAATGTTAATGGTGCCAGTGACCGTTGCCTGATACGTACCGGTAGGCGTGGTGTTTGTGGTCCCAACCAGGAATTGCGTTGAGGCTGAAGGACTCCGAAGCATGAAGGCCACCGGAAACGGAATAAAACTGATGCCGACGGATAGAGGCACAACACTACCCGTAAGCATGACGCTCCGGGAGGCCCCATACCAGTTCATGGTGGGCAGCGGCGTTAGGGTCGCCGTAAAATTCATCAGCCGCGCGGTAGCTCCTGCCGTAAACGTAGAAAGGCTGAATGTCGCATTAAGGGTAAGTGCATAATCCTGCCATGGGGTAGAATACCCCACTCCAACCACCACCTGATACGTTACCGAGCAGGAGTTGCCCGCCACCGCGATGGTGCAGAAAGTCGCGCTCCACGTTGGCGTGATATTTACGGGCACTCCGCCGGGCCATACCATGGTAAAGTTCACCTGGCCGACGAATCCGAATTGGGAAAGCGCAGTCACCGTATATTGTTTGGTCTCCCCCGGAAAGAAATCATTCAGAGCCGGCGAAACACTCAAGGCGAGGCCCATGACATTGACCGAGCCTGAATCGAACCGATCGCGAACATACGCGCCGCCCGCAGGGGCTTTGGCATGGATGGTGAAGCTGTAGTTGCCGGGCGGCGTAGGACCGGTGGTGCTGAAAAGATAATCAGCATCCTGCGCGCCGGCTATGTGCACCCGCGTGCCGCTCGGAAATGTCAGGGTGCATCCCGTGCAGCCCGGCGTGTCGATGGTGGCGGAGAGGGGAGCGGCCGACAAGGCTGCGAATCTAGCAAGGTGGAAGTCCTTGTGCCGTCAATTGCCTGTATTCGGACGGCTAGCATATCCGGTGCGT
>Ga0097691_1003219_pt1 | contig 10187 bp, 7 predicted proteins | sample NGESurdeep072012_8_FD_72858 | JGI IMG/M metagenome (GOLD analysis project Ga0097691, IMG submission 72858) | Arctic peat soil microbial communities from Barrow, Alaska - NGEE Surface sample 210-1 deep-072012 | ecosystem: Environmental > Terrestrial > Soil > Wetlands > Peat ...
AGCTGTTTGGAGAGCTGGTAGCTGATGACCGCGAACAACCCCGCGCCGAGCAGGAAGATGATGAGCCCGAAGGTCGCGACGTACCAGATTGTGAGGCGGACCCGCAGGCGTGCGAGGCGCTGAATCCCGACCCGCGACGAGGTCGCTTCAATCCCCAAAACGATATCCGGAGCCGCGCACTGTCTGGATCAACTTGACCGGGAAGTCGTCGTCGATCTTCCGGCGCAGGCGCCGCACCAGCACCTCGAGCACATTCGTGAAGGGATCGTGGTTCTCGTCCCAGACGTGCGCGGTAATCGCCGCCCGATCGACCACTTGCCCGGGATGAAGCACGAAAAACTCCAGCAGTGAAAACTCCTTCGCCGTCAGCTCGATCGGCTTACCGGCGCGCCGCACGCGCTGCGCCTCCAGATCGACCTCGAGATCCGAGACCTTCAACGTCTCCGGCAGCGGAGCGCCGCGCCGCCTCGCCAACGCTCTCACTCGCGCCAGCAGCTCCCGGAACGCGAACGGCTTGGTGAGATAGTCGTCCGCGCCGACCTCGAGACCAGCCACGCGATCGTCGACGGTGTCGCGCGCCGTGAGCATCAGTATCGGAGTCGCGACCTCGCGCGCTCTCAGCTCGCGGCAGAGATCGAAACCGTTTCCACCAGGCAGCATTACGTCGAGAATGATGACGTCGAACTTCCCGAGGAGAGCCTTCATTTTCCCGTCGGCGTAATTCGCGACCGTAACGATCTGGACGCCGTGTTCGGCGAACCCTGTCGTGATGATTGCCGCAAGGCCGGGATCGTCCTCGACTATAAGAACTCGCATTGCCGCCAATCTACATCGCCGTACTCGGCGCGCATACCATGTAATCAGGATGACAGCTTTGGTAGGTATGATTAGTGAGGATAACCGTAGGCTGATTCCCGCGATTCCCGCGGGCTGCAGATCAAACATATGGAGGAGGAAGCATGTTCAAAGTGATAGCCGTGGCAGTTGCTCTCGCCGCAAGCACCACCGTCGCTGGTGCGCAGGGCACCAGCACCTACAAGAGCAGCGCCAAGCCGGCGACGCAGGCCATGACGACGGCCAAGCGCCACACGAAGGTGAAGAAGGCAGAGACCCAGGCTGCGCTCCAGAAGGAAGCGAAGATCTCCGAGGAGACCGCGCGGGCCACGGCGCTCAAGGAAGTTCCGACCGGCACCGTGAAGTCCAGCGAGCTCGAGCGCGAGCACGGAAAGCTGATCTACTCCTATGACATCACCGTCCCGGGCAAGACCGGAATCGATGAAGTGAACGTCAACGCGATTGACGGCTCCGTAGTCGCCAAGCAGCACGAGACTCCGAAGTCCGAGAAGAAGGAAGCGGTTCAGGAAAAGAAGGCAAAGTAATTATCCAGCACGGCCCGGTCGCGACTGAGGGGAATGCGCTTCAGTTGCGACCGAGCGAGCCGTGCGGATCCAGCAAGTGATAAAGGCCTGGAAGTACCAGCAGGACTATAGGGCCTGACAGGACAAAGCCTCCTATCACGGCGATTGCCAGCGGCTGCATTAGCTGGGACCCCTCTCCCAACGCAAGAGCGAGAGGGGCTAGCGCGAAGGCAGTGGCCAGGATGGTCATAGCTACTGGGCGCAAACGCCGGTGCGCTGAGTCGGTCCACGCGTCCTTTGCGGACTTTCCACTTCGTAGTCCCAACTGTGCCTCGTGGATGACGAATATCGCATTCTCGCCCACGATTCCCACCATCATGATCGCGCCAACGTAGCTCGAGATGTTGAGCGTCATTCCGGTGAGGAGCAGGGCCGCGAGAACGCCCGCCAACACAGCGGCGGCGCACAAAGCCGTCACAATTGGCGCGCGCCAGTCGGTGAATTCGAAGAGGACCACCACGGACACCAGCAACAGTCCCGCAAGAAGGACATAGAGAAGTCCCCTGAACGACTTTTGCTGTTGTTCATAGAGGCCCCCGTACTCCACGGACATGCCGGGCCCGAGCGCCAGGTCACGCGCAATTCGCTGTCGGATTTCCGCCATCGCGCCTCCCAGATCACGGCCGGAGAGCCTGGCGGTCACTCCGACATAGGTCCTCAGGTTTTCCCGATTGATTTCGGTCTCCGGCGTGCCGGTCGTAACGGTGGCAACCGTGGAGAGCGGAATCAGCGTCGATGAGGGTGCACCCGCGCGTATCTTCAACTGTGTAAGTGGAGTCGAATCAGCTGCCAATACCCGAAGGTCGTACATCCGATCGCCAATCCTAATCTGACCCGCGACTGTGCCCGTAACAGCCGGCTCGACTTCGGCTGCCACCGTCTGCGTATTCAGCCCGAAGCGCGCCGCTGCAACCGGATCGACGTGTACCTGAAGCGCCGGACCAGCAATCGTGAGTCCGTTGAAAACGTCTTCCACCCCCGGAATTTTTTCGAGTATGCGCGCGGCCTGATCCGCTTTGGCGGCAAGTATCGCAGGATCGCTTCCGAAGATCTTGACGTCGATCGGCTGGGGAGTGCCACCGGTCAGATCGCCGATGTTGTCCTCGAGCAGTTGTCCGAAGTCGGTGTGGATTGCCGGCTCAACGGCTCCGATACGCGTTCGCAGGTCGTCCATAATCGTCTCGACGCCGGGTCTCTCCCTTCTGGGTTTGAGCTTGATGACGTAGTCACCGCGGTTCGGCTCGGTAATGAAGAATCCGAGCTGCTCTCCGGTGCGGCGCGAGTAGCTAGCGACGGCTGGATTGGAAACGATGACGCGCTCCGCCTCTCGAAGCATCGCGTCTGTCTCGGTCAGTGAAGTTCCTGGAGGCGTCCAATAGTCCAGGATGATCGAGCCCTCATCCATTGCCGGAAGGAAATCCGTGCCGATGCGGCCGTACAGCAGGTAAGCCACAACGAGCAACGCGACGACGACTGCCACGCTGGCGCTTGCACGTCCTACGAAGATGTCGACGAGCCGGCCGTAACCTCGGCCGGCCCTCTCCAGCATGGGAGCAAGCCGTTCGCGGATTGGTGCGAGACTCCGTCCCGTTGCTCGCGCTATGCGCTTCAGTCGCGATTGCGAGGGGACTTCGGTCGCCGGCTGGTATCGATGGAATACGCCGACCGACACCGGGACGACTACCAGCGCAATCACCAGTGAAATTACGAGCGCCAGCGCCATCGTGAGCGCGAGCGGTTTGAAGAACGCACCCACGACGCCGGAGAGGAGCGCGAACGGAAGGAGTATGACGATGGTTGAAAGACTCGAGCCGACGAGCGCCGGGGCCAACTCACCAGCACCTGTCGCGGTCGCATCGTGAAGGTCCTGTTCCAGATCCGGATGGAGCTCCGGATCCGACGTTCGGCGCAAACTCGCACGTGCGTGATGGCTTTCGATGTTCTCGATAACCACAATGGAATCATCCGCGATCAGACCGAGAGCGGCCGCTATTCCGGCGAGAGTCATGAGGTTGATGGTCTGACCCACCGCGCCCAGTGCCAGACCTACGATTGCGACCGTGAGCGGGATTGCCGCAACAGCGATCAATGTAAATGTGACGTTTCGCAGGAACAGGAGCAGCACTACGGCGGCGAGCACGACTCCAATGATGATCGCGTCACGCGCTCCCCCCACGGATCCCGCGACGAATGACGCCTGATCGTAGAAGTTGCTCCAGTGAACATCCTTGGGCAAAATGTCTGGCTGGTCCCGAAAGATCTTGTCAATCGCGTCAGCAATCGCAACGGTATTTGCTGATGGCTGCCGCACGATGTTGACGAGCACCGCCGTCTGTCCATCCGCAGTCGTGCGTACGTAGGAGACTTCGTCCGTCACGATGATCGTGCCGAGATCGGAGAGCGTCGCCGGCTGACCGCCAGGAACCGGAACCGCAATCTTGGCGAGGTCCTCCTTTCCGGTAACCCGTCCGGTCACAAGGGTCAGGTAGAGCTCGTGATTCTGCTCGCTCAACCCCGTGGACACCACGTCGTTGCTGGCCTGAATCGCCTGCACTACATCGGATGCGGTAAGCGCGTGGCCGGCGAGCGCCTGAGTATTCAGCCGAACCTGGAATTCACGCTGACGCCCGCCTTGAATCTGGACCTGGGATACTCCGGGAATCCTGACGAGAGCGGGCTTGAGCGTGTACTGGGCGAGATCCCACAGCTGGGCTTGCGTCTCGGTGGAAGATGTGAGCGCGTATCCCTGAATCGGGAAGATGGCGGTGTTCATCCATTCGGCGTCGATCCTGGTTTGAGGGGGCAGATCGGGTCTCACGCGTTGCGTCTCCGCTTGCACGCGATCGAGCGCCCCCTTCATATCCGTGCCCCAGCCGAACTCCGCCGAGATCTCAGTTGACCCTCGGGATGTCGTGGATCGCACAAGCACGATGCCGGGCACACGAAGAATCGCTTCCTCGAGCACTCGCGTGACCGTCGGCATCATCTGGGCGGCCGGCTCTTCGCCGACGTCGGCAATCACCTTCACAATCGGGAAGGTGACCGTAGGGAAGATTGCCGACGGAAGGCCCACTGCCTCGTAAATCCCTGCGATTACGAGGATGGAAAGCAACAGGTAGATGCCCGTGGCTCGTTGTCGTGCGTTCGCGACAAACTTCACTGGGTTGTGCCGACTATAGTCGCGCCTTCGCGAACCTTGCTGCCCTCCGGGAGACCAACCTGGCCGGAAACGATGACCCGCTGTCCCGGCGTCAGCGCAGGATACTTGATTTCGATGTTGCCACCCTGGGTCGCCCCTGTAGTCACATTTACCCAGTGCGTGAGCCCCGCAGGCGTGACGAGAGCAACGCGAGAAACGCCAGATATGTCGTCGCGTAGAACAGCCGCCACTGGGACGATGGGAACGGCGAATTTTTCCCCAACTATGATTTCGACGGTTCCAAACAGTCCGGTTTGAATCGGAGCGCCGGCGGTCTGGAGATCGGTGCTGAAGTCGATGCGCACCGGAACGGTCATGATGCTGTTGGTGTCAGCCGGGAGAAGACCGTGCACTACCCCCGGAACCACGCCCCGCTGACCTGGCAGGTTGACGTTTGCGCGCTGTCCCAACCTTACCTGTGCAAGATCGCCTTGCGCTATTCGCGCGACGAACACTATGGAACCGGCGGAGGCGATAGTGAGAATGCTGTCACCCTGGCTCAAGAGATCGCCCTGGCTGGCGCTGCGCGAGACTACGACTCCCGCTCGCGGTGCCCTGAGTTGCGTCGCGACGAGATTTTGTTTCGCGAGCACGAGTGCCCGCTCGGCGTCACTGCGTTGAGCCGGGGTTGAGGCACTTCTGAGCATCGCCTCGGCTCCGATGAGCGCCGCCTGACTGGGCTGGTTTACCACGGCCGCGACCACCTGGTTAGTACCCACGCGATCCCCCACCGCGATGCGGAGTAGTGTAAGAACCCCTGTAAAGGGAGCCCGGATTTTTTGTAGGTCAAGCGCGTCGGTTCTTCCAGGGCCAGTAACAGCAATCGCGATGTTTCCGCGTTGCACCGCAGTCATATGCACGGGCGTGGCGGCCATCGAATCTCTCGCAGTTGTATCCGTCGCCGAACCACTGCTGCCCGCACTCGGAGCGTCGTCTCCATGCGAACATGCAGAGAAAGCGGCGAGTCCAAGCATGGCACCCGCCGTCCGGATTGCGCGTCGCACGGACTTGCTCAAGGAGTTCCCCATCGGATGTAGTTGGCTTCCGCTTGACGGTAACGAACAACTGCGTCGCCGTACGCCTGGTTCGCGTTGATCCAGGACGTATAGGCGTCCAGCACTTCTAGCGCGGTAGCCGCCCCTCCGGTGTACATGCTCTGGGTTTGGAGGTAGGCATCGCGCGCGATCGGGATGTTACGGTTCCACGTTTCCACTTGCTGATACAACCTTGTTAGCTGTGCGGCTGCAAGCTGCGAGGAAAAGCGCACCTGTCGTTTGACGACGATCTCGGAATCTCGGGCTTGTTGCGCCTCCAGACGCGCCCGGTCGAGTCGAGCCTGGAAAACACCACCGTCGAAAAAAGGCCACGACAATGAGAAAAGAACGGCTCCGCCCAGGCCGGTGCCGCTGTTCGGCCCGGTACCAGAATCGCGCCCGAATACTGGGAGAGCACCCAGATTGGCCGAGACCTGCAACTGGGGCTTGCGCTCAGAACGCGTCGCCGCGATCGCGGCTTGAGTCGCCGCCGTGTTGGCTTCAGCCGCGCGCACGTCCGGTGTCGCGAGCCAGGGAGTTCCCGCAAGGATTGTGGGAAGTCCCGGAGGCGTTAGTGGTGCGACAGAAAGCGGCCCGTCGGGAACCCGTCCCATGAGGTCGTTCAGCTGAAAGCGGGCTTCGTCGAGCGCCCGTTTCGCGTCTGCGAGTGCGGCCTCTTCCGTGCCGACCCGAACTCGCGTCGTGAGCACGTCGCTTCCTACGGGTTGACCCGCCGCTCTCCGTCCCTCCACCTGCGAGAGATAACTCCTCAGTCGCTCGATCCCTTGCTCACGAAAGGCGATCTCATTTTCGGCTCTCAGGAATTCGCTGAACCAGAGCCTGACGGCGAGGTCCACATCCTTCTCTGCCACGCGAAATCCAGCGCCGGCTCCCTGCAACCGATAGTTGGCGGCGCTAAGGTTGGCGCGTCTCAAGCCTCCATCAAACAGCGTGGCAGCTCCAACAACCTGGGCTGCTCCCTGGGACGTGGTGTAGGCGAGCGGTCCGCCGGTGTTGACGCTACTCGTGACCGCGAGATTGGGGGAACGGCTTGCCTTTGCTTCGCGCACCGATGTCCGCGCGATGTCGACCCCCCGCGCCGCAACGGGCAGGTGCGCGTTTGCATTGCGTGCTTCGCGGAGCGCCTCCTCGAGAGTTAAAGGGGGCTCCGTGCTCCTCGCCCTTGATGTCTGGTTCGGCGATGGAGAGCCAGCCTGCCCACGGGCGAGGCTTGGTACGAGCAGCAGGCTAGCTAACCCAGCATAGAAATAAGAACGTGGTGGTGTGTGCACTGGTCGTATTCTACTCGGGTTACCTTGCGCAGGGATTACGTATCGAACAAACGGCGAACTCTCATTGACGCGCTCGGTGCCGAGAGGCCATCGGTGTGGCCGACATGCGCTTGGACGAGGTGAGCGTTAAGTACGCCGAGTTCGGCGACTTCTATGTCGGCAAAATCATCCCGCGCTAGCGCCGCCGTGCTACGCGCGATCCGGTCCCGGCGCCAGTCGTCGCGGGGCTAGGCCTATTCTGCCCGCGGGAGACTGAGAGTGAAGGTCGAGCCGGAACCCAACGTGCTCGACACGGTGAGATTCCCGTTCATCGCCCGCGCGAGCTCGCGGCTGATGGCGAGACCGAGCCCCGTGCCCTCGTGCGCACTACTCAGCGACCGTCCAAGCTGTACGAAAGGCTCGAAGATCGCTTCGAGCTTGTCGGCCGGGATCCCGGCGCCGGTGTCGGTTACCTCTATCGAGGCGGTATCCTCCGACATTCTGCATGCCACCTTCACGGATCCTTTCGTGCCCGTGAACTTGATCGCATTCGAGAGGAGATTGAGCAGAATCTGATCGACTTTGGCGCGGTCGGCGAGTGCGATACACGCGGGACTGGGCGGATCAGCCTCGAGAATAACTGCTTTCGCGTCTGCCTGGGGCTCGACCAGCGGTACGACACCGTCGATCACGTGAGACAATATCAGTGGGCGGATGTCATAAGTGAGGTGACCCGCCTCGATGCGGCTGAAGTTCAGGAGATCGGAAATAATGCCGAGCAAGTGCTGCTGGCTCCGGCGAATCCTCTCAAGGTAATCCCGCTGTTCGGGAGTTACCGGACCGCCGAGCCCGAGGCTGAGAAGCTCGGTGTATCCGCCGATGGCGTTGAGCGGAGTCCGCAGCTCGTGCGACATCGCGGTGAGAAACTGTGTCTTGGCAACGTTCGCCGTCACGGACTCGTCCAGTCGCCGCGCGTCTTCGATCGCTCGCCCCTCCGCGGCACGCCGCTCGGTAAGGTCTCGGGTGACCTTGGCGAATCCCACCAGCGTGCCGTCCTCGTCGCGAACCGCCGTGATGACGACATTTGCCCAGAAGACCGAGCCATCCTTCCTGAGGCGCTCTCGCTCTTCCTCGAATCGTCCTTCCCTCGCGGCGATCTCGAGCTCGTGTTGCGGATGACCGGACTCGATGTCCTCGGGGCGGTAGAAGATTGAGAAGTGCTGCCCGATGATCTCGTTTGCAGTATAGCCTTTTATCCTTTCCGCCCCGCGGTTCCAGCTTGCGACGTACCCGTTCGGATCGAGCATGAAGATCGCGTAGTCGCGCACCGACTCGACCATGAGCTGGTAGATTCGCCCACCATGCTTGATGGTATCAGCCAAGCGTGTTTTTGCGATCGGCGCCGGTTTTCTCGGAGCATCGCGCGATGCGGGACGCGGGTCGGGTTGCGGACGACTTTCGGCGTTGTCAGCCATTGTTTGCGGCAGGGTCAGTTTCGTACGTGCGGCTCGAGGCCGACTGTCGAGAAGGGCGACTTCGCTCGCTTAGCTCGACACCCCGACCTCCAGGAACGACCAAAGACCGAAAACATAGCAACGACCGTGCGAGGATCTACTCGGGCCGGTCGGGAGAGCCGAGCATTACCAAGCGATCGGGTTGTAGGGCGGTCCGCTAGCGACTATACTCCCCAGTCTGTTTCGAGATGAGAATTGTGTCCGAAACGGGACGTAGCGCAGCCCGGTAGCGCACCTGAATGGGGTTCAGGGGGTCGCGGGTTCAAATCCCGCCGTCCCGATTTTGCCCCCGCATTTGCGGGAGCAAATCGTTTCGCTGGTCTCCTCCGCAATCTGGTTCAGTTGTTCTGCAAGTTTTTGAACCGGTTTTCGGCTGGGGTGAAGTGCCCTCCATCTCGGAAGTGAGCAGGGGGCTGGCTGTCCAAGCTGCTGTGGGGCGAATCTGGAGAGCGGGACCTGGCCGAAGAGACCGGCCGAATGACAACTCAAATATTCCCGCTCGGCTTTACTGGCAGGGCGTTAGTCCAGCTGGGCGATTCGAGCTATGGCCTCGCCCATCCGATCCCCAGGAGCAGAGCCGGTTGCGGTCTAAATGCACCTAAGGCTGCTGACAACAGACCGACGTACTCCCTAATGCCAGCGGTGAATGACAAGCCTCGCCTGGAAGACGCACGCAACTCAATCCCCGCATTTCCGACCCCACCATACTGCCAGCCATGAGGTGGCGCGGGAACAAATCCGGGAATTGAGCCTCTGCGGGTTTCGCGATAACCTGCAACTCCAATTCCGCTCGAAAGTTCAAGCCCGATCTTGTCTCCTCCGAGGCTGTACTTCAATCCAAGCACTCCGAGAATTCCATGGTCGTCATACGTAAGACCGCCGGGGGGACCGCAGCAGCTGGCAGCTGATCGAACGAATATGTAGTCGCCTTCAAGGGTCAATTTCAGTACAGGCGAACGGCCAAGCCCGAGCTGAAGTCCAACCATTGGTCCCCACTTGGAATCCGAGAATCCGGGGACGCCGTTGAGCGCTCCCAGTTCGAGCACCGGAGCGACAAATGGAGTAGCGGCTGTCTGGCCACCGGCCGTCCCGAAGACTCCCAGTAACCAGACAGCGATGAAGGAAAGGGGGACGGAGCATCGCTCTTGCATCGGCACCTCACGGGGATTGTCGTCAGAAACTGCGGTCGTCAACACACGGTCGCGGTACTCTCGTCTCAAGGTACCTGCGCGATTCCGGTTGCCAATACGTCATCTGACTGAGTAGCAGTACATCCGAGCAGGCGACTCGGCATTCGAATTCCGGAGTTGGACAGCGGCCACTATCGGTAAGGGAGGGGTAGATGCACAACGATCCTATAGGCGCAGCCTCACTGCGACGCGCAGCTCTCGTGACGGCAATTGCGATTTCACTCGCGACGAGCACGGCTTCGGCGCAGAGGCGCGCACGCGCTGCCAAAAGCTTACCGCCGGCGGACTGGACCCAGGTGGAGCAGGCGCTCGGCCGCAAGGGCACATCGAATCCGGGCGACGTGATGAAATTCAGCTTCCCGCGCACCGATCTCAAAGTCGTGGTGGCTGGAGTCACGCTCCAGCCCGCGCTCGCTCTCGGATCCTGGGTGGCATTCGAACGGATTTCGGATCATGCAATGGTGATGGGTGACCTCGTGCTGCTGGAGGGCGAGGTAGCGCCTGTGATGGGGAGCCTGCAACAGAATGGGATCGAGCAGACGGCGCTGCACAATCATTTGC
>Ga0097691_1003220_pt1 | contig 10187 bp, 9 predicted proteins | sample NGESurdeep072012_8_FD_72858 | JGI IMG/M metagenome (GOLD analysis project Ga0097691, IMG submission 72858) | Arctic peat soil microbial communities from Barrow, Alaska - NGEE Surface sample 210-1 deep-072012 | ecosystem: Environmental > Terrestrial > Soil > Wetlands > Peat ...
CCTCAGCCCGCCCTCAAATCCACCGTCTCACCCTTCGCGTATAATCATCATAAGCCTCACCGAATTGGCGGCGCATCTTCGCCTCCTCGAACGGTATATGCACCCAATTCGCCGTTGCAAAAACCGCGATCGGGACGAGGAACATCGGCCAGGCGCCGACCGAGAAGGCGATCCCCAGCGCGATGGTCACCAGGCTGAGGTACATCGGATTGCGGGTGAAATTGAAAGGTCCGAAAGTGACGAGCTTGCGATTGGTCGGCGAGGTCGGATTGATCTCCGTGCCCTCGCGCCGGAAAAGCCTGGCCGCCGTGACGGCCAAGGCGACGCCGGCGATGATGAGCAGCGCGACGACGACGCCGACGACGATGGGCGTGCGGTTGCGCGACGGCGCAGCGCCCGCCGGCGCGAAATCGGGCCGGGTTTCGAAGGCCTCCTGCTGGCGGATCGTGATCGCCGCGTCGGCATCGGGGATGTCGGGCGCCTGCGTGCCCTCGAACACCGGCGGGTAGCCGGACGGCGCGGCAGGCGCCGGCGGATAAGGCGCGACGGTCGCGAACGACGCATACGAGATCGGCGGCGGGCTGAGGCCCGCGTAAGGATCGCCGGGCGCGGGTGCCGGCGCGAGATCGCCGGGCGGCGCTTCGTTCTCCGCGCCGGCAAGGTTCATGCCGCAGTTGGCGCAATAGCGGATGCCCGGCTTGTTGCGAAAGCCGCATTCGCTGCAGATGTTCTCGACGCTCGCCTCGGCGCCAAAGGAAGCGGCTGCCGGCGATACGGCAAAAGGAGTTCCGCATGCGCGGCAGAACAGGGCCTCGTCCCTGTTTTCGGCACTGCACACCGAGCAGAGCTTGGTCATTCGGTCGGCCTCCGCGCCCCTCTTCTATGGTCGAAGGACGATACCTCGGTTTATGAGCGGTCGCAATTTGGCCGTACCCGTGGCGATGGACAATGCGCCAACTGTGCCGCGCCGATTGGAGCTTCGCCATGCTGTATGCGTTCCTGAAGGCGATTCATCTGCTGGCGATCGTCGCCTGGATCGGCGGCATGGCCTTCACCCTGTTCTGCCTGCGGCCGGCGCTGACGGTGCTCGAGCCGGCGGCGCGGGTGACGCTGATGCATGCCGTCATGCGCCGCTTCATCGGCGTGGTGACGCTGGCGGCGGTGATCGCGTTCGTCACCGGCGCGACCATGATCGGCCTCGCCTGGTCGGCGGCAGCGCGCGCCGGCCTCGCCTTCAACATGCCGCTCGACTGGTATGCGATGGTGGTGCTCTTCTTCGTGATGCTCGCGGTCCTCGTTCACATCCGCGTTGCGCTCTTTCCGCGCCTGGCCGGCGCGGTGGCGGCGGCACGCTGGGCCGACGGCGCGGCGGCGCTGGCCGCGATCCGCTGGGAGGTGACGCTCAACCTCGTGCTCGGCATCTTCGTCGTCTTCGCGGTTCGCCTCGGCGGCACGGCTTAGGGCGGCGCGTTGCCACCGGCAGCGCCTTCGCGCCGGGCGAGCGCTGCGTCGATCGCTCGCAGCGCCGCGGCCAGGCGCTCAGCACCCTGGCCTGCGATCGTCGTGAAGGCGATGCCGCTTCGCTCGAGCGCGCGACGCAGCAGCGCGTCGACCGGAGCGCGCACATGCGGGCCCTCGCGCTGCAGGCTGTCGGCCTGCCACGGCAGGTCGAGGGCGGTGAGAAGGGTCAGGTCGTAGCGCGCCTGCGCCGCCAGGGCCGCAGCGTAGAGGCCGGTGTCGGCGAACACCAGTTCGCTGTAGATGGCGATCATCAACGCGCTGGTGTCGGCGACGACGACGTCGGCACGCACCGCCGCAGCGTCGATCAGCGCGCTCTGACGCGCGGCGATGCCGGCCTGCTCGTCGACGCGCGGCGTGCGCGCTTCGGCGACGCAGAAATCGCGCAGCGCCTCGTCGACCACCGCGACTTCGATGCCGCGTCCGGCGAGCACGGTGCCGATCGCGCGCGCCAGCATCGTCTTGCCGGTGCTTTCGGCGCCGAGCAGGACGACGACGAAGGCGCTCACGCCGGCACGCGCGCGTCGGGCAGGAGGCGCAACCAGGCGCGCCAGCCGATCATCGACATGACAACGAAGACGGCGTAGAGGACGACCGTCAGCCACAGGCCCTTGTAGGCGAAGAGGGCGGTGGCAACGACGTTGACGACGATCCAGGTCGGCCAGTTCTCGACGTACTTGCGGCCGAGCAGCCATTGGCCCAGGACGCTGGCCGCCGTCGGGAAGGCGTCCCACCACGGCACGTCGGTGTCGGTGAAGCGGCGCAGGAAGAGAGCCAGCGCCGGCCACGCGACGATGAGCGCGACCAGCGTGACCACGCGGCCGCGCGCGCCGAGACGGCGCACGCTGAGCGCATGGCCGGCGGCGTCGGTGCCGCGCAGCCACTGCCACCAGCCCCAGCCGGCGATCAAGGCGAAGAAGATCTGCAGGCTGGCATCGCCGTACAGGCGGCTGTTCCAGAACAGCAGGAAATAGAGCAGCGAGCTGGCGATCGCCAGCGGCCAGGCGAGGGCGTTGACGCGGATGTTGAGGACGACCATCGCGACGGCGAGCACGAAGGCAACGATCTCGAGCCAGGTGATCGACGAGCCGGCGACCACGAACGCGCTCGCGAACAGCGGCGCGGCCGCTTCGACCAGAGCGCTCAATGCCGGGCGGGCGAGAGCTGGACGAAGATCTCGTCGGGCTTGATCATGCCGAGCTCGAAGCGCGCCTTCTCCTCGACCATCTCGAGGCCTTCCTTCAGGTCGCTGACCTCGGCCGTGAGCTGCTCGTTGCGGTGCTTGGCCGCTTCGTTGGTCGACTGCTGCGCGGCGAGCTTTCTCTGCAGCTCGACCATGCGCGGAACGCCGCCCTTGCCGAACCAGAGCTCGCCGTGCACCAGCACCAGCAAGGCGGCGAGGGTGAAGGTGATCCAGCGCATCGTCGAATGAAGCGGGCCGGCGCGAGTCGCGCTGCCGCTAGTCCTGCGGCAGCTGCTTGAACGCGGCGCGGCCCGGGTAGGCGGCGACGTCGCCGAGGTCTTCCTCGATGCGCAGCAGCTGGTTGTACTTGGCCATCCGATCCGAGCGGCTGAGCGAGCCGGTCTTGATCTGGCCGGCATTGGTGCCGACGGCGATGTCGGCGATGGTCGCGTCTTCGGTCTCGCCCGAGCGATGGCTGATCACCGAGGTCCAGCCGGCACGCTTGGCCATCTCGATCGCCGCGAAGGTTTCGGTGAGCGTGCCGATCTGGTTGATCTTGATCAGGATCGAGTTGGCGACGTTCTTCCGGATGCCTTCCTTCAGGATCTTGGTGTTGGTGACGAAGAGGTCGTCGCCGACCAGCTGCACCTTCGCGCCGAGGCGATCGTTGAGGAGCTTCCAGCCGTCCCAGTCGTTCTCGGCCATGCCGTCCTCGATCGAGATGATCGGGTACTTGGCCGTCCAGCCGGCGAGCGTGTCGATCCACTCCGATGCCGCCAGCGTCAGGCCTTCGCCTTCGAGGCGGTACTGGCCTTCCTTGTAGAACTCGCTCGCCGCGCAGTCGAGGCCGATCGCGACCTGCGCGCCGGCGACGAAGCCGGCCTTGTCGATCGCCTCGAGGATCATCTGGATCGCCGCCTCGTGGCTGGCAACGCTCGGCGCGAAGCCGCCTTCGTCGCCGACCGCCGTGCTCATGCCGCGGCCGTCGATGATCTTCTTCAGCGCATGGAACACCTCGGCGCCGTAGCGCAGCGCCTCGCGAAAGGTCGGCGCGCCGACCGGGATGATCATCAGCTCCTGCAGGTCGAGGTTGTTGTTCGCGTGCGCGCCGCCGTTGACGACGTTCATCATCGGTACCGGCATCTGCATCGCGCCCGAGCCGCCGAAGTAGCGGTAGAGCGGCAGGCCGCTCTCTTCCGCCGCAGCGCGCGCGACGGCCATGCTCACCGCCAGCGTCGCGTTGGCGCCGAGCCGGCTCTTGTTGTCGGTGCCGTCGAGGTCGATCAGCGTCCGGTCGAGGAACGCCTGCTCGCTCGAATCGAGGCCGAGCACCGCTTCGCTGATCTCGGTGTTGATGTGCTCGATCGCGCGCAGCACGCCCTTGCCACCGTAGCGGGCGGCGTCGCCGTCGCGCAGCTCGATCGCCTCGCGCGAGCCGGTCGAGGCGCCCGAGGGCACGGCCGCGCGGCCCATGGTGCCGGACTCGAGCAGGACGTCGCATTCGACGGTCGGGTTGCCGCGGCTGTCCAGGATCTCCCGGCCGACGATGTCGACGATGGCGCTCATGCTTTTCCTTGTTGCAAGTTCGGAGGTGTCGTCGCCTGCGTCCGGCCGCCGCTCACGCGTCGAACGACTGCTCGAGCAGCGGCCGCGACTTGACGGCGCGGTCGAGCTCGGCGAGCTGTTCGAGGAGCGCCGCCATGTGCTTGAGCGGTACCGCGTTGGGCCCGTCGGACAAGGCCTGCGCGGGGTTCGGGTGCGTTTCCATGAAGATGCCGGCGACGCCGACGGCGACCGCCGCGCGCGCCAGCACCGGCACGAACTCGCGCTGGCCGCCCGACGACGTGCCCTGGCCGCCCGGCAGCTGCACCGAATGGGTCGCGTCGAAGACGACCGGCGCGTTCGTCTCGCGCATGATCGCCAGGCTCCTCATGTCGGAGACGAGGTTGTTGTAGCCGAAGCTCGCGCCGCGCTCGCAGGCCATGAAGCGGTCTTCCGAGAGGCCGGCCGCGCGTGCCGCGGCGCGCGCCTTGGCGAGCACGTTGGTCATGTCGTGCGGGGCCAGGAACTGGCCCTTCTTGATGTTGACGGGCTTGCCGCTTTGCGCGACGGCGCGGATGAAGTCGGTCTGGCGGCAGAGGAACGCCGGCGTCTGCAACACGTCGACGACCGCGGCGGCAGCGGCGATCTCGTCCTCGCGGTGCACGTCGGTGAGGATCGGCACGCCGAGCACGCGCTTCACCTTGGCGAGGATCTCGAGGCCCTTGTCGACGCCCGGGCCGCGAAACGACGTGCCGCTCGAGCGGTTCGCCTTGTCATAGCTCGACTTGAAGATGAACGGGACGCCGAGCGCGGCCGCGATCTCCTTGAGCTTGCCGGCGACGTCCATCTGCAACTGCTCCGACTCGACGACGCAGGGGCCGGCGATCAGGAACAGGGGCTGGTCGAGACCGGCGTCAAAGCCGCAGAGCTTCATGCCGGCACGCTCAAGCGGCGACCTTCTCGGCGCGCTCGGCCTGGTGCGCGAGCGCGGCGTGGATGAACGACTTGAAGAGCGGATGGCTGCCCCACGGCGTCGACTTGAATTCCGGGTGGAACTGCACGCCGATGAACCACGGGTGCACGGACTGCGGCAGCTCGACGATCTCGGTCAGCTTGTCGCGCTGGGTGATCGCCGAGATCACCAGCCCGGCCTCGGTGAGGCGATCGAGATAGTGCTCGTTGGCCTCGTAGCGATGGCGATGCCGCTCGGTGACGACGTTGCCGTAGATCTCGTGCGCGAGCGTGCCGGCCTTCACGTCCGAGCTCTGTGCGCCGAGCCGCATCGTCCCGCCGAGATCGGATTGCGCATCTCGCTTCTGGATGCTGCCGTCGCGGTCCTGCCACTCGTCGATCAGGGCGATCACCGGATGCTCGGTTTCGGGGTCGAACTCGGTGCTGTTGGCGCCGCCCAGGCCGACCTTGTGGCGCGCGAACTCGATCGTCGCGACCTGCATGCCGAGGCAGATGCCGAGATAGGGAATCTTCTTTTCGCGCGCGTACTGGACGGCGAGGATCTTGCCCTCGACGCCGCGCTTGCCGAATCCGCCCGGCACCAGGATCGCGTCGAAGCGGCCGAGGTTGGCAACGTTGGTCGCCGTCAGGTCCTCGGAATCGACGTACTCGATCTTGACCCGCGCGTGGTTGTGGATGCCGGCGTGGCGCAGCGCCTCGTTGAGCGACTTGTACGAGTCGGAGAGCTCGACGTACTTGCCGCACATCGCGATCGTCACCTCGTGCTGCGGATGCTCGACCTCTTCGACCAGCTTGTCCCAGCGCGCCAGGTTGGCGGGCTTGGTGTGCAACTGCAGCTTGGCGCAGACCAGCTCGTCGAGGCCCTGCGCGTGGAGCATGCGCGGCACCTTGTAGATCGTGTCGACGTCCCACACCGAGATGACCCCGAACTCGTGCACGTTCGCGAACAGCGAGATCTTGGCGCGCTCTTCGTCAGGGATCGGCCGGTCGGCGCGGCAGAGCAGGGCGTCCGGCATGATGCCGATCTCGCGCAGCTTCTGGACGCTGTGCTGGGTCGGCTTGGTCTTCAGCTCGCCGGCGGCCGGGATCCACGGCACCAGCGTCAGGTGCAGGAAGGCGCAGCTGCCCGGGCCCATCTTCAGGCTCATCTGGCGCACCGCTTCGAGGAAGGGCAGCGACTCGATGTCGCCGACCGTGCCGCCGATCTCGACAATCGCGACGTCGAGCGGATGGGCTTCGCCTTCGGCTCCGGCGCCGCGCCTGATGAACTCCTGGATCTCGTTGGTGACGTGCGGGATCACCTGCACCGTCTTGCCGAGATAGTCGCCGCGGCGCTCCTTCTCGAGCACGCTCTTGTAGATCTGGCCGGTCGTGAAGTTGTTGGTGCGCTTCATCTTCGTGGTGATGAAGCGTTCGTAGTGGCCGAGGTCGAGGTCGGTTTCGGCGCCGTCGTCGGTGACGAACACCTCGCCGTGCTGGAACGGCGACATCGTGCCCGGATCGACGTTGAGGTACGGATCGAGCTTGATGAGGGTGACTTTGAGGCCCCGCGATTCGAGGATCGCGGCGAGGGACGCAGAAGCGATGCCCTTGCCCAGCGAGGACACCACGCCGCCGGTGACGAAGACGAACTTGGTCATTGCGCTCGGCAAGCGCATCGTGTGCGAATGCCGTGGTGGTAAAGCGCGATTATAGGCGTGCCCCCCGGCGCCTTGCGGCGCCGCGCCGCCGGCCCTCAGACCAGCTTTTCGCCCGGTTGCGTGATCTTTCGCATCGTCTCGTAGCGCGGCGAGGGCACGCAGAGCGGCGCCGCCGCCGACTGGTCGGCGTCCCACTGCGGATCGTCGATCGACTCGAACACCTGGCGCAGCTTTTCGCCCCAGCTGCCGCGGATCATCTGGAAGTAGGGATTCTTGTCGTCGATGCAGACGATCTGCGTGCTTTCGAAGCGGTTGACCTCGTAGATCGCCAGGTCGAGCGGCAGGCCCACCGAGAGGTTCGACTTCAGCGTCGAGTCCATCGACACGAGCACGCACTTGGCGGCCTCGTCGAGCGGCGTCGAGGGCCGCATCATGCGGTCGAGCACCGGCTTGCCGTACTTCGATTCGCCGATCTGGAAGAAGCAGGTCTCGCGCGTTGCCTCGATGAAGTTGCCGGCCGAGTAGACGAGGAAGAGGCGCATCGCCTCGCCCTTGATCTGGCCGCCGAAGATCATCGAGGCGTTGAAGTCGAGCCCCGATTTCTTGAGCGCTGCGCCGTCCTGGTCGTAGACGCGGCGCATCGTCGCGCCGAGGACGCGGGCGGCGTCGAACATGCTGGTCGCGTTCCAGATCGTGATCGGCGGCCGGTCGCCGTCTTCGAGCTCCTCGATCTGCAGAATCTCGCGCACCTGCTGCGAGATCGAGAGGTTGCCGGCCGAGAGCATGACCATGAAGCGGTCGCCGGCGCGCTCGTACACCATCATTTTGCGGAAAGTGCCGATCTGATCGAGACCGGCGTTGGTGCGCGAGTCGGAAAGGAAAACCAGGCCGGCATCGAGCTTGACGGCTACGCAATAGGTCATGGGGTGTCTCGCTGCAAGGCCTTCAGGCGGTAGAGCGCGTCGAGCGCTTCCCGGGGCGTGAGCATATCGGGCTCGAGCGCCGCCACGGCGGCGGCGAGCGCGGAATTCGCCACGCCGGCAAGGTCGCTCGCCGGCGCCGCTGCCTCGGCCGCCGCCGGCCCGGCGAAGAGATCGATCTGCGGCTGGCGCGCGATCCGCTCGGCCTCGAGCTGCTCGAGCGCGTTGCGGGCGTGGCGCAACAGCGTCGCCGGCATGCCGGCCAGGCGCGCCACCTGCACACCGTAACTGCGGCTCGCCGGCCCGGCCTCGATCTCGTGCAGGAAGGCGATCTCGTCGCCGCTCTCGATCGCGGCGACGTGGACGTTCTTCGCATGCTCGTGCTGGAGCGGGAACTCGGTGAGCTCGAAGTAGTGAGTCGCGAACAGCGTGAAGGCGCGATTCTTCTCGTGCAGGTGGTGGGCGATCGCGCCGGCCAGGGCGAGGCCGTCGAAGGTCGAGGTGCCACGGCCGATCTCGTCCATCAGCACCAGCGAGTGCTCGGTCGCGCCGTGCACGATCGCCGCCGCCTCGGTCATCTCGACCATGAAGGTCGACTGCGCGTTGGCGAGGTCGTCGGCGGCGCCGATCCGGGTGTGGATGGCATCGAGCGGGCCGAGGCGGCAGGCCGCCGCCGGCACGTACGAGCCGATCGACGCGAGCAGCACGATCAGCGCGACCTGGCGCATGAAGGTGCTCTTGCCGCCCATGTTCGGGCCGGTGATGACGAGCATGCGGCTCTTCGCGTCGAGCCGGCAGTCGTTGGCCATGAAGGGCTTGCCGCTTTCCTGCAGGCGCGCCTCGACGACCGGATGGCGGCCGCGCTCGATCTCGATCAGCGGCTCCTTGACGAAGCGCGGCCGGCACCAGTCGGCGCGGCGCGCCTGCTCGGCCAGCGCGGCGAGCGCGTCGAGCGCGGCGAGCGAGCGCGCGACCGCCGAGATCGCCTCGAGGTGCGGCGCGAGCGCGTCGAGCAGCGCGTCGAAGAGCGCCTTCTCGCGCGCCAGCGCGCGCTCGCCGGCCGAGAGCGCCTTGTCCTCGAACGCCTTCAGCTCCGGCGTGATGAAGCGCTCGGCGTTCTTCATCGTCTGGCGGCGGCGGTAGTCGGCCGGCACCCTGGCCGCCTGGCCTTGCGAGACCTCGATGAAAAACCCGTGCAGGCGATTGAACTGGACGCGCAAGGTGGCGATGCCGGTGCGCTGCCGCTCGCGCGCTTCGAGCTCGAGGAGAAAGGCGTCGCTGTCGCGGCCGATCGCCCGCAGCTCGTCGAGTTCGGCGTCATGCCCGGTCGCGATGACGCCGCCGTCGCGGACGAGCGCGGCCGGCTCCTCGGCCAGCGCATCGACGAGCAGCGAGGCGATCGCTTCGGGCGGCGCCAGCGCCTCGGCGAGCATGGCAAGCAGCAACGAACCTTCTCCTGGCACGGCCGTTCGAACACGGGGCAAGGCGAGCAGCGTCGCACGCAGGCCGGCGAGCTCGCGCGGCCGCGCCTGGCGCAAGGCGACGCGCGCGGTGATGCGCTCGACGTCGGCGAGGTGGCGCAGTGAAGCGCGCAGGTCGTCCAGCCCGGAGCCGTGCAATGCGGCGATCGCCTCGTGGCGTTGCGTCGCGACGCAGCGCTCGCGTAAGGGCTGTGTCAGCCAGTTGCGCAGCGCGCGGCTGCCCATGCCGGTGCCGCAGCCGTCGAGCGTCGAGAGCAGCGTCGGCGCTTCCTGGCCGCGTAGGGTGCGTGTCAGCTCGAGGTTGCGGTGCGTCGTCGGCGGCAGATCGATCAGGTCGCTGGCGCGGTGGACGCCGAGGCGATGCACGTGGGCCAGCGCGCGCCCCTGCGTGTGCTCGGCATAGCTCAGCAATGCGGCCGCCGCTGCGTGCGCCGCGACGAGGCGCTCGGCGCCGAAGCCGGCGAGCGTGGCGACGCGCAGTTGCGCGAGGAGCTTTCTCGCGCCCAGAGCACTGTCGAATTGCCACTCGGGGCGTCGCGTGAGGGTGAGCGCCTTCGTATCGCAGGCGCCCTCGGGCAGGTCGGCGGCGACGAGAATCTCGGCCGGCGCCAGCCGCGCGATCCAGCCAGCGAGCTCGCCTTCGCTGCATTCGGCCAGGCCGATCTCGCCGTTGGAAAGCGCCGTCCAGGCCAGGCCGAAGGTCTTCAGCCCTCGCGCGACGGCGAGCAGCACGGCATCGCTCTTATCGGCGAGCAGATCGCTTTCGGTCAGCGTCCCCGGCGTGACGATGCGCACGACTTTGCGCTCGACCGGCCCTTTGCCCGCACCGACTTCGCCGACCTGCTCGCAGATGGCGACCGATTCGCCCATCCTGACGAGCCGCGCGAGATAGGTCTCGAGCGCGTGCACCGGCACGCCGGCCATCGGGATC
>Ga0097691_1003222_pt1 | contig 10185 bp, 4 predicted proteins | sample NGESurdeep072012_8_FD_72858 | JGI IMG/M metagenome (GOLD analysis project Ga0097691, IMG submission 72858) | Arctic peat soil microbial communities from Barrow, Alaska - NGEE Surface sample 210-1 deep-072012 | ecosystem: Environmental > Terrestrial > Soil > Wetlands > Peat ...
GCGTTCCGTGAATTTAATCGCATAGTTGGCAACATTGACCAATACCTGACGCAGGCGCATCGGATCGCCCAACACGCGCTGCGGCACGCCCGGCGTGACTTCGAAGGTCAATTCCAGGTTTTTTTCGTGCGCGCGCAGTGCGAGTGCCTTGAGCGCATCCGTAAAAGAAGAGCGGAGGTCGAACTCGATGTTCTCGATGTCCAACATACCGGCTTCAATCTTGGAGAAATCGAGGACGTCATTGATGAGGTTGAGCAGGGAGTTCGCGCAGGATTTCACCGAAGTGAGGTATTCCCGCTGCTCGGCAGTAAGCTCCGTGTCCATTGCCAACTCCGTCATCCCGATGATGCCGTTCATGGGTGTACGGATCTCATGGCTCATATTCGCGAGGAATTCGCTCTTCGCTCGACTGGCTGCTTCGGCGCTCTCCTTCGCCGTGAGGATCTCTGCCTCCGCCCGCTTGCGAATGGAAATGTCAGTCGCCGCGCCCAGGAGACACGGGGCGCCGTTCACCAAGATCCGAATACCGGTGAGCAAGCAAGGGACTTTGCGACCGTCTTTCGCAACCAGATGCGCTTCTATATCTCCGGATCCTTCTTCGAATACCTGCTGCACAACGCGCAGGACAATTTCTTTATCTCCTTCCGAAATGGCGTTTGGCATGGGGAGTTCTGCGATCTCTTGCGTTGAATAACTCAACAATCGTTCAAACCCCTTATTCCAGCGAAGAAACCGACCTTCAGTACTGAAAATAAAAATCGGTACAGGTAACCCCTGAATGACGGAATCCGAAAACGACTGCTCCTCTTCCTTTTGTCTCGCCGTCCGGTCGAGCCAAATACCACCGATGACGGCCAGTGTGATGGCCATGCCGACAATAAATAGAATTTGCTTGATTGAGCTTTGGGCGAGCGTGCGGTTGTTCTGTTCGAGTTGACCCGCTTCCTTAACGTGCATCTCCTCCAAGTTATGTAATGCCGTCAGTTGCTTATCGATCACGTCGTTGTACGGACGTCCATGGAGCAAGTCCCAAGCGCTTTGGTGTTTTCCGGCCCGTGCCAAAGCGTCAATTCTCACGACGTTCGAGAGATACTCATTGCGAGCGGTCAAGAATTCGGCAAACATGCGGCGCTTGTCGGCCGAAAGCTGGTGTTGATCATACTGGTGACATAGACGTTCAGTTTCGGCCAACAAAGCGGCGAGTTGTGCTTCGAATGTGTTGAATTCGGACGGATCGTCAGCTGCGATCATGTCTCGCGAAGCAATTCGCATGCGTTGGAAATTGACCGAGAGTTGGGAAAGTTCCACGATCGGAGATGTAGCGCTGTGGACGAGTTCTTCATCGGCCTTGGCCATTCTCCTCGTGTTTTTAACCACGGTGACACCGATGGCGATCAGGCACGCTATAGCTATTCCCGCAACCAGCTTTACGCTCACCGAGCGCGACTTGTTCTTATTGGTTTGTGCATTCTGCAAGCGATTGACCTTCTCGCTCGGCCGTTCTTCTTGCCAGCCGGTCCTTCTACGCGCCGTGATACTCCATTGCGTCTGTTACGAGGCGCGCGCAATGGAATTCGTTGTGCGCGACTTGGGCGCGTTATCGGTGAGCCTGCGCAGCGATATGACCAAATCTTCAAGGTCTGGCGGCTTAGGGAAGAAATCGTCAGCGCCCATTGCCAGAATTCTCTTCCGCGCGTCCGGCTCGACGATGCCGCTCACGACAATGATCGGGATGTCTCCGGTTTTCTTCGACAACTTCAGCCGGTGGATCACGTCGGCGCTCGACCCTCCGGGCATCGCCATGTCGAAAACGACTGCGTCGATCCGCTGGCGCCGAACGGCCATCGTGGCCTGCACCACGTCGAATGCCACGAAGGTCGCAAAGCCGGCCTTCTGGAACGCAGTCGAAAGGAGCCGGATCATCAGATTGTCATCGTCAGCAATCAGCACGTTCATACTTCACCTGTCTGTAAAAGTATTCGGAGCGCGGGAATAACCTGGGCTACCTTCAATACAAGTTCCGCGCTGAGGTCGTGTACGGCCGCTCCACATCCATCCCGTGCTTGCAATTCGAGCCGCTCGGCAGTCGCGGCACAGCGAGCACCCAGCACAAGAAGCGATCCCTTCAGTTTATGAGCCGCCCTTCCGATCGTGGTGCCGTCCTGTTGCGTCAACCCGGCCAATAATGCCGATTGCATGCTGGGGAGCTCCTGCTGAAACACAGTGATCAGCTCAGACAGAAGCTCCCGATCGCCAGAAGTGTTCCTCCGAAGCTGGTCCACGTCGATAATGTTTCCGAGCGTTTCCATACGCCCTCACATAGAGACGCTTGCATCTGGCCTGCCATTCGGCGCACCCGGCGCCTGCCGAGCATACTTGGGCCGTTGGAATCAGAATCTGTGACTGTCTCGGTTCGGATTCCGGACAAACTTAGGAATACGCTGGAGATCGAAGCCGAATGCTGTCTTAATGCAGCTCGGTCGCGGCTCCAACGAGTCACCTGGTTGGTCGGGGATCGAGCTACACAATCAGGAGTGATTGGCCTTGTTCGTCCAATTTTTGGACATTAATCCAAGAGATAGACAACGAAGTACGACAACTGCGGCAGCTCTGCGGACTGTTTGATGTCGTCGCGCTGGTCGAGCCGTTGAGCAAAGTCGCGCTTAACCGCCGAGTCATACGTATATAGATTCCCAAAATTCAAACCCAGGCTCGATCCCCGGTAGCGCTACCAAATTCCTTCCTGGTGCCTTTTCTGGATACACTGTCCAGCATGAAACTGCGCCTCGCCCTGTTTTGTGCGCTTCTTGTCGCGCCCGCTGTCTTCGCCCAAACGCCGACTCAAGTTCGCGTCAACGGCACCCGCATCCACTCGCACCTGGCCGCTCTCTCGCAATTCGGACGCAATCCCCAGGGCGGAGTCAGCCGTGTGGCGTATACCCCGGCGGACGTGCAGGGTCGCGAGTACGCCATCCAGTTGATGAAGGATGCCGGGCTCGACGTCCACCTTGATGCCGCAGGGAACATCGTCGGCTCGCGGCCCGGCAGCGACCCCTCGCTCAAGCCGCTGCTCATCGGATCGCACATCGATTCGGTCCCCGAAGGCGGCAACTACGATGGCGACGTCGGATCCCTCTCCTCCATTGAAGTCGCACAGACCCTGAAAGAGCGCAACATCACCCTGCGTCACCCGCTCCAGGTCATCATCTGGCAAAACGAGGAGGGCGTCACTATCGGCAGCCAGGCGGTGGGTAGTGGTGCGGACGAAAAGCTGCTCAGCATGATTTCTCCGTCCGGTAAGACCGTGCGCGAAGGCACGCGCCTCATCGGCGGCAATCCTGATCAGATTGCTTCCGCGCGACGGCAACAAGGCAGTATCGCCGGATACTTCGAGTTGCACATCGAGCAGGGTGGGACCCTGGAGCGCGACAAGATTGATATCGGCGTGGTGGAGGGCATCGTCGGCATCCTGCACTCCGATGTGACCATCGAGGGCTTCGCCAACCACGCCGGCACCACGCCCATGGACCAGCGTCACGACGCGCTGCTCTCCGCCGCGCGTTTCATCGACCGCGTGAACCAGATTGTTACCGGTGTGCCCGGGCGGCAGGTTGGAACCGTCGGATGGATCAAAGTCCAGCCCGGCGCTTATAACGTCATACCGGGAAAAGTCACGCTGGGCCTGGAATTGCGCGATCTCGACGAAAAGAAGTTCCTCAGCCTGTTCGACCAGGTCCGCGTAGCCGCAACCGAGATCGGCCAGCGGAACCAGACGCGCTTCAGCTTCACCGAACCGGTCGTCAACCATCCCGCGCTCACCGACAAAGGATTCCAGAAGCTGGTCGACGACACCGCGAAATCTCTCGGCTTCAGCACCAAGCTGATGCCCAGCGGCGCCGGCCACGACGCGCAGGAGCTCGCGCCCATCGGTCCCATCGGCATGATTTTCATTCCCAGCATCGGCGGCATCAGCCATGCGCCGAAGGAATTCTCGCGCCCGCAGGACATCGAGAACGGCGCCAACGTCCTGCTGCAAACCGTCCTGGCATTCGACAAAACCATGCCATGACACCCACGCTCGAAACCGCACGCCTCATCCTCCGCCCACGTGGTGCATCGAAGGCGAGACCGTAAAATGAGCAGGAAAATAGCGGCTTTTCCTACCTCTTGACAACCCGGCCGGGGCGGTGCAGAATTCCATTCATAGGCGAATGAAAAGCGAAAGTAGTTGCTCCCGCTCGCCCAGCCGAGGTCCCCCATGAGTGCCGTTCCTTCTTCTGTTCCTGCTGCCGATCCCGCTCTCCTCGTCCGCCGTGCCATCGCAATGGCGGGCGTGCGCGTGGGACGTGACGGCGTGCTGGTTGTGCCCGCCTCGCGCCTCGAAGAGCGTTCGGCAGCCATTACCGTTTCCACCGGCATTGCCGCGCTCGACCAACTAAGTGGAGGAATTCCACGCGGCGCGTTGACCGAGATCTGCGGGCCGGCCTCGTCGGGACGCACCAGCGTGCTGCTCTCGCTGATGGCGCGCATGACGCAGGCGAACGAAGTCTGCGCCCTGGTGGACGCCAGCGACAGCTTCGACCCGCACTCGGCCGAAGCGGCGGGAGTGGAACTGAAACGAGTTCTTTGGGTGCGCTGTTCCAGTGCAACACGGAGCACCGGGGCCACAGGGAATTTGAAATTTGAAAATTTTAAAATTTCAACTTCGCAATCCTCCGTGTCTCCGTGCCTGCGTGTTGACGCTTACGGCCGTCGCAAGGAGCAAATGTCTCGCGTCGAGCAGGCCCTGAAGGCGGCCGACCTTCTGTTGCAGGGTGGAGGTTTCGGCCTGGTGGTGGTGGACCTGGCCGGCATCGCGCCCGATACGGCACGCCGGGTCCCGCTGACTTCGTGGTTCCGCTTCCGCCGCGCGGTGGAGAACACGGCGACCGCGCTGGTCGTGCTGGAGCAGGAGCCATACGCGAAGACGTGCGCGTCGGTGGTGATCCAGCTCTCAGCTATCAGCTCTCCGCTGTCAGTGAAAAGGCCAACCAGACAACCATCCCATGCGGCGCTGCTCGGCGGTCTGGAAATTCACGCCGAAGTAGTGCGCGATCGTCAGCAGCGCAAGCCGGTACGTTCGGCGGAGGCGCGCTGGGAGAGCAGAGCACAATTTGCAATTTGAAAATTTCAAATTTGCAATTGCCAGCCCATCTACAGTGCCCCATGTTTGCCGCCATTTACATCCCGGATTTCCTCGTCGAAGCGATTTTGCGCCTCCAGCCGGAGCTGCGCGCGCGCGCCGTCGTCGTGATGGAAGGAACGGCGCCGCTGTTGCGGGTGATCGCCGTCAACGAGCGAGCTGCCGACGCCGGTCTGGAGCCGGGCATGACCAGGCTCCAGGCCGAGGAGCATGTGGCGGCGTGTATGGGCGTGTTGGTGATGCGTTCGCCGGAGCAGGAGGCGTCGGCGCGTGCGGCGCTGCTGGACGCGGCCTGCGGATTTTCGCCGCGCGTGGAGGACACTGCACCCGGGTTGGTGGTGATCGATCTGGAAGGGCTGGAGCGGATCTTTGGCCCGGCGGCGAAGATGGCGCGCGACATCGCGCGGCGCTGCTCCGAGATCGGATTGGAAGCGCAGGTGGCGGTCACGTCGAATCCGGATGCGGCCATTCACGCGGCGCGCGGATTTTCCGGCGTCACCGTCATTCCCGAAGGGCGCGAAGCCGAGCGCCTGGCGATGTTGCCGGTGGATGTATTGACCGTGCCGGTTGCATCGGACACTCAAAAATCAAAAATCGAAAATCAAAACTCGGCAGAATTGCTCGACACCTTCGAGCGCTGGGGTGTGCGCAATCTCCGCGCCCTCGCCGCGCTGCCGGAGGTCGCGGTCACGGAGCGTCTTGGACAGGCGGGATTGCAGTGGCAGCGCATGGCACGCGGCCAGACGCGGCGTTCGCTCCACCTGGTCGAGCCGCCGGCGCGTTTCGAGGAAAGCTGCGAGCTGGAATATCCGGTCGAATCGCTGGAGCCGTTATCGTTCCTCTTCCACCGCATGCTGGAGCAGTTGTGCGCGCGGCTGGCGGCGCGCGCCCTGGCGACGAACGAACTAACCGTCACGCTCGGACTCGATCCGGTCGAGGACGAATCTTTGGTAAATCAGAAATCAGAAATCAAAAATCAAAAATGCTTTTGCCGTTCTCTGCGCCTTCCCGTCCCCATGCTCGACCCGAAGGTCTTCCTCAAGCTGCTGCAATTGGATTTACAGGCGCATCCGCCGGGAGCGCCGGTGGTGAAGGTGTCGATCGAAGCGCAGCCGGCTGAGCCGCGGCGCACGCAGAACGGACTGTTCCAGCCCAGTGCGCCCGAGGCGGAGCGGCTGGAAGTGACGCTGGCGAAGATTCAGTCGATGGTCGACGGTCAACGGTCGACGGACGAAGAGCAGCGCGTCGGGTCTGCCGAGATGCTCGATACACATCGCCCGGACGCATTCCGCATTAACAGATTTGCCACTGTGGGCCCGGCTGCCCTCAGCCGGGCCGAGGCGAAAATGTCGCGGGTGCCCCACCCTGACCGGGGTTGGAAGGGTGGGAATGTCCCTGTCATCGCGCTGCGACTCATGCGCCCGCCGATATCGGCAAAGGTCGTGGTCCGCGCAGGCAAGCCGGTGCGGGTGGAATGCGAACCGGTGCAGGGAGAAATCGCGTGGGCGGCGGGACCATGGAAGGCCTCGGGCGGGTGGTGGAGCGAAAAGCCGTGGGCGAGGGAAGAGTGGGACGTGTGCGTGGGAGCAGCGTGCTACCGGATTTATCGCGATGCGAAGGGATGGTTCGTGGAAGGAATATACGACTGATTGCAAATTTGAAATTTGAAAATGTGAAATTTACGACAATCACCGCTCCTTAATTTCAAATTCTCAAATTTCCAATTTCAAATTTTCATGTACATCGAACTGCACGCCCAATCCGCTTTCAGCTTTCTCGAGGGCGCCAGCGTTCCCGAGGAACTGGCGGCGGTGTGCATGGAGCACGGCATGGCGGCGATGGCCCTGCTCGACCGCGACGGCGTCTACGGCTCTCCGCGCTTTCACTACGGCATGAAGAAAGCGGGGCTGAAGGCGCACATCGGAAGCGAGATTACTTTTGCAACGCAGAATTACAGAGACGCAGGGAATGTGAAATTTGAAAATTGTAATTTGCAAAGTAGGGCGATCGCTGGCAGCAGGCCGGAAAATTACAAATTACAAATTACAAATTACAAATCGGTTTCGCGCCTCCCCTTACTGGTCGCAAGCCGTACCGGTTACCACAACCTCTGCCACCTGATCACCCGCATGAAAGCGCGCGGTCCGAAAGACGCCGCGCCCGAAGTCATCGCTGCCGTCGAACGCGATCTCGCCGAGCACGCGGAAGGACTGATCTGCCTCACTGGCGGCGACAACGGCCCGTTGGCGCAGGCGCTGCAAGCGGGCGGAATGGAGGTGGCCAGGGAAGAAGCTCAGCGCCTCACCCGCATCTTTGGCCGCGAGAATGTGTACGTTGAAGTGCAGCGGCATTATTTGCGCGAGGAAGAGGCCCGCAATCACGCGCTCATCGAACTGGCCGCTTCGCTCAACCTGCCGCTGCTCGCCACCAACGGCGTGCGTCATGCGCGCCCCGAACAGCGACAGCTTGCCGACGTCTTCACCTGCCTCGCTCATCACCGCACGCTCGCCACTGCCGGACGCCTGCTGGCGCGCAACAACGAACGTCACCTCAAGTCGCCGCAGGAGATGGCGCAACTCTTCGCCGATCTACCCGACGCGCTCGCCAACACCGTCGAACTCTCCTCGCGCCTCCAGTTCACGCTTAACGATCTCGGCTACGAGTTTCCGCGCTACCCGGTGCCCGACGGCGAGACCATGATGTCGTTCCTGCGCAAGCGCACCGAGGAGGGCTACCAGTCGCGCTACGGCCGCGGCCCGCGCGACCTGCGCCAGCGCGCCCGCCGCCAGATCGAACGCGAGCTAACACTGGTCGAGAAGCTCAAACTCGAGGGCTACTTCCTGATCGTGTGGGACATCGTGCGCTTCTGCCGCGAGCAGGGAATTCTCGTCCAGGGGCGCGGCTCGGCCGCCAACAGCGCGGTGTGCTACTCGCTCGGCATCACCGCCGTGGATCCGGTCGGCATGGACATGCTCTTCGAGCGCTTCCTCAGCGAGGAGCGCGGCGAGTGGCCCGACATCGATCTCGATCTTCCCTCGGGCGACCAGCGTGAAAGGGCGATCCAATACGTCTATCAGCGCTACGGCGAACGCGGCGCCGCCATGACCGCCAACGTCATCACCTATCGCGGACGCCTCGCCGCGCGCGAGATGGGCAAAGTCCTCGGCTTCGACAACAGCACCATCGACCGCCTTGGCGCGCTGGTCGGCACGTGGGAATACAAAGGCCCGGACGACACGCTAAAAAATCAGTTCCGCCTCGCCGGCTTCGACCTGCGCCATCCGCGCATGAAGAAATTCCTCGAGCTTTGCCTCGCCGTCCAGGACCTGCCGCGCCACTTGGGACAGCACTCCGGCGGCATGGTCATCTGCCAGGGACAACTGGATTCGGTGGTGCCGCTGGAACCCGCGTCGATGCCCGGCCGCGTCGTGGTGCAGTGGGACAAGGAGGATTGCGCCGACCTCGGCATCATCAAGGTGGACCTGCTCGGCCTGGGCATGATGGCCGTACTGGAAGATTCCATCCAACTCATTCGCGATCACTACAAAGAAGAGGTGGACCTCGCGCACCTGCCCGCCGACGATCCCAAGGTGTACGCCACGCTCCAGAAGGCGGACACGGTCGGCATGTTCCAGATCGAGAGCCGCGCACAGATGTCGTGCCTGCCGCGCCTGCGTCCGGCGAAGTTTTACGACATCGTGATCCAGGTGGCGATCATCCGGCCGGGGCCGATCGTCGGCAAAATGGTGAACCCGTTTCTCGAGCGCCGCCAGGGACGTCAGCCGGTGACCTACACGCACCCGTCGCTGGAACCGGTGCTGGAGCGGACTTTGGGCGTGCCGCTCTTCCAGGAACAATTGCTGCGCATGGCGATGATCACCGCGGGCTTTACCGGCGGCGAAGCCGAGGAGTTGCGCCGCGCCATGGGCTTCAAGCGCAGCGAGCTGCGCATGCGCGACATCGAGGTGAAACTGCGGCAGGGCATGACGCGCAACGGCATCGCGCCGCAGGCGCAGCAGGACATCATCCAGCAGATCACGTCGTTCGCGCTCTACGGCTTCCCCGAATCGCACTCCGCCAGCTTCGCGCTGCTGGCGTATGCGAGCGCGTATCTCAAGGTCCATTACCTGGCGGCGTTCACCGCGGCGCTGCTCAACAACCAGCCCATGGGCTTCTACCACCCGTCCACCATCGTCAAGGATGCGCAGCGCCACGGGCTGAAGATGCTGCCGGCCGACGTCACGAAATCGGACTGGCTGTGCACAATTGAGGGGCCGCCAGAAGATTTGAAATTTGAAAATTTTAAAATTTCAAATTTTAAAATCTCCAATCTCCAATTCTCGACGTCTCCGTGCCTCCGTGGCGACCCGGCTGTCCGTCTCGGCCTTCGCTACGTCCGCGGTCTCCGCGAAGACGCCGCCCGCGCTCTGCTTCGCGAACGCAATAAGCGGCCGTTCGATTCCATCACCGACCTCGCCCGCCGCGTCCCCGAACTCCGCAAACCGGAGCTGACCATGCTGGCGCAAGTGGGAGCTTTAAATTCGCTAGGAGCGAATCTGGATGTCAGCACAGATGACCAGATGACCAGATCTCCAGATGTCCCGATCACCAGATTTCACAGGCGGGATGCCTTGTGGCAAGTCGCCAAAGCAGCTCAGGGAGTGGGCCCCTTGCTGCACGACATCGCCGAGCCTGACGCTCTTTCGCCATTGCAGCAGATGAACAATGAAGAGCGCCTCGTCGCCGATTTCGCGGGTACCGGCCTCACCGTCGGACCGCACCCCATGGCCTACCAGCGCGAAGAACTGCGTAAGCGCGGCGTGCTCACCGCGATCGAGTTGGAAACCACGCCGAATGGAAAGTGGGTGAAGGCGGCCGGATGTGTGATTGCCCGCCAGCGCCCCGGCACCGCGCATGGCTTTGTCTTTCTCAGCCTGGAAGATGAAACCGGGATCGCCAACGCCATCGTCACGCCCGACATCTACGAAAAGTACCGCATCGAG
>Ga0097691_1003223_pt1 | contig 10181 bp, 8 predicted proteins | sample NGESurdeep072012_8_FD_72858 | JGI IMG/M metagenome (GOLD analysis project Ga0097691, IMG submission 72858) | Arctic peat soil microbial communities from Barrow, Alaska - NGEE Surface sample 210-1 deep-072012 | ecosystem: Environmental > Terrestrial > Soil > Wetlands > Peat ...
TTGCTGGCCCAGAGTTCCTCTTCCAAGTCCTTGACCTTCTTCTTCAGCCGCTCGTTCTCCGCTTGGAGACGCTGGATCTCCCGCTCCAATTCTTCGACTTGTTCCGGTTGGCCGCCAGGCGGAAGTGGCTTAGACTCATTCATCCAAAACTAAGGTACACGAACGCCGCCGGATTGTCCAGAGAAAAGTTTCGACGACATCCTGTCCGCCCGCTAATCAATTACTTATTGTGATTAGGCCGGATTGAATTCCGCGTCGCTCTTTGGTGCGAACGGGCTCTGTAGGAAACCCCTCTGGAGGCCACACCCTATTCACTGCCCCGTATGCTATCTATTGAAGATCGCCAGCACTCCAGTCGCGCACTGCGCTTGTCCTCGCTGCCGCCGCGGCGTTGATAGCGGCTGCGCAACCGCAGGCGCGGCCACTAGGAGTCTGAACGGATCGAAATGCACGCCATAGGCGGTGGTGTCATCCATCCCCGTGGTGGTAAAGCCGTCGCCCGAGGCCCTCCCAGCCGGCGGCTTACAATTCTACGCCGAGATCGCTCCAGGTGACGACCTTTTCCTGCACCATCGCCTGATGACCCAGGATGGCGGTGAGCGCCGCTGTGGCCCCTCCCTTGACGTCGACGGGCGGCGGCGTGCCCTTTGTGATTGAGTCGTAGAATGCTGCGATATGCGCGAACTGATCCTCCTGCTGCTTGGGCGCCAACACCACGGGGCCGCCTCTGCCCGGAGGATACATGGTCCCGGACATCAGGTCCACGGCACCCTTAGTCCCGTACACATAGACGTACTGGTTGCCGTTGGGCATGGAGGCGGGGTGAAACACGTTTTGCGTGAAAGACATTTTCACGCCGCCGGGGTAGTCGTACGTGATGCTGCCGCAATCGAAGATGGTGCGTCCCGGCGGGTCGTTCTTATAGAACACGATTGCCCCAAAACCGCAGGCCCGCGAGGGATGAGCCCCGATCGCCCAGTTGCATAAATCCAGGTTGTGCACGGACTGCTCGATGAGGTACCCGCCGGACTTGGTCACGTCGAAATACCAATCGGCGGAAGTTCCATCGTGGTCGAGGTCGGCGGTGGCGTGCCGCTGGGCCTTCACCATGATCACGTCGCCAATCACGCCCTCATGAATTTTCCGGACGGTCTCACCAAGTTGCTTCTGCGAGCGCAACTGTTGGCCGGCAACGAACACTTTACCTGACCCCTTGGCTGCATCGAGAAGCGCGCGGACCTGCGCCGGGGTGACGCCGATCGGCTTTTCGCAGTATACGTTCTTGCCGGCCTTGATCGCCGCGATGGCCATTTCGGAGTGCAGATAGGGCGGAGTCGCGATGAAAACAGCATCCACGTCCTGCGACTCGATGACCCGGTGCCAGTCGGCAAAGGTCGCCGGGTTATCGCGAGCTGCCGCGGAGGCCGCCTTGTCCAACCGGTCGGGTTTGATGTCGCACAGCGCAAGCACTTTCGCATTCGGTTGCCGGACCACACCCTGGAGCAGGAACGACCCGCGATTGCCCACGCCGATCATCCCGGTGCCAACCGGCTTTTCGGATTGGAAGGCATGGGCGGCCAAGGCCGAGCCGAACAGAAAGAACCGGCGATTCACACTCATATTTACCTCTGCGCTGCCATTATAAGCCACACACTACGCAAGGGAACGGTTCGCGGCGGTCGGCTGCGTGCCTGGGTTGCGAAACGAAAGACGGCGTCGTAAAGTGGAAACACTCTGACCTCCAAAAGGACGAGAACCATGAACCGCAGGCAATGGATGGCGCTCAGCGCCAGTACTTTCGCAGCGGGCCGCCGCGCCGCGGCGGCTGAACAGGCGCCTCAAGGGGCGCAGGGAGGGAACGCAGGGCGCCCGCTCCAGGACGCCGCCCTGCCGCTGGAGCGATACGAACCCAGAAGCATGCTCCACGTGCCGGAGACGCACGTTCCGCGCTCCCGTTTTCCGGTGATCGACTTTCACACCCACATCACCTTCGCCGCGGGCGGCGGGAATCCGGCCGCGATCCGCTTCAGCATGGATCCGGCGAATTGTCTTGCCGTCATGGACCGCAAAAACATTCGGACTATGGTGAACGTGACGGGAGGCTATGGCGCGGGTCTGCGCGATGCGATCGGCAAACTGCAAACAGCGCTCACCGGCCGTTTTATCGTCTTCACCGAACCGGCCTGGACCAGGGCCTCCGATGCAGGGTATTCCAAGTTCCAGGCCGACCAGATCGAGGACGCACACCAGGCCGGCGCGAAAGGGCTGAAGGTACTGAAAACCCTTGGTCTTTTCTTGCGCGAGCAGGGAAGCCAGAAGCTGGTGCGTATCGACGATCCGCGTTTCGACCTGATGTGGGAGGCCGTCGGATCCCTGAAGATGCCGGTGGCGATCCACACTTCCGATCCGGAGGCCTTCTTCCTACCGATCGACCGCTTCAATGAGCGTTGGGAGGAGTTGCACGCTCACCCGGATTGGTCCTTCCATGGAAAGGATTTTCCAGGCAATCGCGAACTGCAAGAGGCGCGGCGAAATGTCATGCGGCGCCATCCGAGGACGCAGTTCGTCTGCCTGCACGTTGCGAATGCCGAGGATCTACCGTACGTTTCGGAATGCTTGGATAGCCATCCGAATATGAACGTGGACATCGCTGCCCGGATTGGAGAGTTAGGCCGCCAACCGCGGACGGCGCGGAAGTTCTTCGACAGGTACCAGGACCGCATCGTGTTCGGCACGGACGCGAGCGCCGGCACCAGCACACCGCAGCAGACTTTCGGCGGCGCACTTTACGAAATCTACTACCGCTTTCTCGAAACCGAGGATGAGTATTTCGACTACGCCCCGGCGCCGATTCCACCGCAGGGCCGGTGGCGGATCTGCGGCTTGGGACTGAGCGAACAGGTCCTTCGGAAAGTGTATGGGGAGAACGCGGCTCGCCTGATTGGCCTCCCCGCGTAGATTAGGAGCAACCGCATGAAACGATTTGCCGCCGCTGCTTGCCTTCTGGCCTTGACGGCCGGCCTGGCCATCGGGTCCGACCAGATCGAGAGTAAACAAGCGCGGCGCGATGTTTCCGCGGATACCGACCCGAACTCGGACTTTTGGCGCGGAGTCGCCCCGATTCTCGCCGAACACGACGGCTCGGGGAACCTGGTGCCGGGACACCGGACCGAAATCCGTTCGCGGTGGACGGGCCGGAATTTGTATTTTCTTTTCATATGCCCCTACGAGCAACTCAATCTGAAACCCGAGCCAAAGACAACAACCGAGACCAATGAGCTGTGGAAATGGGATGTGGCGGAGGTATTTATCGGTTCGGACTACAAGAACATCCGGCGGTATAAGGAATTCGAGATTTCACCGCAAGCAGAATGGATCGATCTCGATATCGATCTGGACGCTCCGCGGCACGAAGACGGATGGGTGTGGAACTCCGGATTCCAGGCATCCGCTCTCATCGACCAGGCCACCAAGACCTGGTACGGTTTCATGCGGATTCCCTACGCCGCCGTGGATACGCGTGCCGCCGCTGCCGGTAATACGCTCAGAGTCAATTTCTTCCGTTCTCAAGGAGCAGGGCCCACTCACCAGGCGATCGTCTGGCAACCGACTCACCGTCCTACCTTTCACGTCCCGGAGGTTTTCGGGACGCTGCGGCTGGTGGACTGACACCCGCCGCTCGCACGTTCAAGATGATTCGCCGGTAAGAAGTCAGTCGCGGCGTTCCCTCATCCGTCACCTCCAAAATCAGATGGGCTGTGCCCGTGCCGGAGCACCGGCCGGCCGCCGGCAGCCATACCGGCCGGCAAACCGCGGTGGGCGTGACCACCGCCTTAGCTGTATCGGCCCCGGCGAGGGTCACTGCCGCCGGGTTGGTCCCCGTCGTGCCGGCCTCCGCGTAGTGAAACCACCGGAAATTGAGTCGCTGTCTATCCGGATCCCGGCTTTCGCTCGCATCCAGCGTCACTGGCCGTCCCACCTCCGCCTCGATAACGAGCGGCGCCGTCCCCTTCTCCCCGTTCACGGTCACAACCGGGTTGTGGTTGGCATGCTGAAAATCGGCCACAGTCCAGTCCATTCGCGCCGCGAAGTCATGCTGGTAGGCCTCGCGCCACCGCCAGATCGTCGCCTGGTCGGAGGTGACCTCCCGATCATCTGCACCACGTACCGAATCCTGCGAGGTTACACGCGAGAACAGGTCGCCGCCTTGCGTCCAGATCGCATGCGCCTCTCCGCGGGGCGTCCTAAATACATACCGCCCACCCCAGCCGCCCCAATCGGGCCGGCGGTAGCTGTTCAGGCCGTTTTCGATTAGCCCGAGATACGACGGCGTGTCGCCCTCCATGATAAAGGCGAACTTCGGGTACATTTTGCCCAGCGGACCATTGCTGCGTACATTCGACTCCAGCCACTCGTTGGTCACGGTAACCTTGGCCGTTGTTGTCACTGTCTCTTGATTCCGGTATTTCCCTATTCCGTCGCATCTCGTGCATTGGCCACCGCGGCTGGTCTTCTCGCAGCCAGGGCGATTCCCGCTTCCCGGGCGTTAACCTCCTGCTCCGGCACGCACGGCATGAGCCTTCGATTTGATGCACAGCATCAAATCCTTCCAGGATTTGGCGAATGCCTCGGCACGCTCTCGCTGGAGCTGGCCTGCCAATTTGCCGGCGTCAATGCCGCCGCGGGCGAAACCCTCCAGCGCGGTCTCGCAGTCTCCGCCATTGACGGGTAAGAGGGCACGTGCGGCACCAACCTCCTCTAGAGCGAGGAAAACCAGTTGCCCAGACGGTTTCCATCCGACGCCTCGTCGCTCCGTCCGCCCCGCCGTTGGATTTCTTGAGAGCGATTCAGCCGATGAATGGCACGGCTACCGCGCGGGGCTGTTTGACCGTGGATGGTCGCACGACCCGGGATCGTCCGCTTGAAGGCTCAGAACCCCCGCGCTATATTCCCGGATGGAAGGCTGCCGGCCGTTTCCGCTTTGCTGAAGTGCTCGGGAACAGCGGCCGACGCTTAGTCTGGCGGGATACCGCCGGCAAATCCTGCAGCTTCCGCAATGAAGCTTGCACTAGCTGTAGCCACCGCCCTTTTGCCAGCAGCCAACAGGCCGAAGTATTCCACAACACCCGTTGCCTGCATGGTTGCCACCTCGCCATTCCTCGAAGGGCCGAAGATGGTACTAGCCGCGCACCGGCAAAGAAGTCGCAACGGGCAGGTGCGATAGAATACGCACGATAGATGGGACAGACACATGAAATCAGCGATCGTGGCCGGTTTGCCGTCACAACTCCTTCGCAGGCGGCGATCGAAAAGGAACCTGCCAAGCAGTTGGTCGAGGCTGCGACAATGTTCAACCGACCATTCGACAAGCTGACGCAGACGCCAAAGTCGTCACCCAATTGACCGGGGAGACATGAAAGTAAGCCCTTGTGCAGGAAAGCCGGCCGAAGCATCGATGCTGGTGAACGTACCCAGACTCGTCACGGCCTATTATACAGACGCGCCTGACCCTTCAGTGCCGGAACAACGGGTTGCCTTCGGCACCTCGGGACATGGTGGTTCCGCATTCGACAAGGCTTTCAATGAATGGCATATCCGATGAACAGCCCTCTCAAGTCCGGGACCAATTCGGAAGGGAAATCATGAGCAAACCAACGCGAGCCAGCCACCCAATCTACAACCTTCTGCCCACGGAAATCGAAGGGTTTGATTCCCTGGCAGAACTTGCCTTGGATATGCATTGGTCGTGGAATCATGCGACCGACGAAGTATGGCGAACGCTGGATCCCGAACTGTGGGAGATCACGCATAACCCCTGGGTCGTCCTGCAGACGGTCTCGCGGGACCAGATCGAGCGCGTGTTGGCCGATCCCGTTTTCCGCAAGAACGTGGATGGAGTGGTCGAAGCCAGCCGGCAAGCAGCCAGGGCGCCCGCATGGTTTCAGCGGAATCATTCGGAGGCTCTACTGACCTGCGCTGCGTATTTCAGCATGGAATTTATGTTGAGCGAAGCTCTGCCCATCTACTCGGGCGGGCTTGGTAATGTGGCCGGTGATCAACTCAAAGCCGCCAGCGATCTGGGTGTGCCGGTGGTCGGCGTGGGACTGCTCTACCAGCAGGGCTATTTTCGCCAGGTGATCGACAAAAACGGAGAGCAACAGGCCCTCTTCCCGTATAACGATCCCGGACAGTTGCCGATCACGCCGTTGCGCCAACCAAACGGGGAGTGGTTGCGGTTGGAGATCGCGTTGCCTGGATACTCGGTCTGGCTGCGCGCCTGGCAGGTCCAGGTCGGCAGGGTGAAGCTTTACCTGCTGGACAGCAACGACGCGGCGAACTTCCCCGCTCATCGGGGGATTACCAGCGAGCTCTATGGCGGCGGGCCTGAGTTGCGCCTCAAGCAGGAACTGCTCCTCGGGATCGGCGGATGGCGGCTGCTCCGCACGCTCGGGGTCCAAGCGGAGGTCTGTCACCTGAATGAAGGGCACGCGGCGTTCGCCGTCCTGGAACGTGCCCGCAACTTCATGGAAGAGACAGGGCAGCCCTTCGAAGTCGCACTGGCGGTCACACGAGCGGGTAATCTCTTCACCACCCACACGGCGGTGGCCGCCGGTTTTGACCGTTTTGCTCCCGCCCTCATCGAGCAATACCTTAAGGGGTATGCCGAAAAGAAGCTCGGCATTGCCCTACACGATTTGCTGGCCCTGGGCCGCCAGGACCCGACCAACTGGTCAGAGAATTTCAACATGGCGTATCTGGCAATCCGCGGGAGCGGAGCGGCAAATGGTGTGAGCCGCTTGCACGGGAAGGTCAGCCGGCACCTCTTTCGGCCTCTCTTTCCGAGCTGGCCGGAGGACGAAATCCCGATTGGATACGTGACCAACGGAGTCCACATGCCCACCTGGGACTCGGCCCCTGCCGACGATCTGTGGACGGAAAGTTGTGGAAAGGATCGCTGGCTGGGGACCACGGGGACCCTGGAACAGGACATTCGCCGGGTCTCCGACACCAGGCTATGGAAATTTCGCACCGCCGCCAGCAGGTCGCTCGTTGAATACGCTCGCGGACGAGTGTCCCGGCAACTGGCTGCCTCAGGCGCGCCGCCCGCGGAGGTGGACGATGCGAAGCACCTGTTTGATCCAAACGCTCTGACGCTAGGCTTTGCGCGCCGCTTTGCCACCTACAAGAGACCGAACCTGCTACTGCACGACCCACAGCGGCTCATTCGTTTGTTGACCAATTCTCAGCGCCCAGTGCAACTCATTATTGCTGGTAAGGCCCATCCAGAGGACCGGGCGGGGCAAGCCCTGATCCATGAATGGATAAGTTTCATCCGCCAACCAGAGATTCGACCCCACGTCGTCTTCCTGAGTGACTACGACATGCTGTTAACGGAGCACCTGGTGCAGGGGGTCGACGTCTGGATCAACACGCCGCGGCGGCCCTGGGAGGCTTGCGGGACAAGCGGGATGAAAGTGCTTGTCAATGGCGGCATCAATCTCTCGGAATTGGACGGCTGGTGGGCGGAAGCCTACACGCCTGAAGTGGGGTGGGCGTTGGGGGACGGCCAGGAACATGGCGACGATCCCGCTTGGGACGCGGTCGAAGCCGACGCGCTCTACGACCTGCTCGAACGGGAGGTGATCCCTGAGTTTTATACCCGAGACCAGAGCGGCATTCCCACCGCATGGGTCAAGCGGATGCGGGAAAGCATGGCGCGCTTGACACCGCGCTTCTCGGCCGACCGCACGGTGCGCGAATACACCGAGCAACACTACCTCCCCGCTGCTACCGCCTACCATTTGCGCATTGCCAACAAAGGCGCAATCGGCAGGCAAATGGTCGATTGGCAGCATGCCGTGGATCGGAAGTGGGGCGGGTTGCGCTTCGGAGACCTGCGGGTCGAAACCAACGCGGACCACCAATTTTTTGAAGTCGAAATCTTTCTGAACGATCTCGACCTGAATGCCGTGCGAGTTGAGCTTTACGCGGACGGCGTCAACGGCGGCGATCCCGTACGGGAGGAAATGAAGTGTGCGCGAGTGCTTGCTGACGCATCCCGCCGCTGCGTCTATCAGGCAACGGTACCCACTACACGTCCAGCGACAGACTATACGGCGCGAGTGACGCCGCACTACGACGGCGTTGCGGTCCCACTAGGGGACGCGCGAATCTTGTGGCAGCGATGATCCGATCGACGGAAGAAAAGGCGATGAAGAAAACCTCTGCAATCACCTGTTTGTTTCTGGACGTCGGCGGTGTCCTGCTCACCAACGGGTGGGATCACCTTGCCCGCAGACGGGCGGCGAAGTACTTCAATCTGCAGTGGACTGAGATGGAGGATCGGCACCGCCTTGTCTTCGAAACCCATGAGGAGGGGAAGATTACGTTCGAAGAATATTTAGGTCGGGTGGTCTTCCACAAAAAGCGACCGTTCACCCGGTCACAGTTTCGGAGCTTCATGTTCGCGCAATCGAAACCTTACTCCGAGATGCTTGATCTGGTCGCTCAGCTCAAGGTCCGGCACGAGCTGAAGATCGCCGTGGTCAGCAACGAATCGCGCGAGGTGAATGCGTATCGGATTCGCAAGTTTAAGCTCAACGGGTTTGTGGATTCTTTTATTTCCTCCTGCTTCGTTCACATCCGCAAGCCCGACGCGGACATCTTTCGGCTGGCGCTGGACATCGCCCAGACGCCAGCCCGCCACGTACTGTATATCGAGAACACACCGATGTTCGTCCAGATCGCGGAAGGTTTGGGGATTCGAAGCATCCTTCACACGGATTACAAGTCCACGTGCGCAAAACTGGCTTCGTTCGGATTGCACAAATGACGAAGGAATCATCCATGGAACCAGCCAACCCACGCATCCTGACGATCAATGGGGGATCGTCAAGCATCAAGTTTGCACTATTTGAGGCGGGTGACTCTCTGCAACGCATTCTGGAGGGCGTGATTGAGCGAATTGGGCTACCGGAGGCCACCCTGCGGGTGAAAAGCTTGAATCAGGCAGACAACTTTTCGCAAGCAGTGACGGCGCCGGATCATACCGTAGCGGTGGGCGTTCTAATGGATTGGATCGAGGAACGCAGCGGGCGTGACGCGTTGGCCGCGGTTGGGCATCGCGTGGTGGATGGCGGGCCGAAGTATTACGAGCCGCAGCGAATCACTGCGGAAATGGTTGAAGAGCTGCGTCGGCTCAGTGCGTTCGATCCTGACCATATGCCCGAGGAGATCCTATTGACCGAGGCGTTTCATCGCCGATTTCCCGATCTGCCCCAAGTAGCGTGCTTCGACACGGCCTTTCACCATGATATGCCGCGCGTGGCGCAACTCCTGCCAATCCCGCGGCGCTACGAAGCGCAGGGGGTGCGTCGTTACGGGTTTCACGGCTTGTCGTACGCGTTCTTAATGGAAGAACTCGCCCGCCTCGGCGATCAGGCGGCAACGAACGGCCGGGTCATCCTTGGCCATCTCGGTAACGGCGCGAGCCTCGCGGCGGTGCGCACCGCGCGCGCGGCGCGAGAGAAGCGCTAGCGCCATGCGCTTCGCGATCTGGTCGGTCGTCCTCGCCGCGGTCGCCGTCGGCATCGCGCTCTTCGCGCGCCACTCGACCGGCTACGTCGTGATCGTCTCGGCACCGTACCGCATCGAGCTGTCCCTGAACCTGCTCGTGGTCCTGGTGCTCGCGGGCTATCTCGCCTTCTATGCGCTCGCGCGGCTCGCGACGACCCTCGCGGCGATCCCGGCGCGCGTGCGCGCCTATCGCGCGGAGCGCCAGAGCGTGAAACTTCGCCAGGCGCTGAACGACGCGCTGCTCGCGTTCTTCCAGGGCCGCTACGCCTCGGCGGAGAAGAGCGCGGCGGCGGCGCTCACGGGCGACGAGACGAAGGGCGTCGCAGCGATCATCGCCGCGCGCAGCGCCCACGAGCTCGGCCGCTTCAGCGAGCGCGAGCAATTCCTAGACCACGCGAAGGGCTCGGCCCCCGAGGTCGACCAGGCGCGCCTCACGACGCTCGCCGACCTGCTCGTCTCGCAGGAGCGCTACGAGGAGGCGCTCGCCGTGCTGAACGACCTGTCGGCGCGCGATGCGCGCAACCTGCGCCTGCTGCGCCTGAAGCTGCAGGCCGAGCAGGCCATGCGCAACTGGGACGAAGTGCTCGCGACCGTGGCCTCGCTCG
>Ga0097691_1003224_pt1 | contig 10180 bp, 9 predicted proteins | sample NGESurdeep072012_8_FD_72858 | JGI IMG/M metagenome (GOLD analysis project Ga0097691, IMG submission 72858) | Arctic peat soil microbial communities from Barrow, Alaska - NGEE Surface sample 210-1 deep-072012 | ecosystem: Environmental > Terrestrial > Soil > Wetlands > Peat ...
TCTTTTGAGGGACTATTGTTCGCGGCAGGGTGATAATAAATTCGGTAATCCAAGCCACCGCGCAATACAGAACTGATTGCAGCATCACACGAAAACGCCGCTAAACTTTACTGGGACGCCGAACATACTCCGCATACCTGGAAGCACACGCATTGATCCCGCCGCTGCGCTTGATGAATTTCTTGATTATTTCATCATCCGGCTTATGAGCTGCTGCAAACCGCAACGCTCGAGCCCACTTGCTCCGGCTCTTCTGGTCTACGTGTGGTGCTGTGCAATAGATCACCACAGAAAATGCCTCTCCGATTTTCAGGGGCACAGGAGCCTTCAAAGAATCAAGCAACCGATAGAGCTCCTCCTCCAGGCGATCTTCGGCTTGCCATCGAGACACCTGATTAAAAATAGCTCCGAGAAACGTTTGAACGGCCATTCGATTATCAGAGGAAAACGTCCGCTTCGATACCGCCCTTAGCCTTTCCAATTCGGACGAAAAACGGAATTGTTTGAGAGCTAACGCCTGCTCCTTAATTTTTGCACGAGACCCTGGTTCAGAGGATTCCGTTGGGTCATAACTTTGCGATTGATCTCTATCCATTTAAAACAACTCCTTTTGTTTAATCGTTTGCATCTCGGGCGAATTCAGCCACAAAAATATCATGCGCGTTTTCGTCACCAATAAAATTAGTGTTGAACGAAAACAGCCGAATATGCTCGCTTGCGGCCATTGCTACCGGTCATGAATTTTGATGGAGTATGGATTTACTTTTGGCTTTCTCAGCGTCAATTCACTGGATGTTTGCAGAATTCAATATTTGGCTGCTTTCGGCCGCAGCAAACCAACCGGTCACTTTACGCTCAACCTTTGAGCAGTGAAAACGAGGCAGATAAATTAGGAGCCTTAAAGAATTAAAGGCGCATTCAAAAGCGCGAACACCATTGGCCAACATTTCAAAATTGACGGAGCGTACCGCTCACCCGTTGCCGTCCCCAATGTGTCGCGTAGCATCCAATTGAGCGCCTGTTCCCGCCCTGGGAAAAAAAAGACCGAGCTGTCGCAGCTCTCAATGCCGGCAGTCCAGAGGAAGCCCGGTTATTCCCTCCGAGGCGGCTACCTGCTCAGATTTTTTCATGTATCTGTGGTTTTGGTCCGTTACTCGATCGTCGATTTTTATTCATGGTAGGTTTCTTGTTTTCCGACCAATGTATCTCGGGCGAATACCGCGGCCAAAATGCGAGTATGTTTCGCTTAATAAATTAGTGTCGTGCCGGCCAGCGGCACCGACCATGCATTCGAGCTCAATTCATCGCCTCGATTGGTGCCCTCGGCTTACGCAGCCCCAATTGATTGGGTCTTCGCAGATTTCAATATTTGGCTGCCCTCACCCCCAGCAAACCAAGCGTCGAACACCGTGTGATGGCGGAGAAAGCCGATGAGCCTAAAATAATTTCGATCTTCCAACATTGCATGGCTTTGTGTGATCTGACCGTTCAGTTCAACTCTCTCGTACCCCTCCGTGGGCATTTTTGAGGCGTACCGAAGCGACTTTCGAAACTCCAGAATCGTTTTCAAATGGTGCAACGTTGGGAACGACAGCGTTTCGTCCCCGGCTAATGGTGTAAATCGGTTTGCAATTTTCAGCTTATGGCGGCGTAGCTTTGATACGCTGGTTGACCACACAATGACGTGGGCGTGAAAACTGACCAACGACCCTGTACCGCTTTCGGTCGTTAGCACCTCATCCGGATACACAGCCGGCTCAAACGCCCCAATATAATCAAAGCCCTCAAATGCGTTTCGGACCTTTTGTTTAGCGGCCTTAAAGTCGAACTCAATTTCGTGGTCCGGAAACGCCCAACTTTGATCGACGAACGTTGCCATCATGACAACGCGACCTGGTTTATAAAGTTCGTCCTCCCATTCCGATGCCGCCAATAGGAGATGTCGCCTGAAAAGTGCCCTGGAAAAAGAATTAGCTAGATTGAGCTTTTCCAGCCGATCCTCGCTCAGATATTTCGTGATCCTGCGCTCTGCAATTTCCTCAGTGGGCGATAAAGCCGTAATAGCTTCTTTTGCGGCACTGAAATATTTGCGGTCCCATTTCTCTGCCGTTTTCATGAATTGGTTCAGCTGTTCCATAATGTCCTCGCTCTCAAATGGATTATTGAATTTACCATGGTACTTTACCGGACTCGAAAGAGTGTCTTGGTTCAATTGGACTTGTTCGCTTGGAACGAACAACTTGCGAAAAACTACTAATTGGAAATATTGCACTTTTAGCTTATAAACATGCCTACATTGGCTACTGAGTGAGTATATTATTATTCAACCAGCAAGTTGTTCGCTTTAAGCGAATATCGACCGTTTTGCATGCTCGATGTCCGCCGCCGTCAACAGGTGCGCCACCAAGAACATCTTCGCGTCAGACGAACAACTAACCGTAGGCCGCATTTCTGATCCCACCCTTTTTCTTGAAAAAGTCCGACAATTCTGACGGACCGCATCCAGCTTTACGGGCGTTATCGAGCGCTGCAGAATATGTAGCCTTTTTCCCAGCCTTACCCACACATGTAAGCTCAATTAGAACGCGAAACCTGGTTTCTGTAATTCGCTTATCAAACGACTTGCCATGCACCTCGGCGGACAGCTTTTTGAATTTTTTAAACGTCGTACATTCCTTCCACTTGTTTCGGATTCTGAAGACCTCCTCGAGGCAAACATGCCTGGATGCACGTGAATTGAAGTACATTTTTAGAGATGTCACGTCCTTCTGCAATTTGTCGAGGTCTGTCATTTCACACTCCATACTTTTCCAATTAGTTCTGCCTTCGCGAACCAGCGCCGGCCTACAAGCAAGCAGCTCAAGCAGGTCCATCAATTGTCAATTTACTCTGTGTTATTTCACTCAATTAAAATTAGTAACAACGGTTTCCAAGCGCGGGCAGAAAAGAGGAATGCCCATGTTTGGTTTTATTGGCGGCTTTCAGGGACATTGTTCTCAGTCGTTTCGAATTTTGAGCACATCGCTTAGGCAACAATTTGTGGATGCCCGTTGATTGAAAAGCATTTTTAGAAGAGCCACGTCCTTCCGCAGTTCAGTTCGGCCATCTCAGGCTCCTTGCCTACACTCATCAAAGGCGGATCTCCTTCGAGAGGAAGCAGCGCGATTTCAGAGGTTCGCGCAGTTGCCGAATTTTTGTCAAAAGTGTTGATCTTCTTCAGTTTTAGCGATTGATCTTTGGGGCTTAGGATCCCTTCATGACCGTCCTCCGCCCACGCTTCCACCGAGCTTGTCTGGCTCAGCGTGGCGAGGAGTCATAGCGCTCAGCCAATGGCGAAGATCCTCACTTAGGATCACGGTGCGCCGACCGCACTTTCGAGCGATTAGTCTTCCAGCCTTTATTTCGGCAAACACTAAGGTGCGGCCTATTCCCGAGGTTCGTACGACCTCTGAAATCGAAAAGGCTAATTTGGAGGATTGTCGATCCAGCTCGTTTCGACTGTCGCGCATTGCATCACCACCAACCAATGTTGGTAGCTAATCTATGCTCGTCGCCACCCTTGCATAAGGTCAAGGATATACTGCCCGGGCAGCAATATGCTGCCCCAGATCAATTCGGATATTTTTTTATGAGAGCCAGCTCAGTAGGCGAGAAATCCCGCAATTCCGGTTTCGGCCTAATCTTCGAAAGACATTCAATCACAACAGCGTCGCACTTGTAGCCACGAAACCTTAATACCTTTGATATGTCCCGATAGGTTGCAAATAGTCGCTGTAGCCTATCAAAGTCAGCGACTTGTTTGAGTAGTTGCTCGACAAACTTCTTACTCGTGAGCAGCGCCGGTCTCAAGCCAACCTCTCGGAGTAAGTATACACAGACCGCTGTCTTCCCATACTCTCTCCATCTCGCCCTCAACGTTCCATCGCTTATTTTGTAAGTTTTAGAAACGAAATAGCGACCCATCGTGACGCCGCCCTGCCGTCCGTCATCTTTTATCAGCTGAGCGAATCGGTAAGAAAAATCAATAATGCGCGCGGCGTCGCGAGCCTCATCCCAGCGCACATCGATATCTTTGGCTAAACTCCGCCTCGTCCAGGCACGAGCAATACTTTGCCAACCTCCCTCCCTGGCCAGCATTTGGTCTAAGATATTTTCGTATTCAGGGAGCGCCAAGCGCTCAGTCAAGCGCGCACTTTCTGAGCTGCCGTGTGTGTTCTCGATGTATTCGAGTATCTTCATCGCGGCATGCAGCCTCGCATATGACGCGACCTTCGGCTGTATCGGCGACAGAGTCTCGACTTGGAGGCCAAAAAACAGTATCGCTCGCTCAAATTCCGAATAACGGACATCAGGCTTGCAAAGAATACGACCGGTCTCCTCAAGAGTCATTGGCGCCATTTCCTCGGCTGGATGTTTTTGATTTGGCAAGTGCATTCGAACCTGCTGCCCCGGATATCAAAACTTGTGCGCGACACTCTTGTAAAAAACGAATATTCGGCTGCCGCTTGAGGAGAAGAGGTCCATCCGAGCAGCGCGCTTTCGCGGTCACGGACGCTTGGCGACGTTTTCGCACTTCACTTCCTTTTCTCCTTCGCGGACAACTGGCCTCGCCTTACAGGCCTTCGCTCCACCAGCTTCTTATACTTCTCCACCGACATCACTACGATGACCGGACGATCGTATTTCGTAACAGCAACAGGCGCGGCCCTGGCTAGGTCGATCAGCTCGCCGAACTTGTTTTTCGCGTCTGCGGACGTGAAGCTGCGCATTCGGATCCCCGTGATTGGGGATCAAGTGTTGGCTAAATTGGACAGATGCGCAATGGCTTATAGTCCACCATGTCGCCTCGGGGCGTATGGTGTCCCAACGCAAAGAAATGCCCCGCCTAAGCGGGGATCGTCTAGACGGGGCAAGTTTGGGGAGCGGCGCACGCGACAGGGTAACGCCGCGACCGAAAGTTAACACGGGCTTGTAGCCACTGAAAGATTGACGCACGCTGGCCGAAAGGAAAGATTGGCACAGCAGCCGGGAGAAGTGCCGTGCAGTTGCCGAGCCTCAGTGCTCTATTAGCGATAACAATCGGCGTCGCATCGTGTTCGCAGGATCAGGCCGGATACACTGAGCAAGAACGCGCGTGCATTGCGCAGCGCTACACGGATTACGATGCGAAACGGCTCAGCCAGTGTGTCGATGTCTGTGAAGCCTGCCTGAAGGGCACCGTCGCAACATGCAACACGTCTTGCAAGCTCAAGGGTACGAGTTGATCTGATGGATCTTGTGACCCATGGAACCCATGGTGTCTCATTGCTCTCCCGGTTGGGGCGGTCGGAAGATCACAGGAGTTTCCCGCAAGCGCTTCCGCGCCACCTCTAAGGCCTCCATGAAATCGTCCAAGTCGAACCAAGGCTCGGACAACAGGGGCTCGGCTAAGCCTTCCTCCAACAGGCGGGAAGCCTCAACATCGAAATTCCCCTCCAGCTTCTTATTGACAGCTTGAATGCCACCAAGAAAATGCGGGCCGCACAATCATAGATAATGACATGAAGTGATTTCCTCGTTAGCAAGTTGCTTGCCATGCCCATTACAGCCCTGCTGCAAACCTACGCACGCCGTATTAGAGAACTCCGCCGAGCGAACGCGTCGTCATACGATGCGCGTCGATACTTTGTGGATTGCTGCTTTTGTAGGAATCGTCTGGGGCGCGAAATCCGTGTTCGGAAAGAACGCCAAGTGATTGCCAGTCAGTCCGCAAGACAAATCGCACCGAGCTGCTCGACTATTAGCAGAGCCCTCCGCAAAGTGCGGAGGGCTCGATCAATCTAAAATCAATCGCGAGAAGCTACGAAGCGCTTTAGCCACCAACCTCGACACTGACGACGTCGCCGAACAACACCCAGCGCACAGCTTTGAACTTCATGAACTGAAGCTGCTGGATTGGAGCGAAATCAGTCGCGCTGGTGTTGATCTTGACACGCGGCAAAAGGCCTTCCAGTTGCAAGCCTTTGATGCTGGCGGCCTGCTTCATGATGTTCTCTCGGGTAAGAAGGTGTGCTGTGATAATCTTGACGAAATTGTAGGACGAAGGTCGAATGAACTTGCGGCTTTTCCGTTAGCGCAAAGACTCTAAAATGATTATGTTGGCCAGTAAGTAGGTCTCGGAGAAGATTGCTGAAACCGCGACCCCCTGATTTTGTTCGTGGCGACGAATGCACGCGTACGTGGTCGAACTTTGAGAGCGACTCCCGGTTCGCGGGAAAGGATGCACCAGCCGTTCAGTGGATTTTACGCATGAACGAGAGCATCTCAGCACCATTTATTCGATACCCGATCGCAACGTCGTTGCTGATGGCGGGAATTTTATTCGTCGGCCTGGTTTCCTATCCGTTGTTGCCTGTAGCGCCGTTGCCACAGGTCGATTTTCCGACGATCCAGGTCGCAGCATCACTCCCAGGCGGCAGCCCCGAAACCATGGCGTCGTCGGTTGCGCAGCCGCTGGAACGGGGCGCAAATTCCCGGCGTCGCGCAAATGACATCAACGAGCTCGCTGGGCTCTACTGCGATCACCATCCAATTTGACCTCAACAGAAGCATCGACGGCGCGGCCAACGACATCCAGGCGGCCATCAACGCCGCCGGCGGCCAACTGCCGAAAAACCTGCCAACGCCACCGACCTACCGCAAGGTCAATCCGGCCGATTCGCCGATCCTTCTGCTTTCAGCGACGTCCGACACCCTGCCGTTAACCGCAGTAAGCGACGGCACCGATGCCCAGCTCGCGCAGCAGATTAGCCAGATTTCCGGCGTCGCTCAGGTATTTATCGGCGGCCAGCAAAAGCCTGCCATTCGAATTCAGATCGATCCCGCGAAGCTGGTGGTCAAGGGCCTGTCGCTGGAAGACGTCCGCAATCAGATCGCGATCACGACAGTTGACAGTCCGAAGGGAAACATCGACGGCGACACCCGCAGCTACACGATCTATGCGAATGATCAGCTTCTGGAATCCAAAGACTGGAACGACGTCATCATTGCCTATCGCAACGGCGGACCGTTGCGGATCCGCGACATCGGTCAGGCCGTCTCGGGGCCCGAAGATGTGAAGCAAGCCGCCTGGGCCGATGGAAAACGTGGCGTATTCCTTGTTATCTTCAAGCAGCCGGGCGCCAACGTCATCGACACCGTCGACAAGATCAAGGCACAGTTGCCAAGGCTAATTGCTGCTCTTCCACCCGCCATCAAGATCAAGATTATCAGCGATCGTACCCTGACGATCCGCGCCGCCGTCGAAGACGTTCAATTCACGTTGTTGGTCACCATTGCGCTTGTGGTGATGGTGATCTTCATCTTCCTGCGCAGCGTCTGGGCAACGATCATCCCGAGCGTGACGGTTCCCTTAGCGTTGCTTGGCGCGTGTTCTCTGATGTGGATTTTCGGCTACACTCTCGATAATCTGTCGTTGATGGCACTGACGATATCAGTTGGCTTCGTTGTCGACGACGCCATCGTCATGCTGGAGAACATCACACGTTACATAGAGGAAGGTGAGACGCCGCTCGCGGCTGCGTTCAAGGGCGCGGGAGAAATCGGATTTACGATTCTATCGATCAGCATTTCGCTTATAGCGGTACTGATTCCCTTGCTCCTGATGGGCGGGATCATCGGACGGCTGTTCCGCGAGTTCGCGGTGACGTTGGCGATGGCCATTTTCGTATCGCTGGTCGTGTCTTTGACGCTGACCCCAATGATGGCGTCGCGCTTCCTGCGCGCGCACAAGGAAATTCAGCACGGCCGCTTCTATAAATGGAGCGAACGCGCGTATGACGCGATGCTTCATGCCTATGAGCGTGGTCTCGATCGCGTTTTACGATGGCGCCTGACCACGCTCTGCATTTTCTTCGCTACGCTGGGATTGTCGGTCTATTTGTTCGTCATCATTCCCAAGGGTTTTTTCCCTCAGCAGGATAATGGCTTTCTCACCGCCACATCCGAGGCCGCCCAGGATATTTCCTTCGCCGACATGAAGCGTCATCAGGAAGAACTCGGCGAGATCGTACAGCATGATCCCGATGTTGCGAGCATAGCCATGTTCATTGGCGGTGGCGGGAGCGCCCTCAACACGGGCCGTTTGTATATCACACTGAAGCCGCGCAACGAGCGCAGCTCCAACGCGCAACAAATCATCGCGCGGCTGCGGCCGCAGGTCGAAAAAGTCCAGGGTGCAAGGTTGTTCATGCAAGCGTCGCAGGACGTGCGGCTTAGTGGCCGCGCGACACGCACCCAGTTTGAATACACGCTTCAGGATGCGAGTCTCAACGAGCTGAATGAGTGGGCGCCGAAGACCGAACTGTTGCGACTTGCTCAAGATTGGGAACATGTGAAACTTCAGGTGATTGATTGCGGCGACCAAGAGCGGAAAATGACAGTCTTGGCGCTACGCGCAGGGAAAATCGCGGAGCAATACGACAATATCCCAGATCCGATCGTTTGGGTGGGAATCATCACCAGCGAACAAGCCACATTGGCAAACGAGAATGGCAGCCCCCTGAAAGCCTTTGAGCTGGCCAAGCGGGCGCGCGACATTCTGGAAATGGTTGAAAAAACCGACCCCATGACCATGGACGCTGCAGCACCGACGACGCTCGGTCTTCTGTATGATCGCGTCCCTGGATTCCCGATGGGCTTCGGCGACAAGGCCAAAGCCCGCCTTTATCTTCAGGAAGCCGTCCGGTACGCGCCGAACGCGCTCGATGCGAACTATTTCTACGGTGACTTTCTCTATCGCCAAGGCGAGCAGGCGGAGGCGATCAACGTTTTTGAACATGCACTAACTTTGCCAGAGATTTCAGACCGGCCAATGTGGGATAGGTCGCGCCGCGCCGAGATTCGGCTCACCGGCGAATGCGAAATCGCTGCTTGCACCAATTCCGTTTGAATAGCGTTCAGCCTGATCGATGGCAGCCGAGACGTTCTTCCGTTTTCGCTTTCCTTCAACAACGCCTATGAGCGTCAAGCCGACAAATAAGGCATAGTCAGCGGGGCCGCTAGCCGTTGGCCATTCCGCAATAGCGACATTGCGCCCCTTTATAGGTCGCGCCCCGGCGGCATACCGTATCGCCTTTGTGTCGGCCTCCCACCCGTTGTCTCGTAATTGCTGATCAATGAGGGCCCTTGTCGCTGCCTCGTCGAGATCGATCTTCGCGGAAGCTTCTTCGCCACGGTGGATATACTCAAGGCTTTCTGCCTTGGGCGCTTGTTCGGCCCTAGTTTGGAGGGTGGCAAGTCGGGCCGCGATCTCCACCGCTCTGCTTTCGCTTTCCGCCGCGAGTTTTTCCCAGATCGCGCGCTCCTCTGCTTCGCGCGCTAATCTCTGTTCAACACTCTCGCGGGCGCAGGCATGATCTTCGGCTTCACGTCTCGCACGGCCGGCAGCATCTTCACTTTCGACCACGCGGCGACGCAGGGCTTCTATTTCTTCTTTCAGGGGAGCTGTAGCGTCGATGGGCTCAGCCGGGGGCACAAACGGGCCGGGCTTGAAATCCGGCTGTTTGCCGTAAGTGCGGTGAAACCATATGCCGAGCTGGCGAGCGAATTTCAGTGCCAACAGAGCATCGGAATGACTGCCTGTGGTTTCGTGTGCGGCCCTGTTCCCCGCCTTCCTGAGCGCGTGAAAAACGTCGGCGGCTTCCTTCGGGATAATGCGCTCATAGGATAGCCGGCGAAGTGTCTCCTCAAACGTTTCCCGTTCACCGAGATAGAGTGCGTTATGGGCCGCAACCGTCTTGGACAGAAGTTCGGCAAACTGACGCAGCTTAAAAACCGCGGTGCCGGGATCGTCGCGAAAATAACGCTCCGCCAGCGCCCCAAGCTGCGCCAGCTGGGCGTCTTGGACCTTCAGGAACGTGAAATTGCTAGTTGGTAGCATCGTCCCCCGGCCGCCGCAGATTAGCCATTTATCGTCGATCCACAGCAAGTCCGCAACCTAGGGTTCTTCGCGGGAGGACGTGATTATCTTGGGCCAGCAAGCCCAGCAGCCAACGGTATCGTTGCGATCAACAAAATGCAACGCCGTCGCCCCGTTCGATAGCCGCGCAGAACAGGCAGGTTCTCGATGGCGCGTCGCGTGCGGATATCGTCGGCGACCTCGTCGATTTTTCTGGCGAGCGGCTTGGTGCCAGACAGGCCG
>Ga0097691_1003225_pt1 | contig 10180 bp, 9 predicted proteins | sample NGESurdeep072012_8_FD_72858 | JGI IMG/M metagenome (GOLD analysis project Ga0097691, IMG submission 72858) | Arctic peat soil microbial communities from Barrow, Alaska - NGEE Surface sample 210-1 deep-072012 | ecosystem: Environmental > Terrestrial > Soil > Wetlands > Peat ...
GACGAGCACCCCCTCTCGCTCGAGGCGCTTGGCGAGCCGGGGTGCGTTCCGTGCCCACGGTGCGAGGTCGCGCGTGCGGTAGACGCGTCCGGGCTCGAGCTGGGGGCGGGCGGCGGTCGGCATACTGTTGTACTAAATCTTCCGAATAAAAGATACACCATCAGAGTGGATAAGGCAAGCTACAGCGGGAGCCGCGACCGCCGCCGCGGCTCGTGACCCCCCGGCGCGCGTCAGGTTCCGATTCGCCGGATCCTCAGGATCGGACCGTCGGGCGCGCTCGCGTCCCGGAGGTCGATGCCCGCGAAGATCGCCCACGTGTGATCGCCCTTCGGGTCGACGAGAGTCTGCGTGACCTCCCACTGGCGCGGGCCCGCGGCCTTCAGGTTCGTCAGGTGGTGGAGCCGCGCCTCGGCCCCTGAAACCAGATCGCCGTATTCGTCGAAGAACGGCGCCATCGCGGCCTCGAAGCGCTCGGCGTCCCACGGGCTGCCGTTTTCCGGAGACACACGCTCGGCCGCCTCTTCCCAGTCCTTCCTCGCGAGCGCCCGGACGAGAAGCTGCGCCTCCGCGCGCACACGCGCCGCGAAGACCCGCGGGTTCGACAGAAGCTCCGTGAGCCACGAGGCTTCCGCTCGCCCCGCGGGCTGCGCGGCCTGCGTCTTTTCCGCGAGGAGCAGCTCGGGATGGCGCAACCTCTCCCACTCCTCGAGGAGGCTCGCGTCCGTCTCTCCGACGAGCGAGCGGAAGTAGCCGAGCACGTCCCAGAGCTCGTCGGTCTTCGCGGCCTCCGGGACGGTCTGGTCGAGCGTCTTGTAGAGCTGTGAGAGATACCGGAGGAGGACGCCCTCGCTCCGTTCGAGGCCGTAGCTCTTCACGTAGTCCGAAAAGCCGGCGAACGTCTCGAACATCTCGCGCCCGATGGACTTCGGGCTGACGTCCGAGCCCGCCGTCCATGGGTGCGCGGCGCGGAACGCGTTGAAAGCGCCGTACAGGAAGTCCGCGAGCGGCTTGGGGTGCGTCACCTCTTCGAGGCGCGCCATGCGCTCTTCGTACGGGACGCCTTCCTCCTTGAGCTTGGCGATGAGCCTGCCCTTCGCCCGGTCCACCTGCCTTCGAAGGATCACGTCCGGGTCTTCCAGGATCGACTCCACGACCGTGAGGGCGTCCACGGCATACGTCGGCGACGCGGGATCGAGCTCCTCGAGCGCCGACAGCGCGAAGAGCGAGAGCGCCTGGTGGAGCGAGAAGTCCCACTGGAGGTCCTCGGCCACGACGACCCGGTAGGGCCGCTCGAGAGCGAGGCCGATGATCCCCGCCCGGTAGAGAGAGCGCACGAGGACCGCCGCCTGCTTCACGAGCCGGCGCTTGACGCCCTCGTCCTCGTGGCAGCGCGCGATGAGGTCGCGCAATGACGTGAAGTTGCGGTCCGACACCTCTCCCTCGTCGCGCTGGAGGAGGGACAGCACCATCCCGTGGGTCAGCCGGAACCGCGACGTCAGCGTTTCCGGCGGCCTCGCGATCAGCTTCTGGAACGTCTCGACCGTCCACGACACCTCGCCTTTGGGCGGGCCCTTGAACGTGCGCGAGGTCTTCTTCCCCGAGCCTTCGGACTTCTTCTCCGCCTGCCGCTTCTCGACGATGTGCTCGGGCGCCTGCACGACGACGCTCCCCCGGTCGTCGAATCCGCGGCGTCCCGCCCGCCCCGAGATCTGCTTGAACTCGCGCACCGAGAGGAGCCCCACCTTCGTCCCGTCGAACTTCGCGAGCTTCGTGAAGAGGACCGTCCGGATCGGGATGTTCACGCCGACGCCGAGCGTGTCGGTCCCGCAGATGACGTGGAGGAGCCCTTTCTGCGCGAGCTGCTCCACGAGGAGGCGGTACTTCGGGAGGAGCCCGGCGTGGTGGACCCCGATCCCGAACGAGAGGAACCGGCGGAACTCCTTGCCGTAAGGCGTCGAGAGGCGGATCCCGCTCACGACCTTCCGGATCTCCTCCCGTTCCTCGCGGGTCCCGATCTTCACGCTCGTGAGCGACTGCGCGAGCTCCGCGCACTCCCTCTGCGTGAAATTCACGACGTAGATCGGGCTCTTCTTCGCGGCGAGCAGCTCTTCGATCGTCTCGTGGAGCGGCGTCTCGCGGTACTCGTAATCGAGCGGGACGGGCCGCTCGTCGGACGTGACGTGCGCGACCTCGCGGCCCGTGTCGTGGTGCAGACGCTCGGCGATCGCGCGCGTGTCGCCCAGCGTCGCCGACATGAGGAGGAACTGGGTCTGGGGCAGGACGAGGAGCGGCACCTGCCAGGCGACGCCGCGCTCTCGGTCGGCGTAGTAGTGGAACTCGTCCATCACGACGTAGGGCGCCACGAGTCCCCGGCCGCGGCGGAGCGCCATGTTCGAGAGAACTTCGGCCGTGCAGCAGAGAACGCTCGCTTCGCGGTTGATGCTCGCGTCGCCGGTCAGCATCCCGACGTTCTCGGGACCCAGCTCCCCGCACAGAGAGAAGAACTTCTCGCTCGCGAGCGCCTTGATCGGGCTCGTGTAAAACGACACCTTCCCTTCGCAGGCCGCCTTGAAGTGGAGGCCGAGAGCGACGAGAGACTTGCCTGACCCCGTCGGCGTCCCGAGGATGACGTGCTTCCCCGCCATGATCTCGAGGAGCGCCTCCTCCTGGGCCGGGTAGAGCGTGAGGCCGCCGGCCGAGACCCAGTCGAGGAAGAGGCTCAGGATCTCGTCGGGATCGTTTGTCCCTCCGGGCGGGATCCGATCCGCGAGCGGAGCGATGTCCCGCATGCGGGTCATTCTTCCACGAGGTTCAGCTCCTCAGGGCGTTCCCGCGAGCGCGTCCACCTCGGCCTTGCAGTCTCGCACGGGCTTGCGGTTCTTGGCGCGAACGGCGGCGAGCTCCTTCCGGGCGGCCTCCATGTCGGCGCGGAACGTGGGGTCCGCATGCAGTCGCGCGACCGTTGCCGCTCCCATGATGCGCCCCTCCATCACGTCGCTCTGCCAATGGACATTGCAGACCACGCGGCTCTGCCCGAAGGCTCGGCCACGGGCGAGGATCGCATCGGCCTGCTCGGGGGCCACCTCGGTCAGGACCAGCGCCCACGCCCAACCGGCGGCGCTGTGCCCCGAAGGGTACGAGCCCTGCTTGCCGAGCTCGGCCTCCTCGGCGGGCGTGCACGAGGGCTCCTTGTTCACGAGGAACGGGCGCAGCCTCTTGTACTCGTTCTTCGCGCGCGAGGTGGAGTAGCCCGCGTCGCTCAGGACGCGCCGGAGGAGGACGTACAGGTGCGGCGCGTCCACTTCGGTGATCGGCGCCCCGACGGCACAGGAGAAGGCACCGGCCGCGTGGGGAAACAGCAGGTCGGCGTCTTCCGTCGCGAGCGCGAAGCGCCGCGTGCCGCGCAAGACAAGGGCCTTGCGGTTGGCCTCCTCGTCGAGCGCAAGGGCGGCTGACCCCGCGGCGGGAGGAGGGGGGACGAGGAAGAGGCTGTTCGGGACCGCTTCGCGCGGCAGATAGCCCGCCACGGAACCCGGCCAGACTTCCGGCACGGCGGCCGGCTTGCCGGGCCCGTCGATGCTGGCGCAACCAGAGGCGAAGACACCGCACGCGAGAACCACCAGAACGCGGTACCGTCCATTCGTCATCGGACCTTCTCCATGATTCCTTCGCGCTGCGCGAAAGTATGCACTCCCGCCTCGCTGGCCTCTTTCTCGGCGCGCGCCTCTGAGGCGGAGGAACCCGGTGCTAGGCTTTCCTCACGGACCAGAAACGCGAAGGCCTTGAAGAAACCCGGGTGAAGGGCGCGGTCTTTGGCGCCGTGCCGCTCCCCGCGCGCGCCCTCGCGTGGACCGCGATCGCGGCCGGCGTCGCCGCCCGCGTCTTCACGCTCGCCGTCCGTCCGCTCTGGGCCGACGAGATCTTCACGCTGACGCTGGCAAAGAAGAGCATCCCGGAAATTCTCGCAGCGCTGCGCGTCGACTCGGGCCCTCCGCTCCACTACCTCGCCGCGCACCTTCTGCTCGCGCCGTTCGGCCCCCTCCCCGGACGCGCGGACGTCCTCGTCCGCATCCTTTCGCTCGTGGCCTCTCTCCTCCATCTGCCGCTCCTCGCCGTCGTCGCGCGACGTCTCGGCCGGCCGGCGCTCGGCCTGACGGCAGCCGCCCTCTTCGCGATCTCGCCCCTCGCCGTGGCGTACGCCGCGGAGGGACGCGCCTACGCGCTCGCGTCGCTGTTCGTCCTGCTCGCCTTCGAGCGCGCGCTCGCGCTGCGCGAGGCGCCGCGGCTCAGGGTCGCCGCCGGACTGTCGCTCGCCGCGGCGGGCGCGGTCCTGACCCACTACCTCGCGGTTTTCCCGATCGCCGCGCTCGCGATTCTCGCGTGGGACGCCCGGCCGAGGAGCCGCCGGGCGCTCGTCTTCTCGGGTCTCGGGGCCGCCGCGATCGCCGCGGCGTGGATTCCGGTCACGATCGCCCAGCCGCGCGCCTCGATGGCGTGGTCCGGCGGGGCCGGCTTCTCCGGCGCGCTCCGGGACTTTCCCGCGAATCTCGCCTTCGGCGCACCGGCGGGAAGCGGTGCGATGACGACGCTCGGAGCGGCCGGCGCCCTCCTCCTCGCGGCTCTCCTCGCGCGCGCGTGGCGAGGCGTTTTCTCGCCCGTGGCCCGCGTCCTCGGAATTTCCCTCGCCCTCCTCGCCGCCGGCCAGTTCGCGGCGGGCTCGCTCGTCCTGCCCGAGCGCACGGCCCTCGCCTTACTGCCTTTCGCGGCGCTCCTCCTCGCGGACGCTCCTCCCGCGGTGCCCGCCCTCGCCGGCACGCTCTCGGCCGCGCTCCTCGCGCTCTGGCTCCCCCGCGCCGCCGAGCCTTCGCCGGGCGAGCTCCTCGCGCGGCTTCTCGAGGCGCCCGCGCGCGCGGGGCGCCGGGTGCTCGCGGCGGGCTATTGGGGGCCCGAGCTGGACTACCGCCTCGCGCGCGCCGGAGCCCCCGGCCGCGTGATCCTTTTTCCCTCCGCGGTGGCGGCGCACCCCGGCTGGTACCGCGAGGAGGAGATCTCCGGCGCCCGGCTCGCTGCCGAGGCGGATGCGGCGCTCGCGGCGCCCCTCTCGCCCACGATCTTCGTCCTCCCGCGCGGCTCGCGCGCGTCGGCCGCGCTCGCCTCGCGCCTCGGGCCGGTGCGCTCTCTCGTGTCGAGCCCGCTCGTGGACGTGGTGGAGATCCGGGCTCCGCGCGCGCGCTGAGGCCCCGTTTGACGCGGCGCACCCGGCATGAGACTCTCTCTTCCGGCTGACGGGCGCGTTCCTGCGTCCCGGCCCTGAACCCAACTGGACCCGGCGTCGACCTCATCGTCAGGATTCGACCGCCCCTGGTCCGTGCGATGGCCCCACCGGCGATCCATCGCTCCCACCCCGCCGGAAATCCCACGGGACGGACGTGCGTGTGCGCGGGGCCGCCCCGGAAAGCGATTCCTCTCTCATGCCTTTCTCCTCGTTCCGTCTCCATCCCGACCTCCTCCGCGGCGTCAAGGAAATGGGCTTCACGAAGCCCACGCCCATCCAGAACGACTCCATTCCGCCCGCGATGGAGGGCAAGGACCTTCTCGCCTGCGCGATGACGGGCAGCGGCAAGACCGCCGCCTTCGTCCTCCCCATCCTCCACCGCCTCATCTCGAAGCCTCGCGGCACGACGCGCGCGCTCGTCCTCACCCCGACGCGCGAACTGGCGGCGCAGATCGACGAGCACCTCAAGGCGCTCGCGATCCACACGCCGCTCTCCGGCGCGGCTGTCTTCGGCGGCGTGGGCATGGGCCCCCAGGAGCACGCGTTTCGGAGCGGCGTCGACGTGATCGTCGCGACGCCCGGGCGCCTCCTCGACCATTTCCGCTTCGGCTACGCGAAGCTGTCCGGCCTCGAAATCCTCGTCCTCGACGAGGCGGACCGGATGCTCGACATGGGCTTCCTGCCCGATATCCGCCGCGTCCTCAGGCACCTTCCCCAGAACCGCCAGACGCTCTTCTTCGCGGCCACGATGCCGCCCCCGATCGCGCAGCTTACGAAAGAGTTGCTGAAGAACCCCGTGACCGTCAACGTCGAGCGGCAGGCGCTGCCCGCCGTCGGCATCACGCAGGCGGTCTACCCCGTTCCGCAGGACCTGAAGTTCGGGCTGCTCCTCTCGCTGCTCAAGCGCGGCGACTTCAAGAGCGTCCTCACCTTCACGCGCACGAAGCACCGCGCGAACCGCCTCGCGGACCAGCTCACGCGGAACGGCGTCGCGTGCGAGCGCATCCACGGCAACCGCAGCCAGGCGCAGCGCACGCAGGCGCTCGCCGGGTTCAAGGACGGGAAGTTCAAGGTCCTCGTCGCCACGGACATCGCGTCGCGCGGCATCGACGTCGAGGCCCTTTCCCACGTCGTGAACTTCGACGTCCCGCACGTGCCCGAGGACTACATCCACCGCGTTGGCCGCACGGCCCGCGCCGAGATGACGGGCGACGCCTTCACGTTCGTCGCGCCCGACGAGGAAGGCGATCTCCGCCAGATCGAGCGCGCGATCGGAAGGCGCCTCCCCCGCGTGACGGTTCCCGAGTTCGACTACACGACGCACCCGACCGAGCGCCTCGAGGTTCCGCTTCAGGAGCGCATCGCGGCCATCCGCGCACGCAAGGCCGAGGAGCGGACGCGCGCCCGCGAAAAGGCCGAACGCCGCGGAGGGCACGAAGCCGCGATGGCGTCGCGCCAGCGCGGAGGCATTCCCCCGCGCCCCCGCCAGCCTTCGGCGCCCCGTGGAACGGTAGGATCGCGCCATGCTGCGCCTCTTCGACCTCAGCCACGCGGTGGAAGCCGGCCGTAAGCCCTTCCGAATCAGCGTTGAACTCCGGACCTCCCCGATACGTATCATGGGAGACACCGAATAGCCCGTTTTCGTCCCAAGGAGGTTCCGCGTGGGCCTGCTCGACAACATCAAACAACAGATCGGCTCGCAGTTCATCGAGATCATCCAGTGGCTCGACGACACGAACGATTCGCTCGTTTACCGCTTCCCCGTCTACAACCAGCAGATCAAGATGAACGCGCAGCTCACGGTTCGCGAGAACCAGGTGGCGCTGTTCATCAACGAGGGGAAAGCGGCGGACCTCTTCGTGCCGGGGCGATACCAGCTCACGACGCAGAACCTGCCGATCCTCACGACACTCCGCGGATGGAAGTACGGGTTCCAGTCGCCCTTCAAGGCCGAGATCTACTTCTTCAATACGCGCCTCTTCACGGACCTGAAGTGGGGCACGACGAACCCCGTCATGATGCGCGACGCGGAATTCGGGATGATCCGCCTGCGCGCGTTCGGCACGTACGCGATGAAAATCGCCGACGCGAAGGCGTTCTTCGCGGCCATCGTCGGTACGGCCGGCCTCACGACGACGGACGAGATCACCGGCCAGCTCCGTTCGACGATCCTCTCGCGCCTGTCGGACGCGATCGCCGAGTCGAAGATCGCCGCGCTCGACCTCGCGTCGAAGTACGACGAGCTGTCCGCCCAGGGCAAGCAGATCCTCGCGCCCGAGTTCGCGGGCTACGGCCTCGATCTCTCGAGGTTCTTCATCGAGAACGTCTCGCTGCCCGAAGAGGTCGAGGCCGCAATCGACCAGCGCACGAAGCTGGGCGTTCTCGGCGACCGCATGGGCCAGTACACGCAGCTCCAGGCCGCGGACGCGATGAAGATCGCGGCGGCGAATCCCGGCGGCGCGGCGGGGGCCGGCATCGGCATCGGCGCGGGCATCGCGATGGGCGGAATGATGGGGAGCGCGATGGGCGGGAGCTTCGCGGGTGCCGGCGGCGCAGGCCCCATGGCGCCTCCACCCCCCGCGAGGCCGGGCTTCGCCGCACCGCGCTGGTCGGTCACGATCGACGGCAAGACGTACGGCCCGTACACGGACGACGCGTTGAAGAGCATGGTGGCCGCCGGCCAGGTGGCTCCGGGGACGCTCGCGTGGAAACCTGGCGCCGCCGGCTGGGCGCCTCTCTCGACGTTCGAGGAGTTTGCCGGCTCATCGGCTCAGGCCCCGCCCACGCCACCGCCTCCGCCGCCGCCCGCCCGCTGACGCGAAATCCGGAATGGAGGAAGGCTCGGCGCCGGCCGCTCCGGCGAAGCTTCGGAAATTCCCGTGCGCCGCATGCGGAGCGGACGTCGTCTGGAACCCCGGCGCCGCCTCGTTGAAGTGCCCGTATTGCGGAGCCGAGCGGCACTTTCCCCGGACGATCGCCGAGGTGCGCGAGCACCCGATCGAGGAGGCGCTCGCCGGCGCGCACGATCTCGGGTGGGGCATGGCGCGAAAGGCCGTCACGTGCCGCGGCTGCGGCGCGACGACGACGTTCGCGGCCGGCGTCGCCGCCTCGCGCTGCGCGTTCTGCGGAGCGCCCTCGGTCGTCGAGGCGCCGGCGAACGAGTCGATGGTGCGGCCCGAAGGGCTTCTCCCTTTTCGGGTGGACCGCGATGCCGCTGCCGGAAAGTTCCGTCAGTGGCTCTCAGGCCTGTGGTTCCGGCCGAACGATCTCTCGCAGAAATCCGCGCTCTCGGAGCTCACCGGTGTCTACGTGCCGTTCTGGACCTTCGACGCGGCGACGCACTCGGCCTGGACGGCTGAGGCAGGTTACGACACCCAGCAGTCCGTTCAGGTCGAGGAGAACGGCCAGTGGGTGACGCGATACGAAACGCGCACGCGCTGGGAAAACGCGGAAGGCGTCCACGAGCACGCCTTCGACGACGTGCCGGTGCCGGCGTCGAAGGGCCTGCCGCCCGATCTCGCGGGCTCGATCGAGCCCTTTCCCACGCACGACCTGATTTCCTACGAGCCGTCGTACCTCTCGGGCTTCCTCGCCGAGGAGTACGCGCTCGGCGCGAAGGACGCGCTCTTACGGGCAGAAGAGCGCATGAGCCAGGAGATCTATGCGGCGTGCAGCCGCGAGGTCCCGGGCGACCGCAGCCGGAACCTGAACGTGCGCACGGCCTGGTCCGCCGTGACGTACAAGAACGCCCTGCTGCCCGTCTGGATCGCGGCCTACCAGTACGCCGGGACGCCGTACCGCTTCCTCGTCAACGGCGTGACGGGACAGGTCGGAGGCAAGGCGCCGTGGTCGATAGCGAAAATCGGCTGCGCCGTGATCGCCGTCCTTCTCCTGCTGCTTCTCATCGCCGCGCTGAAGGGGCGCTAAGGGAGGACTGGAAAACCCTCCTTGCGCGCGGCATCGCTCAGGCGATCGTCCAGGGAGACGAAGGGGAGTCCTTCCGGTCTCTCATCGCACACAACGAGCGCCGCCGCGAGCTGCAGTGCGTCGGTCGCGCGAAGCGGATGGGCTCGCAGAAGCCGGATCGCGCGGGAACGGACGGTATCCAGGACGACGACTTCCTCCCAACTCCGAGCCAGCTCCTCGAGCGACTCCCGCGCCGTGACCCCGGGCTCTCTTTCGAGGCTTCCGTCACGGTCGCGGCGCGCCAGCGCCGAGTGAACCTCGACCTCGGTCAGGCACCAGACGACCTGTCCCGGGTCCTCTCGAAAGAGGACCTCGACCGCCGGCGTAGCGGCCTCGTTCACGATGAGCGGCACGATCGCCGAAGCGTCCCAGAACCTCATCGGCCGCTGCGTCGTTCCTCGAGGAGGGCATCGAGAACCCGAGCTGGCTTGCCCTGCTTAGGCGGCGGGAGCGGGATTCGCGCCGCGCGTCGCGCACGCGGAGGACGCACGACGCCGCGCCGTTCCGCTTCGCGCAGCCACCCGGGCAGCGCGGCGCCCGCCCCGATTGGCTCGATCCGCGCGATCGGCGTGTCCCGGTCGAACACGATGACCGTCTCTCCCCGACGCACCCGAGCCAGGTATTCCGAGAGGGAGTCCCGCAACCTGGAAATCGTGGCGTTCTTCATTACGCCATTATAGCCATATTCTAGAGGCGCACGCTAACGCGTCGCCGGTACCACGTCGAGGTTCGGGGCCTCGCCGATCTCCCGGAGGAGGTTCGTCGCGCCGTCGACTTCGGACATCGTCCAGAGCATGTACCGGCTGTCGACGTGGATGGAGCGGGTCTTTTCCGTGTCGTAGAGATAGTCCGAGGCGACCGTGTCGAACGTGCCGTCGAAAAGGAGGCCGCACAGCTCGCCCTTCGCGTTGAGCGTGGCCGAGCCCGAGGTCCCGCCCG
>Ga0097691_1003226_pt1 | contig 10180 bp, 6 predicted proteins | sample NGESurdeep072012_8_FD_72858 | JGI IMG/M metagenome (GOLD analysis project Ga0097691, IMG submission 72858) | Arctic peat soil microbial communities from Barrow, Alaska - NGEE Surface sample 210-1 deep-072012 | ecosystem: Environmental > Terrestrial > Soil > Wetlands > Peat ...
CCACAAAGGCTCGGGCACCATCGTGTCGATGGGCTCACCGATCAGCTGGTCGCGGTCATAGCCAAACAGGTGTTCGATCTGGCGATTGACAAACCGGATCACGCCCGTCTGGTCCACCCCCACCAAGGCATCCGGCACAGCCTCCAGCAGCTTCTCGAACTGCGTCGCCTTCGGAAACATCCGGTTCCCCTTTGAGCTTCACACAGGCTCGAAACGTACAGAAGAGCAAGGCCCTAAGCCGACTCTACGCCGCGAAGCAACACACGATTGGGCCATGCACATCCACGTCATCTCTGTGCATTCCCGTAACGCCCAATCACAAGCAGTCCGGTCGCATTCTGTCGACCGTGGGCCGTCCCGAGAGCGGAACGTCTTCCGATCGTCCCCGCGACACGCGGTCTCCGGAGGAACCTGGGCGGGCCCAGTTCCCGGATACCCCGCCCGCAGTGTTCACCGGGACACGGGCGCTAAACGACACGCCTGGTTCGCCCTACTGGCCTATCTTCGCGGCTTGTTTCCAGCCCCGACTGGCCAGACCAAGGCAGTCGGGTCGGTGATGCTCGCACCAAGTCAGCCGAAGCACAACCATGCAGTCTCGCATCCCCATATACGGCGGCAGGCGTCCTCTTCTCGGCAGTTTGTGGGTGATTATGCTCTGGTCCCGCGTCCGAGTTCTCAGGTGTCGCCCCGGCCGCGGTGACGGTGACGACCACCCCGTCCGGCTCAGGCGGATTGAGCTGGACGACATGGAACATGCTGTAGATCCGTCACGATGTGCCACGAATGTGCCACAGGACCGCTGCCCAAGGTCGGTTCCGCCGGATCACGACGGCGGGCCCAAGCCGCTGACCTGCGCAAACACCGCTTGGCGCCACCGGGCTGGAACCGGCGACCTACGGATTCAAAAACGCGATGTGCCAAAATGTGCCATTTGGCCCTTCTCCGGGACGGTTCGGGAGGGCCCGAAAGCAGATCCTAAGCCTCTGACCAGCACAAACGCGTGGTGGGCCCCGTCGGGCTCGAACCGACGACCTACGGATTAAAAGAGCCTTCTGGGTGTGCGGGTTGGTGCGAATCCTGTTGATTTCGTGCGTGATTGCCTCTCAACTGTTTGCACGCCGTGGGGGTGGTTCTCGCGCTCGTGCGGACTCGTTGCGGACTCCTGAAGTGCGTGGCTCAACACGGTGTCCATGAGATGTTTGCTTTAGTTGGCGCCAAATGCACGCCGGGTGGCACATGCTCAGATCTCGATGGTGGACCGTATGGACGTTGTCGTCCACCCCGCCGCGCAAGGAAGTTCGTGAATGAATCAGGACGAACCCGGGAGGCAGAGGCGCGCTACAACCTCAGCCAAGACGGCGAGGCCGTTTAGACCCACGTCCAGGACGCCGGAGAGCGCGCCCCGCAGGTGCTCGCGTCACGCCAGGAGTGCCAGGAGTGCCCGGAGGGACGGTGCGGCTGTCTTGGCCGACTGCTCTTCTTTGAAGGGGAAGTTGTCGGTGTGGCTGGTCTTGCGGTTGTTCTCGATGAAGCGCACGGTCGATGACCTGTCGGGCTGTTGGTGAGGTCGAGGAAGTTGGTCGTCGTTTGCAGGCAGGCGACCTCCAATGGAGGCCCGGGCCGGCGCTGACCCTCACCGCCGAGGGGGACGAAGCTGTCATGGGCTGGGACTGGCAGGTGCGCCCGAAGGAGAGGGGTGAGACACGACAGGCAACCTGGGCAAAGGGACCGCGAGGCACAGCTTCATCCGGTTCCGCTCATCCGCAGAGCACCTCACCAGCGGCATAGAGCGGACAAAGACAAACAGCGCCTTCTACCCCTTTCGCGGCGGATAGACGCACCTTGGGGATGGCCTCGTTGAGGCCGGTGATCGATTCTCGTGCCGACACGAGTCACTCGTCAGGTGGCGCACCGAGGGGATTCTGTTTCGCGGATGGACTTCATCCAGCGTTGGCCGCTCGGACGGGCTGGGGAGGTTTGGCTGCATTCCCGATTACGCTCCGGGTATGGCCTCAGCCCCAGATTCCGCCAGGCTCGCTGTCCTCATCGACGGCGACAACACCACTCCCACGATCATCGAGGCTCTGCTCGCCGAGATCGCGAAGTACGGCAGTGCGACGGTCAAGCGGGCGTACGGCGACTGGACCACCCCCAACCTCCGGGGTTGGAAGGAAGCGATCAACGCCCATGCGATCCAGCCGATGCAGCAGTTCGCCTACACCACCGGCAAGAACGCCACCGATAGCGCGTTGATCATCGACGCGATGGACCTCCTCTACACCGGGAACCTGGACGGTTTCTGCCTGGTTTCCTCCGACAGCGACTTCACCAAGCTCGCCTCCAGGCTGCGGGAGTCGGGGAAGACCGTATACGGGTTCGGTGAGCCTAAGACGCCGCGCTCGCTCGTGGCAGCGTGCGACAAATTCGTGTACCTGGACGTGCTGCGCAGCTCCGAGGAGCCGGAGCGTCTCAGTGAGAAAGCTCCGGCTCCCATGGCCCCCGCGCGCAAGAGCACGGGGGAGCTCCGCAGCGACACCAAGTTGCTCAAGCTGCTGCGGGAGGGGATCAACGCGGCATCGGACGACGACGGTTGGGCCGACCTCGGCGGCGTCGGAAGCTATGTCGCCAAGCAGCAGCCTGCTTTCGACTCCCGCAACTGGGGCTACTCCAAGTTGATCGATCTGGTGACCGCTATCGGACTCTTCGAGGTCAAGCGCGCAGCCGGGCAAGGGGTGCGGGTGCGTGAGAAGCCGAAGGGTCAGGCGGCCAAGAAAGCGGCAACCAAGAAATCTGCGGCCAGAACGCCCTAACCATCGCCGGGGCAAGTCGGCGGCGCGATGAAACTGCGTGGCTCTGCCTTCGCCGGGGATGCCGAGTCCTGCGGAAGTGCCGAACGCGCTAAGGCGGCGGAGTGACGCACACACGGTGGTGACAGACCGACAAGCCCCGGACCTACGAAAGGTCGATGCTCAGTCGAAGAGCCGCCTCACGCAGCGACTTCCAATCGCCAGGCTTCGCGACAAGCCGCTTCAGCTTCGGGACAAGGTCGTAGCCACCCCAGAACTGGCCCGAAGTGTTCTTCATCAGATGCGTCAAAAAGCGTCCGACCTCGACGCTGCAGGCCTCGATGAGGTCGTCGGAAACGTGGCGCGACGCCTCGCCGTACGAGTCCAGCCTCGCAGACGTGGCCTCCACCAGCGTCACCGAAGCCACGAACTGCTCGGCAGGAAGGCGCGGGGCCAGGACAGCCAGCGCATCTGCCTCAGCTTGCGACAACACTGCCGGAAGGCTCCGCGTCCGTCGCGTCCAGTACTCGGCCAACCAGGTGTCCCAGACCGCCGCCCCCACAGTCGGGTCGACTTCCTCGAGCTCGTTTCCCAGCGCCTCAATCCACCGTGCCCGCTCGCCGGGCCCGGCCTTCGCCGTCATCTCATCCACCCATGACGAAGCCGGCGGTGCCTCGCACCGCACCGCTATCGAGGCCAGAAACCCCGCCCACCGCCGCGCCTGGTCGTCGTCGAACGCGTCGAGGTGCTTCGCCGTCTGAATCAGGCCAGCGAGCAAACCGTCAGCGACGAGCCCGTCGTTCCAGCGGGCGTAGCTGAGCACTCCCCACCAGAACGGCTCCGCAACCAGCGGGTCTGTCCAGTTGCTTAGGGGAAGGACACGAGACCGGCACCACGAACTGTCTGCGGCGTCCAAGAAGTGAAGCCGGCCGGCAATCTGCGTCTGGGCGAGCGCACCGCGTTCCGTTCGGTCATCGAGCGCTCGTTCCAAGAACGTCTTGTCGGGCTCGCTCATCCCACGCCAGTCGTCGCCTGCAGCAGCCCAACGACGGCGGAACATCTCGAACCAGAACTCCATCAACACCCCCGCCGGCTCGTTGATGGTCTTGCTGACCCAGTGCTGGTTCCTCTCCGCTCCCGGCTCGTAGACCGCCTCGGTGGCACACGCGGCCCACACGCGTTCCATGAACGTCTCAGTCGCCGGAAGACTTTCCCAAGGCGCTCCGTCGCTCCGTTCAACATGAATCAGAAACTGGCCGACGCTGTGCAGAATCGGCCCAAGATCGGCCTGGGCGAGAACGTTCATGATGGCGTCGAGGTCGTCCGACTCCTTGACCTGACCCCACGCGGCAACGACCATTCCCTGGAGATCTGGGTGGTCGTCGAGGTACGGCCACAGCTCCAGCCCAGCCCCAGGGCGTTCGAGAACCGTGTCCCGCAGCATCTGCGCTGCCTGCTCGCGCGTCGTCTCACCGGAACGAGGGAAGGTGCGCTCCTCGAAGTTCAAGACGAACTGCACCGCCTCGTCGGGCGCTTCTCGCACTCTCTCGTCGAAAGCCTGGACGGTCAACGGCTGTACCCCCTCGCCGGAACCAACCTCCATCCAGCTGGACATCCCCGGATACGGAGACCCTTGAAGTCCTTCAGGAAGCTGTGAGCGCACCTCGGCCAACGTCGCGGAGAGGTGAGCGTTGTCGACACCGTTGCGTTCCAGCGATTCCAGCCTGGAGAAGGCCCGATACCAGTCGCGCTTGTCATCGCTCGCGGGCGTCCAAGCATCCACGAGCCGGTCAATCAGCTCAGCGTCTGCCTCGGACGCAGCGGCCCTCAACAGGTGCAGCACCTCCTGGGCCAGGCCAGTTGCAGAGGCAAGGTCGTGGTCGAGAATGAACCGAACGAGGTCGCTTCCGGTAGCACCTGGTGCCTGGCCGCCGACGTGTACGGCGATTCGTCGCATCAGCACGTGCTCGCTGATGAGCCAGCGTTTGATGAGCCGGTCCACAAACTCGGAGTCGGTGCTCCAGAGCGCGATCGCGGTGTCGCGGACGGCGTCGATGACGGCATCAATCGGTTCGCGGTACCTGTCCTGCTCATGAGGCTGAATCGCCGACCGACGCCGATTGAACCCGATTGAGGTGGCCCCGACTCGCGCCTCAAGGTCCAAGTGTTTCAAGAGCGCGACTTCGACCACAGGGAAAACCACGGGAGCCAGCGCATCTAAGTCCGGCTCATACTTCTTCCACGCCTTGTCGAGCCAGTGCAGGTCGCCGCGGGTCTTCACGCCAATCCGGGCCGTACCCCACCCGGTCTCCGGCACCAGCCGCGGAGCCATCAGATGCGCCAGTAGTGCCAGGCAGAGCGCCTGGTCATCCCAGACCTCAGCGTACTCGAGTGCGTAGTCGAGGAAGTCATCCTGACACCCGGCGTGCTCCTGCTCCATCAGAACCCAAAGCCAGCGCAGGACATGCTCCGGTCGAGCGCCGGAGAACGCGAGCAGACCCTGTCCAACCGCGTTCCAAGCAGTCGTGCTGAGCACACCGCCGGCCTCGGCGAAAACCCGCCATGCACGGACGCTGCGTCGCTCGTCGCCCTCGACAGTCGTGTCATCGACTAGGGCGAAGTCTCGCGCGAACCACTGCGCCAGTTGAGTCATCACCGCGTCCGGCAGCGCAGACCGGTCGAACAGCTTCTTGAACGGTTCCTGCTGAGCAGCCCACTCAAGCCAGACGTTGTCCGTTGCAAACTCGCAGAAGAACGCTATGCGGTCTGGACGCTCGACCGAGTCCTCGAGATACGAGAGCTCCTCGGGGGTCGGCTTGGAGGCGATCGATACCAGCTCGCGAATGCGCTGCCGGTGCTCAAGGAGGCCCCTCGCACCGTGGTCCGCCCACGCGGTGAGGCAGTTGGTGAGTACGTCGTGGCGACCAGACGGGTACTCCAACGGCGCAACATGCAGCCGTTTCCAGATGGCCAGGTCTGGGCTGTCGGTCAGTACGTAGCGCTTGGACTTCGGCCCCAACCCGAGGCCTAGGTACTTCATGACGACATCCGAGTGGCTGTATCCGACGAACAAGACGACGTACTCGCGAAACATGCGCTCAAGGAACCGCGCAGCCCACGCACTGTGGAAGTACGCATGGCTGAAGTCGCGGTCGGTCACGACCAGACGACGGGGGTCGTCCTCAGCCGACCCGTGCAGGTACACCAGGCCCTCGAAGTCGTCGCCAAGCGGCATCGCCGGCGCGCGAAACACATCCAACGGACCGTCATGGTGCGCGCGAAGCGCGGTCTCGAGGTGCAAATCGTAGTTCGTAGTGATGACCCGCGTTGAGAACCTCGAGGCGATTTGCGCCAACGCGTTGTGGTTCGCGTTCGGCGCCGAACCCTCCTTTGTCACGATGCCTTGAACCAGTCGGTGAACGTCGACGCCGTCATCTTCGTTCATCACGTCCATGAACGTGTCCAACTGGTCTTTCCACTCGTCGGCCTCCGGGTCCAGCAGAGATTGAAGAATGCTCGCCACCTCTGCAGCAAGACCGGCAAAGTTCGGCAGGCTCGACGGCGGGCTCATCGAAACCCCTGCGCCAGTGAAGATGACCAGGCGTTGCTCTTCCCAGGCGGTGAGGACGTCTGCCGGGATATGCACGCCGCCAAGAAGCATGGTCATAGTGTCTCAGGCCGCTAGAACCGTGGCACGGCCAACAGGCTGCGCAGCATGGCGCACTATCCCAGCACCAGTGTTCTCGCGTGCCGCGTCAATCTGGGCGGAATGACGCTCGCTGTACCGGGTGCCACGGGATTCGTGGCACCCGCGCAACGCGCTGTCATCGGCATGTCCGGTAGTTCCCGCCGTCCCGGTAGCGGAACCCGCTACCGGGACGACGAAAACCATGTTTGGGCCAGGTCTGCGCGGCCTCCGCACGTGCCCGTAGAGCGATCCGCTAGTGACTCAAGACGCGGGCTCTATGCAGCAGGAGAGGACTTCCCTCCGCTCCGTCTGCCGAGGTCGGCAGCGGACTGATTTCGATCGAGGACTACTCGCGCTCAATCCTGCGCAGTCCGTGCGCGGGCGTCCACCACTCGACGACGAGCTTCGTGGCCTCCACGTTGAGATGGGTGTGCACGACCTCAGCGATGTCGGCGTAGAAGAGGTCTCCATCGGGTCCTTCGGTGGTCGGCCCAACATGGGTCGCCCGCCCAGAGATCTTCGCCTCGCCCGGCCACTGCGCCTCCGAGCCCTCGACCGGGTCGACCGTGGCGCTGTGCAGGGCGAACCGCGGATCCCGACGCAGATCCGCGCCCTTGCGCGCGTTCGGCATCGAGCCGAAGGCCAGCTCGCCATCCTCGAAGGTCGCCTCGATCCCCGAGATCCGCGGTGACCCGTCGCCTCGCAAAGTGGCAACCGTCTTGTGTCTATGCGCGTCGAACAGCACCCGCACACGCTGTGCGAACTCTGGCTCTACACGCTCGACGTCTTGCCACGCCGTCATGCGCCCACTATCGCACCAGCGACCGATGGGAACGCTCGTCGGACCGCGCAAAGCCCTCAGCCGCAGGCTGTTCACGCGCTGTGCCTGAGCAGCGACCAACCCCGGCGGTCGCTTACCGACAAGATCACGAATCCGCAACTCGCGGCATAGACCGGATGTCTGACTCACCATTAACTGATTCGCTTTTCCCAGATCGAGACATGCTGACGGCTCTCGCTGGTAAATGATTCCCGCCCCCACCCCGCCCACCGGTCACGCAGTTGTAGTCCTGCAAGCTGCGCCATGAGGTCGAGCTCCGCTGGCCAAACATATCGGAAGGGAATCGAGGTGTAATCGCCACGGCCGTTGACGACCTCGACGTAGTTTGAGCTCATCGCTTGCGTGGCGACGTCGTAGACGTCGAACGCCCACTTCGTGGAGCTCACCTGGAACGGTACGACCGTCTGTCCTGGTGGGAGCCTGCGCAGATCTGGGATTCCGACCTCGATGACGAAACAGCCATCTGGCTCAAGGTGCGCTGCAACGTTGCGGAAGCACGCGACCTGGGCTGCCTGAGTTGTGAGATTCATGATCGTATTGAAAACCAAATACGCGACAGAGAATGTCCCATCCACTCTCGTCGTCGCGAAGTCGCCGATCGTGACAGCGATGGCGTCACCACCAGGCTTGGCACGCAGCCGAGCGACCATGGCGCGCGACAGCTCGATGCCGTGAACCGGAATGCCGCGGCGCGCCAGAGGTAGCGCGATGCGCCCAGTCCCGATGCCTAGCTCCAGGGCGCGGCCGCTACCTGCGAGATCCGCGAGCACACCGACCACGGGGTCCAAGACGCCCGGCTCGAACATGTCCACGGCCGACTCGTCGTAGGACGCCGCGACCCGTTCTCCAAAATGGCCGTCCTCGTCTTCCATAGACGGACCGTACTCCGAAGACCACTGCGGCAGCCGGACACGCGCCGTGCACGGCATGACAGCGCGTCCGGGTGGACTCTACAAGGAGGTCCTGGTGCTGGGTCGGTCCGCTGCTGCCAACAAAAAGGCGGTTCGGCGCTGATCTAACCGGGAGGACCGTGCCAGCCGGGGTCCCTGCCCAAGAAAGCGACGAGACGATCCACCGGTCCAGCGGCGTCCGACACGTCAACTTCATACCCGAAAGACTTGCCGGGCCCGCGATACTCCGGCTGAAGCATCGTCCTGCCCGTGACCAGCGCCAGGTCCGCCGCGGCTGGCTGGAACCTCACCGACGACCCGATCGCAGTGGCCAGGTCCCACCCATGCACGAGGAACTCCATGGTGATGAACCCGAGGGGCAGCTTGTGCGACTGCTCCCCGCCCTCTCGGTAAGCGCCGATGATCGTTTGGGCCGCCTGATGAAACTCCGTGGCCGAGTTACCTCCGACGCGGTAGTCGTTCGGATCTGCCGTCACGGAACGACCACTGAGCCTAGCGGCGAAACTGTTGGCCCACCCGACCAGGTGGTCAACGATGCGAGCGACGTCAAATTCGGGGCATGGCGTAGGCAGGTGTTCTTGACCTGGCCTGACAGATGCCATGGTGGCCTCCGTCTGGTCAAGGACCGATTCCAAGAGATCTATCTCGGACGGACTCATCCGCAGACGCTACCTCGTTCATGGGGGGACGCGTCGACCAGACGCGCCACGAGGGAACGCCCGAGCCAAAGGGCGGGACCTCCGGACGCTTGCAAGGGACGGTGGACCAAGGAAACCGGATGTTCCTGTGGCAGTGGAGTGAGGAGCACGATCCCTGCGCTCACCCGTCGTTCGTCGTTTCCTCGGCGGTGAACTCCAACAGTTGCTCGGCGGCGGTGGTATTGCCCTTGTCGGCGAGTCGGCGCAACTCGTTCATATCACCGCGCTCGGTTGCGAGCTCGACGAGCTGGTCGGCCGCGGTGGCGTTACCGCGGTCGGCAAGGTACCGCAGTTCATCCATGTCGCTGCGCTCGGTCGCGAGCTCGATCAGCTCGTCAGCGGCATCGGCGTTACCGCGGTCGGCAAGACGCCGGAGCTCGTCCATATCACCGCGCTCGGTCGCGAGCTCGATCAGCTCCTCGACCGCATCCACGTCTCCGTTCTCGGCCCTTTCTCGCAGGTCGGACAAATCGGATTCAGCCATGATGACAACCTTCCGGTGGTTTGGCGGCCTGGCGTGTTCTCATGTGGTGTTTCCACCGCTATCTGCGTGGAATCGTCAGCAAGCCCGAAGCCCGAAGCCGTTGGCTATGCGCGGTCGGGCCGGTTGTGACGCAGTGGCGGCGGTCGCCCAGGAAAAGTAGAGCCCAATCAAGGCCGTGATCACAGCGAAGCGCAAACACGCCGGGCTGGCTAGCCCCCCTCAGCAACGAGACGAAACCGGTCAAGGTCATTATCAGGAGAATGCGTCGGGGTCGCGACGTGGGAAACAGTTCAGCCGTAGCGGTCCGAGGAGGGCATCGGGCGGCAGATCAGGGCGACGTGCGACCAAGAGACTCGGGAACATCTGTTCCACTTCGGCGGGGGCGGCAACGAGATGCTGGAATCCGACTGCTGGACACGCGCTGATGGACCTGTCCGGCGAAGGCGCGACTCGAGCGAAATGAGTGCGTTGCCGCCGCTTCTTGACGTTGGAGCCCAGTGAAGTAGGTGCCGAAGCTGAGTCGTGTCAGAGTTGCTGCTGGTCTGGGGAGCGTAGGTTTGCGGCGTTGGCGCCAGGTATCGATCTGTCTGGCATCCATGTTCGGCAATTCGCGTGAGCCGATCTTGGTCGCGAACCATTGGGAGATTGCCCCGGCCAGCCTCATCCTGCTGGGCCCCCCCCAACGCATCTCGCAGAGCATTCTGACGCTGAGAATGCTCTGCGAGATGCGTTACCTTCTGGGTGCCCGGTCAGTGGAGCGATCCGGCCCGGC
>Ga0097691_1003228_pt1 | contig 10173 bp, 10 predicted proteins | sample NGESurdeep072012_8_FD_72858 | JGI IMG/M metagenome (GOLD analysis project Ga0097691, IMG submission 72858) | Arctic peat soil microbial communities from Barrow, Alaska - NGEE Surface sample 210-1 deep-072012 | ecosystem: Environmental > Terrestrial > Soil > Wetlands > Peat ...
GACAGGATTTGTATGGCAGCGAGGCCGCAGAACGTCAGGCCGGCGCTCTGCGTAGCTGCGTCAACCGGTACGACACCCTTGATTTCGAGACCTGGAAGCAGAATCGCTAGAACTACGCCGAGAAGCCCGAAAGCCATAAAAGTCTGGAGCCGGTCGGTGAGCAGGCTGGCCCGCATTCCGCCGGTCCAGGCATAGGAAAGCGTCAACAATGTGATCAAAATAGCCGCGATCCAATAGGATCCTGAACCTTCCGGTCCAAAATACAGCGACATAACCTTGGTGTTCGACCAGACTTCGTTCAGAAGCCGGAAGCCAATCGTTATCAGGAATAGTTTCGCGCACACCGGCCCATATTTCTCGACCAGCATGTGTGGCAATGAGCGATATCCGCCGCGCGTCCGCAGAAAATAAATGGTGATGCCGGCGACGACGAAGCTGAGATAATAGATGGTATAACCGATGCCCCCGGTCAGTCCAAATGCGAAGGATAGATCGGACGCGTTGGCGATCGATTTTGCGAATATCCAGGTGATGGCCGCGCTCATCGCCACCAGCCAGACGCCGGGCGCCGAGCCGGCATTGCTGCGCCCGTCGAAAAACTGATCCTGATTCACCTTTCGCGGCGTCACCAACCAAGTGACGAGACAATACGCTACGAGAACAATCCAGGGAGCCATCGATTCCATCTAATCCTCGCGTAGATTTATTGGTTTCAGCGAAGGTGCATTCGGATGCGAGGGTCTAACAATAGGGGCGGGTCGAGACAATCCTGTCTCCCGGAGATTTATTTTTACAAATTCGCGTAACCTTCGCAGCTAATGCCCCGAAGGTTCATGGATGGCTCTGTCGACGATACCGCCCGGTTTCGAACCGCCTGCGACTTCGCGAGCGAGCCTAACCTCCTCCAACAACCGCATCTCGGAAACCGATGACCGAAAACTACCCTGTCTAAATTAATTGAAGGGTTTCTAGATCAACCTAGGAAATCCAAATTTTCGGCCACCTACCCGGCGTTTTGAACTGCTCCTGAACTCGCGAGATGCTTCTAGCCAGTTGAACCAGGCAAAGCATTTATCGAATCAGTTTGGGGAGCAGTTTGGCATAGAACCGTGCAAGTGGGCGCGTATGGCAGCAAAATCGATCGCCAACGCGTCCGATCTATCCTTCGTATTTGGACTCCCGCAGCAGAGCGAGCTGCATGGGAGCCTCTGGAGCCATCACCGAAGGATGTTCGCCTCGCAATCCGTTCAATGGCGAATTTGTATTTCCGACAAAATATGCTGAATCGCTGCGCGCAACGACTTATCCCAAATTGGCCGGTTTGAAAGCTCTGGCAAGGTTAGCGCACGCTCAAGAATTCTCACGGCTTCAGACTGTTCGCCATGCTTATAGAGGAAGTCGCCGTAGAAAAAATTGGCATCTAGTCCATTCGGCGCACTCCTGATCGCTTCCTGAAGATAATAGCGGGCTCGAGCTTTGTCGCCGAAGCCGATCGGGAATCCGGGGACTCGATCATAAAGCACGCCAAGAGTCGTCGGAGCACCGGCATCCATTGTCTCGGGGTTGATCTTTTCGACCTCCTCCAAGAGGTCGCGTGCGCGCTTTGCCAACTCCAGAGCCTTGATGGGGCTGCCATTGTCGTTCGCAATGGAGGCTTGTTCACTGGTGATTATTCCAATCCAAACAATCGGATCAGGGATATTTTCATACTGCTTCCCGATTTGGCCAGCACGTTGCGCCAGGCTTGCCATTTGTCTTTCCTGGTCATCGCGATCACTGACCTGGAGTTTCACATGCTCCCAATCGTGAGCGAGACGTAAGAGCTCGGATTTGAGAGAGGGAGTTTCACTGGCTTGAGCATATACGGATAGCGCGACGAGCAGAACCGTCGCAGTTCCGGTCACAAATGCACCAAGTCCCTTTGACACCAGTTTCCTCGGGGTATTCAGGACAATCTATTTTGCGGCAGGCGACTGGCTTCACGTCTGCCGATATCCCCACGCGAGCGCGGCGATAGCTTGACTCCGGTCGCCAAATCAGAACGGCGGAGGGCCCCCACATGAACGGCTAGTAAGCCGGAGAAGATGCGAGGGTGCGCCGCCAATTTGCGAAACGCCATTCTGCGCAGGCTGTCATTACCGTCCAAGAGCAGCAGAGTTCGCGCCATTAGCCGTGGCATCCGTGCCATCCGACGATGGCTTATGTCATATCTCTTGAGATCTCCGGCGGCGAGAGCCGTTGCGACGCAATTTGCCTGTCGAAACGCCAAACCGAGTCCTTCTCCAGTAACCGCATCGACCGAGCCAGACGCATCACCCACCAAGGCGACGCGACCACTAATGACTGAGCTCAGTTTAACTGACATCGAAATTGCGCCGCGAGTTGGGCCGATCAACTTTGCACCAATAAGATGGCTTGCGAGCGCCGGAAACATGTCGGTCAGATCTGAAGCCCCGCTCTCTTTGGAGCCGACCATCGCAACACAAACTTCGCTTTCTCCAGTGGGAGTTACGTAGGCCTGGCATTCCTTGCGCCAGTATACCTCAACAAAATCGGTCCAGGGACGAACGCGATAGTGCCGACTCAATCCGATCCGGCGCACACCATTCCACACCGGCGGCGCAAATCCGGCCCACTGACGTACCCTGGAATGAAAGCCGTCAGCGCCCACGATCCACCGAGAGCGAATCGTTCGCCCGCCGATAATGACTCCTGTGGGATCAAGACCCTCTATTTTCGTTCCCCACAGTGCTACGACGCCAACGTCCTTAGCGCGACTTGCCAGGATCTGATGAAGCTCAGTTCGGCGAACTCCCAAGCCAAAGCTGCCATTCGGAAACGACGCCTCGGCCTCGAGTTTATCGTCCAAAAACCGTATGCCGCGAAACGGAGAACCGTGTCCGCTTCTTAGGTCCACACCAATGCGCCGCAATGCATGAATCGCATCGGGCATGAGACCTTCACCGCAAGCTTTGTCGATAGGTGGCTGAGCGCGATCGGCGAGAACAACATCAAAGCCCATTTGGCGAGCAGCAAGCGCAGCAGCAAGCCCAGCTGGCCCGCCACCAATGACCAGGACATCAGTCTCAGATGGCACCGAGCCCGCGCTCACCATTTCAACAGGATCATTTCCAGACAGAACCCTGGGCCCATAGCCATCAGCACACCATAGGTTCCTGGTGAGGGGGGCGCATTCATTAACACCTCCTCAAGCACTAGCAGAACCGAGGCAGACGAAAGATTGCCGAACTGTCTAAGGCAATCCCACGATCGCTCCAGTTCGCTATCCGGCAATCCCAGCGTGTTTTGAATTGAGTCCAATACTTTTGGGCCGCCCGTGTGTATTACCCAATTTCCGATGTCCGCACGACGAAGCTGGTACTGGCCTAAAAACGCGTCGACATCGCCGGCGAGCCTTCCCTTAATCAGATCTGGCAACTGCGGCGACAGTACAATTTTAAAGCCCGCTTCGGAGATATCCCACCCCATGATTTCTTCCGTGTTGGGATAGAACACCGAACCGGTGCCTAGGATCTGCGGGCCCACACGCGAGGATTGGGACGAATTATTTGAACTTCGGTGCGCAGTCCTTGAACCCCTAACGATTACCGCCGCAGCCCCATCACCAAAAAGGCCGGATGCAATCAAATTGGTTGTCGAGAAGTCTTCCTGCTGCACGGTGAGCGAGCATATCTCAACGCATAAAATGGCCGCAGCATGATCCGGATATGCAAGAACATAATCTGCAGCTCGTGTTAGTCCAATCGCGCCGCCGGCGCATCCTATACCAAAAATTGGCGTACGTTTGATATCGGGCCGCAGCGTCATTCGATTGATCAACCGCGCATCCAGGGAAGGACTTGCAATGCCTGTAATCGACAACACAATAAGGGCATTTAAGTCTTGCCGCGACATCCCCGCGCGATCGAGAGCTGCATCAATCGCGCGGGCTCCCAGATCTTCTGCTGCCTTTAGCCACGCAGTATTGGCCTCGCCCCAAGTAGCAAATGGATACCTCTCTAACGAAAAAGCCAAATGGCGAAAGTCGACCCCGACGCGCGAATGGAGCCAATCCAGCTTCTCCGGCTCTTTTAGTTTGTCCTTCCAATAACTCTTAATTGCCGCAGTTATTTCGTTCTGAGAAAACCGATGTTCTGGAACGGCGCTCGCTACACTGGCTATCCTCACCGGTCTCGCCTTCCGCTCTGGCCGCCTTGTTCACCCTTCTTCGATTTCTCTCTGCGCGAACGGATATGAAACTTTTCCACGTCGTATTCTCTCCTTGAGTTTAGGATTCTCGCCACTCGCCTTGTGCGGCGTGGATTACATCGAGCGAAACAGGCGCTGGCCTATCTTGATAGCTTCGGACCAGAAGCTGCTGGAGTTGTGAACCAGATCCACAGTCTGATCGAGGGCAGTTACAAACCGCTCAAGTTGGGCATCCGAAATCGTAAGTGGGGGCGAAATCTTCAATACCATGAAATCGTTGCCACAGACCTGGCTTAGAATTCCATGATCTCTAAACAGATGCATAACCAGCATTTGGCCAAAAAGTGCTGGATGGATCTTGCGAAACGTCTCAAAGGCGAGCCGCAGCTTCAACGTCCTTGGTGGTTTGAACTCGACTGCATCGAGTAGGCCGGCCCCACGCACCTCTCCAAACATTTCGTATTTTTCCAGACGCTCCGTGAGCGCTCGTCGGAGCCCCTCTCCCGCTATTGCTGCACGCGGACCAAGTTGCTCCTCTTCGAGAATATCAAGCGTCACCAAGCCCGCGCGCATTGCGAGGCCGTTTTCGCTAAACGTCGAGGTGTGAACAAGCGAACGCTGAATGGAGCTATAGACCGATTTGCAGATGTCGTCCGACATCAACACCGCACCGCACGGAACAAGTCCTCCGCTGATCGCTTTTGCTAAAACCACCATATCGGCGTCGGCGCCAAACTGGTGGGCAGCAAGAAACGAACCCGTCCTGTAGAACCCAGTTTGAACCTCGTCCAGTACAAAGAGTGTCTTATATTTTCGACACAGCTTCTGTACATTCGCGAGGTAATCGCGCGACGGCATTATAACTCCGGCCTCGCTCTGAATAGGCTCAAGTATAAATGCGGCGAACGATTTTGTCGCGAGCTTGATCTCCAGATCTTGAACGTTACCGTATGGAATAAATTCAGTGTCCGGCAATAGCAGGCCGAATCCCTTTCTCCAGAAATCGTTGGTCATTAGAGAGAGCGCGCCGCATGTTAGCCCATGAAAGCCGCCCGACGCTCCCAAAATGCCAGAGCGTCCGGTGTGGGCGCGAGCGAATTTGATGGCGGCTTCAACCCCCTCGCTGCCTGAACTACCAAAGAACACCTTTGAAAGTCGACCTCCCGCAAGTTTGCAAAGCCTCGCAGCAAGTTGTCCTGCAAGAACCGGCACGTGGCTCTGCAGCATCGCAGGTCCCTCTTTATCAAGCTCATCCTTGATGGCCGCGATAGCGCGCGGATGATTGTGTCCAATATTATGAACGCAATACCCGGAATTGAAATCGGTAATAGTGCGGCCATCGGCCGTATAAAGCTCAGCTCCGCTGCAGCGCGTGTAGTGGACATTCATCTGCAACGCGTCGAGTAGCCTGACCCATTGCGGGTTGACGAACTGCGCGTAAAGGCTCTCGCCAACAGTTGCGTTAGGCATTGTTTGAAGCATGGCGTCCCCTAACTCTCCTAAACGGGTCCACTAGTACGAAGACTCCTAGAGTCTCCTAACGCTATCCCTAAGCGTAGCCAATCTTTACGACTCGCCTGTTGTGACGATCGACGAGGACGAACTTAAGCAGCTCGCTCGCTTCACTTCGATCGCGCAAAGTTCCGTTGTATATCTGCACAGCTTTCACGAACCGAATGCTCTCACTTGCATTTGCCTTCCGCGCAGCAATTTGGGTTTTTCCGTTCCAAGCCGGAACATGCTCAATGTCCAAGTCTCGCAAGCCTCTGCGAAGCCAACGCCTTTTGCACACGCGTTCCGCGTCTTGGACGTCCGTAGCGTAATAACCCACGACCAATGAGCGCCCCAGTTCGATGACATAAACGCTTGGGGACGCTGAGCGGCCGGCAGCGGAAATACCGACCTGGTGAGGAACCATAAATGAGGCTTGTTCAAGGAGCTTCTTGAACCACGCTCGAACGACTAAGAAACCGTAGAGCAAGAGAGCCGCAAGCATCGCCAACAAAACCAAGTCAACGGATGTGCTTATCGGGTTATCGGCAAACTGCTGAGGCCAATAGGTCATGGGTGATCTGAGGTTCTATCGGCGGTCAAGCAACAATGGGAGACCACTCGAAGCGCTTATTGCGAGTGGGGCGACATCGATATTCCGGATGAACGTTTCGGCCATATCGCGGACTCCAAGCGTGGAGACCGATTGACGCTCGATCTAATGGGGTGGATAGCGTATTTTAGAATGATTCTAAAGAGTAATGAAGGTTTCGTGATGAGGAAAAAGGTGCAATGGACCCAGCAAAAGACAATGACTTTAGCCAATCCCGTTAGCAATCCGGCATCTGCGCCTGTTGCAGGGAAGAGTCTTGTCAAATTGTCGGGCGATTCAGGTTCACCGCTTGCTCGCCTTTTGCCGCCGCCTCTGTGCCTCGTTGCGGCGGCGGACATCCCTAGTCAGCTTATTGAGCCTGATCGGCACCGGGAAGAGCAAGAGTTTGCCTGCGAAACAGGCCAGCGACTTCGTACGCCCTTTTCCTTCTTCAGCTTTTTGCCTCACGATCCGTTACGAGAAGCGACATGACCTCATTTCGTGCCTCACGGCGTACGTTTTTGGCTGGACTTGGTGCAGCCGCGCTTCCCAGTACTTTTACCTTAGGACAGAGCCTCGAAAAGGTAACCTTCGGCACGAGCTGGGTCGCTCAGGCCGAACATGGCGGCTACTATCAGGCATTCGCAGACGGCACCTATGCCAAATACGGGCTGGATGTGACCATCATTCCGGGCGGCCCGCAGGCCAATAACCGGATGAAAGTCATGCTTGGGCGGATAGATTTTTACATGGGCGCGAATTTGAACCAAGCCTTCTCGGCCGTGGAGCAAGATATTCCGATCGTAATCATTGCTGCCATTTTTCAGAAAGACCCGCAGGTTCTGATCGCCCATCCCGGACAGGGTATTGAGACGTTCGAAGACCTAAAGAAGCTGCCAACCCTGTTTATCTCGAAAGAAGGAGCCGCATCTTATTTTCAATGGCTCAAGGCCGACTACGGGTTCCGCGATGATCAGGTGAAGCTCTACAACTTTAACCCGCAGCCGTTCCTCGCGGACAAGCATTCCGCCATGCAAGGCTATGTGACGTCAGAACCATTGAGCATCGAACAGAAGGCAGGTTTCAGGCCAAAGGTATTTTTACTGACAGATCAGGGCTACGACACCTATGCATCGACAATCGAGACCCGCAAACAATTTGTCATCGAGCGCCCTCAAACCGCACAACGCTTTGTCGAGGCATCAATTATCGGCTGGTACAACTATATCTACGGCGACAATGCCGCTGCCAACGCACTCATAAAAAAGGACAATCCGGAGTTAAGTGACGCCGGCATAGCCTTTGCCATAGCGCGAATGAAAGAATACGGGATCGTCGATTCGGGCAGCTCTCTCGATCTCGATATCGGGGCCATAACCGAAGAAAGGGTTGAAAACTTCTTCGGCAAGATGGTCGAGGCAGGCGTACAAAAGCCCACAACCGACTGGCGACGAGCCATCGATACGCGCTTCGTCAACAAAGGATTGGGGAAGGAACTACGCAAGCCCGGATGATGACGACTGGTATTGAGACGTCCGATATCCTGCCGGCCATTGAGGCAGAGAAATCATGCGGATAAAGCAATTTTCTGATACCTGATTTGAAGGTTCTCTGTCCCGCTATGGTTGGCGGATGTTTTTGCTCAGCGCGCTATTTCAAAATGACCAAGGTCTCTTGGACGTAGCGATCCGCAATCTCTTCCGCTGCCGTTTGGGTGTCGCCGACCGCAATCACATATCCAATACGGTCCCCATTGTGAATCGGAGGCCGGACTGCATCACCCGCTTCCTTGAACAGGACCACTCGCCGAATCGTTTCATCGACATGTTCAGGCAATCGAATTGATTCGAGTATTCCCGGTCGACTGGCAACAACCCAGCGGATCGCACTAAACCAACGCGGATTGATATCGCGTAACTGCTTTATTGGCAGCCCCAAATGCAAATTGATAAGGTCTGCATAAACGGATCGCTCCAAAGCGTATCCCATTTGATGAGGAATCTGCGCACTGACAAGCCGAGGATTCACCTCGACAAGATATGGCCCGTCCTCGGCCACGATCATTTCAATATGAGACGCCCCAAAATCAAAATTGACCGCATCCAATATCTCAAACGCATAGTCCCGAATTGCGGGAATGTTATATCGATCCGACGGAAAACAACTGCCGCGCATCGCAAAGGTTGGCGTCTGCGCCGGGTACAGGTGTGTGACTAACTAGCGGTGGAAACATTAACTTGTCATTGATCCCTATGAGTATTCGTTCGTCTTCACTCGAAAACACGTCGCATCCGATCATATGACCACGAATGTATTTTTCGACCGAAAACCGATTGCTCGCATGAACCCCAAGAGATTCCATCAAATTTCCCAGATCGGATTCCGAAAATACGACACTTACGTTCTGGGATCCGTACCCATCCGAAGGTTTGACCAGCACGGGATATCCGATTTCTGCAACGGCTTGCCTTAATTCCGTGGCCGTTTCTGCGAGAGCAAATCCCGGCTGACGCACCCCCCGCGTGGCCAGCGTCTGGCGGACGCTAAATTTGTCGCGCATTAGACGCGTCGTCGCGGAATTCAAGAATCGCAGACCGAATTTTTCGGCGATCAGACTGGCTTCGATCATGCGTATGTCGATTAGGCACAAAACCGCATCAAACGGGTGCGACGAGTGAACAAGACATGCACGTCGTTCAAACTCGGCATAATCAAACGGATGTATCTCGACAATTTCGCGAGCAAGGGCGAGGCGAGCCTGCGTCTCTTCCCCCTGCTTGCGATAGTGCGCGAGATCGGCCGTCAAAAACGTGACCTGGTGACCTAAATCGACGGCATCTTCCAAAATGGTGAAGTCGTTGCCGCCGGGTACTTCGATAAGAAGGAGATGCGCCATGCGGTCTCAATTGCTCAATTTTTTTGCCGTGTTGAACTGAACCGGAGCCGACGGATGCAAGCGCGTGAGCAATGATGATAGCGCGGCAGCGGTTAGCGCAAAAGCCCTTCAAACAAGATGGATTCAACGCAACCGACCGAGCCGCTTGGCAGTGCTGTCATGCGAGAGAGCGCTCGGAATTGCCCAAGGCCTTTGCAGGGCGCAGGTCGCCGACCACACGAAGAAACGCCACCAGAGTCTTACGGATATGCTCGGCGAAGGCATCTTCAAAACGAAAGCGGTCGTTCACAACCCAATGCTCGGCGTCCGAGACGCAAATTTGATCTGCCGTTACCAGGCAGCCCAGGTAAGGAAAGACCGATCGTGCAGATTGGAGGCCGAGAAGACCTCCAGTCCAGCCCGTCGAGGCGCTTGCCAGGAGAACCGGCTTGCCGCGAAACGGGCATTCCGCCGCATATCGGGCTTGGATTCTCGGAAGCCGAAACACCCAATCCAACGTGTTCTTCAGGTAGGGGGACAGGTGCCCGTTATATTCCGGCGACGCAACGACAAATCCATCCGCTGCTTTGAATCTGGCCTGTAATGCGATCACCTCTGACAGAACAGGCTCTGATTGCTCCAGCTATGGGCCAAAAGTGCCGAATCGCACCGAACTTTATCACCAAAACAGAATACTTGAGCGTCTAACCGAGGCGCACCTACGGCTAGGAAGCTAACCCGTCTTATTCGCCAGAGGGCGAATAAGAGGCTGGCGAGTGTGGTGTAAAGCGCTGATGCGGCGTAGGATTCGGTTGCTGAAGCCAACCCCGTCGCCATCACCCGCGAACGCCACACCCGCCATGACCGATGATACGATTCTGCCATTCTCGTTTCCAGCCGTTCACACCAAGAAGGTCACAGCTGCCTTCGATGGTGGGCGCCTGACCTCGAATGGGGGCGTGATGCTTCTGGCGATGGCTGAGCGGCGTCTCGGCTTGGCTGACAA
>Ga0097691_1003229_pt1 | contig 10172 bp, 11 predicted proteins | sample NGESurdeep072012_8_FD_72858 | JGI IMG/M metagenome (GOLD analysis project Ga0097691, IMG submission 72858) | Arctic peat soil microbial communities from Barrow, Alaska - NGEE Surface sample 210-1 deep-072012 | ecosystem: Environmental > Terrestrial > Soil > Wetlands > Peat ...
TCCGCGGAGCCTTCCATCCGCTCGTGTAGCTCGCGGACGAGCACGTCCGAACGCCCTTCCATGAACAACGCTACCTCGTGGATGCGGGCCTTGTAATCGTCGGCGCCGATGCGCCTCTCGCAAGGTCCCGGACACCGCTTGATGTGATAGTCGAGGCAGACCTTGCCCTGCTTGAAGATCTCATCGGAGCACGTCCTGAAGGGCAGCAGCTGCCTGATCGACTTGACCGTTCCGCGCAGAGATTGCGCCGACGTGTACGGCCCGAAGTAGAGCGAGCCGTCGTTCTGTACTCGCCGCGAGTAATGCACCCGTGGGAACTCCTCCTTGACCGGGAGCTTCAGGTACAGGTAGTTCTTGTCGTCTTTGAGGCGGATATTGAAGCGCGGCCTGTAGCTCTTGATCAGGTTGCACTCGAGGACCAGCGCCTCGACCTCGTTCGCCGTCGTCACGAACTCGAAGTCGTAGATCTTCCTGACGAGCTCCGAGACGCGCGCCGTTTCGCCGTATCCCGCGGTGAAGTACGAGCGCAGCCGGTCGCGCAGCCGCAGCGCCTTGCCGACGTAGATCACCTGCGTCCGGGAGTCTCGAAATAGATACACGCCAGGCGCGTCGGGCACCGCGCGCAGCCGGCGCTTCATCGACTCTTCTTGTGAAACCGCCACCAGCTCGATTGTAGGTACGGCCCAAAGGTGTCATGGGAGTCTTTGATGCCTAGACTGGTCGCCATGGGAACCCCGCCCGCCGATCTGCGCTCTGGGCCGCCCGCCACGCAGGTGGTCGGCCTGCCTTCGAGCCCGTCCACCGTGGTCCCGACGGGTGGCGGCCTAGGCCCGGGGTCGACCCTGGTTGGCGGGCGCCGCATGAACACGCTTGCCGTGGTGAGCCTGGTGACCGCCCTCGTCGCGCCGTTCGGCCACCTGACCGGCATCGGCGGCCTGGCCCTGATCCTCACCTCTATCGTCACCGGCCACATGGCCCGGGCCGAGATCAGAAGGACTGGTGAGGAAGGGGCGACTCTCGCCCTGATCGGCCTGATCATCTCCTACGTCCACATCGCGATCACCGCCCTGGTGATCATCTTTTTCTTCGGCTTGGTCATGGCGATCCTGGCGGCGATCCTCCATGGCATCGTCACGTCCGGCGGCTGACCGATCTCCGACCTCACACCGCCGCCACCACCGCCCAGTCCCACGCCTTAGGATTCGCTCGATGTCCGACTTGCCGCCGCCACCCCCGCCTGGCTCCGGCCAGCCACCGCCGCCGTTCCAACCGCCTCCCGGCTACGCGGCACCGCCTGAGCCGTTCCAGCCACCCCCTGGATACCTGCCGCCCGCGGCTGACATTCCGCCGCCAGGCTATTCGGTGCAGGTCCCGCCGCCCTACATGCCTGTGGCCGCGGTCGGCGCAGGCGGCGCTCTCATGTCCCAGTTCGGTGGCGCCGCCGCCTGGTCGATCGGGCTTGGCCTCGTCTCCATCGTCGTGCCGCTCGTATCCACCTTCTACTTCCCGATCATGCCGATCATCGGAGCGCTCAACGGCTTTCGAGCTATCCAGCGCGGCCGCGTGCTCGGGGGCATCATCGGCCTGGTGCTCAACGCGATAGGCGGGCTTGTCGCCTTGATCTTTAGCGGAACGATCCGACTCTAGGTCGCCGCCTTCGCGGGAGCCGCGGCCGGCTCACTCGCGGGGATCGTCAGCATCGGAAAGATCCCCGCCACCAACACGACCGCCACGGCCGTCCACAACGCTACGTCGATCGAGCGCTCGATCAGCGTGCCGGCAAGCGCCGACCCGACCATGACGAGGTCGGCGCCGAGGGCGAGCAGCTTGCACATGTCGGCGGGGTTGCGCACGCCGCTGTCGCCGATGATCAGCGCGCGCCTGCGCACCTGGGCCGCTTCGGCGACCGCGGCGAGGGCGGCGGCCTTCGCCTGCTGCCGCTTGCGGGCCTCATGGAAGATGAAGACACCGGCAAAAATCGTCAGCGCCGGAAGCAGGTCGACGTGGTAGCGCTCCTGCACGTCCAGCGCCGTCTCCCAGACAAAGCGGAGCGGCCGTTGAAATATCACAACGGTGCCCGCGATCAGGCCCACGACGAGCGAGGCGTCGTTTTTGCTAATGAGACGCACGATTTCTCTGGCTGATCTTACTCTCGCGGCGCACGGCAGAGCTGGCTACCGGTGTCCACAACGATCAACGCAGAAACCGCAGAACGCGCAGAGTGTTTTCTTGCAAATCTGCTCTGCGGTGTCCGCGAGTTCTGCGTTGATTGTCGTTCACGCGACGGCGGTTTCGAGGGAGAGGCGGACGCAGTTGCGTCCCTGATCTTTCGCGCGGTAGAGCGCCGCATCGGCGCGGGAGATGAGCGCCTCGCAGTTGATTTCCGACGGCAGCGCCACGGTGACGCCGAGGCTCGCGGTGACCGTGACGCTCTCGTCTTTCCACGGCACGACCATGTCGGCCAGCTCGCGTCTGAGCGTGTCGGCCACGCGCTTGGCGCCCTCGAGCGGCGTTTCGGGGAGCAGCACGAGGAATTCTTCGCCGCCATAGCGGCACTTGAGATCGCTGCCGCGCAGGACGTCGCGCATCCGCGAACCGACGGCCGCCAACACCGCGTCGCCGCAGAGGTGGCCGTAGCGATCGTTGACGTCCTTGAAATGATCGAGATCGAACATGATGAGCGACACCGGGCTCTGCGACCGGCGCGCCCGCCGGAGCTCGACGTCCATGACCTCGAGCGCGTGCGTGCGGTTGAAGCAGCCGGTCAGGCCGTCGCGCAGGCTCGTCTCGCGCAGCTCTCGAAACAGCTGCGCGTTGCGCAGCGAGATGCCGAGCAGGGTCGCCGCCGCGGCGAGCGTCCGCCGGCGCCCTTCGTTGAATGGACCCGAGCTCTCCGGGACGCCAAGGACGCCGACCGTGTGGCCGCCCGCCGTCATCGGCAGGCAGAAATGGCCGGCGGCCGTCACCGGATCGGTCGCGCCGTCGATCTGGTCGCTCACGAGCGCGCGGTCCGCGATGTCGGCGCGCGCCACGTCCACCTCCCGGTGTCCGTCGCGCGCCGCGCTGCCGAGCGCCTGCCAGTATCCCTCCTTGCGGATCATCACCCACGCGTCATCGCTGCTCGCCAGCTGCGGCAGATGCTGCAGGACGACGTCGCGGATCGTCTCGACGTCGAGCGCGCGTCCGAGCGCCTGGCCGAACATCACGAGACGTTCCATCTCGCTCGCCCGCGCGCTCGCGTCCTGGGCTTCGGCCTCCGCGGCCGCGGCGCGCGCCTTCGATTCCCAGCGCTTGCTCGTCTGATGGAACAGGAACACGACGGTGAGGATGATGAGCGCCGGTACCAGGGCGAGGCCGGACGTCCGCTCGACCTCCCGCGCGAGGTCGAGGAGGTGCTGAATCGGCTTCGCGAACACGACGATCAGGGCGACCGCGAGGCCCGCCAGCAGCGTCCGGTCCTGACGACCGATAATGTTCATGAGAACGACCGCACTGTAGCCTAAAGGACCGGGCGCGGTAAAATGAAATGCACGACAATATGGCCAAACAACAGGTGATGAAGCCGCAGCCGCCCGCTCCGCCCACACGGCCCTCGCCGGGGCGGTGGTTCACGCCGATGCTCGTCGGTGCACTCGTCATCGCGGCGCTCGCGGTTGGCACCGTGTGGTACCTGCGCGGGAGCGCCGCGTCGGTGGATGCGGCGCAGGCCGCCTCGGTGCAAGACAGCGTGAATGCGGCGATCGAGTCCGCGTCGGCGAACCTGACCGATCCGCCCGCCAACGCGAAATTCGGACCGCACAAGCAAGCCGTGCTGCCGCCGCTGGTGTTTCCGGGATACGCGACGCCGCGGCCTCCCGAAATCGTCCGCGCCGCGTATACGTTCGCCGCGGAGCATCCCGAAGTACTCGGCTACGTGCCGTGCTTCTGCGGCTGCCAGCGCTCCGGCCATCGCGGCAACGACGACTGCTTCGTCGCCGCGCGCGCGGCCAACGGCGACGTGACCTCGTGGGAGACGCACGGCATGGAATGCGAGATCTGCATCGACGTCGCGCATCAGGCGGAGCAGCTGCACAAGGCGGGCGCCTCGGTCGGCGACATCCGCGCGGCCGTCGATAAAGCGTGGTCGCCGAGGTACCCGATTCACACGCCGACGCCCGTGGTACCGAAGTAGTCACCAGTCACCAGCCACCAGTCACCGATATAATCCCACCGTGGAAAGGCGCGCCGCGGCGTTCGCGCGGCTGTTCGAGGCGGTGCACGAAGGCGTCTACATCGGGACGCTCGCACCGGACTCGACGACGACGATCGCGGCCAATCCCCACCTGAAGCTCATCTTCGGCTACGGGAGCGAAACGCCCGAAACCGACGTCCGTCCCTTCGATCGCGAGCGCTTCGTCGATCCGCAGGCGCGCGTCGCGCTGCTCGAGCGCCTCTCGACCGACGGCTCGATCGCCGATTACCTGTTGCGGCTCCGCCGCGCCGACAACAGCGCGGTGTGGGTCGAGGTCACGGCGCGCGCGGATCCGCCGGCCCAGGACGCGACGGTCCGCATTGAAGCGCTCGTCCGCGACGTCAGCGAGCGCAAGAAGCTCGACGATCAGACCCGCGACATCTTTCACCAGCTGCTCCAGGCCGAGAAGATGGCCGCACTCGGCCAGACGATCTCGGGCGTCGCGCACGAGCTGAACAACCCGCTCGCGACCATTCTGAGCTGGGCCGAACGCCTGTCGCAGCGCCCCACGCTCGAGGACTCGGTCCGCCGCGGGCTCGAGACGATCTTCAGCGAATCGGAGCGCGCGGCGCGGATCGTGCGGAACCTGCTGACCTTCGCCCGCAAGCGCCAGACGACGCGCGCGATGGTGGACGTGAATTTCGTGGTCCGCGAAACGCTGGCCTTGCGCGCCTACGAGCAGAGCGTCACCAACATCACCGTCATCGACGCGCTCGCCGCCGGCCTGCCGCAGGTGTTCGCCGACGGCCATCAGGTCCAGCAGGTCCTGCTCAACCTGGTCATCAACGCCGAACAGGCCATGCTGTCGGCCAACGGCCGCGGCGTCCTCGTCGTGCGGACGTGGCACGACCCGGATCAGGAAGCCGTGATCCTCGAAATCAATGATGACGGGCCCGGGATTGCCGATGACGTGCAGTCGAAGATCTTCGACCCGTTTTTCACGACCAAGGAAGTCGGCAAAGGCACCGGCCTCGGCCTGACCGTCGCCTACGCCATCGTGCAGGAGCACGGCGGCCGGATCCGGCTCGAGTCGCATCCGAACGCCGGCGCGTCGTTCTATGTCGAGCTGCCCGTCACGGGCGCGAGCTTCTCGCAGACGCCGGCGTCGCGCAGCCGGCTGCAGGAGCCGGTCGAAGCGCTCGCCGGCTCCACGATCCTCGTCGTCGAGGACGAAGTCGCCCTGGCCGGCGCGGTGATCGAAGCGCTCCGCGACGTCGGCTACCTCGTCGAACATGCGTCAGACGGCGAAGAGGCGCTGGTGAAGGTGCGGCAGCAGGCGTTCGATCTCCTGATCTGCGATCTCAAGATGCCGCGGATGGACGGGATGGCGTTCTATCGGACGCTGTCGGCGGTCGTGCCCGGCCTCGCGCGGCGCGTCATCTTCGTGACGGGCGACGTGGCCGGCACCGATGCCGAGCGATTTCTCGAGGAGAGCGGCTGCCGGTGGCTGGCGAAGCCGTTTCGGTTAGGAGATTTGCTGCGAGCCGTTCGCGAGGGGCTGACGTAAACGACGATCTGTCCCTCGTTGTTATCTCGCCGCCGCCACCGCGTGGCGCGGGCGGCCCTGCTCGAGCGTCACGCGCGTGGGCGCGGGGCGCTTGTTCGACGGCTTGTACTGCAGCACCACCGAGTGCGGCGTCGCGATTTGCTCGGCATTGGGATGCGGCAGCTCGGCCTTCAGCATCTTCGGCTTCTTCGCCGCGAACGCCATGAAGGCGCTGCGCATCTCGGCCACCTGCTGCGGCCCCATGTCGCCGAGCTGGTCGCGCAGACGCCGGATCGCGCGCGCGTGGAGCTGCGAGACGCGCGACTCGTTCACCCCAATCTCCGAGCCGATCTCCTTCATCGTCACTTCGCCGTAGTAATAGAGCCCGATCACCTTCTGTTCGCGCAGCGGCAGCGACTCGATCGCGAGGCGGACGCGCTCGCGCGTCTCGCGCTTCTCGTACGCGACGTGCGGCGAATCGGGTTCCGACGGCACGAGCGCCGTCGGCAGCGAGCTTTCGTCGAAATGCTCGCCGGTGGCGAGCGGTGATGTCGCTTCAATCGTGTTGATGCGGACGATCGTGCGGGAGAGGCGCTTTTCGTCGGAGCCGACGCGCGCGGCCAGATCGGCCATCGACGGCTCGTGCCCAAGCTCGCGCCGCAGCGCTTCGCGCGCCGCGTCGAGCTCGCGCCGCTGCCGTCTGACGCCGCGCGGCCACGCGTCGCGGCGCAGCGCGTCGATCATCGCGCCGCGAACGCGGCGCTCGGCGAATGTCTCGAACTTGATGCCGCGCCCTTCGTCAAAGCGGTGCGCCGCGTCGATCAGGCCGATGACCCCGTCCTGCACGAGGTCGCCGATGTCGATCGAATTCGGCATCGACGCCGCCATCCGTCGGGCCAGCGATTCAACGAACGGCAAGCCGCCGACGATGCGACGATTCTGACTGACGGTGGTCGGTTGGACGCGCATCACAGTCTCCCTTGGCTGATGTGCCTGACGCTTCAGTTCGGTGCACGCTATCGCAATGGCGGTACCAACAGCCGGGCCTGTGTTCCGAGCCGTTGCACATCGCTCACGATTTCAACTGTAAATTGCTGATCTGTAAGGTATTAAATTGTTTCACGAGATGGGACAGTAGAGCGGAGGAATGCCGAAAAAGTGCCTATTTCGTCAATATTTTGACGAAATACAGCTCTAGTCTGTCAATCGGTTGACGGAAATATTACAAATTTGGTCTGACTAGATCACTTCGGGGGTTCGGTGGCGGCGTGGCTCCGAATCTCTTTCGCGGTGCCCATGGCGGCGAGGGTGCTCGCGACGACCTGCGACGCGCGCGCGCGATGGATGTCGTCGGTCGCCTTCGCTTCGAGCAGCTCCGCGTGCGCGAGGATGATCCCGAGCTGATTGTTCAGGCGATGAAAGAGGAGACGCAGTTCTGGTGTTTCGTCCATCGGTCTCCTCGCCAGGAGTTCGTCGACGCTCAACGGACGGGGCATCAGGCCTGGTTCCGCCCTTCGGCCTGCCACATCCCCTGCATCGCGGGACGTTCGGCCTTGTGCGGATCGCGCCAGAGCGTGTCGGCGAAGATGCGCACCGATCCACCGGCAGTCCGCACGTATTCGATCTTACCGCTCGAGAGCCAGTTGTAGATGGTGCGCCGGCTCACGCCGACCAGCTCACACGCCTTCATGATCGAAATGGTTTTGCGTTCCACTTGGCAGTTGCCTCCACAAGAGGTTATCGGAGGTTCAGCCCCAGCCCCTTAGCCCTCAGGCCTCTAGACAAGCGCCCGCGGCAGTGTCAATATATTGGCGCTCCCGTAAATGGCTGACCTGACGAAACATCTTCTGCTCGTCGAGGATGAGGCGCCGCTACGCGAGGCGGTCGCCGAGCAGCTCGCCGACCGCGGTTATCACGTCGAACAGGCCGAATCGGGCGAGGCCGCGCTCGGGCGCATCGCCGATTTCGCCTTCGACATCCTCATCACCGACCTCCGCTTGCCGGGCATCGACGGGTCGTCATTAGTACAAGCCGCCGTCGAGCGCTACCCCGACATCATCGCCATCGTCATCACCGGCTTCGGCACGGTGAAGGACGCCGTCGAAGTGATCCGGCGCGGCGCGTGGGATTTTGTCAGCAAGCCGTTTCAGATCGACGAGCTGCTGCACGTGCTCGACTCGGCGCTCGAGCAGCGGCGGCTGAAGTCGGAGAACGCGTACCTGCGCGCGCAGCTCGAAGAGCGGTATCGGTTCGAGGGCATCATCGGCAAGAGCCAGCCGATGACGCGGCTGTTTCAGCTGCTCGAGACCGTGGCGCCGACGCACAGCACGATTCTCATCACCGGCGAAACCGGTACCGGCAAGGAAGTCGTGGCGCGGGCGATCCATCACAACAGCGGGAGGCGCGCGCATCGCTTCGTCGCGCTGAACTGCAGCGCGATTCCCGAGACGCTGCTCGAGGCGGAGCTCTTCGGCCACGTGCGCGGCGCCTTCACCGGCGCGGTGGGCAATCGTCAAGGGCGTCTCGAGCAGGCGCACAAGGGCACGCTCTTCCTCGACGAGGTGGGGACGATGAGCGCGGCGCTGCAGATGAAGCTGCTGCGCGTGCTGCAGGAGCGCGAGTTCGAGCGCGTCGGCGACTCGCACACGATCAAGGTGGATGTGCGCGTCATCGCTGCGACCAACAGCGACCTGGGCAAGCTCGTGGCCGACGGCCAGTTCCGCGAGGATCTGTTCTACCGTCTCAACGTGATTCCGGTGGAGCTGCCGCCGCTGCGCGATCGCAAGGAAGACATTCCGCTGCTCGTGCAGCATTTCCTCGAGAAGTTCAACGCCGAGAGCGACACGCCGCGGCCCCTGGCGACGATGTTGACGGTGTCGCAGGAAGCGATGCGGCGGCTGATGTCGTATCCGTGGCCCGGCAACGTGCGCCAGCTCGAGAACGCGATCGAGCGCGCGACGGCGTTCACGGTCGGGCGCTCGCAGATCGACGCCAATGACTTGCCGCCGGAAATTCAGCACGCCGAGGAGCCCGCGCTCTCGTCGACGGTGTCGCTCCCCGAAGACGGCATGGATCTCGACCGTTTCGTCGCTTCCATCGAACGCGATCTGATCCAGCGGTCGCTCGAACGCACGGGCGGGAACAAGGGCCAGGCCGCGAAGCTGCTCAATCTCAAACGCACGACGCTCGTCGAGAAGATCAAGCGCCTCGAGAGAAACTAAGAACACGACGATCAACGCAGAAACCGCAGAACTCGCAGAGGCATTTAATCCGGGAACCCGTTCACCACGCGTTTGATGCCGTCCTGAACCAACCACTTCACGTTGAAGTTAATCAGCAGCCCTACTTTACAGCCTGACAGCCGGAGGTAAGAGAGCAACTGCGCGCTGTGGACACGCTCGAATCGTTCAATCGACTTCACCTCGACGATGACAAGCTTCTCGATCAGGAGGTCGATGCGGTATCCACAGTCCATGGCCTGGCCGCGATAGACCAGCGGCAATGCCTTCTGGCGTTCCACGAACAGCCCTCGATCCAGCAGTTCGTAAGCCAGGCATGCCTCGCACGGCGTTTCGAGCATCCCGGGGCCAAGTTCGTGATGGACCGCGATAGCCGCGCCGATTATCTGCTCTGTCAACCCGTTCAGCCGATCCTTCATGAGAGCCATCGATGCAAATTGCGTGGCACTCATGAAAGTCGGTATCCTCCCGGCGAATGAGCACCTGAGGAACGCGACGTTGCAGTTCTTGCCACGACGATCAACGCAGAAATCGCAGAACTCGCGGAGAAAGCACCTATTGGTTTCCTCTGCGGATTCAGCGGGTTCTGCGTCTAAATGTCGTGACGACGATCAACGCAGAAACCGCAGAACACGCAGAGAACAATATGTTTGCTTTTGCTCTGCGGGTTCAGCGAGTTCCGCGTCTAACGTCGTCATCTTCTGGGTTCTGAGTTCTCGATTTGTGGGACAATCGAGAGGCATGCCTCCGCGCTACGCGTTCTGGACGATTCTCATCGACGGGAAGCCGACGGCGTTCCGCGCGCGCGAGAAAGAAGAGCTGCTGCCGACCTTTCAGCAGCTCAAGCGCACGAACAAGGACGTCGTGTTCAAGTGGTTTGCGCGCGGGCGGCTGTGGGAGACGCCGGAAGAATCGCAGGCGGCGCTGCGCGCGCCGAGGGTCGAGCCGGAAAAGCGCGGCGGCGCGTGGCGGCCGGGAGGCGCGCACGCCGATCCGCGCGCGCGGTTCAAGAAGAAGAGCGGCGCGCGATCGCACGACACCAGGCCCCGCGAAGATGCGCCGCGATCGCCGAGCGGCCCGCGTCCGCCGTCGCGGCCCTGGCGGGATAAGCCGGCTGGCCCGCCTCGGAGCGATCGTCCGTGGAGCAGCAAGCCCCCGGGAACAAAGCCCGCCGCGCCTCGTGGCGACCGGCCGTGGAGCAGCAAGCCACCAAGCA
>Ga0097691_1003233_pt1 | contig 10162 bp, 8 predicted proteins | sample NGESurdeep072012_8_FD_72858 | JGI IMG/M metagenome (GOLD analysis project Ga0097691, IMG submission 72858) | Arctic peat soil microbial communities from Barrow, Alaska - NGEE Surface sample 210-1 deep-072012 | ecosystem: Environmental > Terrestrial > Soil > Wetlands > Peat ...
CGCCCCGCCGACTCAGCGCGCGGTGGTCAGGCGCCCGGCGCGACGGTCATGTCGATACCGAACCACTTCTGGGAGAAGCCCTTGAGGGTCCCGTCTGCACGCATGGCATCGAGGATCTCGTTGACCTTTGCCACCATGCTCGTCGGATCCGGTCCGCTCTTGTCGAACGCGACGCCCAGCGGCTCGTAGTAGACGGGGTCGCCGACCTTCACGAGCGGCAGCCCGTCCTTGATCGCCTGCGCGACGGTGGTCGAGGAGCTGAGCCAGCCTTCGAAGTCCTTCCTCCCGGCCTTCCACGCCTCGGCACACAGGCGGTCCGTGGAGAGGGTGGTCGCCTTCGAACCGGCCGGGGCCTTCACCGTCGGGGTGTATGAGCCAAGGTCGAGCGCCCCGGTCAGCCAGTCGTAGTAGGTAGTCGCCTCGCCGGCGCAGATCGTCTTGCCGGCGAGCCCGTCGATCGTCGTGATGCCGGAGGCCTTCGACGCGGCCATCTGGGCCGGTGTGTAGTAGTAGGGCTTGGTGAACGCCAGGACCCTCTCACGAGGCGTCTCGATCGTCATCGATCCGACGCTGAAGTCCCAGCGCCCGGCCCAGGAGCCGGCGGTGATGATGTTCCAGTCCGGGGTCTGGAAGGTGATCTTCACGCCAAGCCGCTTGGCGATCTCCGACCCCACGTCGATGTCGAAGCCCTCGTACGTGCCGTCCGACTTCAGCGAGGACTGCGGCGGGTACTGCGGGTCCGTGGACATGACGATCGTACCCTTGGCCAGGACATTGCCCAGGAGCGAGGCCGGTGTGGGACTCGCGCCGCTCGAGCACGCGGCAAGCGCGAGCCCGAACACGGTCACGAGCGCCGCGAATCGGCGCTTCGTCTGCATTGCGATGTTCCTCCTCCACGAGGCAACCCGCCGTCGGGCAGCCAATGCACCCCCGGATCGGCCGCGCGTCCCCCCGCCCCGCAGTTGCGCGGGACTATAGGCCGAATCCGCGCGCCGGACAACGCGGGCGCCTGCTCGACGCGCATATGATCGGCGCATGACGCCCCATGTCCAGACGGTCCTGGGCCCGGTCCCGCCCGACGAGCTGGGATTCACCCTCCCGCACGAGCACACCCGCTGCGTGCTCTGGCAGATCCCGGACCGCTGGGACTACTGGGAGCTGACAGGGGAGGACGAGCTGATCCTGCCCGAGCTTGCTCGCTTCCGGGAGCTGGGCGGGACCTGCCTGGTGGATGTCACGCTGGCCGCCATCGGCCGCGACCCGCTGCGACTGCGCCGGTTGGCCGAAGCGTCCGGGCTCCACCTGGTCATGGGCTGCGGCTGGTATCGCGGCGCGTACTACCCGCCGGATGCGCTGGTGGATCGCCGCTCCGTGGAGGCGCTTGAGGAGATCCTCGTGGGCGAGATCCTCGGCGGTGCCGACGGGACCCACGTCCGGCCCGGGATCATCGGTGAGATCGGAACGGACAAGCCGTGGCTCTCGGCGCAGGAGGAGCGCGTCTTCCGGGCCGTCGGCCGAGCGTCGCGCGCGACGGGCCTGGCGGTGATGACGCACGCCGTGATGAGCGAGGTGGGGCTGGCGCAGCTGCGCGTCCTGGAGGAAGCCGGCGCCGACCCGGCGCGGGTGGTGATCGGTCACGCCGACTCCCACCCGGAGCTGGAGTACTGGCTCGCGATCATGGAGCGCGGCGCGAGCATCGAGTTCGACTTCCTGGGCATGTCGTTCACCCCGCAGGAACGCATGGGAGAGCCGCGGCTCATCCAGCTCCTCCTGGAGCTGCTTGCGCGCGGCCGGGCCGACCGCATCCTCCTCTCGCAGGATGTGTGCCACAACCAGCAGCTGCGGCACTACGGGGGGAACGGCTACACGTACCTCCAGGAGACGTTCCTGCCGCGGCTCCGCGCAGCCGGGGTGGGGGAGGCGGAGATCCGCCAGATCACCGTGGAGAACCCGCGCCGGCTTCTCACGATCAGCTGATCAGCCCTCCAGCGTCGCGTCGACCGACAGCGCCACGTTGCCGCGCATCATCCCGGAGATCGGGCAGCCGTCCCGCGCCGCCTCCGCGAGCGACGTGAAGGTCGCCGCGTCGATCCCGGGGACCACGCCGCGCACCGTCAGCGCGGACGAGACCACCTTCCAGCCGGCCTCGACCTTGTCGAACGTGACGGTCGCGTCCACTTCCAGCGAGGTCGGCGGGGTCCCGTTGCGTGTGAGGTCGCCCGAGAACGCCATCGCGTAGCACGAGGCGTGGGCCGCGGCAACCAGCTCCTCGGGGCTCGTCCGTCCGTCCGCCGCCTCGGTCCGCGAGGCCCAGGTGACCGGCAGCCGGGCGATCGACCCGCTCGTCACGTTGTTGATCATCCCGCTTCCCTCGGCGAGGGAGCCGGTCCAGGTTGCTTCGGCGCGTCGAACTGCGGCCATGGGATCCTCCGGGCGTGGGGCTGGGTCTGGTCGAGACATGATCCTCCCACACGCGACGCTCGAGCGCCGGCGTCGCGACGCCGTCAGCCAGCCCGGGCGACAGCGCCCGCGAGCGTCCGGCTGGACCGATCCCTCGGGAACGTGACGCGCGTCGCGCGACCGAAGGCGCGGTAGGCAGCCAGCGCCGAGGCGAATGCCGGTATGAACCCCTCTGCCTCGAGCGGATCGAAGCCCGGTTCCCACCAGGTGCCCAGCACTCGGACGGCCCGCGCCGGGCGATCGAAGCGCGGCTCGATCCGGCCAACCAGCCGGTCGCCGAACAGGATCGGCAGGACGTAGTAGCCCCAGCGTCGCTTTGCCTGCGGGACGTACACCTCCCACACGTAATCGAAGCCGAACAACCCGCGCAGGAGGTCTCGATCCCAGCAGAACGGGTCGAGCGGAGCGAGGAGGCTGACCGCGTCGGCCGCACCGCCCGGCGATTCGCCGGCCGCGACCTCCGCGACGGCCCGCTCCAGCACCGGCAGGTCGGACGCGACCACCAGGCGCGGGCCGCGCAGCCCCTCCACCGCGACGGGGATGAGCGTCCCCTCCGCCACCAGCTCCGCGCGCAGCTCCGTTCGCGTCGGGTGGCCGGGCCGCCCCGGGTCGTGCGCGGCGGGACCGGTCCCGATCCAGAGCTCGGACTGGCCGCCGGTGCCCAGCAGCCCGTTCGCCCGGTACCGCGAGAGCAGCCGGTGTCTGGCCTGCTCGCGGACGGTTCGGCGCTCGGCGAGGACGGCGACGGGGAAGAGGCGCTCGGCCAGGTCGTAGATGCGGCGGTTGCCGTCGCGTCGCGCAATCCCCAGGATGCCGGCCTCCGCGAGCGCCTCCAGGATCGCGCGGACCTGGTTCGTGGGGCGCCAGTACCAGTCGATCGCGGCGCGCGGCTCGACGTCGGTGGAGGAGAGACGACCGTCCCGGCGGATGCGGTCCAGCAGCTCCTCGACGAGCGGCGCGTGCTCGTCGAACGTGCCGCCATCGTGCCCGGCGCGGGCACGATCCCAGGTCAGGCGGTAGAGCGGCAGCTCCGCGGTGGGCAGGATGCTCAGGCCCTTGTTGTACGCCTCGAACAGGAGCCGCCGCTCGTAGAGGAGCGCGTCTGTCATCTCGCGGCGGTATCCCGCAATGCGAGCCTGGAGGACCAGGTCGTGGTTGCGGCCGGCGATCTGGAGCGGGTCGAACTGGAGCGACCCAAGGAGCTCGAGCACCCCCAGCACGCTCTGCTCTCCCGGCGGCAACGCCCGCGGCGGCGCCAAGAGGTGGCGAAGGACAAGGAACCGACGGGCAACCGCGGCCGAGACGATCCGCGGCGGCGGCGCGGCGGACTCTGCCGGGGTGGAGGCAGGGATCGGCGTCACCGGCGGATGGTAGTTGGTCGCGCGCGGGCGCGGCACCGCACCGGCCGCGACCGGGCGCGCCAAGGGCGCCCGGCACGGGGCCAATCCATTTCCTTCGCACCTCCGATATAGTTTGCGTCAGGCCAACGATCACGGAGGAACCGCCGGACCATGCCGCCAGATGAGGCAGACCGCGTCGCGCGCATCGATCGCGTGGTGGCGTCCTACGAGCTGCTGATGCATCGCATTGCGTCCTCGCACGCCCCCGACCTCATGGAAGTGGCCGTGACCATGTCCCAGGCCAAGGTCCTCTACCTGATCGCCGCCTCGCAGGGGATGCGGATGTCGGAGCTTGCCGTTCGACTGGGCGTGTCGATCTCCACCACCAGCGGCCTCGTCGACCGCCTCGTGGACCACGGGCTCCTGGCTCGCCACGATGACCCCGCCGACCGCCGACAGGTGGTCGTGACGATCACGCCGACCGGTAACGCCGACCTCGAGCACTTCCGCGAGCTCAACGCTGCCCACATGCGGCGGATTCTCGCGCGGCTTGGTGATTCGGAGCTCGATGTCGTCGAGCGCGCGACGGTCCTGCTTGCCGCGGCCGCCGGCGAGGCGTTCCCCACGGCCGTCACCCGTCCAGATGTTCGTTCCGCTGTTCGTTCCACCCCAGGTGCCACCGTCCCGGGAGACCACTCGTGAGTCGACTCACCGAGCTTGCCGTCAGCAAGCGGAGCGTTGCGCTCCTGCTGGCCATCGCGTTGTTCATCGCTGGCATCTCCGCGTGGGGAAGCTTGAAGCAGGAGCTGCTCCCGGACATCGAGCTGCCGATCATCACGGTGGTCGCGGCGGACCCCGGCGCAGGCGCGTCCGACGTCGCCGACCAGGTCGCCAAGCCGATCGAGCGGGCGATCTCCGGCATCCCGCGCCTCGAGCGCGTCCAGTCGACCTCGGCGAACTCGATCGCCATCGTCGTTGCCCAGTTCTCGTACGGGACGAACGTCAAGGACACGAAGGCGGCGATCGCCCAGAACGTCGCGGCGCTGAAGCTGCCGCAGAACGTCACGCCGCAGGTCAGCTCCCTGGACATCAACGCCTCGCCGGTCATCATCGCGTCCATCTCCGGCAGTGGCCCGGACGGCCTGGCGGCGGCCGCGAAGGTCGCCGCGAGCGAGGTGGTGCCCGACCTGCAGGGCCTGGACGGCGTCGCGTCGGTTGACCTGGCGGGCGGCCTCACCAGCCGTCTCGTGGTGACGCTGGACCCGACAAAGATGGCCACCAGCGGCGTCTCCATCGACCAGGTCCAGGCCGTCCTGACGGCGAACAACCTGACCCTTCCGGCCGGTCAGCTTTCGACGGGGACCAGCCGGATCCCGGTCTCGACGTCGGGCGCGTTCACAACGGCCGACGAGATCCGCGGCCTGGTCGTGGGCGTGAAGGTATCGAAAGCGGGCACCGGGACGGGGACCGGGACCGGCACGGGGACCGGTACCAACGCCGGCCCGAGTGGCAGCCCCGCACTCTCGGCCAGCCCCGCGCCCACGGGCAGCCCCGCACCCTCGGGACCGGCCGCGTCGCCCGCCCCCGCCGCGACAACCCGGATCCACATCTCCGACATTGGCAGCGTCGACGTTACCCAGGTAGCGACGACCGGCTATGCCCGCACGGACGGCGAGGCGTCGCTCACGATCACGGTGAGCAAGAACGCGAACGCCAACACCGTGGAGGTCGCGGACGCCGTCCAGGCGAAGCTGGCCGAGATCGGCGCGAACCACCCGGAGCTCAAGGTCATCACGGTCTCCAACCTCTCGACCTTCATCAAGGAGTCGCGGGACGGCCTGCTCCGCGAGGGTGGCCTGGGCGCCCTGTTCGCGGTGCTCACGATCTTCCTGTTCCTGTTCAGCCTCCGTTCGACGCTGGTCGCCGCCGTCAGCATCCCGCTTTCCGTGCTGACCGCGCTCGTGGTCATGCAGGTGACCGGGATCACGTTGAACATCATGACCCTGGGCGGCCTTGCGGTCGCCGTGGGGCGGGTGGTCGACGACGCGATCGTCGTCCTGGAGAACATCTACCGCCACCGTGCGATGGGCGAGGACCGACTGACAGCCGTCCTGAGCGGCCCGCGCGAGGTGGCCAGTGCGATCACGAGCTCCACACTCACCACCGTGGCGGTCTTCCTGCCGATCGGGTTCGTCGGCGGCATCGTCAGCGAGTTCTTCCTCCCCTTCGCGCTGACCGTGACGTTCGCGCTGGTTGCCTCGCTCGTGTGCGCGCTGACGATCATCCCGATCCTCGCGTACCTCTTCATCGATCGCGTGAAGCTGGCGGTCGATGAGACGGGCGAGCCGAAGAACTCGCTCTGGGTTCGCGCCTACGCGCCGACGATCCGGTTCGTGCTGCGCGACCGTCGCACGAAGCTGGGCGTCCTTCTGGTCGCGACCGTCCTCTTCGTGGGGTCCGTGTCGCTGGCCGGGCGCCTGCCGACCCAGTTCATCTCGACCGGCTCGGAGAAGGTCCTGCAGGTGAGCATCGTGCCGCCGACAGGCGCGGCGACGGAGGCGGTCCTCGCGACGGCGACTCAGGCCGAGACGATCCTGCGAGCTGATCCGAAGGTACAGCTCGTCGAGACGACAGTCCCGGGCGAAGGCGACACGGGCGCGTCCACGCTCTCGGCGGCATTCTCGGGCCAGCCCGCCAACAGCGCCAAGATGGTTGTGCGGCTGGCGAGCGACGTCGACCTCGACGCGTACAGCACGAAGATCGGCACGGCCCTGGCGCCGCTGCGGACCGGCGGATTCGATATTGCCGTGGGCCAGGCGTTCGGCTTCACGTCGAACAGCCTCTCGATCATCGTCAGCGCGCCGGACTCGGCGGCAGTCGCCGCTACAGCCGATGCGGTCATCCGGGCGCTTCGGGCCAGCCCGGACCTCGCCAACGTCAAGTCGGACCTTGTCAAGGCCACGCCCCAGATCGACATCCGGGTCGATCCCAACAAGGCGATCGACGCGGGCCTGACGGGGGCGCAGGTCGCGGGCCAGGTGCGCTCGGCGCTCGTCGGCTCGCTCGTGACGCGCGTCCAGCTCGCGGACGGCGGCCCGATCGACCTCTACGTCCGGCTCGACCCGGCGCGCGTCTCGAGCGTCGACGCGCTCAAGGCGCTCCCGGTTGGGACGGGTGCCAAGGTGGCGCTCAGCTCCGTGGCAGATGTCGCCGAGGTGGCGACCCAGGGCAGCATCACCCGGATCGACCAGGCGCCGTCCGCCTCCATCACGGCCGACATCACGAGCAAGGACACGGGCGGCGTATCGCAATCGGCCCGGGCAACGGTCGATTCGTTGAAGGCGGCCGGCGCGATCCCGGCTGGCGTCGATATCCGGTTCTCCGGCGTGACCCAACAGCAGGGTCAGGCGTTCGGCGGGCTCTTCAACTCGATGGCAATCGCGGTGTTGCTGGTCTACGTGATGATGGTCCTTGCCTTCAGCAGTCTCATCACCCCGTTCGTGATCATGTTCAGCCTCCCGCTGGCGGCGATCGGCGTCTTCCCGGCGTTGCTGCTGACGGGTCGCGCGATCGGCGTCAGCGCCCTGATCGGGATCCTCATGCTGATCGGGATCGTCGTGACGAACGCGATCGTGCTGCTCGATCTCGTGGAGCGGCTGCGCCGTGGCGGGCTGTCCACGACCGAGGCGCTGGTCGAAGGCGGCAAGACCCGAGTGCGGCCAATCCTGATGACGGCAATCGCGACGATCCTGGCGCTCATCCCGCTCGCCGCGGGCTTCAACCAGGGCTCGATCATCGCCGCGGAGCTTGGGACGGTCGTGATCGGCGGTTTGTTCTCGTCGACGTTCCTGACGCTGCTCGTCGTCCCGGTGGTCTACTCGCTGGTCGACGGCGGGAAGGACACGCTCGGGCGGAGGCGCGGCGCACCGCTTCCGGAACCCGTGCCGGCTGACGGCGCGGCCACTCGCGCAGCCGCCAGCGGACCGGCCGCCCCGGCCTGACGCCAGCCCTGTCTCCGGCCGTTCAGGCGGCACGATCCGCCGTCCGTGCCGCCGGCTACTGCCCGATTTCCGGCGCTGACCTCAGTACGGCTGCCGGAACCGAACCGTCGGTGCAGTCCACGCGCGGCCCGGCGTGTCGACGCGGACGACCAGCCGGTAGGTGCCGGTGCGCCGGGCCGACGCCGTGCCGATCCACGTCGGAACCGCGAGGCTGATCCGGGCGCCCGGCTGGACGAGCACAGGGCGCCGTCCCGTCCCGACGGTGCGTCCGGCAGGATCCACGATCCGCCACGCCAGGGTGCCGCGCTCGGGGATGCTGCCCGCGTTGCGAAGGACGAACGCCGCGTTGACGACCACGCTCCCGCTGCGCACGCGAACGCTCGCCACGGAGGGCACGAGCGCCAGCTTGCGGACCGGTGTCACGAACGTCGACCGGACAGCGCTCGCGATCAGCCCGCGCGCGTCGGCGTCCAGGGTCCACATCCCGACCCCGGCCAGCCCAGTCGCGATCGCGAGCTGGAACTTCGCGCGCATCGACTGGTCGTCCTCGAAGTGGACCTCGCGCCAGGTTCCCTCACCGGCATTCCAGTACTGGAACCACGATCCGTCCGGGGCGGCATGGCGAACGATCGACCGGTGTGCCGCGAGGAACGCGAGCGCGGACCCGAACGAGACGCCGCGGACGCCGCCGTAGCGCGCCACGTTCGCCTGGACCCGCGACGGGGTCGCGGCCCGGACGATCGGCCAGGAGTAGCCATAGGCCGGCACGCCGAGGATCAGCTTCCCCACGGGCACGTAACGAGCGTAGCGGGCGACGGCGTCGGCAACGGTCTTGGGGCCGCTGAGGAGCGGGGCGATCGGGCCCGGGATCGCCGATCCGGGCCCGTGAAAGTCGTAGCCCATGATGAAGACCCGGTCCGCGGCTCGACCGACCGAGCTGATGGCGGAGGCGGATGCGTGCGCGCTCAGCGCCACGACCACCTGGGCGCCCGGGATGCGCCGGTGGACCGCCTGCGCGAAGCGATCGACGAAGCTCGCGAAGGCGGGCGCGAGGGCCTGCGGGACGGGCTCCACGTCCAGGTTCGCCCCGTCGGCGCGGCGGCGGACCATCAGGGCGAGCGCCTCGGCGATGAACCGGTCCTGCGCCCGCCGGCTTCCCAGGAAGGCGCGCAGCGTCGGGAGCGAGCCGCTGTCGAACAGCTGGAACGTCGGGACGACCCGAACGCCGCTGGCGTGGGCGGCGTTGGTGACGGCCGCAGCGGCCGGGCTGACGTAGGAGCGGAAGCCGGCGGCACGCGTGTCCAGCGCCCCGTCCTTTCCGATCGGGACCGCGAAGAACGCGATCGTCGACAGCGTCGAGAAGTCGAGGCGGCCCACCGTGCCCGCGTCCAGGCGCCAGTACGGGAGGTAGCCGTAGACCTCGTGCGAGACCGCGACAGGGCGGCTTGCCCGTGGGCGGATTCCCGCGTCCGGGCCGGCGGCGACGGCGCCGGGCCACGTTGGTCGCCTCCTCCTGGGCCACCTGGACGGTGTCCCGGTGGCGATGCTCCAGGGCCGCTTCCACGTCTATGAAGGCAATGATCCGGGGCTGGTCGTGCAGCCCGTCCTGCTCATGGGCCGCCTGGGCGCCGGCACGGTGATCCTGACCAACGCGGCGGGCGGCCTCAATCCGGCCTTCGGGGCAGGGACGCTCATGGTCATCTCGGATCATCTCAACCTGACCGGCCGGACGCCACTCCTGGGACCCAACGCGGACGAGATCGGGCCGCGCTTCACCGACCTGACCCATGTCTATGCGCCGGCCCATCGCGAACGCCTGCATGCCGCGGCCCGGGCGGAGGGCACCAGCCTCGAGGAGGGGATCTACGTCGGCCTCCTCGGCCCGACCTACGAGACCCCGGCCGAGGTCCGGATGTTGCGAGGGTTGGGTGGTGATGCGGTCGGCATGTCGACGGTGCTCGAGGCGATCGCCTGTCGCTGGGCGGGGATCGAGGTGGTCGGCATCTCGTTGATCACGAATCCCGGCGCCGGCTACTCCGGCGAGCCGCTCAACCACGAAGAGGTGCTGGCCGCCGCGGCTGCCGCCGGACCGCGTCTGGCTCGAGTGATCCGGCACTTCGTCCGCGAGCTGCCCTGACCGGGCTACACTTCCGGGACATGACGGCCGAGACGACGCCCGCCCCAGCGACCACTGGCCCAATGGCCGCTCCAGGGGCCACCAGGACTCCCCTGCCGGTTCGCGAGAAGACGGGGATACCGCGCAATCCCGGTCGCCACGAACTGGGTCTGCGCGCAACCCTTCTCTTTCCCGACCGCGAGATCGTCGAGCGCTACTACGTCCCGTTGATCTATACGGCCTGC
>Ga0097691_1003234_pt1 | contig 10162 bp, 9 predicted proteins | sample NGESurdeep072012_8_FD_72858 | JGI IMG/M metagenome (GOLD analysis project Ga0097691, IMG submission 72858) | Arctic peat soil microbial communities from Barrow, Alaska - NGEE Surface sample 210-1 deep-072012 | ecosystem: Environmental > Terrestrial > Soil > Wetlands > Peat ...
TCGCCCCGACAGCGCAGCGCCGTAGCGGGCTTACCGCAAACCTGTAGCCCTCGGGTATAGGTCCCCCAATCAACCAAAGGCATTTAACATGAGAATGATGACTACTCGATTCTTCGGCGTGACCCTTGCACTAGCCCTTGGAACAGGCGCGGCATACGCCGGCAAATACGATGAGGCCATCGAGCTTTTTAAGCATGCGGGAGATAGTGCCGCATTCTTCAACGATTGCTATGCGTATGCAGTATTCCCGACGATAGGCGCCGGCGGCTTTATTGTCGGCGGTGCGCGAGGTAAGGGTCATGTGTATGTGCATGACCGACTCGTCGGTGACGCGACGATGACGCAGTTGAGTATCGGATTGCAGGCCGGCGGCCAAGCGTATAGCGAGATAATCTTTTTCCAGAACAAGCGTGATCTGGATGAATTCGAATCCGGTAAATTCGAATTTAACGCCAGTGCTAGCGCCGTCGCCATTACCGCAAGCGCGTCGGCGAGCGTCGGTACCGATCGCCTCTCCTCGGAAGCGAGTCGCGCGGCGACCGATGCAACCACAAATGGCGACTATCAAACCGGCATGGCCGTCTTCACCATTGCGAAAGGCGGCCTCATGTACGCGGCCAATATCGCTGGCGAGAAATTCTCTTATAGAGAGCCGAGCGCTGAGTAGGCATCCGGCGAGGATCCCATTGATACATCGCAAACAGCCTGACCCGCACCACGCGAGCGAGATTACCTCTCGCACGCTCGCATACTACGAGCAACGCGCCGAGGAGTTTCGCGCCGGTACTCGGGATCATGATGTCAGCCAAAACATCGCGGCACTACTGAGGCATATCCAAGGCGAGTCGCCCTTCACAATTCTGGATTTTGGCTGCGGACCGGGACGCGATCTCAAGACATTCGCGGCGCTCGGCCACACGGCAATCGGACTAGACGGAGCGGCCGCCTTTGTTGCCATGGCGCGTGCCGACACCGGGTGCGTCGTTTGGCAGCAAGACTTCTCTGCGCTTGACCTTCCAGGTGAGCGTTTTGACGGCATCTTCGCCAACGCGTCGCTGTTCCATGTGCCGTCGCAAGAACTGCCGCGCGTATTGCGACAGCTGCATGCCGCACTGAAACCCGCGGGTGTGCTGTTCAGCTCGAATCCGCATGGCCAGAACGAGGAAGGTTGGAACGGCGAGCGCTACGGCGCTTACCATGACTTGGGCGCGTGGCGTCGTTACCTGTCGCATGCCGGCTTCACGGAGCTCGAGCATTATTATCGACCCACCGGATTGCCGCGCGAACAGCAGCCTTGGTTGGCGAGTGTGTGGCGCAAGTCTTCCAACTAAACCCTCCCCCGCCGCCGCCCAAGAGATCTCCGTCAACCAAGCGGCGTCGATAATGCGCGTGTAGTCCCAAGCGAGCCCTGAACAGAGCACCCAATGCCCCAACAACAACAATCTTCGAACCTGGTCGCGCTCGTCACCGGCGCATCGCGCGGGATCGGCGTCGTCGTCGCGATGCAGCTGGCGCAACGCGGCGTGCGCATCGCGCTTCACTACCGCAATAACCGCAACGCCGCCGAATCGGCTCTCGCCCGTCTCGCAGGGTCCGGACACGCGCTCTTCGATGCGGACCTTGCCGATCCGGCCGCAACGACCCGCCTTTGGCAGCGCGTCGTCGAGACTCAGGGGCGCGTCGATGTACTCATCAACAACGCCGGCGAGTACCTCATGCACCCACCTCTAAACACAGACTATGCATCCTGGCAGTCCGCATGGCAGCGCACAATTGCGACCAATCTCCATGCTCCCGCCAACCTGTCGCTGCTTGCCGCGCAAAGCATGGCCGCCCGCCCGGATCCCGTCGATACCGGGTTCGGCCGGGGACGGATCGTCAACGTCTCCTCGCGCGGCGCATTTCGCGGCGAACCCGACGCACCCGCCTATGGGGCGAGCAAGGCGGGCCTCAATGCCCTCTCGCAATCTCTCGCCAAGGCGCTCGCGCCGCGGGCGATTTACGTCTACTGCGTGGCGCCGGGCTGGGTGGCCACCGAGATGGCCGAAAGCCATTTGTCCGGACCCGATGGGCCTGCGATCCTCGAACAGCACCCGCTCGGGCGCGTGAACCGCGCCGACGAAGTTGCGGCAGCGATTGTCTACTGCGCGCTCGATGCGCCTGCCGCAATGACCGGAGGCGTGATCGACGTCAATGGGGCGAGCTACCTGCGGACCTGAACCAAGACGAATGGCGAGCTGCCCGGTTACACTGCGCAGGTGCTCATCATGCCAACCGGGAGCCTGCGCATGCATCAACCAAAACATCGGATATCGACCACATTGCGTATCGCGGCCGTGGCCGCGGTCGGTCTGTGCGTATTCGGCTCGATGCTTTCGGCGGCGGATGAACCGGCGATGCCGAAGTCCCTCGACGAGGCAATCGCCATGGAGCGTGCCGATGCATTGCCGCGCACGGCCTTCTACGACACGCCTTCGCTCGCTTCGAGCAAGCCCGGGGACCTGTTGCGTCAGGAGCCTGGCATCGGTTTCGCATTGCCGAGCGGCGCCACCGCGGTGCGCATTCTTTATCACTCGCTAAGCGCCGATGGCGCCGATGTCGCCACTTCCGGCGTCGTACTGATCCCCGCCGGCAGCCCCCCGGCGGACGGATGGCCGGTGATCGTGTGGGCCCATGGCACGAGCGGCGTTGCCAGGCAATGCGCGCCCTCGCTGCAAAAGGATATGGAATACGGGGAAGAAGGACTCATGCCCATGGTCAGGGCACGGTTTGCCGTCATCGCCACCGATTACCACGGGCTCGGCACGCAAAGTCCTCACGAGTACCTCAACAAGACCGCACAAGGTCGCGACGTGATCTATTCAATTCCCGCCGCGCACGCCGCCGTGCCCTCGCTCGCGCGACCATGGGTCGTCATTGGCCACTCTCAAGGCGGCCTCGCCGCATGGAGCGTCGCTGAAATGCAGGCGAAGCTGCACGATCCCTATTACCGCGGCGCCATCTCGGTCGCCCCTGCCGCCGACCTTACATCCATCATAATGGGCATGGGCAAGCCCGGCAGCAGCGCCGCCTACTACCTCGGGTACATGGCCTATGGTATGCACGTGCGCACACCGTCGTTCAAACCATCCGACATGCTGACCGGTGAAGCGCTGAAACGCTATGCGGACGTCACGACCACGGGCTGCTGGAATTACGCCTATGCCGCCTTCATCAACGCGCCGGCCGGAGCGGTGCTGAAGCCGGGTTGGGACCAGTTGCCGGCGGCGATCCGCCTTTTCAAGGAGGGTGAATTGGCTCAGGCACCCGCCGCTGGACCGCTGCTCGTGATTGCGGGCGAGGCTGACGAATCAGTGCCCTTTGCGCCGCTGCGTGCGGTAGCCGAGCAAGCCTGCCGCAACGGTTCGGCGCTCACCTTCCGCTCCTATCCGGGCCTCGATCACGCCCCGATGATGGACAAATCCACCCCCGATCAACTTGCCTGGGTTCGCGATCGGTTGGCCGGCAAACCGAGCCCGAGCAACTGCGCAAGCCTTGCGAAATAACCGCCCAAGGGTGCGAGACGCGCATCTTGGGACGGATGTCGATTGGATTACCGCTCGCGTTGGCCGCATTGGCGGCGATGGGATAAGCGGCCGGTGCGCGGCGCCGTGGAGAAGAAATATCCCTAGATCAGTTCGATCTCCACGAAGCGAAATTCGTGTGTATTGGGGTTCACCACGTTGTGCGCAACGCCCGCCGTACGCGCGTACGATGCGCCGGCCTCCAAACTCACCTCTCTGGCGCCGCTCGGCTCCTCCAACCGCAACCTGCCGCTGGTCAATGGCACGACGACGTAGTCGTTAGCATGCACGTGATATCCGGTTTCCGCACCGGGAGCGAAGCGCCATTCGGTGACGATGACCCGCTCGTTCTTGACTTGCACTATGGACGTCGCTTTCACAATTCTCGGGCCTCCGGACATCCATCCTAGCCCCGCTGCCGCAATCATTGTAGTGGTATCCTTGAGGCGCGCCTGCGGCCGCCTCGAGCGCCTCGGTCGTCCCCCGCTTGTCGATCATCGAAGGCCCCCTATCGTTCCCAATCTACTCCTCCTCCACGGAGTCCGTGAGCAGCGCCTTGCGCGCGGCCATGAACGCGAGCATGGCCTCGTCGGCCGCGGGATCGATGCCCGGATCCTGATACTCGGCCAGCATTTTCTTCCACACCGCGTTGGCGCGCTGCTCCGCGCTCAGCCGCCCCTCCATCGACCACTGCTCGTACGAGGAGTAATCCGCGATCGTCGATTGATAGAACGCGGTTTCGAAGTTCGCCTGCGTATGCGCGCAGCCGAGAAAATGGCTCCCGGGGCCCACTTCGCGCAGGGCATCGAGCGCCTGCCCGCGCGCCGACAGGTCCATCCCCTGCGACAGCACCTGCATCATCGCCAACTGATCCGCATCCATGACGAACTTCTCGTAGCCGGCGACCAAACCGCCCTCGAGCCATCCCGCCGCGTGGGTGACGAGGTTCACGCCGGCGAGCAGCGTCGGCAACAGCGTATGCGCGCTCTCGTAGGCCGCCTGCGCATCGGCGACCTTCGAGGAACAAAGCGAGCCGCCGCTGCGGCACGGCACGCCGACGCGGCGCGCAAGCTGCGCGGTCGCGAAAATCATCTGGGTCGCCTCCGGCGTGCCGAAGGTGGGCGCACCGGTGCGCATCGAGATCGCTCCGACGAAGGATCCGAGAATGACCGGCGCGCCCGGCCTCACGATCTGCGTGAGCGCCATTCCGGCGAGGGTCTCGGCGAGAATCTCCGCCAGACAGCCGGCCGCGGTCACCGGCCCCATCGCTCCGGCGAGCACCGCGGGCACGATGATGGTCCCCTGATTGGCGCCGGCGAATTCGCGCAGCGATCCGAGCATTCGGCCGTCGAAGACCAGCGGGGAATTCGAGTTGATGTTGCCGAGCACCACCGGATGCGTCTCGAGATAATCCGCGCCGAACAGCACCCGCGCGAGCTCGATCGCGTCGCGCGCGTGCCCCGGCGTCTCCGGAGTCGCCTCGCAGCCCTGATCGCTGTAGCGGAAGAACGAGTACTGCACGTCGAGGTGGCGCTTGTTCGGCGGGATTTCCATCGGCTCGCACATGCAGCCGCCGGAAAAATGGATGGCGGGCGCCATGTGCGCGAGCTTGATGAAATTCTGCAGATCCTCGAGCGTGCCGTAGCGGCGTCCGCGATCGAGGTCATAGACGAACGGCGGTCCGCCCACCGGCGAGAAAACCGTCGCATCGCCGCCGAAGCGCACGTTGCGCGCCGGATTGCGCGCATGCAGCGTGAATTCCCGCGGCGCCGTCTTCAGCAAATGCCGGGCAAGGCCGCGCGGGATGTGCACGCGCTCGCCTTCGACATCGGCGCCGGCGCCTTTCCACAGGCGCAAGGATTCAGGGTCGCGCCGGAATTCGATGCCGATCTCCTCGAGGATGGTGTCGGCGTTGTCCTCGATGATCTCGACCGCTTCGGTACTGAGAAGCTCGACCACCGGCAGCGTACGACGGATGTACGGATATTTGGCCGCCTGGGTGCGGGCGCGCGCCAGGCGCGATTCGCGGCCGCGGCGCGGCGCTGCTGGATGGTCGTTCACGGTGTCCTCGCTGTGGCTCGCGGCCATTCGTGCGCGGATTGCCCGCGCAGGGCGCTCACTATGCCTTGGCGGAGGGCTCCGTACAATGCCTATTGAACGATCGCACGATTACTCGCCGCGCTCATTCGTCGTCCCGCCAGGGGATCGTCCACTCCTCGCCGCGCGACTTCGTTACCCAGGTCTTGTGCCAGCGGCAGAAGGCCGCCTTGGCCGCGGCCTCGCCGAAGGGATCAGAACCGGCGGCTCTTTTGCGCGACCAATCGCGGTGCGCTCGGCCGGTCCACGGACTTTTGCGGGGTCGCGGCGGTCGCGATTCGACTTTCGCGCACCACCCGGTCGCCGGTGATCTCGATCGCCGCATGTTGGCCCGTGGCGCCAACATCCTTGCGTGCTTCGAAGCATTGATCGGCAAATCGATCGCGTTCGGCCGCGCTCACCCGCTTCACGGTCGAGCTTTGGTAAAAGGCCGTCAGATAGCTCGCCACCGCACCCGCGGCGATTTCATCGCGGAAGAATCCCAGACGTAACGCATGCTTGATTCGTCCCTGATCGAGTCCCGCCACGGAGTACAAGCGGTACACGCTGAAAATATCAAGATTGGGTAAACTGTCCGGATCGAAGGTTTGATCCGCAATCGACAACTGAATCACAAACCAGCGCGATGCGCCTAGATCTTCCAGTTCCAGCGGCGTCAAGGGCCATATCGTTTGCGTGCTCTCGAATCTCGGCAAACTGGTCTCGACTTGCTCGACCGGCTTCGCGGCGACGGCAGGCACGCGCGACGGCTTGACCGCCACCGGTGGCTCCACCACCCACGGTATAGCCTCTGAGGCCCATGGGATGTCCTGTGACGCGGCGGCTGCCGGCGACTGCGCCCGCGGCGGCTTGGCGGCTGGCGCCGGATCGATCACGGTGAGCGCGGCCTGCGGCGGCGGTTCGCGGGGCACCGGCGGGCGTACCGACGCGGGCCGATCTAACGACACAGCCTCAGAGAGCACGGGTATGGAGTCCAGCGGCGGCTGCTTTACATCGATCGCTGTCGGCGCACTCCCTTTGGGCTGCACGTCAACCTTGGGCTGCGAAGTGGCTTTGGTTTTCGCAGTGACCTTCGCCTGGATAGCTTCCAGCACGCGAAGATCCTCCGCGTCCGCAGTCGCCGTCAAAGCGCCGGGATAGATATCGCGCACTTTCTCGAGGACCGCGCACGCTTCGTCTTCGGTCGCAAAGAGACCGAGCCGCAGGCGGTAGCGCAAGCGACGGTCCTCGGTACGTTGAATCTGATAGACGTGTGCATCCGGACAGCCGATCACACCTTTGATGGGTTGGCTAATCGGGGCCGTGGACGCACTCAAGTTGATCACGAACGGGCCCGGGCCACCGAGCCGAGGCGATTCCGGCAAGGGCGCCAGGAGGTCGTCGATGCTCAAGTGCCAGATATCCCAGCTCAATGGCCTCGCCATAGTTGTCTTTCCACGAAGGGTTGCGGAATTGAACAAGATATTGGCCAAGCTGGCCGAATGAAACCGTGACGAGCGTCTCTTAGCTGCGACAAACACTGTGAAATCAGTTTATGTCACATCCGCGGGCAGCTTCGCTTCATGACGCCAACCAACTGCGCCAACTCACTGTGTTCCTCCAACGCTCGTCATACCCGGATCGAGAATCGGCGCAGCACTATAAGCGATTGCACCGGCCGGGCGCCCGCCGTGACGTCCGTCGCGCCCAACTGTGACAAAATCGAGCGCGATAGCCGACATCCGCCTACGATTCACCTCATGACCGCCGACAAGCACCCAGCCGATAAGCATCCTCACGGGCACGCAAGCCCCACTCACGCGCTACCGAGCGGGATGCGGCGCATCAGGGTCGGCCAGCGCGAAGTCATCACGCAGGGATTCACCCGCCCGGTCCTGCAGGATCTGTACCACTACTTCATGACGGTCAGCTGGCCGCAGATGTTCGGCACCATCGGCGTGCTGTTCCTGACCTTCGATGTTTTGTTTGGCTGGCTTTACAATCTGGTGCCGGGATGCATCGCCAATCTGAATCCGCCCGGCTTCGTCGGTGCGTTCTTCTTCAGCGTCGAGACCCTGGCCACCGTCGGCTACGGGGACATGCACCCACAAACCCTGTATGGCCACGTGATTGCCATGATCGAGATCTTCATCGGGCTCATGATGCTTGCGCTGATCACCGGCCTCATGTTTGCTCGCTTCTCGCGGCCGCGGGCGCGCTTCCTGTTCGCGAGGCACGCGGTGGTGCGTCCGATCGACGGCAAGCCCACACTGATGTTCCGGGCCGCCAACGCGCGCCAGAACGTCGTACAGGAAGCCTCGGCACAGCTGCGGATGCTGCGCAACCATGTGACCCAAGAGGGCTTTCGCATTCGTCGCATCATCGATCTGCCGCTGGTGCGTTCGCAGCATCCGGTGTTCGCCCTCGGCTGGAACATCATGCACGTCATCGACGAGACGAGTCCGCTATGGGCGCAGACGCCGGAGACGCTGCATCGATCGGCGGCCTTGTTCATATTGAGCGTGAGCGGCACCGATGAAACAACCGGCCAGATGCTGATGGCGCACGCCGAGTATCCGAGCGCCGCCATCCGCTGGAGCGAAGCGTTCCGCGACATCCTGGAAGTGGCCGAGGACGGCACGCTGTTCATAGATTACGGCAAGTTTCACGACGTAGAGCCGCTGGCGAAGCACTAGCCGGCGCACCTGCCCGTACGGATCGCTTGGGGTCGGCCCGGTCCCGCGATACACTAGCGCAAGCCGAAACGCGAATCAGAATCGACAATCATGGGAGCTGTTTAATATGCATCCGCTCAATACCGTCAAGGGCGCCATCACGACCGGCGCCGTACTCGCCGTGGTTATCGGCCTCGGCCTCACCGCCTGGGCAGGATTAGGTACCGATTTCTATCCGGTGCGCATCGATCGGTGGTTGCACATCCTCTCGGGCGTCATGTGGATCGGCCTGTTGTATTACTTCAATGTCGTGCAGACGCCGGGGCTTGCGGCCGCGGCCGCCGACAAAGGCGGTCCGGGCGGCGCCGGCATAACGAAGTACATCGCACCGCGGGCGCTGCTGTGGTTCCGGTGGGCGGCGGTAGCCACCTGGGTGACCGGAGCGATCTACCTGCTGGGCGGATATGGAACCGACAATCGGAGCGGCATCCACAATGCCTTTACCTTGCAGCCTGGATTTCGCACGATAGGCGTCGGCGCGTGGCTCGGAACGATCATGTTGTTCAATGTGTGGGTTTTCATCTGGCCGAACCAGAAGAAAATCCTCGGACTGGTGCCGGCGACGGACGATGAGAAGGCAGCGGCGCGCAAGACCGCCGGCCGGGCGTCGCGCATCAACTTTATCCTATCGTTGCCCATGCTGATGTGCATGGGCGGCCAGTCGCATGGACTGCCGTTCTAACGAATCACGGCGTTAGCGGCTTGCGCTGCATGAATTGATCCAGCCGCTCGATCACATCGAGCTGCTGGATCAGATCCATGACACCCGGGCGCTCGATTTTCACCCACCACGGCAGTTGTTCGGGTTCCCGGCGCATGAAGGTTCTGGCCGCCTCGGGAAAGCGGTTGACGCACCACTGTTGGCTCAAGTAGGGGCCGCTGCGGGCCGGATTGGTCGCCGCATACAGGCCGATGACCGGTGTGGCGACCGCGGTCGCCATGTGAGCGGGCCCCGAATCGGGCGTCAGAAGCACGGTCGCCTCACTCAGCAAGGCCAGCATTTGCGGCAGTGTGTCGCGGCCGATCTGGTCAATGGGCGCACAGGCCGCCGCGCCGATGACGCGATCGCCCATTTCGCGTTCGATGCGAGTCGGGCCTCCGCAAAGCACCACGCGCATATCCCAGCGCCGCGCCGCGTGATCCGCCACTTGCGCATAGAACTCGGGCCGCCAGTTACGCACCGCACGGCTCGAGCACGGACTGATCAGCAAAGTGGCCCGCGAATCGGGAATGATCCGCCGCGCATACGCGACCGCCTCCGCCGGCAATGGGATGTTCCATTCGAGCCGGCGTTCGACAATGCCGAGCGCCTCGGCGAAGCCCCAAAAGCTATCGAGCACATGTTCGTGGCGGCGCGGCCGAATCCGGCGATTGGTGAAAAACCACTGCAGATCGCGCGCCCTCGCCCGATCGAACCCCAATTTGATCGGCGCGCGCACCAGGGTGCACAGCAGGTTCGCACGGAAACTCGCATGCAGATGCAGAACCAAATCGAATCGCCGTGCGGCGAGTTGCGGCCGCAAACGCGCCCACTCCGAGAGAAGATGCCGCTTATCGACCGTGAGGAATTCGATCTCCGGCAGCAGCGACATCAGCTTCGCCTCGATGCGGCCGATGATCCACGTGATCCGGCATTCGGGCCACCGGCGCTGCAACGAGCGGATGAGCGGTACCGCGTGAAAGGTGTCACCGATTGCAGATAGCCGGATGAGGCAAATGCCTTTGGGCGGGCCGGCGAGCAAGGGCGGCTCGGGCTCAGAATCGCGGTCGGACATCGCTGTGCTGCAT
>Ga0097691_1003235_pt1 | contig 10157 bp, 8 predicted proteins | sample NGESurdeep072012_8_FD_72858 | JGI IMG/M metagenome (GOLD analysis project Ga0097691, IMG submission 72858) | Arctic peat soil microbial communities from Barrow, Alaska - NGEE Surface sample 210-1 deep-072012 | ecosystem: Environmental > Terrestrial > Soil > Wetlands > Peat ...
CCCTCTAGCTCTGCCCTCGGGATTTTCGCGATGCTCTACCGCATCGCTCGCAGCCCTCCAGCGCATCTGTTAACGGACCTTCGACCTTCCGTCCATGTTCACAATATCCCTCATTGCAGTGAACGCAGTTCTTCGCGTTTCCTAGCCCGATAACCGTGATGCCATGAACACATTTGCCCTGAGCGGAGTAAAGATTCGTCATTGTTATGCGCTCGCACTCGCAAGCAAGCGGTCAACCCGCTCGACCGCATCCTGCTGCATATCAGGAAGTACGTGGCTGTAGGTATCCATTGTGAGAACGATTGTCGAATGTCCCAGCCTCTCACTAGCAACTTTCGGATTCACCCCAGCTGCGAGCATCAACGTCGCTGCCGTATGCCGTAGATCATACAGGCGGATCTTAGGCAAATTGGCGGCTATTAACACCCTGCGAAAATGCCGAGCGGTGATGTTTTTAATGTCGAGAGGCATCCCCGTTGAGGTCGCGAAGATGAAATCGTTGTCTTGATAGCTTGCGCCAGCTCTTAGTTTTTCCTCCACTTGGAAGCGCCGATGCTTCTGCAACGCCTTCATGGTTGACTCTGCCAGCGGGACGGTGCGACGACTACGGCGGGTTTTCGGCTCGGCAACTACCCATTTCTCGCCAGCTGTGAGGAGTGCTCGCTGAACACCGATTGTATTGCCCGTGATGTCGGACCACTTCAACCCGAACGCTTCGCCGGGTCGCAATCCACTCAAGGTGAGAATTTCCCAGAGCGGATGCCAACGATCGTTACGGGCCGCGAGAAGGAACGCGTTTGCTTCGGCGGGGGTGAGGCAACGCATCTCTTTCCGTTCTTGACGCGGCAACGTTGCATAGTCCGTAGGATTGTGCGAAAGCAAACGTGCTCTTACCGCGTGATTGAGGGCTGAGCGCAACACAGAGTGGGTGTAGCGGATCGTGCGGGGTGAAAGCCCTCGGTTGCGCATCTCTGCATAAAGCTTGTCGATCTCTGGAAGTCTCAGCTGAGACAACTTTCTTTCTCCCAGCGCGGGAGCGACGTAAGTGGACACAAGCTTTCTATAGCTCGCCAGTGTTCGATCGCGCAGACGCTGTGATGCAGTGCCATCGAGCCAGCTGGTGAGAAACTCGGCAACACTCTGCTTAGTCGGCTCGGCGTAGTTGCCAGTTGATATTGCCGCCTCGATTTCACGTGCGTATTGAAGCGCAGCTTTCTTCGTGCCTTTGACGGTCTTGATATGGAACCGCTTTTTCCCGGTCGCATCTCGGCCTTGGAACACCAGCACCTGCCACCTGTTTTCAGACCGTTTAGTTACTTGCGCCATTTGAGACTCCTGGGATGCATCAAATATACTTGATGCGTTTCTGTCCAGCAATAGTCCAGCAGCCATTTGTAAGTGATGCAGCTACATCATCTTACGGGACCGGAGCTGATTCCTAATCACCGGGTCTTATGAGTGGACGTTTCGTGAGGCGTCCCTATATATATGCGATCGGCGGGTCGTAAATCCTGTTTGAAGTGGTCGAGAAATCGAAAGCGCTAGCTCATCGTCTGTGGGCATTGATGCGAAAGTAAACGCCGCCCCTCTGAGTGGCCAGCTCTCTCGAGAATCAGTCGCTGATTCCCAATGGGTTGCATCGACATCGTGTTCCTGTGGGATTGTCTGTGTTCTGTTCCGTGCTGCTGCGTTTGCACTGTGTCGGCACACGCGATAGCTGCTTGAGGCAGCTGCATCACTAAAACTCTTTACATCTGAAGTAGCAGCTGTTAGCGTGAGTGACATTCCCCTTGTGGGAATGGACATATCTGCGGGCATCGTCAGCCCAGCAGACTGCTAGACCGGTCGTTAGACCCTTCATCGGGCAGCCGTTTCGGAGCTTGTACCTCGAGCTTTGGAACTGGCTGCCCTTTTTGTTTTGGAGATACCGATGCAATCGCTTTTGACAATTCCCGAAGTAGCCACATTGCTCTCGATCAGTCGGGCTCGCGCCTACGAGTTAGTCCGACGTCGTTCGCTCCCCGCTGTGCATCTAGGCCGACAAGTTCGCGTAGATGCGCGAGCTCTCGAGGAGTTTCTCCGTATCGGGGGAAAAACTCTCACTGCGATGGCTCAGGAGAATTTCTGAGCATGGGACGGCTTCGGAATAAAACGAAACTCCGTTCGACAGTCCCTAGCATGCCTGCATCCAATGAGATGAAACGGTATCGCTGGAACAACCGGGATCGCCGCACTTGGAAAGGGCGTTTTTGGCGTTGTCCGTTAACGGTGCGGCTGTCCGATCTGATCGCATCGGGACACTCCAGCGAGCCGAAGTGCCGAGCAATTGCTAGCGTCCTTCCGGTCTTAGCAGTCTCGACATGGCCAGTCGGTACAGCCGAATGGACCCGACGAGCAACGCTATCGCTAGTCAGGATCGCCGCCTTATCCGGCACATCGATCACCACCGTTCGTCAGGTAATCAAGTTCCTGAAAAAGACGAAAACCCTAAAGAGTGAGCTGGTCTCTCAGGGTCCCGATAACTGGAAAGTCTTTTCTTACAGGTTGCACGTGCCAACCTGCTACGCAGTTAAAGGCGAGGAGTTCGTGCGGATAAGGGCGGATCTCTTTTACGGTGGATGGTGGGCTTTCATGCCGACCCACTCGATGCGCCAGTTGTATTTGACCATCGCTGCGCTCGACCCCATACGTGATGAACGCGCCTACAAAAGAGCACTGAAGCGGAAGACTCCGGACGATAGCGAAGCCGTGCCGGATTACCGAGCGCTGATAAGCCAGCGGCGTGATGATGAACGGTACCCGTTGCGGGGGCTTGTCATTGTAACCGGATTGTCGAAGCCGACCGTGATTAAGGGCGTCCGATTGTTGAGACGGGGATTTACCGCCGAAAACCAAACCTACCGGTATCTCAAGTTCGGACGACGAGATACAAAAGGTGTGCGCTGGTATGCACCCAGGCGATTCAACAAACACTGTTTGACCGTCGAGTTCCTGAACGATCCAAACTTTCTAAAACTGCGAAGGCTTGAATGGATAACTAATTCGCCTCACCAGTAAAAAGCCGCTCGAAAGATCGAGCAAACAAGTTCGGTTGTCGGGCAAAAACTTGTCCGCATCGGACAAACGCCAATCCTGATCGGTTGAGAAAACACCAACTATTAAGAGGCTAAGAGGAAGAAAAGATGAAAGAGGAACTATATAAGAGGGCGGCTATGCCACCTCTCGATAAAAAACCAATTCAGCAGATCTACACTGACCTTCTCGCCTCCATGAGCTGTGGAAAGTCATTCAACGCTGCCTGTAAGGAGTTTTCACTGGACCCCATGACCATTTGGCGAGACTTGCTGCCTTCAGAAGGCTTCAGGAAGGAATGGGAGGCGTTCATGTTAGAGGAACGCACGAAGGCACAGGCTGCGCTTGCATCACTTCGTGATACAGCGCTAGGCGCATTGGAATTCGCTCTTCTGGATTACGATCGCCCGGACTCGGCTCGGTTGGCTTACAAAATTCTTCGGCATTTTGCTGGGCCAGGCAGGGACAGGCGCAAGCGCCCTACGAAAGGGCGTGCAAGTACAACTTCACGCGTGCAGAAGAAGTGACATGACAGAAAGTTCTGACATGGCTTCCCTCGAGGAATGCCCCATGTCATGACAGAGCTTTGTAGTAACACGAAATTGTGCGCGGTGGCTCTAGCTCACTCGAATGCGGGCTGGATCCACCGCTGTTGCATTGGGTGGTCCGCGACGGAGGCGGCTTCTTCTAGGGTTTGTGGCCGGGTTTGTTTGGTGTCGCAGGAGACGTTGAATAACTGGCCTGCAGCGGTTTCAGCCAGAATTCAGACAACGTGTAGACGATGAGGCCGAGCACAATTGCTCCCAGGAATCCCAGCAGGCGCCGACGCAGAGTTGAAATGCGTGAGATGACACGCCAGCTCTCGAGATATTTGCTCCGCTTTGCGACCGAAGTGCCACCTAACAACCACAATGTCACGTAAAGCACAAGCAAAAGCCCTTCAACTCGCCAATTACCGAACAGCGAATTCGGCGGTAGTTCTCGTGCTCCAATCAATACGAGTGCAAGTCCCAGCGCAGGTACGACGAGCCACACAATAGAGTAGTTGCGCCTCGCATCAAGAGTAAGCTTCTCCTCAATCTGCGTAAGCCTTTTCTCCAGATCGCGCTCGCGCTCAGCTCCGCGAGAAAGCCTATCCTTGTAGGTGATCAGCTGTGCATTTTGGTTCGCGACCATTTCGCTAGCTTCGCGAAGCTGTTTCCCCTTTTCGTTAACAAGCTGGTCACTTGCCGCCTTGGCCTCGCTTTCGGCGCGGTGCGCTTCTGATAACAGCGCATTTTTCGCTGAGAGGGTTTCAGCCTCAGTTTTCGCTGCCTCCAGTTCCTCCGACACTTTGCGGTATTCGCTAATAATCTCCTCGCGAATCAGGGCGATTTGCGCGTCTTCACTCTTTGTCTTGAAGAGTTTGTGCCGAAGCGCATCATTGACGAGTATGTGGGAAATAGTCTCCGATGATAGATCGTCAACTCTTTCGAAGCGCGAAAGTGTGCGCAGAATGGTAAGTGTCATATCCTCCGTCTTCGGATCGAATTCGGGAGAAAGCAAAGACAGCCTGAGTCCTCCCAACAGCGCCTGTTCGATCCCTTCTGTTCTGCCGCTCCAGAATTGGAAAATTTGCACGAGCACCAGAGGTTGCACGCATACGGGGATCCCGTCGCGATCGTTCTTATGAGCGTCGAATCCGATTAGGCGGAAGTCCTCGGTTACGACCCAGTATTGTGCGTCGGTCGGCGACTCGACCGCCGGCGGACGCTTTTCCTTTGCGACATACCAAAGGACAGTGTCGTGAAGAATCCTTCCCCGACTCTTTGCTCTCTCTTTAAACCGCTTCTTTTCAAATCTTTCTTGAGTGTCAACGTCGCGAACAACGTCAGCACGTTTTTCCAAATGGCCGACCGACGCGTTATGTAACTTGATCCCCTTTGCCTGGAGGAGAGCAATCAGATTACCACTGTAAGGGTTAAGAAATTCTTCAGGCGTGATCGGACGATTTGCCTTAACAACTGCCTCTGCGTAGGCCGTCGGAACATCGCCCAAACCACCGGTCGAGAGGACGGCCTTGGCAAGAGGAACATTAAGGCGAAGTGACCTTAGGCCATCGAGTTCGTGCTCGATCGCCGACCTAGTCTCCTCGATTGTCTTGGGGAGAACGTACATGCGAACGTCGACCCGGCCCGAAAGAACTTGTGGAAGCTTTATCAAGAGCCCTGCCGCTTCCTTTTTTACTTCTCCGTGAAGCCCGAGAATTGAGAGAATTACATTCGTGTCGATGAATAGAGTAAAAGATGGGTGCGAGGCCGCCATCTTCTCGAGTTCGCGCAGAGTGGCGTCGCTGAGTCTGCTCGCTTCGACTACGAAGTAGGCATCCATAAGACGCAACAGATAACCGCGTACAACTGTGTCTTTTGGATCGAGGAACCGGCTGATAGCTTCGCGAACGGCAATATGTTGATCGCTCGGAACATTTTGTAGGAAGACGTTAAGATCGGTTGCACCCATCCAGTCGCGGTAGTTTCCCGCAATCAACTCGTAGGTTCTCGCACCGAGAGAACAGACGGTCGGCTTCAACCAATGTTCGAAAAAGAGTCCCCAGAGAGCGAGAAGGTCCCCTGTTATTTTGGCGGCTTCTAGTTCGCGTATGAATCGCTGCTGAATAGCAGTTTCCATTGACTCGCAGTCCTTCTTGTCTTTCTCCAGCTCGGCAAGCTTGGCTTCGCTGACCTTTAGTATTCCGGACCCAATTACGACTAGCTCGCGCTTTGATCGGAGTTTGGAGAGTTGTCGGGCGACTTGGTCGGGTTCGAGGACAACGGAGTAGTAAGTCCGGATTGCTTCTCCTACGGCCGCCTCCGTCAGCGCATGTGGCGTCAGCCAGACCGTGAACAAAACCAGACGCTCCATTGCACGATCCCACCATCCCTCCTGATTCAGTTGGACATGGTGAACAAGCGAGACAAGTTCCGGAGATAGGGCTGGCAATTCTGCCTCGTGTGGAAGACTCGCGGCATGCCGCAGATTTATTGGTGAAAATACGGTGCGAGGAGTGCCGAGGCGAATGGCCATTTGTTGCCCTCGCCTTGGGTTTGGGTGTGAGGGCTGTTGTTGGTTGGGTTCGTACTTTCTAAGCTTCTCAATAGCGTCTATTGACTGGTGCATTTGCCTGACTGGTGCATTTGCCGCTGGACTTTTGCTGGACAACTCCGCCGCATTGGGAAAACCGCTCAGCATCACACTCGAACAGATAACTCGCTAAGTCTTTGAGGCATCAGCACGTGGCCGATCTCATGAGAACTCAGCAGAAGGCACTCAAACACCCATTTTTCAGACTGTTAATCACCGGGTCGGGGGTTCGAGTCCCTCCTCGGGAGCTGTTGTGGTACAAGGACATAACTATTGGACTGCAACGGGTTAGCCTCGCGGCTAGCCCGTTTTGCTTTGTTGTCTGGAATTGTAAATGCTTGTTGCTTGGCCATGCTGGCAGCTTCTCAAGATTACAGGACGCGAACAAAAAGGACTCTGCTCGAGCGACTCCTTTGCTTCTTCGCACGGCTTTGTCGGAAACACTGCCGTACGTTCACGATCTTACTGCCGCGCAACTATATTGGACGTGGGGATGAACTACGCCGCCATTGTCCAATCGTCGCTGTGGGCGCTTCTTCGCAACAAGATGCGAAGCGCGCTGACAGTGCTCGGCATCACCATCGGGATTGCTGCCGTGATCTGCGTCGTAGCTATCGGCAAGGCGGGTCAAACCCGGGTCGAGCAGCAGCTCAATGCCCTTGGAGACAACCTCGTCTGGATCGAAGCCGGTGGACGGGCTGTGAATGGTGTGCGAACCGGGGCCCACTCTGCGCCCACGCTGACGATCGGAGACGCGCTCGCGATCAAGGCACAGGTTTCCCTGATCAAGAGCGTGTCCGCCAATGTCGATGGATCCACGCAGGTCATTTACGGGAACCAGAACTGGTATACGCAGTATCGAGGGGTATCCCCGGAGTATTTGGACATCAAACGATGGGAAATTGCCGACGGCTCCCCGTTTTCGGCGGATGATATCGACCACGCAGCGGATGTCTGCGTAATCGGTCGGACCGTGCGCAATCAGCTCTTTGGCTCAGCGAGTCCCATCGGGCAAGTGATTCGAGTAAAAGATCTGCCGTGCAAGGTCATCGCCGTGTTGGCGCCCAAGGGACTGTCCGTTTCCGGGCAGGATCAGGACGACACGATCCTGATGCCCTACACGACGGTGCAGAAGAAGATCAAGGGCGTGACCTGGCTCGACGACATCCTAAGCTCCGCTGTTTCGCAGGATGCTGTGAAACTCGCGGGCCAGCAGGCCGGTGCCGTCCTGCGCGACCGGCACCATCTACGGTCCGACGAAGAGGATGACTTCAACATCCGCAATCCTGAAGACGTAATCAAAGCGCAACTCGAGGCGAGCAGGACGTTAAGTCTGCTGCTGATTGCAATCGCCTCGATCTCCCTACTTGTTGGCGGAATCGGAATCATGAACGTCATGCTGGTTTCTGTGACAGAGCGCACGCGTGAGATCGGAGTCCGGGTCGCGGTAGGCGCGCCGGAGACGGCCATCCAACTACAATTCCTCGGTGAATCCGTTTTGCTCAGCCTGGTAGGAGGCGCAGCGGGGGTGGTGATCGGAGTCGTCGGCTCGGTGGTTGTGGGTACCGCGCTCGGCTGGCAAATGCAGGTCTCGGTTGAGGCGGTATTGCTTGCGGCCCTCTTCTCCGTGGCAGTCGGTGTTTTTTTCGGATACTATCCGGCCCGGAAAGCCTCACTGCTCGATCCTATCGAAGCATTGCGGTACGAATAATGGCACCACGCATGACGCGAACGCGCTGGCTCGTTTCGGGCGCCGCCGTACTCATTGTCTTTGTCGGCGCGGCGCTCGGACTCAGAAAGAGCAATGGCGTGGAGTATTTCTCTGCCAAAGTCGAGCGTGGTGAGATCCGCGATGCCATCGATGCGAGCGGCCAGGTAAACGCCGTCGTGAGCGTGCAAGTCGGCTCGCAGGTATCGGGCACCATCGCCAAGCTGAATGCCGACTTCAACTCGCATGTGCGGAAAAATGAAATCGTCGCCCTGATCGATCCCTCGCTGTTCCAGGGCGCGCTACTGCAGGCGAATGCGGATCTCGCCGGAGCCAAAGCCAATGCGACTGCAGCGGCTGCCAACCTTGCCAAGACGAAATCTGCGTTGACACAGACCTCGGCCGACTACGGTCGAATGGCGCAACTCGCCAAGGAGCGTGCGGTGTCGCCTTCGGAGCTCGAGCTCTCAACGGCGAACTTCGAAGCGGCAAAGGCGTCGGTCGACGCGGCGGGAGCAGCACTCGTCCAGGCAAGAGCGCAAACGGAGCAGAAGAACGCCGCTGTATCCGTAGCCAGGACGAACCTTGCGCACACGGTGATCCGGTCACCGATCGATGGGGTCGTCGTTGCGCGAAATGTCGATGTGGGACAAACGGTAGCCGCATCCCTGCAGGCGCCAACAATCTTTACCATCGCTCAGGATCTGACCAAGATGCAGCTGTACGCGAAACTCGACGAGTCAGACGTCGGTCGCATCAAGCTCAATCAGTCGGTCACCTTCAAAGTAGATGCGTTTCCCAAGGAGACATTTCAAGGAGTGGTGAGTCAGATACGCATGAATCCCACGACGGTGCAGAACGTCGTCACGTACGACGCCATCATCGACTTCGCCAACCCCGATCTCAAGGTCTTCCCGGGCATGACTGCTTTTGTGACGATTCCTGTGGCTACGGTAGATGGCGTTCTCAAAGTCCCCAACAGTGCATTGCGGTACAAGCCTCCACTGTCGGCGGATGAAATCCATGCGCTCTATTTGAAGTACGGGCTCCAGGACATGAGCGCCCAGACTGACGCCAGCGGACGGACCAAAAAAACGGCCGGGGCAGAACTCGCCACTGTGTGGAAGCGTCACGCCGACAATAGTCTGGAGCCGGTGGATCTCACCCCTGGCATCACCGACCACGCTTTTACCCAGGTCAAGTCGATGGTGAAAGGTCGTCTGGCTCCTGGTGACGACGTTGTGACTGGCTCGCTCGCAGCGGGCGCATCTGCTCAAGGTGGGCCGACTGCCCGGCGATAGCCTGCCCGGTGGCGTGCTCGATCATGTCTTATCTGTGGAACCCGTGCGCATTGATGACGATGGGCACGACGGGGACCCACTCATCCGCGTCGAGGACGTGCATAGATACTACGACCTTGGCGAAACGCGGGTGCACGCGCTTCGTGGCGTCAGCCTGAGCGTGGAACGTGGCGGCTTCGTCGCGATAATGGGAAGCAGCGGGTCCGGAAAGTCGACTCTGATGAACGTGCTCGGGTGCCTGGATCGGCCGAGCTCGGGACGGTACCTCCTCGAGGGCACCGACGTAGCAAAGCTCGAAAAAAAGGAGCTTGCGATCATCCGCAATCGGAAGATCGGGTTTGTGTTTCAAGGCTTCAACCTGCTCGCGCGCACTACGGCGCTGGAGAACACCGCGCTTCCAACGCTCTACACGCCCATCGACAAGGGAGAGCGTTTGCGTCGTGCATCGCACGCGCTAGAGATGGTGGGGCTCGCCAACCGTGCGGATCATTACCCGTCGCAAATGTCAGGAGGCCAGCAGCAGCGTGTTGCCATTGCGCGAGCGCTGGTGAACCAGCCCTCAATCCTGTTTGCCGACGAGCCGACCGGAAATCTCGACAGCCGCACGGCAGTCGAGATCATGGACATCTTCCAGAATCTGAACGACCGTGGACTCACCATTGTGATGGTGACGCATGAACCCGATGTGGTGCAGTTCGCAAAGCGTGTCATCGTCTTTCGCGACGGAAAAATCCGAAAGGATGAACCCGTCGCTAGCGGGCCGCGTGCGGCAGAAGTGCTCAAGACACTACCTACGCTTGATGACTAATTCTTCACACACGACTCCGCGCACCTGGCTGATCACAGGTGTCGCCGGTTTCAGAGGATCCAGTTCGCCCCCTTGGGACTGGCGCGGGGAAACCCTCAGCAGAATGCGCAAGCTCATCAAGGAAGCAGACCCGGACGTCGTCGAGGAG
>Ga0097691_1003236_pt1 | contig 10154 bp, 9 predicted proteins | sample NGESurdeep072012_8_FD_72858 | JGI IMG/M metagenome (GOLD analysis project Ga0097691, IMG submission 72858) | Arctic peat soil microbial communities from Barrow, Alaska - NGEE Surface sample 210-1 deep-072012 | ecosystem: Environmental > Terrestrial > Soil > Wetlands > Peat ...
CCGGCCGCGTCGACGCCGCGCGACGGCATCCGCCGGCTGGCCGGCCAGATCGGCCATCCCTACGCGTTCCTGGGCGACGACGTTGCCGCGGCACTCGAGTGGATCCGTCCGCACCTTGCGGCCGGGGGCGTCGAGTACGTCGGCGACCTCGACACGCCGCTCCAGCTCGTCCCCACGTCCATCGGCGGGACGCGCCGCGCCGCGATCCTGCCGGCCGGCCAGGCCGCGGCCCTCTCACCGTGGGCGGTCGGTGAGCGCCTCGTCATCTGTGGCATCGCCGGCTTCAAGGACTTCTGGCCGGAGGCGATCGCGGCCAGCCTGTCGCGGGAGCGCATCTGGGAGGGCGGGAACCGGCCGGCGTCGGTGATCCCGGTCAGCGTCGCCCTGCCCGGCCTCGCCGCCCGGCACAACCTCAATGCGCTCGAGATCGCCCGTCGCTTCGACGATCCGGCGTGGCGCGCCACCGCGATCGAGGCAATGGCACGGGCGATCGCCTCGGTGCCCGGCTCGGGCGGCCGCGTGGCCCTGCCCGCCGTCCTCGGGATCCGGGAGCACGCGGCTGTCCTCGCGGCCGTGCAGCAGCGCCTCCCCGCGGCACCGTTCGAGATGCCGCTCGTCCCCCCCAGCGTGCCTGGGATGCGCCTCTACGCGGCACTCCGCGCGGCGCTCGTCCGGGCCGGCGGGCGCGTCCAGATCGGCGAGATGATCGAGCGGGTCGAATGCGACGGGCGCCTCGTGACCGCGGTCGTGTCAGCGGCCGCCGCCCGGACCTACACAGTTCGGACCGGCGCGCTGGTCATCGCTACGGGCGGGATCGCGGGCGGCGGGCTCGTCGCCGAGCGCGATGGCCGTCTCCGGGAGCCCCTCCTGGGACTCCCCGTGGAGGCCCCGCCGGCGGACGAGTGGCTCGCCGTCGATGCGTTCGACCCGGCGGGTCATCCGCTGGAGAAGGCGGGGATCCGCACCGACACCGAGCTGCGACCGGTGGCCGCGGACGGGGCGTCCCTGTTCGACAATGTCCGCGTGGCCGGCAGCCTGCTCGCCGGCCAGCGGTATATCCGGGAGCGTTGCGGCGACGGCGTCGCGCTCACCAGCGGATGGCGGGCCGCGCGATCGCTGACCGCGGTCCCGGCCGGGCACGCCGCAGAGCCGGGGAGCGAGCGACCGTGACGATCGCCGAGCTGATCATGGATGCCTCGGAAGAGGCCGTGGGGTACTCGGCCGACGAGTGCCTCAAGTGCAACGTCTGCCTCACGGTCTGCCCGGTCGCCCGGGTCACGGACCTGTTCCCGGGACCGAAGTACGTCGGTCCGCAGGCGCAGCGATTCCGGACGGGTCGGGCCCTGCCCGTCCAGGTTCCCGGGATCCCGTTCGCGCTGTCCCCGGACGTCACGGTCGACTACTGCTCGGGCTGCGGCTGGTGTACCTCCGCGTGCCCGGCCGGCGTGAAGATCGCCGAGATGAACAGCCAGTCTCGCGCGCGGATGAAGGCCGGCAGGCGCCCGAAGCTCCGCGACTGGGGCCTGGGCCAGACGGACCTGGTCGGCCGGGTCGGCGTGCTCTTCTCGCCAATCTCCAACTGGGCGCTGGCCAACCGGCCGATCCGGGCCATCATGGAGACCACGGTCGGCATCCATCGCGAGGCGCCGTTCCCGAAGTTCGGCCGGCGAACGCTCCAGTCCACCTGGAAGCGCCGCCAGCAGCGGCGCGGGACGGCCGCCGTTCCCGGGCCGGACCGGGCCATCGTCTACTTCCACGGCTGTTCGGCCAACTACTACGAGCAGCACGTGGCCGATGCCGCGATCGAGATCCTGAAGCGCAATGGCTTCGAGACGATCATCCCCGAGCAGGTCTGCTGCGGGCTGCCGCTCATCAGCAACGGGATCTACACGGAGGCCCGCCAGCGGGCGCACAAGAACCTCGACGTGCTCGCCCGATACGCCCGGCAGGGCTACCGGATCATCGGGACCTCCACCTCCTGTACGCACACGATCAAGGCCGAGTATCGCGAGATGCTCGATATCCACGATGACGACGCGACGGTGGTCGCGAACGCGACCTGGGACATCTGCGAGTTCCTCCTCGATCTCCACGAGCAGGGCAAGCTCGACACGGGGTTCGGCCGGCTCGACGAGGACCTGCCGTACCACGCCCCGTGCCAGCTCCGCTCCCACGGGATCGGCCTGCCGGCAATGGATCTCTTCGCCCTCGTGCCCGGGCTCCGCGCGGCCGACATGGACCACGACTGTTGCGGCATCGCGGGCACCTACGGCATGAAGAAGGAGAAGTACCCGATCGGCATGGCGGTCGGCGCCCCGCTTTTCGACAAGATCAAGGCCAGCGGCGCCCCCGAGGCCGCGTGCGACTCGGAGACGTGCCGCTGGCAGATCGAGAAGGCGACGGGGACCCGCACCCGGCATCCGATCGAGATCCTGCTCCAGGCCTACCGCGTCGGGGATGCGGCGAGCGGAACGAAGCGCGGACCGCTCGCGGCCGCAGGGACGTGAGCACGGTGGGGGGCATCGACGGTGACGAGGCGCTCGTTGGGCTCGTCATCGTGTCGCACTCGGCGAAGGTCGCGGACGGCACCCTGGAGCTTGCCGCGCAGATGGCCGGCGACGAGGTGCGAATCGTGGCCGCCGGCGGCATGGAGGACGGCGCCATCGGCACGGACGCCACCCGGATCATGGCCGCCATCCAGGCGGCGGACGTGGGCGCCGGCGTTGTCGTCATGACCGACCTCGGCAGCGCCGTCCTCTCGGCATCCACGGCCCTGGAGCTGCTCGACCCGGCGCAGGCCGCTCGCGTCCGGCTGAGCCGCGGCCCGGTGGTCGAGGGCGCGATCATCGCGGCGATCCAGGCCAGCATCGGGGATGATCTCCAGGCGGTCTGCGACGCCGCCGATGCGATGCTCACCCAGGACAAGCTCGCGGGGTGACCGTGCCCCAACCCGACTCGCGCGACCCGGGCACGGGGGTGATCGTCATCGGGGGCGGCGCCGTCGGCTCGTTCGTGGCCGCGCTGATCGCGGGCTCAGGCACGCGCGTCGTGCTCGCGGGCAGGCCCGGGACCGGCGCCCGGGGTCCGGCGGAGATCGTCGTCCGCGCCCCCGACGGGCGGGTTCGGCGAGTCAGCCTGGAGCGGGCGGACGGGATCGCCGGCGTGGACCGCCCGGCGCACATCGTCCTGGCCGTGAAGATGCCCGACCTCTCCGCGGCCATCGAGGCGTGCGGAGCGTGGCCTGACGTCGCGGTGGTCACCCTCCAGAACGGAATCGGCGCCGAGGAGCTCGTCGCGGCCGCCCGCCCCGACGCGCCCCTGCTGGCTGGGTCGCTCACCGCCCCGATCGACCGAGAGGCGGATGGGACGCTGGCATGGAGGAAGCGCCGCGGAATCGCCTTCGGCTCGGTCCGCGGCGACACGACCGCGGTCCGGGCCGCGATCCGGGATGCGCTCGAGTCGGGCGGGCTGCCCGTCGCGGCCGTGCGCGACTGGCGCGCCATGAAGTGGTCCAAGCTGCTCACGAATCTCGTCGCCAACGCGGTACCGGCATTGCTGGACCGCGATGCGGCCGCGGTCTACGCGGACCGGCGGCTCTTCGCCGTGGAGCGGGCGCAGGTCGGCGAGACGCTTGGGGTGATGCGCGCGCTCGGCCTCTCGCCGATGCGGCTGCCGGGTGCCGACGTCCGATGGCTGGCGCTCGGATTCCGGGTGCCAGCCGCGCTCGCGCACCCCGTCATGCAACGGGTGGTGGGCGGCGCGCGGGGCGGCAAGGCCCCGTCGCTCCTGCTCCACCTGCGCGCCGGGGGTGGGCCGTCGGAGTCGGCGTGGCTCAACGGCGGCGTCGCGCGGGCGGGCGCGGCGGCGGGCGTGCCGACGCCGGTCAACGCGGCGCTCGCGGCCCTGATGGAGGCGGCCGCCGCCGATCCGTCGGCCTGGGGTCGCACCCGGGACCGGCCCACGGCGCTCCTGGCCGCGATCAACCATGCGACGATCACGAAGAGGGACCCATGAAGACGATCCGGCTCACGGTCCGCAACCCATCCGGCATCCACCTGCGTCCCGGTGCGGCCTTCGTGCGGGCCGCGGCCGCCCATCGCGGGACGACCGTCCGCGTCCGCAACCTCACGACTGGGTCCGCGGACGCCGATGCACGGAGCATGCTCTCGGTGACGGCCCTGAAGATCAAGCACGATCACGAGATCGAGGTGACGGCGGACGGGCCCGACGAGGACATGACACTCGAGACGCTGCGCGCGGCCGTGGAGAGCGGGCTCGGCGAGGCCCTCGCCTGAGGGTCCGCGGCCGCGCTGGATCGGGCGGGCGCACGGCAGGCTGCCGGCTCCGCCGCGCAGCGCCGTCTCGCGGGAGGTCGTGCGCCCCGATAATGCCGGCGTGGAGTCCGGATCCTTCCTTGCCGCCGTCGTTACCGCCGCTGCCGCCTACTTCATCGGCGGCATCCCGTTCGGCATCGTGGTGGCGCGTCTCGTTGGTGGGCGGGATCCGCGCAGCATCGGCAGTGGCCGGACCGGCGGCGCGAACACGCTGCGCGCCATCGGGCCGCGGTGGGCGCTCGTGGCCGGGCTCCTCGACGCCGCGAAGGGGAGCGTCGCCGTCCTGATCCCGCGGCTCCTGGGCTTCGGGCCCGCCTTCGAGGTGCTCGGCGCGCTCGTCGCGATCGTCGGGCACAGCCGCTCGCCGTACATCGGGTTCGGCGGCGGACGCGGCGTCTCGGTCGCCTGGGGGACGCTCGTCGTCATCCACCCGCTGGTCGCGGCTGCGATCATCCCGGTCTTCGCGGGCGTGATCCTCGCGACCAGGATCTCGTCGCTCGGCTCGCTCGCCGGCTCGCTCTTCGGCGGCCTCCTCGTGATCGTGCTGGTCTGGCTGCAGGGCCTGCCGCCGGTCTACGACATCTACGCGGTCGGCTCGGTCGGGCTGATCTGGCTCTTCCATCACGACAACATCGCACGCCTTCTCCGCGGCACCGAGCGCAGAATCGACCCGGGTTCCTGACCAGAGGTTGGCCATGCACACGCTCACCGGAACGCCGGCGTCCGCCGGCGTCGCCATCGGCCCGCTGGTCGCCATCGGACCGGCACCCGTCGTCGCGGGTGGCCGCATCGCGCCCGAGCAGGCGGACGCGGAAGTTGCCCGGCTCGCGGCGGCGATGGAAGCCGCGGGGTCGGAGCTCGAGGCGCTGGCCGAGCGCGTGGGCGCGGAGCACCCGGCGGAGGCCGAGATCTTCTTCGCCCACGCCATGCTCGCCCAGGACCCGGCGCTCGCAGAGGCGGCCGAGGATCGGATCCGCGCCGGTGACGACGCGGTCGCGGCAATCCGCGCCGCCGGCGAGCGATTCGCCGCGGAGTACCGGGCGATGGACGACGAGCTGATCGCGGCGCGCGCGACGGACATCCTCGACGTGGCCGGGCGGATCGTCGACCGGTTGACGGGGGCCGGCCCGGCCGGCCCGGCGCTGGAGCGCCCGTCGATCATCGCCGCCGTCGACCTCACGCCGTCGCTCACCGCGACGCTTCCGCGCGAGCGGCTGCTGGGCATCGCCCTTGCCGAGGGCTCGGCCACGGCGCACGCGGCGATCCTGGCGCGGGCGTACGGGATCCCGGCCGTGGTCGGGATCTGGGGCCTCCCGGAGGCGATGGAGGCGGCTGTTGGCGCGGCCTCGGATGCCGGTACGGTCGTCGCCCTCGACGGCGCCACGGGGGAGGTCGTGCTGGACCCCGACGCCGCGACGCTCGCCCGGTTCGAGCAAGCCCGCGTGGCGGCCGTGGACGCGGCCGCCCGGGCGCTCACAGAGGCGGCCCTCCCCGCCGTGACCCGTGACGGCCTGGACGTCACGCTCCTGGCGAATATCGGCGGACCCGGCGAATCCGCCCGCGCGGTGGAGCTCGGCGCCCGCGGCGTCGGGCTCTTTCGCACGGAGTTCCTCTTCCTCGAGCGCACAGCGCCGCCGTCCGAGGAGGAGCAGATGACGGCGTACCGGGCGGTCGTGGAGGCGTTCGCGCCGCATCCGGTCACCATCCGCCTGCTCGACGTCGGCGGCGACAAACCCATCCCGTACCTGCCGATCGCGCCGGAGGCAAACCCGTTCCTCGGCGTCCGCGCACTCCGCCTGGCGTGGGACCAGCCGGGGATCTTCCTGACCCAGCTGCGCGCCGCCATGCGCGCCGCCGTCGGCACGCCGCCCGGCACGGTCGGGGTGATGGCGCCGATGATCGCGGACGCCCGGGACGCGGACCTCCTGCTCAGGCTCGCCGCGGAGGCCCGGGAGAGCCTCGTCGTGGCGGGGGTCGCCCACGGCGAGCTCGCGCTGGGCGTGATGCTGGAGATCCCTGCCGCCATCCTCGTCGGGGACACGTATCTCCCGCGCCTCGCGTTCGCGAGCATCGGGACCAACGACCTGCTCCAGTACACGGCGGCCGTCGATCGCGGCAACCGGGCGCTGGCCCGGTACCAGGAGTCGCTCCATCCGGCAGTGCTTCGCCTCGTCCGCCAGGCGGTGGAGGCGTGCGACGCCGCCGGCGCCTCGCTCTCCGTCTGCGGCGAGATGGGCGGCGACGCCGTCGCGGCGCTCGCGCTCGTCGGGCTGGGCGTCCGAAAGCTGAGCATGGCCGCGTCGAGCCTGGCCGGGGTGCGCAGGGCGATCCGATCCGCGGACACGGCCGCGCTTGACGAGGCGGCCCGGATCGCGCTTGCCGGACCGACCGCCGACGATGTCCGCGCGGGGCTCAGCGCGCTCGCCGCCAGGCTCGCCGATCGGGAGGGTGCCGCGCTGCGGTAGACTCTCGCCGGGCGCCCACCTCATTCGACCCGCATGCGCGACCGCGCCCGCGCCGCGCCCTCGGAGGTTCCCAGCAGCAATGACGCCGGACGAGCTCCGCGCGAAGATCCGCGAGATCCCGGACTTCCCGAAGCCGGGCATTCTCTTCTACGACATCACCACGCTCCTCAAGGACCCCGTGGCCTACCGGGCGGCGATCGACGCGATGCTCGCGCCGTACGCCGGCATGGCGATCGACATCGTGGTCGGGATGGAGTCACGCGGCTTCATCTTCTCGGCCCCGATGGCCTACCAGCTGGGCGCCGGCCTCGTACCCGTACGCAAGCTCGGCAAGCTGCCGGCGGAGACCATCAGCGTCGAGTACGCGCTCGAATACGGATCCAACACGCTGGAGGTCCACCGCGACGCGATCCAGCCGGGCCAGAAGGTCCTCATCGTGGACGACCTGCTCGCAACGGGCGGGACCGTCAACGGGACGGTGGAGCTGGTCCAGCGACTCAAGGGCGAGATCGTCGGACTGGCGTTCCTCGTCGAGCTCGGGTTCCTCAAGGGCCGCGACCGGCTCGCCGGCCACACGGTCTCCTCGGTCATCACGTACTGAGGCAGGCCAGGGCGGGGACGGGTCCTTGACCGACGAGCGGCGCCCTGCGCCCGAACCCGGGACGATCGCGGCCGGGACGGCCGCGCCCCTGGGTGGCGGGCCGGCCGATCCCGACGAGCCACGCCGGCTCGGCCGGCGGCAGTTCTTCCGATCCTTCGCGGCCGACGCGATGAAGACCGCGGCCACGGTCGTCGGGGCGGCTGGTGCGCTGCGCGAGGGCTCGGCCGAGATGGCGAGTGCATTCCTTGGGTCCGCCGACACGGCGATCACGCCGGTCGGAGCGAGCGCCGCGGCAACGAGCGAATGGTCGACCGGGTTTCGGAGCCCCTTCCGCCTCGAGCCGGAGCAGGTGGTCCTGCTGGACCAGCGGCGCCTTCCCGACGAGCTTGTCGAGGTCGCCTGTGTCTCCGGGGCGGACGTCGCGCAGGCGATCCGCGAGTCCGTCGTCCGCGGCGCGCCGTTGCTCGGCCAGGTGGCCGCGTGCGGCCTGGCCCTGACGGCCGGGCGCTCGCTCGTCGCGTCGCCGCACGCCCGGCGCGCGATCCTATTCGGGACCGCGAATGCCCTCCGGAACGCCGCCCCGACCGCGGCGCCCGTGCGCAACGCGATGGACCGGATGCTGGCGCGGTTCGCGGCAATCGGGGACCTGGAGCGGGACGGCCCAACCGTGGCCTCGGCCCTGCGTGACGAGGCCGACGCGATCATCGGCGAGGCGGTCATGGGTCACGCCCGCCTGGCAGCCTGCGGCGCGACGTTCTTCGCGTCGGACCCGCACACGGGCGCCGGCGGCACGCTCCGGATCCTGACGATCGGCAGCACCGGCGCGCTCGCCGGCGGGCAGGTGGGCACCGCGCTCGCGGTCGTGCGTGCGGTCCGCGACGAGGGCCGCGACGTCAACATCGTGGTCGCCGAGACCCGGCCCTGGCTGGCGGGTGCTCGACTGGTCGCCTGGGAGCTTGCGCTGGCCGGGATCCCGTTCACGCTCGTCGGCGACGGGGCGGCGGCCGGCCTGCTGGCGCGCGGCGAAGTGGACGCCGTCATCGTCGGCCCGGAGGCGATCGCCCGCAACGGCGACGTCGCGTGCGATCCGGGCAGCTACGGGCTGGCCGTCGTCGCCGAACGGCACGCCATTCCGTTCCTGGTCGCCGCCCCGCTGAGCACGTACGACCGCGAGGCGGCCGACGGCCGCGCGCTGCGGGCCGAGCCGCGCCCGGCCGCGGAGCTGCTCTCGCTCGGCGGTCGGCGGATCGCGCCGGAGGGCACGTCCGCGGTCAACCCATCCGTTGACGTCGTCCCGGCAGAGCTCGTGACGGCCATCGTGACGGAGGCCGGCGTGCTCCGGGCGCCCTACGGGACGGCGCTCGCGGATTCTGCAGGCGTGGTCACGGGACCGACGGACCAGGCCGGGGCGGAGGCCTGAGGTGGCCGCCCCCGCGGTACGCCAGGACGCGTCGCGTGGCCTCGTCGTGCGCCCGTCGACGGACCGCGGGCTTCTCCGCGACGTCCTGGAGCGCGACCGCATCTACGCGGCCTACGCGCTGTGCGACCTCGACGATCGCGAGTTCGGACGGACGCGCTGGGGGGTTGCATTCGCCGGGTCGGATCCCGTCGCGGTGGTCCTCGAGTATGCCGGGCTCGCGCCGCAGCCGGTCTTCGTCATGGGCGAGAACGCCGGCATCGCCGCGATCCTGCGGGAGTTGATCCGTCCACGGGCCGCGTACCTGGCCGCGCGCACCGAGCACCTGTCGGCGGTCGCCTCCATCTACCGCGTGGAGCCCGGCCCGCCGATGGTCCGGATGTGGGTCGACCGCACCACCTTCCGCCCCTACCCCGCGGAGGTGGCGCGGCTGCTCCCGGTGGAGGTCGGCGACCTCAACCGCCTCTACCAGCTGGGGTTCACGGCGTGGCTGCCGCCGTCGGCCGTGGCGGAGGGCGTCTACTACGGGATCCGGGTCGGCGGGCGCCTGGTCAGCGCCGCCGGCACGCATGTGATCTCGCAGGAGGCGCGCATGGGCGTGGTCGGCAACGTGATGACCCACACCGATTTCCGCGGCCGTGGTTATGCGACCGCCCTCACCGGCGCCGTCACCGCGGATCTCCTGCGCTTCTGCGATCAGGTCGTGCTCAACGTCCGGTCCGACAACCCGCCGGCACTGCAGGCGTACGCCAAGCTCGGATACCGCGAGCACGTCCGTTTCGAGGAGCGCCTCATCCACCGGAACGGCGCCGCGCTGGGGCCACTGGCCGCGCTTCAGGGTCCCATCCGGCGGCTGCTGGGGCGCGGCGAGAGCTGACCCCGGCGGCACGTCCTGCGGAGTCCGGGGCGGCTCCGGCGTCGGGCGGCCGCGGCCTCGGCATCGGGCATAATCAGGAGCCACGCCCGCCCACAGCGGCCCGCCAAACCGCGGCCCGCCAAACCGCGGCCCGCCAAACCGCGGCCCATCGCCCACCCGCCTGCCGGAGACCCTGCCTGCCATGACCATCCCGACTTCCCTGCCACCGCACGACGTCACCGACCTCGGCCTCGCCGACGAAGGCGTCCGCCGGATCGAGTGGGCGGAGCGCGAGATGCCCGTCCTCCGGCTCATCCGCGAGCGATTCGCGCGCGAGCTGCCGCTCGTAGGCATGCGCATTGCCGCCTGCCTCCATGTCACGACCGAGACCGCGAACCTGATGCGCACGCTCGCCGCGGGCGGGGCGGAGATCGCGCTTGCGGCGAGCAACCCGCTCTCCACGAAGGATGACGTGGCAGCA
>Ga0097691_1003237_pt1 | contig 10153 bp, 11 predicted proteins | sample NGESurdeep072012_8_FD_72858 | JGI IMG/M metagenome (GOLD analysis project Ga0097691, IMG submission 72858) | Arctic peat soil microbial communities from Barrow, Alaska - NGEE Surface sample 210-1 deep-072012 | ecosystem: Environmental > Terrestrial > Soil > Wetlands > Peat ...
GCTTGACGGCGAGGTGGTCTGCTCCTGCCTGGTCCTGGCGGCGCAGGCAGACGGCCGGCGCGTGGCGACCGTGGAGTCGCTGGCCGGCGAGGGCGAGCTGCACCCGGTGCAGCAGGCGTTCCTGGACGCCGGAGCCGTGCAGTGTGGTTTCTGCACGCCAGGCCTGGTGGTGGCGGTGAGCGATCTGCTGCGCCGGGATCCCGAGCCGCCCGAGGAAGTCATCCGCGAGGCGCTGTCCGGGAACGTATGCCGGTGTACCGGCTATCAGAAGATTCTCGACGCCGTGCGCCTGGCGGCCGAACGGATGGCAGGTGGGACCGCATGAGCAGGCTCCTCATCTCCGGCTGCGAGGTCGTCGTCACCATGGACGACGCCGGGACCGAGCTGGCCGGGGGGTCGATCCTGGTCGAGGACGGCGTGATCCGCTGGGTCGGCGCGGGCGTCCCGCCTGCCGCCGCGATCGCCGGTGCCGACGCGCTCGACGGCCGCGGGTGCGTGGCGATCCCGGGCCTGGTCAATACCCACCATCACCTGTACCAGGTGCTGACGAGGGCGCGCGCCCAGCAGCACGGCCTGTTCGGCTGGCTCACGGAGCTCTACCCGGTGTGGGCCGGGCTCGACACCGAATGGGTGCGGGTGGCCGCCGCCGCGGGACTCGCCGAGCTGGCCCTTTCGGGCTGTTCGACCTCGACCGACCACCACTACGTCTTTCCGGCGGGAGCCGGCGACCTGCTCGAAGCGGAGGTCGAGGCCGCACACGAAATCGGCCTGCGATTCCATCCGTGTCGCGGCTCGATGGACCTGGGAGCGTCGGACGGCGGTCTCCCCCCCGACGCGGTGGTCGAGGACACTGATTCCGCGCTCGCTGAGACCGAGCGAGCGGTCAGCAGGTTCCATGACCCGTCGCCGGGCTCCATGCTGCGCATCGCGATCGCGCCGTGTTCGCCATTCTCGGCCAGCGAGCGGCTGATGCGCGAGTCGGCGCTGCTGGCCCGCCGGCTCGGGGTCCGGCTCCACACCCACGTCGCCGAGACGGCCGACGAAGAGGCGTTCTGCCTGGAGCGCTTCGGCTGCCGTCCGATCGAGCTCCTCGAGCGCCTCGGCTTTCTTGGCGACGACGTGTGGCTCGCCCACGGGGTGCACCTGTCGGGAGAGGACATTCGCAGGGTCTCCGCGACCGGTACCGCCATCGCGCACTGTCCCACCTCGAACCTGCGGCTCGGCTCCGGCATGGCCCCGATCCGTGAGCTCCTCGATGCCGGGGTGCCGGTGGGCCTCGGGGTGGACGGCTCCGCGTCCAACGACGGTGGCCACGTGCTCGGCGAGGTGCGCCAGGCGCTGCTGGTCGCGCGCGGCCGTGGCGGCCCCGGTGCCATGGCAGTACGCGAGGCGCTGTGGCTCGGCACCCGCGGGGGCGCCGCGTGCCTGGGTCGCGATGACCTGGGCTCCATAGAGCCCGGCAAACGGGGCGACGTCGCGTTGTTCGACGTGAGCGGGCTTGCGACCGCAGGGGTGGAGGCAGATCCCGTCGCGGGGATCGTCCTCGCCTGGCCGCAGCGGGTGCGTCACCTTCTCGTGGAGGGCAGGTTCGTGGTGCGGGACGGGACCCTGGTGACGGCCCACGAAGCAGCGCTCGCCGCGGAAGGCCACCGGGTTGCCCGCCGGATCGCTGGCCAGGGCGACGGAGGTCGGTGAGCATGCAGACCGCAACCCGGAGACCGGCTTTCGCCCAGCGTGCCGACAGCGGCGTCGGAACGTCCGCGCCCCGTATCGACGGCACGCCCAAGGTGCTGGGGTCCTTCGAGTACGGCAGCGACCTGTCGACGGAGGGGATGTTGTTCGGGGCCACCGTTCGGAGCCCTCACCCGAGCGCCCGCATCCGTTCGATCGACGTGGCGGGGGCCCTGGCGGTGCATGGCGTCCGCAGCGTCTTGACGGCCGCCGATCTGCCGGCGACGCGCACCTTCGGGCTGGAGTTCGCCGACCAGCCGGTTCTGGCGTGGGACGTGGTCCGGTACGCGGGCGAGCCGGTGGCGATCGTGGCAGCCGATCATCCGGAGCTGGCTCGCCTCGCGGCCGCCGCCATCCGGGTGGAATACGAGCCGCTGCCCGCGGTCACCGACATGGAGGCCGCGCTGCTCCCGGACGCGCCGAATGTCGCCGAGGCTGGGAACGTCCTGCGGCACGTCCACATCGTGCATGGCAACCCGGACGCCCAGGCTGAGGTCTGGGTCGAGGGCTACTACGAAGTTGGCATGCAGGACCAGGCGCCGCTGGGTCCGGAGGCGGGGCTTGCGATCCCGGCCCAGGACGGCGGGGTGGACCTGTACGTCTCTACCCAGTGGCTCCATGTCGACCGCGCCCAGATCGCCCCGTGCCTCGGCCTCCCGGAAGAGAAGGTCCGCCTGTACTGCGCCGGCGTGGGGGGAGCGTTCGGGGCCCGCGAGGACCTGCACATGCAGATCCACGCATGCCTGCTGGCCTTCGCCACCGGGCGGCCAGTCAAGATGTCGTACGGCCGGGAAGAGTCCTTCTACGGCCACGTGCACCGCCATCCGGCGCGGATCTGGGCCCGCACCGGGGCCCGCCGCGACGGGACCCTCGTGAACGCCCACGTGCGTCTTGTCATCGATGGCGGCGCCTACACCTCGTCGTCCGCGGCGGTGATCTTCAACGCCTCCACGTTCGTCGCCGGGCCCTACGAGGTGCCCAACGCGCTGATCGACGGGACGGCCGTGTACACCAACAATCCGCCCTGCGGCGCCATGCGCGGGTTCGGCGCGGTGCAGGCGTGCTTCGCGCATGAGGGCCAGATGGACAGGCTGGCGGCGGCACTGGGCATGGACCCCGTGCAGCTCCGCCTGAAGAACGCCTTGCACACGGGATCGGTGCTTCCCACCGGGCAGGTGATCCATGGGTCGGCGCCGGCCCGCGAGGTGATCGAGAAGTGCGCGGCGCTTCCCCTGCCGCCGGCCATTCCGCCGGACGATCGCGACCCGGTGACGCTACCCGGCGGCGCCGGGAACGTCGGCCGCGGGGAGCACATTCGGCGCGGCGTGGGGTTTGCCGTCGGCTACAAGAACATTGCCTACAGCGGGGGGTTCGACGACTCCTGCGAGGCGAGCGTGCGCCTCGAGCGTGGGACCAACGGGCCGCTGGTCACCATCCACACCGCCGCCGTCGAGGTTGGCCAGGGCCTGCACACCGTGCTGACGCAGATCGCTCGCACCGAGCTTGGCGTGGACGACGTGGTTGTCTTGCAGCCCGACACCAGGATCGGATCGGCCGGATCGACGTCCGCGTCGCGCCAGACCGTCATGGCTGGCGGTGCCGTGGCCACCGCGTGCGCAGTGGTTCGGGAGCGCCTCTTCGGGCGCGTCGTAGCCCGCGCGACCGCGGCGGGCGCGCCACCGCAGGGTCTCCTCCGCCTGGCGGAGGGCCGGGTATTCGCCGGCGAGGTGCCGCTCGGTGAGATCGGCGAATTTCTTGATCCCCCACTGGAGGCGAGCGAGGTGTTCCGACACCGGCCGACGACTCCGCTCGACGAGAACGGCCAGGGCGACCCCCACGTCATGTTCGCCTTCGGCGCCCAACGGGCCGTCGTGGAGGTGGACGAGGATCTGGGCCTGGCCCGGGTGGTGCAGCTTGCCGCCGTCCAGGATGTCGGACGCGCCCTGAACCCGCGCGGTGTCGAGGGCCAGATCGAGGGCGGCGCGGCGCAAGGCCTGGGGCTTGCGCTGTTCGAGGAGGTACGCCTCCGTGATGGACGGATCCAGAACGCCTCGTTCACCGACTACCTGTTGCCGACGATCCTCGACATGCCGCCGGTGGTGTCCGACGTCGTGGAGGAGCCCGAACCGAACGTGCCGTTCGGAGCCAAGGGCGTCGGCGAGGGCGCCACGATTGTCGCAACGTCGGCGATCGTCGCGGCGCTGCGGAACGCGATAGGCAGAGAGCTGAACCGGGTCCCGGTGACCCCCGACGACCTTGTGGGGCTGGCGCCGCCGCGTGCGAGCAAGGGGCCGCCCGCGGTGCCGGACGTTCCTGGTCCGCTGCCCCTGTTCGAATACCGGACGCGGACGTGAGCGCGGATCCCGCCCGTCGCACCGTCACGACTCGGGGCGACGAGCCGGCCGATCTCGTGCTGAACGGCCGCCGGTTGTTGTCGTTGGGCGCGCTCATCGAGCGTCCCTCGATCGCATCCTTCGGATCTATGTGCTGGCTGCCCTGACCCCGGTGAGGAAGTAAGGCGCCAAGAGGGATTTACCGGACGGATCACTCGTGCGCTGCTCGGCGAGATCAGAAGGTAATCTGGCGGGACTTCAAATTGCTCACATCTGGAAAGTACCGGTACCGCCCTAGGAAGAACGGGAATGCGATCGAAGACATGAGGAACCCGATAAGCGAACCCACCGGGACCGCTCGCGTGGAGACTGAAGTCCTGGTGAGGCCGTTGGAAGCGCCAACTGAAGCCGAGATCACCGAACTCGCCGGTCTCTTCGACCAGTACCGCGCCCATTACGGCCAGGCGATTCAGGCGGGGCAATCGGCTTCGTGGTTGAGGCACAACCTGCGAAGCGGGCGCTTGGCCGCGTTCATCGCGGAGATGCAAGGGGAGCTGATCGGCTTCGCCGTCACGATGGACGTGCCGGCCTCGCTTCGGCTGGGCCACTACTGGCAGATCAGGGATCTCTTCGTGGCGCCGAGCCGACGTCGACTCGGCGTTGCGCGCGTCCTGCTCGATGGCATCCACAGCTCTGCGACCGCCGCGGGCGCGCTGCGCCTGGCGGTACAGACAGAAGTCGACAACGCCGGCGCGATGCGGCTGTACGAAGAGTGCGGTTTCACTCCCGTGGAGGGCTACCGCGGGCTGGCGTTGCCGCTCGTGCCTGACGAAGGTGGCTATCGGGAAGCGATCCCGCCCCGCCATCGTGTCCGGCCCAGCCGCCGCAGAAAGTGCGTCCGGTAAACGCCTCTTGGCCCGTTACTTCCCCCGGTGGCTCAGGCGGCTCGAGATCATACGTCGCGAGACTTGGGAATCGGCGTACTTAGCGCTCGGTGTTCACTGCGGAACGTTGATCGTCCCGTCGATGATCCCCTTGATTAGGGAGTCGCCCTTCGATTTGACGTTTGCGGGCAGGTTGAAGCCCGAGTTGAACTGGATGGTTAGGCCGCCGTTGCCCAAGGTCAGCGCGTAGGTGGCACCGCCGAGCTTGCCGGCCCCGATCTCGGTGATGATCTGCTCGAGGATCGGGCCCCAGTTGTAGATCTGGCTGGAGACCACGTTGCTGGGCGCGAGGGACACCTGGGACCAGTCCGTGCCGAACCACGGGAGATTGTCGGATCGCGCGATCCCGATTGCCCCGACGGAGGCTTGTGTAGTGCCTGAAAGCACGTCGGCCTTGTTGGACACGAAGGTCTTGGCGGCCGTGGCATACAGGCTGACGTCGCTGTACGAACCGGTATAGACAGGGATGCAGCTGATCGAGGCCGTCACGGATTTGGCCCCGGCGCAGAACCCGTCGACGTACAGCTTGTCGTCCCCGACTTCGATCGGGCCAATGACCCCGAGCACCTTGGACGTGCTGAGCAGAGCCGCCATGGCGCCCTGCGCGTAGCCGCCCTCATTGGCATTCGCCTGGTAGGCAAAGACGTTCGGCAGGTTGTAGGTGGAGCCCGCCGTCCCCCATGCGAAGGAGACGTTGGGGAACTGCGGCGCCAGCTGCTGAATCGTCGCCCCGTACTGGGATCCGTGCGCAATGATCAAGTTGTAGCCTTGGGACGCGTAATTCTGGATCACATTCGCGGAGGTGGACACCACATACTGGTTATCTGAAATGGCGATCTGCAGGTTGTACTGCGTCTTCAGGGAGTTGAGGGCGTCCACCATCGACTCGGTCCAAGAAAGGTCGTTCACGGCACTCGGCGCGACCAGGGCCACCTTGAGCGCCGTAGCCGGCGCCGCACTGGCAGGTGCCGCCGCACTGGCAGGTGCCGCCGCACTGGCAGGTGCCGCGGTGCTGCTGGCTCCGCATGAAGCAGCGAGCAGCGCCACCACTACCGAGAGCAGGATGGGTGCGACCATTCGGTCCATGTGCTTCCGCATCGTCGTCTCCTCCTCGAGATCCTGGGCGTTGAATATCGCTGCTGAAAGCGGGTCCGTCGGTCCTGAAGGCGGATGCTCGGTCGCGTCACCCCTCTCTTTCGTACGGCCGGCCGAGAACGGCCGGCTGCCGGAAACGACCGGCGATGAACAGCAGCGCCACCGCTGGCGCCGTGGCGGCAAGGTCGGACGCACTCAGATGCCGGCGCGAGCCGCTAGCTAGATCACGAGCCGCTACTCCAGACATCAGACGTTAGTCATCCGACATCTCGAATTCTACTTACCACAATCAGCGGACTGTCCTGAGTGCCATTAGGCCTGTTGTGTCACTTACGCGTAGAGACGCCCTTCATACAGGCCCGTGGGGGTCGGAAACCCTGATTCCCGTTCGGGCCCCCTCGGTAGACGATCCGCGACCACCCCTCGGGACAGATGGCCATCACTCCCGCGGTCCAGCTGCCGCACATGTCGGGACGCTGGAACGGCCAGCCCGGTTCACGTTGTCGCCGGCTGAACCGCACGCCCGGCCATCGCGCCGAAGAGCCGCTCAGCGACGGTCGTCGCGGTCGTCATCGGGATCGATGGATATGCCGCCCGAACGGCGCGACCGTCCATGGTCATGTCGCGGGTATCCATCACGAGCGCGGCCCCAATCTGCCCGGCGCGCATCCGATCGATCGGCCGAAGCGCGATCGACAGGAGGCGCATGGCGGCTCGTGGGGTGTGGGAGACGCGGCCCGAGCGCCCGCAGGCGGTCTCGATGATCTCGACGAGCTGGTCGAGGGTCAGGTTCTCGGGTCCCGGTACCTCGACGACCTTTCCGCGGAAGGACGGATCGGCGATCGCGAGGTCGACGAAGCGCGCCACGTCGAGCGCCGACACGAAGTTGATCGGATTGCGGCCGCGGCCGAAGACGAGGGTTTTGCCCTTCGCCACGAGCGGGCCGCCGATCAGCCCGAGCCACGTCTCGAGGTAGGCGGTTGGGCGGATCATGGTCCACCCGACGCTGCTCGCGCGAACCGCCTGCTCGGCCGCGAACTTCGCCCGAAACAGCGCCATCGGGTGATCGGCCGACGCCTGGGCGACAGACAGGAGGACGAACTGCTCGACGCCCGCCCGGACCGCCGCATCGGCGAGGATTCGGTTGCCCTCGACGTCGACCCCCTGGAGCCCGGCCGGCGAGGCGAAGCCCGTGATCGCCGACACGACGACCCGCGCGCCCGCGACTGCCCGGCGGGCGTCCTCGGGTCGGGTCACGTCGCCGCTGATGAGCTCGACGCCCGACAGCTTCCGACTCGCCGCACCCGGGTCGCGCGTCACGACCCGCACGGGCTCCCCACGCTCGACGAGGAGCGGGACGAGCAACGGGCCCAGGGTGCCGGACGCACCGGCCACGACGATCATCGGTCGGAGGCCGGCGCGACGGTCTGCGCGACCGCGGCCTCGATCCGGACGCCGTCGTCGACGACCGGCTCCATGTAGAAACGGGCCCACGCGATTCGCTCGCCGTCCACGCCGAGGATCGTCGTCCCGCGCATCAGGTGGGGCGCACCATCGCGTCGGGTGCCCGTCCATTCCCATTCCGCCCACGCGACGTTGCCGTCGACCGCCTCCCGGATGAGCTCCGAGTGGAGGTCCGGCACCCCGCCGAGGATCTGGGCCCAGTTGCGGCGGACCTGCTCCCCGCCGCGGAAGCCCCGCGACGGGTGGAGCGGGATCTCGCTCAGGTAGTCGGCCGTAAAGCAGTCGACGAGCGCATCGAGGTCGTGGGCGTTCGTCGCCGCCTGGAGCCGATGGACCACCGCGAGCGGTTCGCGCGCTGTCTGCGGGTCGGCGATCATGATCGTGGTTTCCCCCCAGGTCGGTGTCACCCGCCCAGCCTGTCAACAAGACTTAGAGCGTAATGACTATACTGGCAGTCTGATGACAAACGAGACAACCGTCAAGCGGCCATATCGCTCGCCGCTCCGGGCCATGCAGGCCAGCCAGACCCGGCGGTCGATCATCGACGCGGCGACGCGGCTGTTCGTCGATGCCGGGTACGGAGCGACCTCGGTCGACGCGATCGCCGAGGCGGCCGGCGTGAGTCGCGCGACCGTCTTCGCCGCCGTCGGCAGCAAGGCCGCGCTCCTCAAGAGCGCCTACGACGTGGCGCTCGTCGGCGACGATGAGCCGGTCTCGCTGCCGGACCGTGCCGCTGCCCGTGCGATCCGCGCGGAGCCAGACCCCCGCCGGTATCTCGAGCTGTATGCCGGGCTGGTTGCCGAACTCGGCGGTCGGGTCGCGGCAGTCTACGAGGCGGTCCGCGGGGCGGCCTCGGCGGATCCGGACGTTCGGCCCGTCTGGGACAAGATCCAGCAGGAGCGCCGGATCGGCGCTGCGCATGTCGTCGCCGACGCCGCATCGAAGGGCCCCCTCCGGGACGGGATCGACGAGGAGAGCGCGGCCGACATCGTCTGGGTTCTCAACGACCCGGGCCTGTACCACCTGCTCGTGAACGTCCGCGGCTGGCCGGCCGACCGGTATCGCGAATGGGTGGCGGCGTCACTCCAGCGCGAGCTGATCGGCGACCGATAGCCCACTGAACCCGCCAATCACCCAAACCGCTGCGCGAGAGCCACCGGCGCCCATGCCCGTCCCGGGGCCGGAGCACCAACACGACGATCGGATCGTGGTCTCGGCTACCGTCCGCGGCGACGTCAAGACCGCGGCTGGCTGCCAGTCCTGAGTGTCGCGTCGCAGCTGTCCGTCGGCTTCCCGAGGCCATCGTCCGTGGATGTCGACGTCCAGAGGGAGATTGCCGGCCGGGTGGGACCGACTTCGCGCTCGTCGGCCTCCATCGACGCGCTGTCGATCGCGCCTGGGTCGATGTCGGGACGACGGTCAGGCAGGCGGCGCCGCGCCGACGGTCATCGCGACGACAACGAGGATGCCGAGGATCCCCAGAAGAAGGCCGAGCGCCTCGAATCTGTCTCGCCGGCTCGCCCGGCGCCCGACAAGGATCCCCGAGCCGCCTGTGAGGTCTAGACCGAGCTCAGGGCCTTGATGGTCGCCATTTCTAGCGCCTCCCCGGCGGCCCGGACGCCGCACCAGTTCAGCCGCTGGTGCGGGGTGCCCAACGTGGGCGCGCGTCATGTCGTGACCTCGACCCTGCGTGGGTCCGCGAGCCACAGACGCGGGCGTCCGTCCGCAGCGAGCGCATCGATGCGGATGAACAGCACGGTGGCTGGGAGCCACCCGAGGAAGTGGACCCGCGCCACCGAGGCGCTCCATTCCGCTCCGTTGGCGGAGCTCAAGCGAACCAAACCGGGAGGCGTCGGCATGCGACCAGTCAGGGTCCTCGGCGCGAGTCCCGAGGGAGGCAGATGGATCCCGGCAACCGCCCGCGGCGTTCCGAGCGAGCGGGTCAGGCCGCGCCGCCTCGATGGCGGTCCCCCACGCCGACCCGGTCTCGCCTCCCGCCGCTGCCAGCACCGGTCGACACAGCTCACTCTTCGATGCCTTGCGGTTGGTCATCGACTTGCCGTTGAGCATCGATCGCCTTTTCTCGTCGCGACAACGCAGCGAGCACGACGAGAAGGCCGACACCGATGGCCACGACAGGACCAGCCCATGAAAGCGACATGGTGCCGCGAGCGGGGTCGCCGCTGAGAAGCGCCAGGCCGACGGCGGTGAACAGGAGCCCGAAGACGAGAGAGACGGCGTCAAGGTCATGGTGTCGCATCGATCAGCCTCCTCCCGTTCCCGCGGCCTCGACGACCACGCTTCCGATACCTGCCTCGAGGTGGAGGACCAGGTGGGCACCCGCGCCGCTCAGTCGCTCGACGCGGTCGCCGAGCCCGGTCCCGGTCTGCTGATTGCCGAACAGCCGCAGTTCGCCTCCGGCGACACGGGCGTCGAGCTCGACCGCGGCGTCGTCGGTCACGACGATGGTCAGGCGTCCGACCCCGACGCTCGCCGTCACCGTGACTGGTGCTCCGCCCGCCTTGAGGTCGCTCAGGTCGAGGCGGAGATCGCCACCGGCGAGACGGTACTCGCCGCGCACCTCGC
>Ga0097691_1003238_pt1 | contig 10151 bp, 6 predicted proteins | sample NGESurdeep072012_8_FD_72858 | JGI IMG/M metagenome (GOLD analysis project Ga0097691, IMG submission 72858) | Arctic peat soil microbial communities from Barrow, Alaska - NGEE Surface sample 210-1 deep-072012 | ecosystem: Environmental > Terrestrial > Soil > Wetlands > Peat ...
TCGCGCTGTCCCTGCTGGTCGACATCGTGCGCAAGCGGGACGGCCAACGTGGCTTCGAGGTGCTCCCCCGCCGCTGGGTGGTGGAACGAACCTTCTCCTGGATCACCAGCTGTCGCCGGCTGGCCTGCGACTACGAGCGGACGATCGAACACTCCGAAGCGATGGTCAAGTGGGCGATGATCGCGCTGATGGTGCGCCGGCTGGCCCGAGTGGAAACTGGTACCCCACCGGCCACAACTGGTGAGATCAAGCCGTGATCAGCGCTTTCCAGACACGTTCTAGCTAGGATACAATGTCGATAACTGCCGCTTCATGGATCGCCCCCGCGCAAGCAGCGAACGGGCTGCCATTGAAAGTCATCACAGTTAGCCGAAGGCCTGAGGCTGAGAGGCTGCCGCCTTAGGGACGCGAAGTAGGTCTCGCGACACTCGCTCATTCGTCGGTAAGCGATCGTTCATCGAGATTAGAGCACGCTCAATGGCTTGCACATTGTCCGCGGACGGCTTGAAGCTAGCAACCGCCTCAAGATGATTAGTCACCCCAGAGGGATCACCGGTGACCAACCCGGCGGTAGCGGCGGTGGCGTGTGCCCACATCGTTCGCTCGCCCGTGTGTGCCAGCACCTCAAGAGTCTTTCGGTAGGATTCCCGAGCGTCACCTACGTGCTCTAACTCGAGCTGCACTTGCCCAAGCAAGTCACGAAGATAATACGAGTTCTCCATATTGCCCAAGGCGGTCTCGTAGACTCTACAGGCTTCTTCCTGCCTGTCAGTCGCTTGCAGATACCCTCCCTTCAGCGCGGCGCAATCCGCATTCCTGCTTATGGCGTCAACGTCTAGCCGCTCAATCTCCTGTAGGCAGCGGTCGGCCTCCTCAAGGTCACTTGCCTTGAGCGCGGCCTCGCCAAGAGTCCGCAGGACAAATATATCGCGCGGCGCGAGCTCCCAGGTTAGCCGGAACTGCTCGGCTGCCTGCGTGTAGCGTTTGCCAGACACGTAAAGTTGTCCAAGTCGCCGGTGAATACGGGCGTCGAGTGGGCGCAATCTGTCCTTATCGTCGCGCCCGAAGGCTATGTCTAGCCAGTCTCGCAAGTGGTCAACTTCTGAAGCCCGACCTGAATGCAGCAGGTCGTCGAGTCGAGCACACCACTCCTGTATGACTGGCTCGGTAGGAAGAATCGGCGAAGTGCGAAGCGCTTTGTTAACCGCAGACATGTACTGCTCGAGTGTTGTCTTGATGCAACCGGCCGCAGCGCGCTGGTCCCTGGCGTTCAGTTTCCCACGCTCTGACAAATAGTCCAACAGATCTTCGACTACCTGCCCGAACTGCGCTGCACTATCACCTCGGCGTGCCTGCCGATTCATTGCCCTAAGAGGACCAGGGAGGTCCTCGGCCTGCATACGGTAAAGTAACGGCCAGAGTGATCGGTCCTTCTCGGCACCGGCGGCGAATGCTGCTCCGTAGACGGCACCCGTCTCCCACAACAACCACGACTTAGTCAGTGACGTTGGCGTCAGCAGTACAAATGTCACATCGGCATCGCGAACTTGTCCGCCAATCCAATTCAGCCAGTTCGCTCCTGTGGGAACACCACCGACACCGTCCTTGCGGCTTGAGTGGCATACTCTAATCTTCCCCGGGCACAAACCCTCAATTGCGAACTGAATGGCGTCAGCAAGTCCGTCATCTGACCCGGTGTGGCTCACGAAGACACTCGCCGGGCTCTCAGATGAGTCAATGCTCACGTTGCCTCCTCGATGCCTGCCCATGACGGGCTGCCGCAGGCGCCCGTCGGCCCTGGCAGGCCGATGCGGGTCGAGACTGTAGCGGTCGACGAGGTTACACCTCAGAGATCCGCAGCATTCGGGTAAGGTAGACCGCCAACTGCTGGCCAAGAATGTGGGTGCGCCCGGGCCGGTACAAGAGCGTCTCCCTGTTGCGAACCATGAATGGCAACTCGTCGTACGGCGTGCAACATATCTGTACACTCGGTTTGCCTAAGGCCTGAGCGAAGCCGAGTTCGTAGAGGACGTCGGGTTCACTGGTCGAGACGTCCGCGACGACAACCCGGCAGCGCCTGATCAGTTGCTGCGTCTCGTTAACGGCATCCCTGCCATGCATCATTTGGTCCACCCGAACGGCCCGGCCTCCTGTCGTCCGGGCTGCGCTCATCACCCCGACGAAGAAGACGTCGTCAAAGGCGGGGTCAAACGGCATTGCGGCGAAGATTGTGAACTGATCTACCCTGGGCTCGGTCCTGGTAACATTCGAAGCAGAAACCTTCACGACGTTGCTGGCATGCCTGTGGCCGGTTGGGTGGTCTGGCTCCGTCGCGCGACTGACCCCTGCAATGCCACGGTGATAGTCGGCGTGATCAGCGCGCATTATGATGCGGGTCCAACGGGCGTTATCCGTAGCAGAATCTCGTCTAGCCACGGCAGTGGACCCACGCGGCACGCGTGCGCTTCACGTAGCCGTTCCAGATTCCCTGACGTCGTTCGCAGCCGCCATCCCGGGCCGCCGATGTAGACCAGACGACGGGCTGCTGCCCGGGCAGAGGCCACGTCGAGGTTCACGACTGCAAGCTCCAGCACCGTAGCGATGTCCCAGTAATCGCTGGAGTCAAGCCCGTGGCGCGCAGCGACGGCAAAGGCAACGACTGGGGAAAGCTCCCGGGCCCGGCGATAAGACTCCTCGCTTCCCTCCAGCAGCAACAACGTAACGGCATTGACGCCAGGGTAGTAGTCCCGCATGTCAGCACGAAAACCCCGTTCGTAAGCATCGATCGCTGCCTCAAGTGCTGCTTCTGCTTGGAACGGATCGCTGTTACGCAGCCGCTCGTGTCGATCCTTGTGGACGCGCCCAAGTAATCCAAGGGACTCCGGATGAGGACCGTGCTCATTGATGAGCTCCCGAAGCAGGTCGATCGCTCGGCTGTCGTCACCGCTTTGTCCTCGTCGATTCAATGCAAAAGCGGTCATCTGTCTCACGGTAGGATGGTCACGGACTTCTGGCGGCAAGGCCTCGGCAAGCTCGACTACCTCGCCATAGGCCTCCAGGTCGCGGTACGAGAGCAGCAGGTCAACGAACAGGTCAGTCGGGGTCCCGGCCGTTGGCAGGAGCCGTTCCCTGAGGCCGTTAAGCTCCTGCAAGGCCTGCGCTCTGGGCAGCCGTGACGGCGCGGAACGGATCGCGATGCTTAGTGTTGTGATGGTCTGGACCCGGCGCTGGAAAGTCTCTGTGGCCTCATGAGCCAGCGTCACTCCCGGGTAGCTCTGGATCAATTGAAAGAGCGGGCTGTCCGCGGCAGTCTCAGTTAGCGCCCCGGCAAGTCGTTGGGCGAGCTCGTCCACCAATGACGCTCTTGCCTCGGCCGTGAGCCGCCCGGCCGAGTCGAGGAGGTACGGTATTGCGCGGATAGGGGACAGATCAAAGGGCAGTTGACCAATCCGTGCGAACACAGAAATGGTGGCCCGGGGCCTAGTCGCATGACGGATACCCAGTTCGTACATCACGTTCGGGCTAGCAAGTGTCAGGTCGGCAAGGACGATCTCCGACAGCAGTAGCCGCTCGAACATAGCCAGGTGGACAAAGCCGCCGAGTCGCTCTTCATCCGCCCGGATTGGCTCAATCCCGGCCCGCTCGGCCGCTGGCCGGAAGGCAGTCTCCCACACGTCGTCGAAGTCAATCGCTAGGAGTGTGGCTGGATCTGGCTTTACGCCGTACGGCATCACGACGAACACCGTTGGCCGCAGTATCTGCTCGCTCATCCGCCGCCCCCTCGGTCAGTCCCGCCGCCATGATGCCGTGGCAAGGGCAGTGCCAACGAACGACACCCGGAGCTCACGTTTGTTGACGGTGGAACGGCGGACAAGCAGTGAAGGCACCGGCCATATGTTGCTGACGGTCATGGTGCGGCTACTTCAAGTGTCACCAGTTTCTCGTGACTGTGGGGAGTACCGGTAGGCCACCCTGCACGTCATGCCGTGCGCTCTACGATTCCCCCGTCGGCTGGACGTACGACATCGTGAAGCGGGGGCGCAGTGAAAGGCGATTTAGTCAACGGACTGATTGTCGGCGGCATTCTTGGCGGATGGCTGGGCTGTCACGTCGGTGCCTGGAGAGCTGCCTTACGCGCCGCCCGCTCCACTTATCGGACGCAGCGCGGCCTGCGTCGTTGAACTACTCTTCTGCGACAGCCGTGACCGGTCCAAACGCGGCCAATGACGTCGCGATGTCGCCAACGATTACGCCCCAATGTCTACCCACACGTATCAACCTAAGTTAGCCAGGGGACGCACGCCTGTGCGTAAACCGGCAGCGGTGGATCGGGCCGTGGCTACGGTCGTCCCCGGCCCAGGGTCAGCGAGGTAGGCGTTGAAATGCTCGGCCAGCCACGCCTCGCCGTTGTAGGCCAGCAGCCGCAGCACCATCTGCAGGCCGCGGCGCTCGATCCGCGGGCGGGCCCGGCCCCCAAGGGCATATGACATTACCTCGAATGTGAGATTCCACCTTTCCACCAGCCTCATGACCGCCGGGACCGCCGTCGGGCCGGTATACCCAGGACCGGCCGGCTACGCGGTCCACCGGAGTCGACCCAGCGGCATGGTCGCAAGCGGGCGGATCCGATGCAGCGACGCGCCGCCGTGGCAAGCGGTGCCGAGGGCGTCGGTCGCGTCGTGGCCAGCGGCGTCCATTCCGCGCAGTTCGCAGCCGTCCGATAACTCGCCGTATCAATCGTGACGCTGTGCCGTCGTGTCGATGCAGATCGTCAGCTAACCCTTGGATGAAACCTAGGAGGAATCTATGAATCTCCTTGCCCCGGCCAAGGTCGCCTTGCCGGAATTGGTGGACCGAGATTAGTGTAGATTCCACAGATAAGCCATAATCGCTTGGTGAATCGGTAGATCACGGAAAAAGTGTCAAGTCCTCGCACCCACGCGTTGGGCGCGGAGGACACCGTTGGTTTGGCTGTCCATCGCCAGTCGGTTGTTTGTTCGTCTGCCAGCTCTGTGCGTCGGCGCGAGCACGACCTAGTTGTCAAGGGCGGCTGGCTGACTGGACTGTGCATCGACTGCCAAGAGATAAAGAGAACGGCCCCGAGTGAATACGACATCACCGCAGCTATCGAATTCCACCCAGCCTCATGACGTGTCCCTCCCGCGATCGGCTGCAAACGCCGCCGGCGTGCCCGCACGGTGGGAGGACGAGCGATGACTATCGACGAGTGCACAGTTGCCGGTGCCGGGACCGCTGTCGGGCTGGATGACCCAGGCCCGGCCGGCTTCGCAGTCTACCGGGGTGGCCCAGCGCCGCGACCGCGGACGCTGTGGGACATCCTCGAAGCCACGGCGGTGGACTTCCCCCGAGCTGCCGCCCTCGATGATGGCCGGTCCGTGCTCGACTACTCAGCGCTGCTCCGGGAGGTCCGGCGACTCCGTGATCGGCTCGCTGCGGCGGGGGCCGGACCAGGTGACCGGGTCGGCGTCCGGGTCGCGTCCGGCACTGCGGAGCTCTACGTGTCGATCCTCGCCGTGCTGGCGGTCGGGGCGGCCTATGTTCCCGTCGACCTGGACGACCCGGATGCTCGTGCCGAACTGGTGTGGTCCGAGGCAGCCGTGTGCGCGGTGATCGGGGGCGGCGGTGAGGTTTCCCGGCGGGCGGTGCGGCCGGCCGGCGTCGGCGCCCTGCGCCCGGAGCCGGAGGACGACGCGTGGATCATCTTCACGTCGGGGACGACGGGCACTCCAAAAGGCGTCGCGGTGACGCACCAGAGCGCGGCGGCGTTCGTCGATGCCGAGGCGCATCTGTTCCTGCCAGGCGATCCGCTGGGGCCCGGTGACCGGGTTCTGGCCGGACTGTCAGTGGCCTTCGACGCCTCCTGTGAGGAGATGTGGCTGGCGTGGCGGCATGGCGCCTGCCTGGTACCGGCACCGCGTGCGCTGGTGAAGACCGGGTCGGAGCTCGGCGCCTGGCTGGTGCAGCGCCAGATCTCGGTGGTCTCGACCGTGCCGACGCTGGCGTCGCTGTGGCCGGACGACGCGCTGCGCGGCGTCCGGCTGTTGGTCCTGGGCGGCGAGGCGTGCCCGGCCGGGCTGGCCGACAGGCTGGCGGAGCGCTGCCCGGAGGTGTGGAACACCTACGGTCCGACCGAAGCGACGGTGGTGGCCTGCGCGGCGCGGCTGTCCGCCGACGAGCCGGTGCGCATCGGCCTCCCGTTGGACGGCGGCCAGTTGGCTGTCGTCGATCCGGACAGTGGCGGACCCGTCCGCTGGGGTGAGGTCGGCGAGCTGGTGATCGGTGGCGTCGGGGTGGCGCGCTACCTGGACGCCGACAAGGACGCCGCGAAGTTCCCGCCGCTGACGGCGCTGGGTTGGGACCGCGCGTACCGCAGCGGCGACCTCGTCCAGGCCGACCGGGAGGGTCTCGTCTACCGCGGCCGGGCCGACACCCAGGTGAAGATCCGGGGGTATCGCATCGAATTGAGCGAGATCGAGTCGGTGCTGTTGCAGCTGCCGGGCATTGCCCAAGCGGTGGTCACCACCCACGAACCGCGGCTCGGTCTGGTGGAGCTGGTGGGCTACTACAGCCTGGGCCGCGACGCCGTGGGCGTGGACCGGCAGGGCATCTATCGCCACTTGCGTACCCAGCTGCCCGCCCACATGGTCCCGGCGTACCTCGAGCAGCTCACCGTCATCCCGATGCAGCGAAGCGGCAAGGCGGACCGCACCAACCTGCCCGAGCCGACCGGGCACCGCCACCTCGGGGCGCAACAGACCTATGTCGCCCCGACGACCAGCACCGAGAAGGCGCTCGCGGAGGCGCTGGCGGACGTGCTCGGCATCGACCAGGTGTCGGTGGAAAGCCACCTCTTCGACGACCTGGGGGTCAACTCGCTGCTGATCGCGCACTTCTGCGCCCGAGTCAGGGAGCGCGCGGAGCTTCCGCACGTGTCCACCAAGGAGGTCTACCAGCATCCGACGATCCGAAGCTTGGCGGCGGAGGTCGAAGGCGCGCGGATTGTCGGCGCCGAGCCGGCGACGTCGATCGGGCCGGCGGTGGTGCGGGCCAGCACCGCGCAGTACATGCTGTGCGGGGCAGCCCAGTTGATGTTCTTTCTCGCATCGGTCTACCTCGCGGCGGTGATCGCCAACACGGGCTTCACCTGGATCTCCGCCGGCACCGGGTTGGCCGCCATCTACCTGCGGTCGCTGGTCTTCGGGACCACGATCTTCGTCCTGCTGTGCACGCTGCCGATCGTCGCCAAGTGGACGCTGGTGGGCCGCTGGCAGCGCCAGGAGTTCCCGGTCTGGAGCCTGGCATACCTGCGGTTCTGGCTGGTGAAGACGCTCATCCGGGCCGATCCTTTGGCTCTGTTCACCGGCTCGCCGGTCTACGTTCTCTACCTGCGGGCCCTGGGCGCGAAGATAGGCCGGCGGGTCGTCATCCTGTCGAGGACTGTGCCGGTGTGCACTGACCTGCTCACCATCGGCGATGACACGGTGATCCGGAAGGAGTCCTCCTTCACCGGCTACCGGGCCTGTGACGGTGTGATCCAGACTGGCTCGGTCACCATCGGCACGCACGCTTTCGTCGGTGAACACACGGTCATCGACATCGGCGCCTCGCTCGGTGACGGGGCCCAACTCGGGCACACCTCGTCCCTGTACGGATCCCAGGCAGTCCCCGACGGTGAGCGCTGGCACGGATCGCCCGCGCGGCGCACCGACGTGGACTACCGCCGGGTGCCCCCGGCCACCTGTGGCTGGCTGCGCCGGGCGTCCCACGGCGCCGTACAACTGCTCACCGTGATCGTGGTGTCCTTGCCACTGGCCGCCGGCGCCGGGGACGCGGTGTTGACCCGGATCCCGGCGCTCGCTGGCCTCGCCGCTGGGACGCAGACCATCACGACTTGGGCCTTCTACCGGGACGGGCTGGATGGGTCCGTCGTCCTGTTCGTCGGCGTTCTCCTCGCCGGGTTCGCCGTGGTGACCACAGTCCCGCGCCTGCTTAACTTGCTGATCACTCCGGGCCGGGTCTATCCGCTGTACGGACTGCATCACGGGGTGCACCGGGCGATCAGGCGCCTAAGCAACACCAAATTCTACCTGGAGCTCACCGGCGACAGTTCCTATGTCGTGCCCTACCTGCGCGCTCTTGGCTACCGGCTGCCCGATGTCGAGCAGACCGGCTCGAACTTCGGGGCGGCCCTAGAGCACGAGACTCCGTTCCTGGTCAGCGTCGGGCGCGGCACGATGATTGCCGACGGAGCGTCGTTGATGAACGCTGATTATTCGAGCACGTCCTTCCGGGTGAGCCCATTGGCGGTTGGGCCGCGCAGCTTCCTCGGCACCGCCATCGCCTACCCCGCCGGTGCGCGGACCGGTGACAACTGCCTGATCGGCACCAAGGCGATGGTTCCCCTCGACGGGCCGGTCCGAGAAGGCGTCGGGCTGCTCGGTTCACCGTGCTTCGAGATCCCGCGCTCGGTGCACCACGACAGCAGATTCGACCAGCTCGCCACGGGAGAGGAGTTCGGCCGCCGCCTGGCCGCCAAGAACAGGCACAACCTCGTGACCATGGGCGTGTTCCTGGCCGTCCGGTGGGCCCACTTCTTCGTCGTCACTGTGTTCGCCATGGCTGCTTGGCAACTGTACGGCGGGCACGGCGCACTGGTGATCGCCGGGCTGACGGTCGCCACCCTGCTGTTCAGCGTCGGGTACTTCATCGCGGTCGAGCGGGCGCTGATGGCATTCCGTTCGCTGTGCCCCCAGTTCTGCTCGATTTACGACTCCTACTTCTGGTGGCACGAGCGCTACTGGAAGCTGTTGGCGCCCTACTTCGGCGTCTTCAACGGCACGCCGTTCAAGAACCTGGTCTGGCGCCTCGTCGGCGTCCGGCTGGGCCGACGGGTCTTCGACGACGGCTGCTCCATTCCGGAGCGCACGTTGGTGGCCATCGGCGACGACTGCACGCTCAACGCCGGAACGATTGTCCAGTGCCACTCGATGGAAGACGGCATCTTCAAGTCCGATCACACTGTGATCGGGGCCGGGTGCACGCTCGGCGTCGGCGCGCTCGTCCACTACGGCGTGACGATGGGCGAGGGCTCTCTGCTGGAGCCCGACTCCTTTCTCATGAAGGGCGAGGCGCTGGCACCGCACTCCCGATGGGGCGGCAACCCGGCCCAGGAGCTGTGAGCCGGGTGGCCCCGTGCCGGGCAGCGCATCGGGCGGGCCGGGCCCGCAGCCCACGTGAGTGATCGACGAGATCCTCCCGCCGGCTGTCCTGTCAGCCGAAGCCTTCGCCGACAATCCGGTCCGACCCCGGCTGTTCGCCGAAGAGGAGGCGCAGCTGGCTCGCTGGGGGGACGCCCGGCGCAGCGAGTTTGCCACCGTCCGAGTTCTCGCCCGGCGCGCCCTGGGTGATCTCGGGATGCCGCCGGTGGCGATACCCCGAGGGGGCAACGGCGCACCGGAGTGGCCCACCGGAGTCGTGGGCAGCATGACGCACTGCCCCGGATTCCGCGCCGCAGCGGTGGCGCACGGCAAGGCCGTGCGCACGATCGGCGTGGACGCGGAGCCGGCGCTGTCTCTGCCCGACGGTGTGCTGCCGCTGGTTTCGTTGCCCGAGGAGCAGAGCCAACTGCAGCGCTTCGCCGATGCCGACCCGGAGGTGCCCTGGGACCGGCTGTTGTTCTGCATCAAGGAAGCGGTGTACAAGGCGTGGTTCCCGCTGACCAAGCTTTGGCTGGGCTTTGAGGACGTCCGGGTCGACATTGATCGAGAGGGCGCCTTCGTCGCCACGGTGCTCGCCGCAGGTCCCCGCCTCGATGGAAACCGTCCATTCAGCTTCTCCGGCCACTGGCTTACCCGCAACCGACTACTCATTGCCGCCGTGGCCGATCACGGGGCCGGCCCGGGTGGCGTCCGCGTCGAGCTCGGTGGCCGCGACCTTGGCCGGCACGGGGCGCAGCGCCGCCCTGGCCTGCGGCGGCGGTTCCTGGCGCGTGACTGGCAACGGCTGACGGCGTACCACCACCAGCGAGCCAGCTCCCACTATCAGCGGCCGGCTGACGGCGTACCGGCAACCGCCGCCGCGCCGTGACTCTCCGCCCTACCGCCGCCGCCCGCGGTGCACGCCCGGCGGCG
>Ga0097691_1003239_pt1 | contig 10150 bp, 8 predicted proteins | sample NGESurdeep072012_8_FD_72858 | JGI IMG/M metagenome (GOLD analysis project Ga0097691, IMG submission 72858) | Arctic peat soil microbial communities from Barrow, Alaska - NGEE Surface sample 210-1 deep-072012 | ecosystem: Environmental > Terrestrial > Soil > Wetlands > Peat ...
ACCACCATCGATGCGCCCGGTTCGGTGAAACGGCTGTCGATCGCGGTCGCCGTCGACGGGACCACCGCGCCCGGCGCCCACGGCAAGCCCGGCGCCTACACGCCCCGGTCGGCCGACGAGATGCAGCACATCCAGGAACTGGTCCGTTCGGCGATCGGCTACGACGCCGCCCGCGGCGACCAGGTCAGCGTGATCAATTTCCGCTTCGACAACGCCATCGCCGACGATGTGGCGGCGTCTTCAGGCTCGCGCCTGTTCGATTTCGACAAGAACGACCTGATGCGCGGCGCCGAGCTGCTGGTTCTGGCCGTGGTCTCGGGCATGATCATCTTCTTCGTGGTGCGGCCGCTGCTGGCCACGGCCGGCGGCGGCGGTGCGCCGATGAGCTTCGCCGGCCTGCGCGCGCTGACCGTCGCGCCCGATGGCGGCGACGGCGGCGTGGCGCAGATCGGCCAGGATCCGCAGCCGGCCCGATCGCTGGCACTGCCCGGCCCCCAACCGGCCGAGATCGAACAGCGCATCGACATGGCCAAGATCGAGGGCCAGGTGAAGATGTCGTCGGTCAAGAGCGTCGCTGAATTCGTCCAGAAGCACCCGGAGGAGTCCGTCTCCATCCTCCGCGGCTGGCTGCATGAAGCATGAGCGCGCGCCTCTCCCACAAGAAGGCGGTGATGGACACGGCCCGGCTCACCGGGCCGGAGAAGGCGGCCGTCGTGCTTCTGGCGCTGGGAGAGGACCACAACGACATCTGGCAGGCCCTGGACGAGGAGGAGATCAAGGAGATTTCCCAGGCCATGGCCGGCCTCGGCACCGTCTCCTCCGCCGTGGTCGAGGACCTTCTGGTCGAATTCGTCTCCGGGATGAGCGGCACCGGCACGATCATGGGCTCGTTCGAACAGACCCAGCGCCTGCTCGCCTCGTTCATGGGCGCGGAAAAAGTCGACAACCTGATGGAGGAGATCCGCGGTCCGGCGGGCCGCACCATGTGGGACAAGCTCGCCAATGTGAACGAGGCGGTGCTCGCCAACTATCTGAAGAACGAATACCCGCAGACCGTCGCGGTGGTGCTTTCGAAGATCAAGGCCGAGCACTCGGCCCGGGTGCTGGCCTCGCTGCCCGAGGATTTCGCCCTGGAATGCGTCGGTCGCATGCTGCGTATGGAGCCGGTGCAGCGGGAGATTCTCGACAAGATCGAGGCGACGCTGCGATCCGAATTCATGTCCAACCTGGCGCGCACCTCCAAGCGCGACAGCCACGAGATGATGGCCGACATCTTCAACAACTTCGACCGCCAGACCGAGGCGCGCTTCATCGCCGCGCTGGAAGAACGCAACCGCGAGGCCGCCGGGCGCATTAAGGGCCTGAGGCAGAATAAGTAAGGCCAGGGCTCCGCCCTGGACCCGCCAAAGGCCGAAGGCCTTTGGAAACCATCTATTTTCGACAATCGAGGCCCGCGGTTCGGCTTCCGGCGGGACGGGGCGGAACCCCGGCAACTTCCTTCTTCGAGTCATTGTTCTCGGTGCCTGGCGACATCGCGGCACTGATCGACCACGGGCGAGACTGTGCGGTCGGGTGAGGAGCACGATGGAGCTGCTGTGTCAGCCCATCATTGCCAAGGAGAACCCACATGACCCCGCTTCGTCGCCGCATGACGGAAGACATGACAATGCGCAACTTCTCGCCCTACACGCAGCGCAACTATCTGTTCGCGGTTGCCCGCTTCGCCCGCCATTTCGACACCTCCCCCGCCGACCTCGGACCGGAGCATCTGCGGGCGTATCTCAATCACCTGATCGCGCGGAAAGTCTCCAGTTCGTACTTCAACATCAATGTCGCGGCATTGCGCTTCCTCTACGCCGTCACCCTCGAACGCGAATGGGTCCTGGCCAGGCTGCCATTCCAGAAGAGGCACCGCAAACTGCCGGTCGTGCTCAGTACCGAAGAGGTGACGTAGTTCCTCGCCAGCATCCCAGACCGAAAGATGCGCGCCGTGCTGGTCACCGCCTATGCGGCCGGGTTACGCGTCTTCGAGGTCGTCGCCTTGCGCGCGCACGACATCGACAGCGAGCGCATGGTCATTCATGTCCGCCAGGGAAAGGGTGGCCGCGACCGCGACGTCCTGCTGTCTCCGAAGCTGTTGGAGACCCTGCGCGAGTACTGGCGCTGGCGGAAGCCCAGACTCTACCTGTTCCCCACGCGCACCCGTCAGCACAGACTCGATCAGCCCATTGCGGACAAAACCGTTTGGATTGCATGTAGCGATGCCGCGCGCCGGGCCGGCATCCGCAAACGCGTCACCCCGCACACGCTGCGCCACAGTTGGGCGACTCACTTATTGGAGGCCGGCACCGACCTGCGCACCATCCAGGTTCTGCTCGGGCACGGTGATCTGGAAACGACCGCCCAGTACCTGCATCTGTCGCAGCGGCACTTGCAGGCAGTTCACAATCCGCTGGACAGTCTCTCTCTATCCAGCACCGAGAACATCAGTCGCAGCTTTAAACGGAAAAACGAAAAATGACTCGGCCCACCTTCGAGGTGGCCGACATCCTTCGCGTGCAGGGCGATCGCTTTCTGGATCGGTATCGATCCAGCTTTGGCTTTCAGCAGCTCAAAGCGTTTCGGGCCATTCTGCGCTGCCGCACCGCAGCGCTGGGCGGTCATCGCGATGTCTGCCCGAGCTGCGGTCATCAGGCCATCTCGTACAACTCGTGCAGAAATCGGCACTGCCCCAAGTGCCAGACGCAAGCGCGCGAGCGCTGGTTGGCGGCCCGCGAACGCGAACTCCTGACCACCAGTTACTTTCATGTCGTGTTCACTGTGCCCCACGAACTCAATGTGCTGGCCTTGGAAAACCCGCGTTTGTTCTACGACCTGCTGTTCACCGCCAGCGCTCAAACCTTGCTGGAGATCGCCATCGATCGCAAACACCTGGGCGCCGAGATCGGCGTGATCAGCATCCTGCACACTTGGGGACAGAACCTGCTCCTCCATCCCCACATACACTGCGCCATTCCTGCGGGCGGACTCTCGCCGGACCACCGTCAATGGGTCCGCCCACGCTATCCTTTTTTCTTACCCGTGAAGGTCCTCAGCCGCGTCTTTCGCGGCAAGTTCCTCGCCGGCCTCAAACGTCTGCACCGCCGCAACCAACTCTGCTGCGCCGGCCCGGCCGCCGCTCTCGCCGATCCGCAGCAGTTCGCAAAACTCATCCGCCGCCTGCACCGCCACGACTGGGTCGTCTATGCCAAGCAAGCCTTCGGTGGGCCTCTGCAGGTATTGCGCTATCTCGGCCGTTACACCCATCGTGTGGCCATTTCCAATCATCGCTTGTTGGCCTTCGACCAGGAGCGCGTCACCTTTCGCTGGAAGGACTATGCCCACGGTGGCAAGCAAGGCAAGATGACGCTTGGCGCCAACGAGTTCTTACGGCGCTTCTTTCTGCACGTGCTCCCCAGAGGCTTCGTGCGCATCCGTCACTTCGGGTTTCTCGCCAATCGCTTTCGCGTTTCCCGCCTGGCACTCTCCCGACGCCTGCTATCCAGCAACGCCCCTCCGCCTGTCCAAGCGGCGACCTGCCAAGCTTCCTCGGAGACTTCTTCTGTCTGGCATTGCCCACGTTGCGGCGCGGCCATGATCCTGGCGCAGAGATTTACGGCTGCGGAATTATCCACATGCACTTACTTCGATTCGTCGTAGCGCGTGCCTCACTACTGCTCCTGCGATGTGCTCCGGCACATCGACGCATTCGTGTGTCTACCCCACGGCGACAGGCTCCCGCGCAGGTTTCCGCGCACCCTCTTGCAGGCACGTGCGACGCTGTCACCGATCGCGACCCGGCCTTTCCCGTTCGCCGGCGCTTGCCCAACTCTCGACTTGGCCGCCAACTGGCATTCAAATCCCATAGCGCACCGCGTCCGCCGCAAACGCCAGCGGCTTCCTCCTAGTCTCCTTATCGAAAACGCCTCGGATCGAGATCCCCACTCCGCCCCAAAAGTCTGCCCCGAGGCGTTTCCGATCAAGGCTAGCGACAATCCATCCAGAATCGTCGCGTCCTCTGCAACGTGCTGCACAGGCTATAATTACGCGCACGCATGGCCCTCACCTCTGGCACCAAACTCGGTCCATACGAAATCGTTGCGCCGCTGGGTGCGGGCGGCATGGGCGAGGTGTATCGCGCGCGGGACATGCGGCTCGGGCGCGACGTGGCGATCAAGGTGCTGCCAGAGGCGCTGGCAAAGGACGCAGACCGACTGCGGCGTTTCGAACAGGAAGCGCGAACGATTGCGGCGCTGAGTCACCCGAACATTTTGGGAATCCACGACATCGGCGCGCACGAAGGCGCACCGTTTCTGGTCAGCGAGTTTCTTGAAGGAGAAACGCTGCGGGAGAGGCTCGAGGCAGGGCCGCTGCCGGTGCGGCGCGCGATCGAGTACGCGCTCGGCATCGCGCAGGGACTCGCGGCGGCACACGAGAAGGGAATCGTGCACCGGGACCTGAAACCGGAGAACGTGTTTATCACGCGCGACGGGCGGGTCAAAGTACTGGATTTCGGGCTGGCGAAGCTGTTGCGGCCGGAGGAAAGTCACCAAACCGCAGTGACGCTAACCAGTCCGGTGACCTTGCCGGGTATGGTGATGGGAACCGTCGGGTACATGTCGCCGGAGCAGGTGCGGGGCGATCCGACCGACGCGCGATCGGACATTTTCAGCTTTGGCGCAATGCTTTACGAAATGCTCACGGGCAAACGGGCCTTCAAACGCGACACGTCCGCAGAAACGATGACCGCAATTTTGCGGGAAGAGCCACCGGAGCTAAACGACACAGGATGGCAAGGCCCGCTGGGACTGCAGCGGATTCTCGGCCGATGCCTGGAAAAGAATATCGAGCGAAGATTCCAGTCGGCAAGCGATCTGGCGTTTGCGATTGAATCGCTGAGCGGAACGTCGTCCGCGAAGAGCGTGGCGCAGCCGAAGGCGGGGCGAGTGTGGCTGCCCTGGGCGGCGACGGCACTGGGCGTGTTGGTGTTGGGAGCAGGGGTGTGGTTGGTGGGGCGATGGTCCGCCACAAAAGCGCAACCGAAATTCACCCGGCTGACGTATCAACAGGGCTATCTCTCGAATGCGCGATTTGCGAAGGACGGGGGAACAGTGGTGTACAGCGCGCAGTGGAACAGCGACCCGCTGCAGATTTACTCCGTCCGGGTGGAATTCCCCCAATCGGTGAAAGTGGACTTGCCGAGCGCGACGCTGCTCGCCCTTTCCTCCAGCGGAGACCTGGAACTTGCGGTGGATCCGGTGTACGAGTCGAATTTTCTGGATGGAACGATGGCGCAGGCGCAGATGGCCGGGGGTACGCCGCGCGCGCAGGAGAAGGACGTGATTGCGGCGGACTATGCGCCGGATGGCAAAACCCTGGCGCTGGTGCGTCAAGCGAACCGGAAGGTTCAACTGGAGTATCCCGCGGGGAAAGTGATTTATACAACCGCCGGTTACCTTGATTATGTACGTATATCTCCCTCCGGCAAGAAGGTCGCATTTCTGGAACATCCAGTGTACGGAGATGACCGGGGCTGGGTGTCCGTAGTTGATGAAGCGGGGAGCCACAAGCAATTGACGAAGGAATTTTCAGCGGCGCAGGGTCTGGCGTGGTCGCGGACGGGAAAAGAAATCTGGTTCACCGCTGCCGAACAGACCGACTTGCAGTTGTATGGAGTGAGCCTTTCCGGAAAGCAGCGGGAAATCCTGAAGACACCGCAACGGACGCGCCTGATGGACATAGCGGCGGATGGGCGCGTGCTTCTTTCCAACGAGCAATTCCGGACGGAAATCACGGGGATCGACCCGGCCACCGGGAAAGAACGGCGTGGGCTGGAATGGTTCAATGGTTCGTTGATGGGGGACATCTTACCGGACGGGAAAGCGATTGTGTTTGTGGAATGGGGAGGGCCGGCAGGGTCGCTATACCTGATGGTTTACCGGAAACTGGATGGCTCCGCGCCGGTGGCGCTGGGACCGGGTGCTTCACCGAAATTTTCGCCCGACGGAACGACCGCCGCCGCCCCGATTCTGACGAGACCGCCGGAGGTGGCGCTACACCCGGTTGGAACGGGAGAAAGCCGGCGATTGCCCGTGGGGGACATTGTGAGTCTGGTGAGTGCGGCGTGGTTTCCGGATGGCCGGCATCTGCTGCTGATCGGGGCGACCGAGGGGCAGCCGCTGCGGACATACGAGATGGATCTGGAGGGGGGAAAACCGCAACCCTTGGGTCCCCCCGATTTTACCGGAGTCGCCGTCGCCAAAGATGAAAAGCGGATTGCCGGGCGGAATGCTTCCGGGGAAGTTGTGGTGTTTGATCGTGAGACACAGAAGGCGCAAGTGATCCCGGGTGTTGAGCCCCAGGAACAACTTGAAGAATGGACCGAAGATGGACAAGCCCTGCTGGTGTCCACGGCGACACCGTGGGAAGCACGGATGTACCGTGTGGAAGGGGTGACAGGAAAGCGGACGCTGCTTCAGGCAGTGGAACTGAGCGAGAAAGCTGGTTCGGTGTCGAACTTGCGTCTGCGATACGCCGAGGACAGCAAGACGTATGTTTACAATAGCCGCCGGATTCTGGGGACCATGTACGTGGTGGAAGGATTGGAGTGAGGGGCGCGGAGAGTTTCGGAGCTGTTTGACGTCTCTCGAATCGCGCCCGAGTGACGGGCTACACGGAAGTAATGCACTTGATCGTCGCCTCAAATCAGGCGACAACACTTAACGGAGATCCTCGACTTCTGATCGCAATGTCGAATTCTGAGCTTCGAGGCTTTGAACTCTTTCAGCTGAGTTTTTTAACGTGAAAACTACTTTGTGGCCGAGATTGCGGCAGGCCGTGTCGGAGCGGACCAGGCTGCTCCCAAGCGGGAGTTTTGAGTTTCGCTATTGGACCGGAGAAAGCGGACTCAAGATAATTCCGAGCAAGTCAGGCTTGGACTCGTTCCGCTCCAGGTGCGGATAGCGCTCCCCACCGTGGCAGTGCACGTTCAAACTCAGGAAGTCTTCCTGGCTGCTCACCAGCAATTGAAGATTCGCTGAAGCGGTATTTCCTTCTCGAATCGCATCCCGCAGCCTCTGTGGGCTGAAGCGGCGCATGTTCACGCCGAGCACTTTCATACCGGGCACCAGGCCGGCTGCAGCCGCTGGCGTGCCGGGAATTACATCGGTGACGTCGCCTTCTGCATCCATGAGCGCACCGATCGAGTAGCGCAGATCGAGCCGCCCCATCTGGCTTTCGTACGCCTTGCTAAGCGCGGACTGTTCGTCCGAGTAAACCAGGCGCCAGCCAGCAGCTTGAACGCCACCGAGCGGCGCGTGCTCGCTGAGCGATGTCAGTCTGGCTTGGAAGAACGCCCGCCAGTCATAAGCAACGATCTGGTTCAACGCAGCCACCAGATCGTCGTAGGTATAAGGCACCACCTCCGGCGGGCCACTCTTTCCGCCATGAAACGCGCGGCAGAAATCATCGAGAGACCTCGTCCCCTTGCTCTGAGTTCGAATAATCGTGTCGGCTTCCAGCCAGATCAGGCTGCCTTCGTTGTAGAAGTCGGGAAAGTCCGCGCCCCGCCTCGCCGCCGCCCACTCATCCGCGCCGCCATAGCCGACCGGCGCCGAAATCGCCGTATCCTGCAACGATCGCCAGGTACGCCCCGGACGGTTGTCCAGCATAGCTCCGAAATCGGCCACTTTGTTTCGATACTGCTCTGGAGTCCACAGCCCACTGCGAGCCGCCAGCACCTGCCCGAGGTGGTTCGTCAGGCCTTCATAAACCCAGAGTAGATCGTCTTTCATGGGCTGCTGGTAATCCGGTGTAGCCAGCCCCGCCGGACGCCGATATTTGCCGTTCCATGAATGCACCATCTCATGCGCCAGCAAATAAGCGTAAATCGTTCGCCATTGCGGATCGGCCAGCCCCATCTCTGGCAAGCGGTTGTCGCTCGACTGATGGTGTTCGAGGCCGTCCTCGAACGTACCATGCAGCGACACGAGAAAGTGATAGCTGTCGTAGTGCCGGGCCTGAAACAGAGCACCGGTTTCCGCTACCAACTTTCGATAAGCCCCAATCACATCAGCCGGTATATCGAGCGCCGCATCGCTGTCCGCGGCAATGTCCAGGAAGTGTTTCCTCGCTTCGCCCTTCGGCGTGACGTCATACTCGCGAAAGCGCGCACCCGCCAGCACTGGTGAGTCGACCAACATGGTCAACGACGCCGGCGCGAACGCGACGTTCTGGCCTGTTTGCGTGCGAACGGGCAATGCGGTGCCAAATTTCCATCCAGCCGGTAGTGTTAGCTGAGCTTCGACCGTAACGTTGTCGGAAGGCACATTCGCAGGGTACAGCACGACCTGGTTCCAATTGACCACGGCCTGCTGCAACGTGGCTGAGTTCCCCAGCAAGAAATTGCTTTCACTCGTCGTACCCAGGACATCGAAGTGAACTTCAAGCGCGCTTGTTCCAGTGGGGACCTGCACATGGAATGCATACATATCGACTGGGTCGCGCTGCCATGGCACGACCGAGTTGCCAGCTGCAAACTTGAGCCCGGAAACATCGCCGAGAGGGCCGCTCGGCCCATGCTCTCCGGGGATCCACTTCGGATAGACGAAGGTCGTTGCGCCGGGTGCCACCGCAAAGGTCATCGTGACATGCAAGATCCGGCGCGCCACTTCCGCGGCATCGACGGAAAGCTGTATCGGAGCATCCTTGGCCTGCGCCGCCAATCCCTGCGCAAGACACATAGCGATCAACGCGATAAAACGATACCTAACCAAATCCCGGCCTCCCCCAGCGAAGTCGGAAGTATCTTAAATCATCCGCACAGAAGCCGCGTGCGAACCGTGCCGGGGGAAGCACCGACTGCCTCCGCAATCTCGCGAAAGCTCGCGCCCTGCTCTCGCAGCCGGGCCATCTCGTCGCCGTTGACTATCCGACGCGGACGCCCCAACGTCTTCCCCTTGAGCTTTGCGTTACGCAGTCCGGCCCGGACACGTTCCTGAATCAATGAGCGTTCAAATTCAGCCATCGCACCAATGATCTGAAACATCAACCGCCCCGACGGGGTGGACAGGTCCAAGTTGTCACGAAGGCTGACGAAGGCCACGCCGTAGGAATCGAGATCGGCGAGCGCGTTGACGAGGTGCTTCAGCGACCTCCCGAATCGGTCAACTTTCCAGCAAAGCACTACATCAAAGTTCCGCCTGTGAGCGTCGGCCATGAGGCGATTGAGTTCCGGGCGTGACTCCTTCGAGCTTCCCTGGTTTCGCCGGTCACGGCAACCACTACTGTGGTTTCGGTGTTGCGGCCGCAGAAGGCTGAGCCGGTTGGTCTGAGGTTGTTTTGGATGAGACACCCGCTTGCGTTTGCTTGTTAGGCGGAATTTCGGTCCCGGCTGGATAGACAAAAATCTGCACCGTACCCCAGCCGGCATCCGAATTCGCGTCCGTCTGCTTGCCCATTCCCAGAGTTTTAAGCTGACTATCATCAAATCCGAAGTTCTCGACCAGATACTCACGCACAACCATGGCCCGGGCTTCCGTTAGCACCAAGTCCTTCTGGGTATCGCCTTCCATGCCAGCGGATGCCACGACCACCGCAAACCCGAACTGGTTAGTAGCCAGGAACTCGCCGCCGGCGTTTAGAGATTTCTGGTTCTTCAGCTTGGCCGAATCGTGCTTATCGAAAAGCTGCTTCGCTGGGTATGTAAACTCCTTTATCGGTGTGCCTTGCGGCAGCCGTTCGATCTCATTTTCTGCTAGCTCGGCGGAATCTTCGTAGCCGCGGCTCTTGAAATACCCGCGCAAGAAGAAGTTGTGCTTCAGGGCTTCCATATTCTCCTGGAAGTCGGTAACGCCTGCTTGCGCCTGGACCATCGTGTCACGCATGGTGCTCGTCGTCTGTTCGAGGTTGTTATAGAGCTGTTTGTCATTAACCAGCGCTCCTGCGGTTCCCTGACCCCCATCGATCTTGGCGCTTATCGAGTCTAGATTCGCCGTCGCCCGAGTGGCGTTCTGGATGGCTTGCTGGCTGCTATCCAGAATGCCGTTCGTCTTTTTGAGCAGGTCTGACATTTCGAGTGGCGGCTGGCTGGCGATGATATCGCCATCCCGCA
>Ga0097691_1003240_pt1 | contig 10150 bp, 7 predicted proteins | sample NGESurdeep072012_8_FD_72858 | JGI IMG/M metagenome (GOLD analysis project Ga0097691, IMG submission 72858) | Arctic peat soil microbial communities from Barrow, Alaska - NGEE Surface sample 210-1 deep-072012 | ecosystem: Environmental > Terrestrial > Soil > Wetlands > Peat ...
TGCAGGCCACCGGATACTCTCCCGCGCTGGTGCTGCTGGGCGCGGCGCTCGCCGAGGCGTCGGCCGTCGCCGTGCTCGCGCTCGTGCTCTCGCGGGTGGGCCGCCTGGCGATGGCGTTCCGCCCGGTGCAGGTTGCGGCGTCGGCGCTGCTGGTTTTCGGTATGGTCTGGTTCCTGCTGCGGCTGAGAAGTTAGAATCGAGGTCGCGCGTGGGTGTCAAATCGCAGTGCGTGGCAAACGTCGACTCGGTCATCGAGCATGCCGTCGATGTGTTCGGCGACAAAGAAGAAGCCCTGCGCTGGCTCGGCACGCCGGTGCGCGCCCTCAGCGGTGCGACTCCGATTTCGCGACTCTCCACTCTCGACGGCCAGCGCGAAGTGAGGGTCCTCCTCGCACGCTTGGAACACGGCGTTCTGTGATCGTTGTGGCCAAAATCGATTCACAGGGCCAGCTACCAGTGCGCAATGCCACACAGTTGCCCAGTACCGCTTCCGAGTCTGCCGTAAACAGTCCGGAGCGGACACATCGGTAAACGCTGGGCGACATTGGCGCGGTGCCTCACCGTTCAGTGCAGCGTCCCGCTCGCAGATCCTCAAGGGCTTCGTCCGCGAGCGCGTCCAGCCGCCCCGAAGCGACGTCGTCTTCGATCCGGCGGTCCCACGCCTCAGCATCGAACTCCGCAAACCACGCCCGAAATGCGGCGAGTTCGGCGACGGAGAGCCTCAGAACAGCCTCCTCGATCTCATTTACGCTGCTCATCAACTACAGTTTACTCGGCACGGTTGCGCCTGCACAACGGTACTCCTGCTCCCCGGGGCAGGCCCGTCCAAGCTGCCCCGCGGCTGCACAAGGCGGAGCCTTATGCCACCAAGATCTCCCGGTACACCTCGAACGCTGCCTTGCCGAACAACACGAAGATCGCCTGCTCCAGCGTCGTGTCCGGCCGTTCCAGATGTCTGCGCACCTCCCGGATGGCGATTTCCGCCGCTGGGTTCTGCGGGTAGCCGTACACCCCCGTGCTGATGGCCGGGAAGCTGATCGTGCGCACCGCGCGCTCGTCGGCCAGCGCCAGGCACTTGCGGTAGCACCCGGCCAGCAACTCCGCTTCGCCGTGGCGGCCATCGCGATAGACCGGACCCACCGCGTGGAATACGTACTTCGCCGGCAGTTCGCCCGCGCCCGTCGCCACCGCGCTGCCGGTGGGACATCCGCCCGCCTGGGCGCGAATCGCTTCCAACTCGCGCATGATCGCCGGGCCGCCAGCGCGGTGGATGGCGCCATCCACGCCGCCTCCGCCGGCCAGCGCCGAATTGGCCGCGTTGGCCATGGCGTCCACCGCGATCCGCGTGATGTCGCCTTCCTGTAAAGTGATCTTTCGTCCGGTGGGGCTCGTCCAGTCCATACCTATCTATTACAATCATGTCATGACAAGGCGAGAACTTTTGGCGGCCGGCGCGGCATTGGCCGCTTGCGCAACCCCACTGATGGCGGCAAAGACTCACATCGATAAATCGCGCATCAGCGCGATCACCGATGAGATCGGTCTGAGCACCTTGGAGGCAATCGCGTTCGCGCATTTCTACGGGATGCAGAATGTGGAAATCCGCAATCCGCCGGGCAAGAAGGAATATTTCACTCTGCCCGAAGCGGAAATCAAGGCCGACGCCGACCTCTTTGCCAAAGAGGGCCTCAAGGTTTCCTTCGTCAACACCAGCCTGCTCAAGTTCACCTGGCCGGGCACCGAACCCGTGCGCCGCCGAACCGAAACGCCGGAAGCCCGCGACAAGCGCCTCGCCGCCGAGAAACTGCGCTGGGACCAGCGCATGGAAGATTTCCAGAGGGTGATCCGCTGCGCCCACATCATGGGCTGCGACAAAGTGCGTGTTTTCGCCGGCGCCCGCGTGGCGGACCCCACCACCGTTTACCAGACGATCGCCGACACCCTGGGCGAGATGTCCAAACTGGCGGAGAAGGAAAAGGTCTACCTCCTGCTGGAGAACGAAGGTTCGCAGAACATCGCCACCGCGGCGGAACTCGCCGATGTCATGAAGCTGATTCCCTCCCCATGGGTGGGCTACAACTGGGATCCCCACAACGCCTACGGCAAGGAGAAAGCCTACCCCGAAGGCTATGGGCTCCTGCCCAAGCCGCGCATGCTGAACCTGCAAATCAAGGGCAAGGGCGTGATGCCGGCGAGTCCGGAGAAAGAGGATTGGCGCGCCATTTTCGCCGCGCTGAACAACGATGGCTATGCGGGCAAGGTCGGCCTCGAGACCCATCTCTTCGACGGCACCCTGATCACGGCGGCGCACAAATCCATGGACGAGATTATGCAGATCGCTGGCGAGGTCTGAACGTGCAAAAGAACTTTTTGGCGGCGTTCGGCATTGGCCTCGCGATCATCGCGCTCGCCGTGGGCGGCATCTTCCTGATGCAGCGCGGCGACCGGATTGAATTGCCGGGCAAGATCCTCAAGGTGCGCACCGCGCCGCTGGATGAGGATAGCTCCGTCGCCGTGATCGACTTCCGCATCACCAATCCGTCGAACATACTGTTTGAAGTGCGCACCGTGACGGTGGAGATGGACGATCACCAGGGCAAGAGCTACCTCGGCCAGCCGGTGAGCGAAATGGACGCCAAGCGCCTCTTCGAAGGGCTGCCGGTGCTCGGACAGAAATTCAACCCGACCCTGATCATGCGCGAACGCCTTGGGTCGCATGGGTCGGCGGACCGCATGATCGCGGCGCGATTCCAGGCGCCGATGGCCCTGCTCGATGGCCGCAAGCGGTTCGTCGTGCGCATCGAGGAAGTCGATGGCAAGTCGTTCGAGTACGCGGAGCGCTAGAGCCCTGCTGGCGTTGCGCTTCCGCCTGCGATCCGCTTCGAAGCTCGGAAAGACCACCTCGCACATCGGGGCGCCCCTGCCTGCCGACCGGGATCCCACTTCACTTCCTGAGTAGCGCGTAGTGGGGATCCAGCGTTACCTTTAGCGGGGCCGCCTTCAGCGCCACCGTGAACGTCACCGGGACTTCGGCCGACCGCACCCACTGCGTCATCGTGCGGCCCTTGGCGATCGCAACCTCCACCGGCACCGCCGCCGTGAAATCATCGTCCACGCCGGTTTGCGTCACCGTACCTGTCAGTCTCACGTTCGGCGCCGCGCCTTTCACGGCCCAGGTGAGCTTGATCGCCGGGATGCCCGTCCCGTAGACCCATTGTTCGAAGAAGCTCTCCAATTTCGGGTCGTCGGATTTCGCCGGCAGATACTCCGCGGCCAGCAGGCGGAACTCCTCGGTGGTGATGTCCTTGCGGTCGTAGCGCTTGCTGATCTCGCCCAGCAGCGCCAGGAATTTCTGGTCGCCCATCCGGCCGCGCAGCATCTGCATGATCCAACTCCCCTTGCCGTAGGTGATGGAGCGCCACGCGCGCGGTTCCTGCGAGGTTTCGAGGCGCGCGCCCAGCACGATCGGGCCGGCGGAATCCACTACTTGGCCCGCTTCATTCTTGGCCAGGAGGGAGCTGCGATAGTTGTCCAGCATGATTTCGAGCGACCGCGTGCCGCGCCGCTTTTCCAGGTACAGCAACGCCGAGTAGTTGGCCAGCGCCTCCATCAACCAGTTGTCGCGGTAGGTGGCCGACGTGACGCGGTTGCCCCACCACTGGTGGGCCGTCTCGTGCGCTTGCAGCACGTCCTGGAAAAACATCTCCGACGAAGCGCTGGCGCCCCCGATGCGTGCGCCCGGAATGGCTTTCACATAGGCCAGCGTGGAAAGGTAGATCAGCCCCGGGAACCCCTGTCCGAAGGTGCCGGGAATCGGCGAGACGGTCAGGTGCGGCAGCGCCGGAGGTCCGAACCGCGACGCCATGAACTCCATGGCGGACGCCACTTCGGCGGCCAGCGTCTGCAAGTTATCGAGCGGGTCGGGCACGCGCTCGATCGCGGCAGGCGCCTCCATTGCGTCCGGCCTCCGGCGCGAGATGCCCGGCAACGGCAACACCAGCGGGGCCATGGCGGGAGCGCGTGGCTGCAGCGAAGGTTCCAGATTGCGGTTGGCGCACACGTCCACCACGTACCCTGCGCGCTCGACTTTCGCATGCACGTAATCGCCCAAGTTGAAACCCGCGATCCGCACCGGCGCGCTGGTGCGGCGCCGCACCACGCGCATGTCGCCTTCGACCCGCTCATCCACCGTATCGCCCACGCTCACCAGATCCAGGTCGCGCGGGAAGCGGAAGGTGAGGTCGTAGTTGGAAAAGCGGCGCCCGCTGGCCGGATACCAGTTGCCGCGGGAACTGACGAAGTAGACATGATTGCCGGCCTCGTGAATCACCCTGCCGGAATGGCGAAACTCGAACTCGTACTCGCGCCCCGCACGCAGCGGTTCCGCCGGCGCCACCAGGAACAGGTTGTTGCCGCCGTGCACCAAATTGAGCCGCGCGCTTTCGGCTTGCAGTACTTCCGCCGCCACGCCATCCACCCGCACCTCCGTCACCGACATCTCGCGCGCAATCTCGAACGGCGCCGCGGCAAGCGACGCCGCGGTCACCCTCACCTTGACGCGGGAGATCACGTTCAAGGTGAGGTCCGGCGCCACCGTGGCATCGATCCGGTAATCGCCCAGTTGCGGATCGTGTACCAGGGGCGTTGGGTTCCGGCGCGAGGTTCGCGCCGGGAAACTCGTCCAGGTGTCGAAAAACAGGCGGTCCTCCCGGGTGGTGACCTGCCCCGCCATGATTTGCTCGATGCTGTCCGGGTCGTAGACCAGGTCGAAGTTACCCAGCTTGGTGCTGCGGAACATGCCTGCGAACAGACGGTTGGCAAGCTCCGGTCCGCCCAGCAGATCGAGTGTCAGCCTCACCTGATAGCTCGCGCCCAGGTTGCGCAGCACCGGACTCCACTGTTCGTCGAGCACCGGCGCCATCTCCGGGGCCTTGCGATTGGCCGGGTTGTTGGCCATCTGGCTTTTGAGCCGATCGTAGACGTCGCCGGTGAAGAGCAGCACCGCCGCGCGAATGTGTTCATCCAGATTCGGCGCGTCGATAAAGGCGGCGAGCGAGCGGCGCTCGGCGCGATCGGGTGGCAGCAGGATCACCTCGCCATCGCCCCCTTCCACATCGGTGGAGAAGACCGCCGCCACCCGGCGCCCTGCCACCGGCTTGCTGAAAATCAGGTAGCCGTCGGTCAGATAGACCCGGATGTCCTCCTTGATTACGGTGAGGTCGCGCACCCGATAGCACTCGTCGCGGTCGAAGCTGTTCTCGCGCACCGCGCGTGCGATATCCGCGGCGGTCCCGCCAAACAACGGGTAGGGGAGCAGCCATGCCAGAACCAGAAGCGTGCGCACCATGCTCCTAGTCTACCGAAGTAGGACAGGCCTCCTGGCCTGTCTTTGCGTTACCAATGCCTCTTGACCCATCGGAACGACAGGCCAGGAGGCCTGTCCTACTTCTCCAGCGTTAACTCCAGAGGCGATCGTTGGGCCGCCCAATGTTGTTCCACTGGTCGGTCGGCTCGAACCAACCGGGCTCGGCCATGTGCTGCTTGCAGGCCGCTTCGTTGAGCGTGATGCCCAGGCCGGGCTTGTCCGGGACGGTGATGTAGCCCTTGTTGACGATGGGCTTGTCGATGCCGTCCACCAGGTCGCTCCAATAGGGCACGTCCACGGCGTGATTCTCCAGCACCAGGAAGTTCTCCGTCGCCGCGGCCGCGTGCACGGATGCCAGCGCCCCGATCGGCGTGTGCGCGCAGTGCAACACCATGGGAACGCCATACTCCTGCGCCATGTCGCCGATCTTCTTGGTTTCCAGAATGCCGCCGTCGGTCAGCAGGTCCGGTTGAATGATGTCCACGGCATGGTTTTTGCAGAGTACCTCGAACGGCTCCTTCAGGAAAATGTCCTCACCCGTAAGGATGGGGATATCCACTGCGTCGGCAATCTTCTTCAACAGTTCCGTCTCCTGCCAGGGGATCATGTCCTCCAGCCACGAGAGGTTGTACTTGGTCAGCGCCTTGCCCAGCCGGATGCAACTGTTGACGCTCAAGGGTCCGAAATGATCGGCGGAGAGAGGAACGTCCATTCCCACCACCTCGCGGACTGCTGCGACGTACTCGGCCATCATGGCCATGCCCTTTTCGGTGATCTCGGTCGCCATAAACATATGTTTCATGGGCAGGCCGCCGTACTGTCCCTGAATCCCCTCGGCCCGCGTGACCGTTCCGGGGGTCCCCGTCACCAGGTTGATCCCCAGGTCCATCTTCAGCCAGCTAAATCCCGACTCCTTGCGCTCCTTCAGGCGCTCGCCGAACACCTTGGGATCGCGCGATGAAGTAGTGTCGCAGTAGATCCGGATGCGGTCGCGAAACTTGCCGCCCAGCATCTGGTAAATGGGAACGTTGTAGGCCTTGCCCGCCAGGTCCCACAGGGCCACTTCCACCCCGCTCACGCCGCCGCCCTGCCGCGCGTGACCGCCGAACTGCTTGATCTTGCGGAAAAGCCGGTCGATGTTGCAGGGGTTCTCGTTGAGGATCCGGCTCTTTAATTCCAGCGCGTAATTCTTGCTCGCGCCATCGCGCACTTCGCCCAGCCCGTAGATGCCCTGGTTGGTGTCGATCCGGATGATGGGGGACGTCATGGGCACTCCCCGGAGCACGGCTATCCGCATGTCGGTGATCCGCAGATCGGACGGCTTGGAATTGGTGTTGGTGTTTTGCGGAAGCGCCTCCAGCGTTTCGTTGGCCAGGAATCCGGCGGTCAGCGCCCCGGCGGCCTTTCTAAAAAAGGAACGCCGTCCGTAGGCGGCGTTGGCCGGCAATACCGTTGAATGGAAATCAGTCTTCGTCATATTCTCCTCGATCGTGTTTGCTTTTGGGGTGCTGCCCGAAACCTGGCGTGGGTGGTGGGCGGGAGTTGCCCCGCCCACCCCGGTGTCACCAGTCAGATCACCAGTAGAGTTTCATGGAGACCTGCATGCGGCGCCCGGAGTTCGCTTGCGTGCGCCAGAGGCCGAAGTTGGCGTTTTGCAACGTGCCGCCCCCGCTCAACGCGCCAAACTGCGTCCGGTTCAACAGGTTGAAAGTCTCCCATCGGAAGTCCAGGTGCTTCTGCTCATGGAGCGTAATGCTCCGGGCCAGGGAGACGGCTTCGCCAAAGCCCGGCCAATTGCGCAATTTGGGGTTGTACCTCGTCATCGTGCCCAGCGCGTCCGTAGGCTGGGTGCCGAAGAAGGAAGCCGGCTGCAGGAATTTGTCTACTGCCGGGTCGAATTTGCTCCCAGCTATGCCCCCGCGCCAGCCGTCGTAGGCAGGCACGGTGGGCCGGTTGCCACCGTTGAAAATCGGGAAACTGACCGTGGTCCCCAAACCGAAGGGTGTCCCGCTGGAGTAGTTCTGAATCCCGGAGAAGCGCCAGCCGCCCACAATGGCACTCGCCACGCCCTTCTGGGTCAGGAACTTCCTTCCCTTTCCAAACGGCAGCTCATAGACATAGTTGATCTTCACCACGTGGGTCTGGTCGTAAGAGGCAATCGACTTTTCCAGACGGCGGTTGTAGTGGTCTTCCGGCATGCCGCTCCCGCTGTCCGCGTCGGTCAGCAATTTCGAAAGCACGTACGACGCCTGTACCGTCAGGCCGGAGGAATACCGGTGGGAGAACTTCACCTGCATCGAGTGATACGTGGAGTGGCCGATGCGGTCGCCTTGGCCGTTAATGGTATCCACCGTCGAGTACTGCGGGAACGGGCGGAGCGATTGGGCCACCGTCGACCCCGTGCCCCACAGTTGGTTGAAACCGGACCAGGGCGCCACCACTCCCGCCGCGTTGGCGGCCACCGAGCCGACCTGTGAGTTCAGCAGGGTGCGGCCCGAAGCCGTGAACGGGCTGAGGTTTGCCGGCAGGTTGCGATAGTAGATTTGGTTGTACGCCAGCAGTGTCGACTGGATGCCGGCCGCCAGCGTACCCAGGTAGCCCACTTCCACCGCCGAGTTGCCGGTGAGCTGGCGTTCGATGTTGAACGCGTACGTCAGCTCGTCCGATGGCGTGCTGGCCGCCTTCCCGTTGTAATAGGGGACGTTGGAGCCGTTGCCCACCGAGGGATTGATATTGGGCACTTGGGACCATGCCGGCGCGCCATTCTGCAACACCCAAAGCGGACTCAGACCCTGGCTTTGGTCGTTGACCGTGATTCGCTGGATGATTCCCAGGTTGTGGGACGAGCTGCCCACGTAGGTGATGGGCCCGAAGCTGCGCGAAGCGGCGCCCCGGATCGCGGTCTTGCTATTCAAGGAGTAAGCGAAGCCCAGCCGCGGTCCGAAGCCGTGCCAACCATCCACCAAGGTGCGCTTACCCGTCCTCCCGGAACCGGTGCCGGCGAAAATCAGCGCTCCCGGCAGTCCGCCCGCTCCAGGATTAGCCAAGCCCATGTCCAGATCGCTCATCTGGTCCTGCCCCACCATCGGCGGCAGGTTCAGTTCAAAGCGCAGCCCCAGATTCAGGGTGAGCTTCGAGGATACCCGCCAGTCGTCCTGAAAATACATCTGGTTGGTACGGAACATGGTGGCCAGGTATCGCGGCGTGTCGAGAGAATAGCCCGATACCTGCCCCAGCAGGAAGGATGCGAATGAGCTGCCCCCTCCGGTGGCCTGGCTGGTAATCAGCGGGACGGAAGTGTTCAACGCCTGGAAGGTCACGTTCCCCGCCATGTTCTGCAATCCGAAGCCGTTGTAGTGAGTGTTGTTGTAGAAGTAGCCCCACTTGAAGGTATGGCGGCCCATGGACTTGGTCATGTCGTCATGGAATTCCACCACGATGTTGTCCGAACCGTTGGGCGCGGGCTGGCCCCAGTTGGTAAACTCGCTGTTGGAAAAATTGACTTGCGGAAAGTCGACGTTGCAGTCCGGATAGTTCGGTATGCAGATCCCCTTCTCTTTCCATCCGGTGGAGACGGTGGTTAGTCCCTGGGCCTGAGGCGACCCGCTGAAGGTCGCGAACGACCCGTGGTTCTGCGACCAGTTATTGCCGCCGGCATAGAAGCGGTTCAGCAAGGTCGGCGAGATGGTCCAGTCATGACTGATGCGGTAAACGTCCGACTGGTTGTACCCGGGGCTGCCGGCCAACGGCGCGGGCAGTCCCGGAGCCCCGGTGGGGCCATACAGGTCCTTCTGCCGGGTGCGCTCGAAGAAGAACGAGACCCTCTGCTTGGAGTTCAACACCTGGTCGCCCTTGGCGCTGAATTTGTTGTTCGGCGAGATGGTGCTGCCGGCGGAAAGGTAGTTGTTGCGAGTGTAGCCGGAGGTGCCCGGCGTCAGTCCCGCAACGTTCGGTTTCAGCAGCGGTTGTACGAACCCGATGATAGATTTCGAAACCGGATCGATCCGCGTCTGCGGGATCTGGTTGTTCGGGAACGGTGCCCTGGTGTAGGTGCCGTTGGCAAACGTCTGCGAGCCGGGATCGTAAACCTGGTACATCTTGCCGGTGGCATCCACATAGTTGTGCAGGTCGCCCGTGTAGAACTCTGTCGGCGGAATGCTATAGGGGCTGGGGGTAGCCCCCGCGCGGTTGCGGAAACCTTCGTAGGAGACGAAGAAGAACGTCTTGTCCTTGCCGTTGTACAGCTTGGGGATCCGCACCGGCCCGCCAGCCGTAACTCCGAAGTCGTTCTGCTTGTAAACCGGTTTGGTAGCTCCGAAAAAGCCCTTGGCGTCCAGCACCTGGTTGCGCAGAAACTCGTATACGTTCCCATGAAACTCGTTGGTGCCACTCTTGGACACGAAACTCATCGAGCCGCCGGACGCGTGGCCCATATCGGCTTTGAAGCCGCCCGAGGTCACGCTGAACTCCGTGAGGGCGTCTACCGAGGGCGTATTGATCTGCGTCCAGGTAACCCCGTTGCTGTCCAGTTGGCCGGCGGTCGTAACCGAAGTGCCGTCGAGCGTCATGCCGTAAGCGCCGCCGCGGCCTCCGCCCACCCGGTACTGGCCGGTAGAGTTCACCTCCGCCGCGCTGGCCGACAGGTCGAACGGACTGCGTACCGCCCCGTTCACCACCACCGGCAGTTCATCGACCAACCGGTTGGACACCTCCGTCGCCACCCGGCCCGCCTCGGTTTGCAGCATCTGGGCATTCGCCGCCACCTCGACCGTCTGCTGCGTGGTG
>Ga0097691_1003242_pt1 | contig 10147 bp, 9 predicted proteins | sample NGESurdeep072012_8_FD_72858 | JGI IMG/M metagenome (GOLD analysis project Ga0097691, IMG submission 72858) | Arctic peat soil microbial communities from Barrow, Alaska - NGEE Surface sample 210-1 deep-072012 | ecosystem: Environmental > Terrestrial > Soil > Wetlands > Peat ...
GACCTTCCCGCCCGCAGCTTCACCAGCCTCCTGGGTCACCTGGCCACGCTCACCCGCAACCACCTACGCGTCGCCGGCAACGACACGTCCGGCTTCGACCTGCTCGCCGTACCCACCCCCACCCAACGCCGAGCATTCGAACTCATCGGCGCCCCGATCCCACTGACCCTGAAGTAGCCAGAACCCGAAACCCGAAAACGCGTAAAACCCCTGGTCAGCAGGGGTTTTACGCGTTTTCAGACACGTAACTTCGGTCTAAAGTGCACACGACTGGCAACTGTTTGCAGCCCCTCCGGCACCGGAGATCCCGACGTCCTGACCTGGTCGACTCATCGGCCGAGACGGCAACCACCTGGCCTGGCCTGGCCTGGCCTGGGCTGGGCTGGGCGAGCCCCTCGCCGCCTGCCGCTCCGGCGACACTCCGGTGGTCACCAAGATCGAGCTCAGCGACGGCCGCTGGGGTTGGGCCAGCAAACAGCCCGTCGTAGGCTCCCCGCCGGACACAACCGACATCAGGCTCGGCGGGGAGCCGAGTTGAGCGGCGACCACACTTCCCAGAGTCAGGGCAATTCCGAACAGCTGCCATCCACTCAACAGCGGGATCCTGACGGTGGCCGGGACAACGCCCGGGACCGTCACCGGTCGCTCCCGGTCCTCGTCGAACCCGACGAGGACCGGCGACGGCCGTCCGAGGCGTAGCCCCTTCGACATCCGAATTGGGCAGGCGCGAATGATTCGTGTATTCGAAGGTCAGTTCTCCGGTGTAGTCCGGTTATGAACGGCGGACGGTCACGATTCCACGGCATCGGCCTGGCCAGCGTTGAGGACTGAGATCGACGCCCCAGTGCAGCGAGTGCATCAGCACTGCATCGACCTATGCGACTTACTTCTTAAAGTCCTGCAGGAGACCTGCACTTGCTGCACTGGCCACCCAGGCTCCGCAGTATTCGCAACGAATTCGATGGTGTGCCTGCCGGCTGGGAGGCCGGACATGACGGTCTCTCTCCCGATGGCTTCTGCCGGCATCAGTGCAGCGGCCCTGACCGGCCTGCTGCTCCTGCTCGGAGGCGTCGGTGGACGTCACAGCCCAGACCACTCTGATCTCGGGTCTGGGTGCCCAACGATCGGGACCCATCGCGGCGATTCCGGATGTGGTAGCTGCCAACGGCCGCATCGTGGCCGCAGTAGCTGTGGCAAGGTCGGCGACCAAGCCGCGCTGATCCCGCTCATGACCGGGTTCGTGGAGCCGGAGCTGCGGGTGCTGGCCAACCCCAGCGACCCAGCCGGCCATACCTTCCCCGGCCAGGGCATGGGCAGCGACCACGCCTCCCTGGGGATCTTCCAGCAGCAGCCCTGGTGGCCCGCCACGGCTGCGCGCATGGAACCAGCCGCCTCGACCAACATCTTCCTCGACCACCCGCTGGCGATACCGAACTGGCAAGCAGCCCCGCCCTGACAGGCAACGCAGCCGGTTCAGGCCTCGGCGTTCGCTGGCGGGTCCAACTACCTCGCGGAAATGGACCTGGCGTTCAGGAGTCCCGACATAGTGCGAAAGTCCTTGCAGGTCAAAGGTGGGTTTTGGCCTCGGACCGCAGGACGAGGTCGATGTCAGGGTAACGGGTTTGGGTTCCGGTGACGTGCTCACACAGCTTGCCGCCGGCGTGCGCGACCAGGGATGAGGGGAGATAGGTCGTCATCACGTTCACCATTTTCGCCTCTGATCCGTCCTAAGACACCGCATGGGTATATCTCACACCAAAGCAGGGGGACGAGCCCCGAAAACATGAATCTGCTGGTCAACGAGCCGACGCGGCGCCCAGCCCAACCGCTATGTCATGAGCCCCTGGCGTTCGCATCCTGAATGCCATCAAGGCTCACTCGGCCACACTGAAGCGCGGCGGCAGTGGGACCTCCATGCGGCCCGGCAGGTCAAGACGACCTGCCCGCTCGCCACACCGCCGCCATGCTGTCGTCGCCGGCTGCAGCGGCCGCGATGACCTCAGGACTCTAGACATGGAGTCATAATCTCTGCGGGCTCAGTGCCGGGTTTTGATCTCGTAGCGCAGGATGAGGTTGGTCCCGGGGTAACGGGTTCGGGTGGCGGTGAGGTGTTCACACAACTGGGCGATCGCCTTGGTGGCGCGCTGGGTTGGTAGGGGGTCCAACCGGATGGTCAGGGCACCGTCGTGGGGGTCGATGTCGCCGCTGCCGGTCAGGGCTTGACGGATGAGGGCGTGTGCTTCGTGGTTGGCGCGCGCGTAGCTGGTGTGGACCCGGATGGCCCGGGCGAGGGTGGTGGCGGTGTTGAACGCGGCGATCCGGATGGCGTGGGTGATGAGCTTGGTTTGGATGTCGAGGAGTTGTTGGCCGGGGTTGACCTGGGCCAGGGGCAGCCGGGCGGGGATGGCCCGGTGGGTGGCTTGGGCGGTGTTCAGGTCGGCTTCTGCGGCGCGCAGGCCGGCGGTGAGCTGGTCGTGGTCGGCGTTGCTGATCAGTACCGACTCACCCTGTGGCGGGGACACCGCTTCGAGTAGGGCCGCGTCGGTCGCGGCTAGGGCCCGGTCGTACCGGGCCCGTGCTGCCAAGACGACTTGGTGTGCTTTCTTCTTCGCGGGGTTGGGGACCATCCGGGTCGGGTCGTCGTCGGTGGTGGCCTGCGCGTCGTGGGAGTCGAGGTCGAAGTGCATCCGGGCGTAGCGGAAGTAGTTCTCCTGCCGCCACCGCGAGCCCATCCGGTAGATGACCTGTTCGACGCCCAGGTCGGCCTGGGTGGTGAGGATGTGGATCTGCCGGGTGGAGTCCTGCCCGTGCTCGCCCCGACCGGTTTTGGTGTTGGCCACGGTCAGGCTCACCTGCCGCATCGTGAACATTTCATCGCCTGCGATGGGTAGGTCCACGGTGGTGTCCGCGACCCGCCACTGATGGGTGCGCCCGGTCTCGTCGGTGTAGGTGAGGCCGGTGAACAGGGTGGGGTCGACGTCCTGGGCCAGGCCCTTACGCCAGGTCAGCACGTCAAAACCCTGGGCGTCCACGGGGGCGAAGAGGGCCGGTGACCAGCCGCCGCGGTCGAACCCGACCAGGACCCGGCGGGTGTCGCCGCCGGCCCGGCGTAGGTCGGGCAGCAGCCGGCGGAGCTCCATCGCCAGCGACGCCCCGGGGTCGGCCATGACCACCAGCACCGGGTCCCCTGCGGCGTCGCTGACCCAGGTCTCCACTGTTGCGGGGGCGGGGAACTTCAACCCGGGTAGGTGGGTCTTGGCGACCTTGGCCCCGCCTTGGTAGGCGCGGACGTGCCCGTCAACGTAGAACACCGCCAACAGGTCCGGGTCCGACGCGTCCAACCGGGCGACGTGGGCCGCGGCCATCGCTGCGAGCAGCTCACCGGCCCGACCTGTGGCAGCGAGGGTGGTGATCTTGCGGCGGATGGTCTTGTCACCAGGGCGCGCCCACCTTGACCATGGTCCCGGGCCCGGCAGGGCCGAAGCTGACAGGCGAGTCGGATCGGCGACACGCCCCTAGTGGCGTGGAGGCAGCGCAGTCACAGCGCGGCTGATGGTCATCGAGAGTCTCTGCGTCCATCAGGATCCCGGGCGCCAGCGGCTGACCCTGCCTGGGAACAGGTCCCACGCGCCGATTCCACGACGAGCCAGGGCTCCGGCCGGGTCGAATCCCGATCGTGAAACTGACCGCTGTGCCCGTCAAGATCAAGTTCCCAGACCGCGCTGGCGGTGCAGATCACCCGGGACCCCTAAGCCCTTCCTCCCTCGGCGAACCAATGCAGATCGGACCCACATAGACCCACGTCTGTCACGCGCACGAGTGACATACCGTCGGCAGGCTCCGGGCGCTCCTGGTCGTGGAGTTGGATGTTACCTCTGTTGTGCAGGCGGGCTACTTTCGCCAGCCCCCCTCTCATGTCCATGACCTCCCCCGGTCGCGCCACGACCACGCCGCAGCCCTGTGAGGGTGCCAACGTGACCAAACGCTACGACAACGCGCTGGCGCGGTACCAACGGGGTTTTGGCCGACAAACGCGTCCACGATGCGGGTCAAGACCCCGCCTTTCGCTCAGCGGGATCGGTTCACGGGGACGTACGATGCGCCCATGCCGGAGCCCGAGGTTGCCCCTACGGTCAACACCTCCGCCGCGACGGCTGCTCCTGGCCGAGTCAATGGCAACAACGCGCCACGGATGGAGGACGTGGCCGGCGTCGCCGGCGTCTCCCATCAGACCGTCTCACGAGTCCTGAACGACTACCCACACATCCGTCCGGCGACGCGCGACCGGGTGCTCGCCGCGATCGAGGAGCTTGGCTACCGGCGTAACATCGCGGCCCGGACGCTGGTGACCCGCCGGTCGGGGACCATCGGGGTGATCACTGCCGACATGAGCCATTTCGGTCCGGCCAGCATCATGCTGGGGCTCGAATCAGCTTCTCGCGCGGCGGGATACAGCTTGTCGCTCGAGGGGCTCCCCGAGATCTCGGCGGCCTCGTTGCGGACGGCCGTGGACCGGGTTCTGGACCAGGCGGTCGAGGCGGTGGTGATCATCGTCGCCCACCAGGCAGCCCTGGCTCTCGCGCAGTCGCTGCACATCACGGTGCCTCTCGTCCTGGTCGAGGGCGTTCTGTCGGCCACCCCTTTGACGGCGGGGGTCGACCAGATCGCGGGTGCACGCCTGGCCACCAACCACCTGCTCGACCTTGGCCACCGCAGCGTGGTGCATCTTCCAGGACCGGGCGACTGGCTGGAGGCTGCCGCTCGCCGCGAGGGCTGGACGATAGCCCTGGAAGAGCGCGGCTGTCCCGTGCCTGCGCTCATGGTCGAGGGAGACTGGACTTCGCGCAGTGGCTACGAGTCCGGCGTGGCGATGTTGGGTGAGTCCAGACCCACCGCGGTTTTTGCTGCGAACGACCAGATGGCATTGGGGCTGCTGCGCGCACTACACGAGGCCGGGCTACGCGTTCCCGAGGACGTGAGCCTGGTGGGATTTGACGACCTACCCGAGTCGGGTTTCTTCACCCCACCCCTGACCACCGTCCGCCAGGACTTCCGCGAGCTCGGCCGCCGTGCCATGGCGCTGGTGCTCCGCGTACTCGCCGGCGAGCTCAACCCGTCGGAGCCGCTGGTCGAACCGCTCCTCATCGTGCGATCGTCCACGGCTGTTCCTCCGTCCTGATCATCGGTCCACACGACTTGTCCAACTATCCTTGGTGACTCCGCTCGGAGCGCCTTGGTCTCGGTCCAACCGGTGAAAACGATTGAGACCGTGAGGGTTTGGGCGTACTCCCCGCGGAAGTCGTCGCCCTCGTGGCCGCCTACATCAGTCTCCTGCCCCCCGCGACTTCTCATCCCTGTCGGCCCACGTACGGATCGAGACCTCAGGTTCAGCAGGCTTTCCGGGCTCGCTGCCCGAAAGGCCCCTCAGCTGCAGACGCTGACGTTCCCCGGCGAGCCGGCGGTCGATGGTGGCCAGAGACATCACATACAACTTTGCCGCGATCGGGTCGCCGAGGTCATGCGCAAGGACCGCAGCCGGACTACAACGGGCGTGGTCACGATGCCACCCGGTGAGCTCACACAACTCGTCCATGCCCGTGGCCTTATCCGCTCGCGACGCCGCCCGGTACCGGGCTTCCGTCGCCTTCGTCACTGCCTTGGGCTGGCTCGTCGTCAGTCCTATGTCCGAGTCTGGCTCGACCCCAACCTCACCGCCATACCGTACGTGGGCAGCGCTTCACGAGGCAACGAACCTCGAGACGATCTGGACGATGAGCACGCTGTACGGCAAGAGCCCGTTACGAGCGTTCGGCGCTGCCTGCCGCAGACCAGCTGGACGCCAACGTGGACGCGCGCGAGTTCCTTGACCTTGTCGAGCGCTACGTCCCCGACGGCGGGCTGCTCGAGCGCCTGGCCGAGGCCGTGCACATCACCTACTGCGAGGAGATGCTCGGCCAGGGCCACCCCTGGGCCGGCAGCCCGCAGTACCTGGCCCGGCAGCCGCTGCTGGCCGAGTTCGCCGGCCGAGAGCCGACCCAGGCGCCACTTGTGGCGCTGGTGGACTACGCCGACCTTTCCGAGCATCTCAAGGGGCAGAACCGCGACGCCGCCCGCGACCTGTCCGAGAAGCTGGCAGCCCTGGGTTATGTGCTCTGCCAGGATGCCCCCGCGGGCTGGCTCCGCGGTTGCCATCGATCCGTCGGACCCACGGGTCGAACAGCTGGCCAGGCACGAGCACGAGCGCTGGCTGCGGCGCAAGGTCAAGACGGGCTGGAGCTACGGCGACCCGCGCGACGACGCGCGCCGGCTTCACCCGTGCGTGTGCCCGTGGGAGGAGCTACCGGAGCAGGAGCGGGACAAAGACCGGCTGATCGTCGTGGAGCTGCCCAAGATCGTTGAGGCCGCCGGGATGACCATGGCCCGGGTCGACGAGCTGGGCGAGCTGAAGATCGGGGTCACCGGTCACCGAGTCCTGGCCGAGCCAGAGAAGGTCGTGGCCGGGATCGAGGCGGCCCTTGCCGGGACGCGCAGGCTCATCCGGGCCGCTCGTTGACGATCGTGTCGGCGCTGGCCGAGGGCGCCGATCGTCTTGCCATGGCCCCGGCGGCGAAGCGAGGCGGCACCCGGCTGATCGCCGTGCTGCCGCTGCCGAAGTACACCTACCTGGGCGACTTCGAGTCCGCCGAGTCCAAGGACGAGTTCCTGGCCCTGCTCGGGCGCGTCGACGAGGTGATCGAGGCGCCGCCTCAGGCGAGTCGCGAGGAGGCCTATGCCGCGGCCGGCGACATGGTTCTGCAGCAGGCGGACGTCATGCTCGCGATCTGGGACGGCCAGGGCGCGCAGGGCCAGGGCGGCGCCGCCGAGGTGATGGCCGGGGCCCGGGCCGCCGGCAAACCGACCGCCTGGATCCACGCGGGCAATCGCAGGCCGGGAACGATGGAGCCCACCTCCCTTGGCCCGGACCAGGGCCGCGTCACGTACGAGAACCTTTAGACAGACGGGAAACGGCACGGGCCGGGGAGGTCAGGGTGGCCAGGACAACGACCGAAGGGGCCAGTTCGGGGGGCGAGTGCGTCGTCGCTCTGGCGGCATGCGGCACCCCGTCTTGGCGCGGGGCGCGCGTGTCTGAGGACGACCGCGAGATCTTCTGGCGGCAGGCGCAGGCCCGGCTGCGGCCGGAGGTGGCGGTAGCCAAGGTGTGCGGTCACGACCTTTGGCCCGGCGTGTTCACCCAAGGGGAGATCGACCACCTCAGACGCAAGCGATGGACCGGGCAACCTCGAGCGCCCAGGTGGAACCCGGGCGGGCGCGACGCCGCCTCGAACACGACTTCGCACCTCCCGGCTGCAGGGGAGCAGATCGGTGGGCAGGTGCGCGAGGTCGACCATCAGCTCGCCGGCGCGCTGCGCGACATCCTCACGGGCGCGGGCCTGTTGCCTGGCCGCGTCGCTCTTGTCGAAGAACCGGCCACAAGGAGGCCATCATGACCCGCGACGTCTTCATCTGCCATTCCTCCAAGGACAGGACGATCGCCAACGCCATCTGCTCCAAGCTGGAGCAGAATCGCATCCGTTGCTGGATCGCTCCGCGCGACGTGCTTCCGGGCCGCGACTACGCGGCGGCCATCATCGAGGCGATCAGCGAAGCCACGTTGACCATGCTCGTGTTCTCGGACAACTCCAACAAGTCACTGCACGTCCACCGGGAGATCGAACGAACCGTCGGCCATGGCATCCCGATCCTGCCCCTGCGGGTGGATGACGTCGTTCCATCTTCTTCCCTGGAGTACTTCATCTCCAACGCCCACTGGCTCGATGCCATCACCCCGCCGATGGAACAGCACCTGGACCATGTGGTCGGCACGGTTCGCCTGCTCCTGGACCGCGCGCACGAAGCCGCCGCCGCCGCCACTGATGCTGCTCACCCGCCGGTCGTCGCCTCGCCGCACGCACCAGAGCCGGCGGTCGAGACGGGCGGCCGCTCTGCCAGGGCGGCCAGGCTGCCGGCCTGGTGGCGCTGGGCCGCCATCGGGGCGGCAGCCGTCGTCGTGGCCGTGATCGCCGGGATCCTCGTGCTCGGAGGCCGCGGCAACAGCGGGACCCAGACATCAGCGGCTGTATCTTCGCCACCAGCGGCGCCACGTTCGGGAGTAGCAACACAGGCCGTGCCGGTACAGAGCACCGTCAAGTTCGGGAACGCGATCACGCTGCATGGCATGGACGCAGGGTCCGCGGCTGCGGTGACCGCCACGAAGGTTGCTGACCCAACGACCTCCCCGGACGGAGTCAGCACGCCGGGGCCGGGAGACCGTTATGTGGCAGTCGAGTTCCAGATCAAGAACATCGGAACCCTGGTCTATGACGACACGCCAGACAACTGTGCACTCCTTCTTGACACCGCCGGGCACAGGTATGAGGCGGTCACCGTGCTTTCCATCGCGCCGGGACCTATCTTCGACACGAGTGTGAGGCTATCTCCGGGCCAAAAAGCTGTGGGGTACATCGTGTTTGAGTTGCCCACAACCGCAAAGGTCGCGACCGCGCAGTTCAGCATGGACAGCGGCTTCGGGGTTGACACTGGCCGGTGGACCCTCAAGTAGCCGTGATCTGCGTGCTGGGGCCACAGAGGCACTCAGCGCTGGCCAACGTAGCGGGCGAGGTCGCTGGAGGACAACACTCCGGAGTTGCGTCGGCCGAGTTCGTCTGGGATGTTCGTCTGGGATGCTTAGCCCATGAGGGTCCAGACTCTCGTGATGTTCCACTGCGTTCTGTTCCTCGGCTTCTTGCACGGTTGGCTGCCCTCGAATGTGAGACGGTCACGTTCCGCACGTTGAGTTCTCTCGGGCGCAGGTGAGCGCCGAGGGCGATGCCGTCCTGCCCGCCGCCGATGACGAGCGTGTACGGCTGCGTGGCGCACCCGAGCTTCTTCGCCTCGCGCTCCCGCTTCTGCGTCCACGTCTCACGATCGCGTTTGGCGCCGTGCTCAGCACCGAGTCTGCCCGGGCTTTCCACTTGGGGTCCTTCGTCGCGCGAAGACCCCAAGAGCATCGACCCGCCCCCAGCACTCGGGCTTCGACCCACAGGGACAAGACTTCCACGGCCCGAAACGAGGGATGCCTCTCATATAGCTCGGGCGGGCGTCGGGCGGATGCGCCGGGGGTGTTTGCGACTACAGTGGAGCCTCGCGACGAGGCTGCCTCGGCCGCCGTCGAAGACGGCGTCTCAGACCCTGGCGCGGTGTCTTGTTGGGAAGGCCGTTTTCGAGCCGCGATCTTGGACGCAGAAGCCCCATCGCATCGCGCAGGTGGGCTGAAGAACTGTTTGGTCCGGGGGTCCGGAGAAGGGGGCCCGTATGTTCTTGCCCTAGAGCACACGAGCAACTCCTTGCCGATGCGGTCGCCCAATCCGGAGGGCACTGATCTGGCGGTCCATCAGAAGCTCAGGGAAGGTCTCGATGACCGCCTCAAGCGGCGCGCCTCGCTGAGTCAGGCGAGCAGGTGAGGACGGTGGCAACCCGGGAGGCACGAATCTCGACGGGCAGCTCCCAGCCTGCTGGTTTGAGCTCCACCAGTCAGGCTCGGTCGTCGCCAGTCCACGACACTGGACGAGCTGTGACTGCGGCTCACATTCAAAGACTCGTGGCCGTCACCACCTACGATCACGACAACATGTGTCTCATGTCCTGGAAGGCTGGATACCGAGAAATGACCGAGCAACCACACGCTGTCGTGGTCGGCGACATCGAGGTGGCCCGACGGACGTGCTCCGAGTTGGTCGAGCACGGGTTTGTGGTCACCCACCTCCTACACCCGACGGACTCAGAGATGCGTGCAGCGTTGACCCCCACTGTCAGTGCGGTGGCCATCCTCGTCCGTGGCGACGTCATCGCGCTGCGGTATGCGCTCCTGGTCGAGCATCTGCTGCCCGAAGTGCGCCTGGTTGTGACGCTGTTCGACCGGACCATTGCCGAGCAGCTGGTCCGGGTGGTCCCCAACTGCCAGGTCACCTCACCGGCCAACGTCGCGGTTCCGTCAATCATCGGGGGCTGCCTCGGCCCCGACTTCCTGGCCGTTGCCTCACTGGGCGGAGAGCCGACGATGGTCCTGGCAGCGGGCGAAGGCATCGAGATCCGGCGCTGGCCACAACGC
>Ga0097691_1003243_pt1 | contig 10147 bp, 9 predicted proteins | sample NGESurdeep072012_8_FD_72858 | JGI IMG/M metagenome (GOLD analysis project Ga0097691, IMG submission 72858) | Arctic peat soil microbial communities from Barrow, Alaska - NGEE Surface sample 210-1 deep-072012 | ecosystem: Environmental > Terrestrial > Soil > Wetlands > Peat ...
CATCCCATGCTGGCCTCCTCCCAGCACGAAGCTTGAATCATATTCGCGCCTGCATGAAAATACCCCCCCGATTCAATCTTCCCGGGAAACGCTCTAACTGCCCGCGGGGCCGGCCGAAGCTCAGGATGCGTTCGAGTGCCGGTGCAGCCGGTGCCTCGCCAATATTCCGAGGATGGTTGTCATCGGGACAGGATATCACGATTCCCGACACGGATATCAAGTCCGCTAGCGCGCATTCCGCAAAAGTGGGAACCGGTTTCGCGATCCGAATACGCGCAAATATCCAGAGGTCACAGCGCTTGCCGTACCCCGAGGCCCAGCATGAAGCGCTCTCTGATCTGCACGGGATCGCGGCGGGTTGCCCCGACCCCCGGCTTGTCGTCGATCCGCACCCCGATCAGCGTCGGTGCGGAAGCTGACAGGGATTGATCGACGAGACGCTCGAAATCCTCTTCGTCGGCCGCCCAGCCACTGTTGGCGAGGCCGCATCCGATTGCGATGGCAACGATATCCGATACCGCAGCGGCGGGGGTCGGTTGCGCGCCGGTGATCTGGTAAAGGCCGTTGTCCATCACGACCATACAAAGGTTTTTCGGCTTGAGCGTCGCGATGGTCGACAGGCAGCCCATTTGCATCAATAGCGAGCCGTCTCCCTCAAGCGCGAAAACGCGGCGCTTCGGCTGGGCCAGTGCAACGCCGAGCGCAATCGGGAAGGCGAGGCCCATGCTGCCCAGCATGTAGAAATTCTGCGGCCGGTGGCCGGCGGCCCACAGGTCGAAATTGGTATTGCCGATGCCGCCGATCACGGCTTCTTCGTTCTTCAGCTTCGCGACCAGCCGCGAGGTGAGATCGAACCGGTTCATCACCTTGGTGTTGCGGGCAGGGGTGTTAGTTTGCTTGCTCATGGGATCGCTCACTTGTCGAACACTTTGCCGCCGGTCAAGAGCGGCGACAGGATCAGCGCCACCGGCGCCTGCGTCGTGATGGCCTGCTTGATCGACCGATCGACGATGAACTCGAATTCGTCGAGCCGGGTTGCGGTGTGATGCTCCATCGCCAGCGAGTCGAGCACCGGCCGCATGGTGCGGCAAACCAGCGACTGCCCATAATTAAACTCGCCGAGGGTGCCGCGTTCGGACACGAACATGATCAGCGGAATCTGATAGGGGATCGCCAGCGATGCCAGCGCATTTGCCAGCGTCGCAAAGCCGGAGGTCTGCATCAGCACCGCGCCTTTCATGCCGCCCATCCACGCGCCGGAGACGATGCCGACCGCTTCCTCTTCGCGCGCGGTCGGGAATGTGGTGAAGAAAGGGTCGGCGTGAATATTCTTGATCAGCGTGGTCAGCACGCGGTCGGGAACATAGGGCACAAGCCTGATGTCGTTGCGCTTGAGCGTTTGCAGCACCACCTCGTGCCATGCTTTCTCATGAGAGGGTTTGGGCGAGGTTTGTTCCTCGGAAGCCGCCATCGAATTCTCCCTATCTCGCGACGATTTTTCGTTCGCGACGTGATCGCGGCCGTCCTGTCGAGGCGCCGAAACTTGACGCGATCTCCGGGATTGTCAACATGTCCTGATCGTTACCGTGATCTGCGCCTCACGACGATGCGATCGGCAGGCTGGCGTGCGATAAAAGAAGTAACAAGGATATCGGGAGAGATGCCATGGGCAGGTGGTTCCGGATGGTTGCCGCAGCGGTGGCGATGTTTACCGCGGGCGGATTGGCGTCCGCTCAGTCGCCATTTCCGTCCAAGCCGGTGCATATTTTCGTACCCTATGCCGCCGGCGGCGGGGTGGACATCCTCGCACGCACGCTGGGTGACGTGGTCTCCCGGCAATGGGGCCAAAGCGTCGTGGTCGAAAACCGGCCCGGCGCGGGCGGCCTGGTCGCATCGCAGGCGCTCGTGACGTCGCCGCCCGACGGATACACCCTCATCGTTGTCGCGAGCGGTCACGCCACCAATCCGTTTCTGTATCCCAAAATTCCCTACGACACCTTCAAGGACTTCACGCCGATTTCGCTGCTGGCCTCGTCTCCCAACATCCTGCTGGTGCGCGCCGATTCTCCGTTCAAGACGCTGGGCGACATGATCGCGCAGGCGCGGGCGAAGCCGGGAAGCCTGTCGTTCGCCCACGCGGGCAATGGAACGTCGACGCATCTGGCCGGCGAGCTTCTGAAGAATCTCGCCAAGATCGATCTCAATGCGATTCCTTACAAGGGCGGCGCGCCGGCGATCAACGATCTCCTGGGCGGGCAGATTGCGATGTCGTTCAACAACGGGCCGGAATCGGTGGGACAGCTTGAGGCTGGCGCTGTGCGCGCGCTCGCCGTCACGACCGCCTCGCGGGCGCCGTTTCTGCCCAATGTGCCCAGCATGTCCGAGACCGTGCCGGGCTACGACACCGAGGTGTGGTGGGGTCTGCTCGGACCGGCCGGCATGCCACCCGATCTGATCGCGAAACTTTCGCATGATTTCGTGGCGGCGTTGAACACGGACTCCGTAAAGGAACGCCTGACCAAGCTCGGCGCGTCGCCGATCGGCAGTTCGCCACAGCAGTTCGATGAAAAGATTCGTGCCGACTACAAGAAATGGGGGCCGATCATACAGGCCGCCGGCATGAAGGCCGAATGACGCCGATGATTCCGGCCTGCCTGCCGCCGCGCGACGTTAGCCGGCCGAAAGTGCCGCCGCCGCCGAATGCCTGCGATACGCACGCCCATGTGTTCGGACCGGCGGAGCGCTTTCCTTACGCCGACGATCGCAGCTACACGCCGCCGGACGCGCCGCTCGAAAAGTATTTGGGTATGCTCGACACCATTGGATTTGCGCGCGGCGTGCTGGTGCAGGGCAGCGCCCACGGCCGCGACAATTCCGCAATGCTCGATGCGCTCAAGCGTCGGCCCGACCGCTTGCGCAGCGTCGCGGTGGCCGACGCCGACATCTCGCCAGCCGTTCTGCGCGAATGGAATCGTCTCGGTATCAGAGCATTGCGCTTCAATCATTTTTTCCGCGATGGGCAGTTGCATTATCGCGGCGGCGTGCCGCTGTCCGCGGCGCGAACGCTGGCACCCCTGATGGCCGAACTCGGCTGGCATCTTCAGCTCTGGATCGACGTCAAGGATTTGCCCGAGACAATTCCGGTCCTGAAATCGGTGGGCCTGCCGGTGGTGATCGATCACATGGGCCGCACCGACGCCCGCGCGGGCATTGCGACCGAAGGTTTCCAGAGCCTGTTGCGCGCGGTCGGCGGCGGCTGGTGCTGGGCCAAGCTGTCCGGCGCCCACCGCATCAGCCGCGAGGCGCCTGACTATCCCGATGCGCGGCCGTTTCATGAAGCTCTGGTTCGGGCCAATCCGGAACGCCTGGTATGGGGCGGCGACTGGCCGCATCCGCGCGTCGAGGGCGAGATGCCCGATGCCGGTCATCTGTTCGAATTGTTTCAAATGTGGATCCACTCCCGGTGCTCCCTTATTGCGCACCACATTCAATAGCGCCCGGGCCAGATTGGCTTCGGATGCTACTTCTTCGAGCAGCCGACTGTTGTCGACCACGCCGGGGCCGGGGCCTCTCGTCTTCTTGCTCCTCGCTTTGCGCAGCAGGAAGCCGCGCCGCTCGGAGATCTCCGTAGGGATCCTCCATAATTTCCATGTCGCGCCATCCTGCGAGGAATGCATAGCCGATTGGGGCAATTGCCAGTGTCCAGACGAGGTTGTTGTTCACGTAGGTCGGAGCGACTGGCGCAGGAGAATCCTGAAGATGCCAGCTAGCTCGTCATCCGTGAAGAATTCCCAAGTCATTGATTTGGAATCTGGAAACGGGATGTAGAGGTAATCGAATTTGCCGGAAATCGGGGATGCGGAAGGGGATTCCTTGCAAACTTGATTTGTGATTCTCTCGCTTGGGAACGATTTGGCGAGGGACCAAATGCGGCCACGGGAACGGCGAGAGACGGGTGAACAGGATCTGTTCCGGTCCCGGCTCGATCAGATCATCGACATGAAGCATCCGCTGGTGACGCTGGGGCGCACGGTGGATTGGGGCTTTCTGGAAGAGTGTTTCGGCGAGGTCTACACGGATAGCCCCGGCCAGCCGCCGCTGCCGACGCGATTGATGGCGGGGCTGGCGATCCTCAAGCACACCTATGATCTCTCCGACGAGGCGCTGTGCGAGCGGTGGGTCGAGAACCCCTATTACCAGTTCTTCTGCGGCGAGGAGTTCTTCCAGCATCGGCTGGTGTTCGATCGCTCGTCGCTGACGCGCTGGCGCAACCGGATGGGCGAGGAGCGGTTGCAGGCGCTGATCCAGGAGAGCCTGTCGGTTGCCACCAGAACCAAGGCAATCAAGCCGTCCGAGCTGTCACGGGTGATCGTCGATACGACGGTTCAGCCCAAGAACGTGACGTTTCCCACCGATGCGAAACTTCTGAACCGGGCGCGCGAGAAGCTGGTGCGGCTGGTTCGGCGGCTATGGAATTGAGGCGACGGGTCAGTTCTTCGCGACCAAGCTCGGCCTTCCTACTTCTCTCGCGCTCGTCGCAGGCCTGATCGAATTCTTCGGCGGTATCCTGCTCACGGTCGGTTTCCTGACCCGTGCGGTTGCCGCTCTCATTATGGGCTTGATGTTCGTCGCCGTTGAAATTGCGTCACTTCACCACCCGCAGCCCGTAGCCATCCTCTAACCCCTCGATAGCGTTGGCCAATTCCTGCGTGTCCAAAACCGCTATCAATTTGCTGATCTTTTCCTTGGCGTCACGCGAACCCGGCTCAAGGTGCTCGGCGATAATCCAGCCCGCTTTATGGATGGCAGAAATTATTAGTTCCTGATCGGTCATGCGCGTTTGCGACCTCGTGCCGCTGCTGGCTTGTCTGCTTTCTTAGCATCTTGTTTGGCGGTTTGTTTCCCACTGATGGGCAATAGCATTTCTTTTTGACCGGCGGTGGCCTTGCGTGGCTTTTTACCTTTGGCAGGCTGCGCGACATTGCCACCACTACCTATACTGCGTTTCAGCGCATCCATTAGGTCGACCACGTTTTCGCCCTTTGGTCGCGCCTTCGCGGTGATCGGCTTGCCGCTTCGCTTCTGATTTATTAATTCGGTCAGCGCAGATTCGTAGTGATCTTCGAATTTACCAGGATCGAACGTCGCTGATTTCTGATTGACGATATGCTTGGCTAGATCGAGCATATCCTTGGTGACCTTCACGTCTTGAATGTCATCGAAATATTCGTCTTCCGATCTGACTTCATAGGGATAGCGCAACAGCGTACCCATCAGTCCGTTCTTGAGCGGTTCCAGCCCTATAATGTGTTCGCGGCTGGTCAGCACGAGGCGACCGATAGCGATCATATTCATATTGCGGATCGTCTCGCGAATGACAGCGAATGCATCGTGACCGACCTTGCCATCGGGTACCAGATAATAAGGGCGGATCAGATAACGCGGATCAATGTCGGTCTTTGGAACGAACTCGTCGATATCGATAGAGCGGTTCGAATCCAGCGCAATGTTTTCAAGTTCGTCTTTTGTGATTTCAATGTAGCTATCGGTGTCGACCTTGTAGCCCTTCATAATGTCTTCGGATGCGACCTCTTCGCCGGTGTCGGCGTCAACTTTTAGATACTTGATCCGGTGACCGGTATTTCGATTGATTTGATTGAAGCTGATTTTTTCTGAATCGGACGTGGCCGGATAAAGAGCTACCGGGCACGTAACGAGCGAAAGGCGTAAAAAGCCCTTCCAATTTGCACGCGGGGCCATAACGCAAACTCCACAAGACGGAACGCAACACAACCGGAATTCAATAAAACTCGCTACAAGTCGTTCCGCAAGCGTAGAATTTTTGTGTCCGTTCGCTGCCAGACCACTATTTCTAGCGGCTTGTGGTTGTTCTTGTTTCGTTCCATACTGCAGCGATGCAGCTACCCGTTGTCCGCGCACGCGCGCAGCAGCCGGGAAATGCCCGTGATCGGATTTCTGCACTCGGGTTCGCCGGATCAGAACGCCGAGCGAGCGGCGGCAAGCGCTAAATTTGACGCATCGGGCATCGAGACCGAAATCTATGAGGGACAGCCCGTGATCAAACTGAGGACAGACGACTTAACTTAGCCTGAAAGCGCCGGCCGGGACTGAAGGCGAAGGGGAAGTGATTGACCGTCAACAAAATCACCTGGCCACAAGTCGGACGAGTGACCGAACCGGGCCGGTACTTGTTCACATTTGGGTGGCTCACAGTTACGGCGGAAGATCTTGCCATCTGGGAGCAATTTCCGAATGCAGCGTTCACGCTCTTCAGGACGGCGACGGCGACGGAAGCCGGAGAGGAATTTCGTCTAGGCGCATTCGAATTGCGGGGAAATCTTTCGCGCAGTGAGAAGTGAGGCGCTCAACACAGAGACTTTTGGCTCTTGCGGCGATCTATGACGGTGGGACGCGCACCGAGGCGGCGAAGATTGGGGGCGGCGGTCTGCAAAGAAACGATGTTGCAGCGCGTCCAACCTTGCCATCGACCCCACGTTGCGCTTGGATGGCGACCGGTCGGGGGATCGAGGGCCATGAGAACGACGTCGCCGCGCTGGGTGTGGGTCGCAATGACGGTGCTAGACTAGCGCTGACAGTCATCGCCTATGTCGCGATGCCACCGACCTCAACCAATCGAATATCAGCTGCTTGGTCGAGCTCGGGCTCAAGGTGAAGAAATAACGATGGGAGAGCACAACAGCGACCTGTCGACCGACGCCGAAGCCTTTAGTCAAGAAGGCGAAGCTGCGCTGAGTGCGGTCTTCGACATTTACCGGAGCCTTATCGACCCCAATCTCATGATCTTCGTCGCGCAGGATACCGTCCCTCCCTTTCGGTTTAAGGCGGGCGGATGGGAGTTGTTTCGGTCATCGATCGAGCTGGGTCCGGCGATGAAAGTCCGCGTCGCTGAAAAGGGGTATCCATGGGTAGGTTCCATGGTCTGGCTTGTGAGACACCACGAGACGATCAAGGTGCGGGCGCAAAACGTCAGGCGTGAAGCCTTCCCAAGGCAGCGGTATTTTGTCGATCAGACGCACGCGCGCGGCATCAGAGTTAAGTGCTGACAATTTTTGTAAAAGCCGTTGATCAGTGAGCGCTATCACAAAAGCATCGATGGCATGGTGACGATGGTCATCGCGGTTCTTGCGCGCCACCCCCTCCTCGAAGTCACCGCCGACGTGATTATGATCGCGCAGCAGCGCATTCAAGCCCCACTTGCCGCGTAGCATGGCTGTAAGCTTGCCCGGTATGGCGCGAACGCGCTGACGGCCTTCGGCCTTCTCATTGTAGAGATGGGCAAGGTAGCTGCGGGCGATACGCGACAGATATTTGGTTTCGTTGAGTTGACGATCAAGAAATTCGAGCTAATTAGCAACTTTTTTTCATCGCATCCTGATAAAATCGCCAGCGCTTGTTGGAAGGAAGTGCATCGGCCCGAAGCAGAATATCGTCGTAGATAAACTTGTGTTCCCCTATGTTGGGACTTCCATGGAAAGCGTCATAGGGGGACCGACCAGCTTTGATCCGGTTCGCAGCGCGTAGCGCTAAAACCTTGTTTGCCATGGAGTCGTCAAGCGTTTTTGAAAATGGCAAAATATGCTCGACTTCAGTGCGGTCATCGAGCGCCATCTCGAAAGAAATCGGTTTGCCGGTGAACGGACAAACATGAACCGCCCCAAATTTTTGCTCCTCCCACAGACGAAGTTTCCTCATCTGATGAGGTGAGAGGACTGGACCGGTATAAGGTCCACTGCCTAATTCATTGGCCGACTTGAACTGTTCGTTACGGCGCTTGTTCGCCAGTTCGTTCTCGCGGATTTTCTTGCGCTCATTCTCCTTGTCTTCCCGATTCATTTTTAGGTCGCGCGCTAGCTCAATAACTATTTGTTCTGGCTTACCGTTTACCTCAATCAACCTGTTGACGACGCGGCGAACCTGATTGAGTCCTATGTGGACAGTAGGATTGGAGAGACGGCCATAATGTTCGACCGCGTTTTCCTTCGGCTTGCTGGGGTCGCCGCCGACAACCTGTCGTCTCAGAATCACGCCGTAGTAGGGTAGCCGGTCGAGCGCTGTATCGGTGCGGAAATCGGAGTGATGTCCGTATTCTTCGATTTCAGCAACAGCGTCGGCATAGGTGAGACCCTGATCTTCCATGATTGGCAGGAGCTTATTGATCGCCATTTCGCTCAGCCGAGCATAGCCGTCTGGCAGCCCCGCCGCCGCCAGCTTCTGCGCACTTTCCTCGTTCAGTCCCCAGTCGCGCTGGGCAATCTGCTCGATCTCTTCCGGTTTCTCTGTATCCAGAAGTGCACGAACGATAAGCGTTCGCTCGTCAAATGATTTGGCATGCCAAGCCTTACCGAAGATACCCTTCGATGACAGACGCGCTGAGGTCTCATCTCCTTTCATAGCCGCACGGTTCTCATCAAGCAGATTGACTCGAGCATCCGCGGGTAACTTGAGAAGCTTTATTAAAGCCTCGAGTTTCAACTCCTTTTTGGTGCGCAGTTCGCCAAGCACCTTGTCGCGCTCCTCAAGCGACAGAGGTCTTGCAGCATCTCCGCGTTCCGCAATAATCCGAAGATTGGCAGTCTCCTGCACCATTCGGAATTCCTGTGCGCAGGGCAGCGCACGATGTGCGCGTCGCTCGCGATCCTCAAGCAGGCACCAGCCCGGATCGATGGGTTTCAGCGGGCGTTGATAGAAAATAATATCCTTGAGTTGTGCCCACTGATCTTCGCGCAGCGTATGGTGCGGTTGCTGCATTTTCTGAATTTCGTCGAACTCGAACTCATACATCGCGCGGCCTGGATAGAAACCGGCTTCCGGTCGCGCGCGAACCATCTTGCCCTTGCGGTGGAGCATAAAGAGATATTCCCCGAGCGTCCGCGCGGAACGCGCGCTCATACGCTCTGTCAGTTCTTTGATGCCCTCTTTGATAACTCCTGATTCTTTCTCCTTGCCGCCATCTGCCTTGCGGTTGGATTTGAAGCCGCGCCGCTGATTGAGATGAAAAAGCGCGCGTCCCAATTCATACGGCGTCAATGCGGCATCCAGTGCTTTTGCGCGCAGCGCATAAGGATCGAGAATTTCAAGACCTTTGCGTCCGGCGTCGTCAGGTGGCATCAGTCCAACCGCCACCAATGCCTGCATTAGATCGCTGCGCCGGTCCAGATATCGATCCCTGCGCTTGCGCATGCCGCGCGGGACTCTACGTTGCACTGCGAGCGATGAGCCATCCTTGGGGTTACGGCCATCGCTGAAAATTCGCGCACCAAGACTTATAAGGCCGCACGGATTGCCCAGTTCATCGAGTTTGACCGCCGCCCAACCGATGCTATTTGTGCCGAGATCAAACCCAGTTCTGAACTTTTGCTGCGTCACGATAGCCCCCACTTCCCCACCAGTCCAAACGACTCCGCCAAGTTTTTTTCTGCTTGTGGCAAAATGGCTTGCGAAGCATCATGGTGCGGTCTAAGTTCGCCGCGCGCAAGGGTTGAATATTTAGCCGATAGGAGATCGAGCGCCGTAGCGAACGTCCTCCGGGACTAGTAGCAGTCGTTAACAAGTCTTTAGGACACAAAATCGAAACGCAGGCCGAGGCCTGCGTTTCTGTTTGCTGACGCGCGCGGCGGCGGCCAAGCGATCAGCCCGCTGGTGGCACGACCGGCTGTCGGTCACCACGTACTGATTCGACCGTCGCCACCTTCGACCGCGTGAGCATCCCGCGCGGCAATGGCTAGCGGATCGAACGGAACTGACCGTCATCGTTCTCACATTTCGCGCCGCTGTGGTGTTCGGTAGCTATGGGGTCAAAAGCGCCCTTCTGAGCGTGCGCCGATGACTTCCGGTCTACCCCGAAGAACAGACATTCTCAGTGTCCCTCGGCAGGTCTCAAAAGTGCCAACGCACTAAATCGCTGCGCGATAGCCCGCTGCGCGGGTAGGTGCGCGGGCGATCTATTTGAAGCCGTCATTGACAAACTCAACGATTTTTTTCTCGCCTCTTCCGCATCGTCTCAAGTTATGCAGAAATACGAGGCTCATCACATAGCTGGAGGTATCGTTCAGCGCGCCATTCAGGCTGCGCAAAAGATTCCTTCCCAACATACCCTCTGAAACTG
>Ga0097691_1003247_pt1 | contig 10143 bp, 10 predicted proteins | sample NGESurdeep072012_8_FD_72858 | JGI IMG/M metagenome (GOLD analysis project Ga0097691, IMG submission 72858) | Arctic peat soil microbial communities from Barrow, Alaska - NGEE Surface sample 210-1 deep-072012 | ecosystem: Environmental > Terrestrial > Soil > Wetlands > Peat ...
CCGGCTCCTGCCGCACCCTGTTCCAGAGGGCGCCGAGCTGCGGGTCGGCCGCTGAACGGAGCGGGCGCCGCAGACCACCCTGTTCCCAGGCATTCTCCGCTAGTGCCAAAGCCAGCCGATGGCGGCGTCCGCGACCTCTTCCCAGCCCGGCTCGCTGCAGATGTAATGCGAGCGGCCGACGAACTCCCGGTAGTCGACCCGCCCGTGGTCGGACCTGTATCCCCCCGCGTTGCGCCGCACCATGGCCACCGGCGTGAGGTGATCCTGGGTGCCGGTGAGAAACAGCAGCGGCCCCTGCACTGCCCCAAAGTCGATCTTGGCTGACCGCCCGAGAATGCTCCGGGGCACGTTGCGGCTCTCCGGGACCACGAACCGGTCGAAAGCGTCGTCGCTGGCTGAACGGGTGAGGGTGTTGCAGAACGCGTAGTGGAACCGCTTGGGCGTCATGAACACCGGTTTGTTCCCTGCCAGAGGGTTGATGTGGGGGTAGTTCGCTCGCAGGAAGTGCGGGCTGAACGAAACCAACCCCTGCGGCGGCGCGGAGCTGATCGCGACGCCCGCGCGGGCGAAGCCGTCGTTGACCAGCCGCTGGACCAGCAGTCCGCCGATCGAGTGGCCGACCAGGATCGGGCGTTCGGGAAGGGCGTCGATCAGTGCCTTGAAGTGCTCGGTCAGGGCGCCGAATGTCAGGGCGCCGAGGTCCGGGTCGACCTCCGAACGCAGGATACGCGGGTCACCGTCGTGATGGGGCCAACTAGGGGTGCTGCAGGAGAACCCCGCCGAGGTGAACCGCTCGACCCAGGGCTTCCAGCTCTGGCCGTTGAGATACATGCCATGGATGAAGATGACGTGAGGGGCCATCCCACGACTCTAAGTGCGCTGAGCCCCGGGGGGGCGCCGGGAATCTCTTGCGCCGCAGACCGGCCTGCTTCCGGGCGACCTGCGGCGCGAGCCCGAGGCTCGACAGCCGGAGATTGTTCATCGCCTCGATCGTGGGTCGGCGTGGAACGCCGCAGAGAGCAGCGGTGAGACGCCGACGATGTCACCGGCGGCCATCGTCACGGTGTTGGGGTTTCCGTTGCGGGCGTCACGCAAGTGGGTGGTGACACATTCGATGCCCCGGCCTCGGTGGTGACGTCGACAGCCATGCCGCGACGGGGTCGATCCTGCGATCGGTGATGATGCAGCCGCTGGACCCGCTTGGCGGCTCGAGGTTCCCCATGGAAGTTGTTGAACGACAAGATCTGGATCCTCATAGTGGGAGCATTCGATTCCGCCTGAGATACGGCCTTCCTGGGCGAACGGCCCTCTCGCAACCAGCTTCTCGGCGTCGGCGTCGGAGCCGTCGGCCTGATCATCGTCGCGCTCGGGCACAGCGCCATCGCCCTGATCCTGGTTCTGATCCTGGTCCTGGTCCTGGGTGCAGCCCTGTAGTGGTCCATCGGCAACGTCCTCGCACGCTGGGTCCAGGCCTGTTCCGGGCTTTCACTGGTGGTCTATTCGGGCCTGGTCGTCCCGGCGCCGTTGTTGCCGCTCTCGCTGGTCGTTGAGAGGCCGGACACCATCGGCACTGCCATCGGGCACCTGTCCGCAATGGCCATCACAAGCACCATGCTCACGGCATACACCTCTTTGCTGCTGGGCTACGGGATCTGGATCACCTTGCTGGTCCCGGTCGCAGGACTCCTCGCGGCATGGATCGTCCGGAGCGAGATCCCTACCGCCATCGAGGCCGTGGGGGGAGGACTGCTCCTGGCAGGAGTCGCGATCACGACCCTTCGCCGCCGGAGCCAGGCTTGCATCACCTAACGCGGGAACTGTGCAGCTACAGGCGCGAGAGCAACAGCGGTACGCCGGCCACGATCAGCCCCAGAGCCAGCATGAGTGAGTCCCCGGGTCGCCATGGCGCCGGCTCGGCCCACGTCCGGCGGGGGGCCGTGGTGACTGCGCTCGAGAAGCCGCGCGCCTCCATCGCCACCGCCATCCGCCCGGCCTGACGCAGCGTCTCGATGAGCAGCCCAAAGGTCAGCGCCGCCAGCGAGCGGCCACGACCCAGCGGCGAACGGCTCGGGCCCAGGCCTCGCACCCGACGAATCCGAGCAAGCTGGTCCCAGTGCTCACCAAGGCCCTCGAACCGGTAAAGCGCCGCCACCGTGGCCACGATCGGCCTGGCCGGGAGCCGCAGGCGTTGGCCCAGATGATCGCCCAGCTCTGACGGGTCGATGCGTGACACCAGCAGCACACCGGGCACCACGAAGAAGGCAACCCTCAGCCCGGCCAGCGCACCTGTAGACACCTCGCGCCCGGGGCTGAGCAGCCAGTTCGAGAAGCTGACCGAGGCAACCGCGAACAGACCCGGGAGCAGGCGGCGCCACGGCGGTCGGCCGACGCCCAGAACCATCGGAGCCAAAGCGATCTGGACCCCGATGGCGATCAGGGCCATGCGCAGGTTGAAGATGAAGGGCGCACCAAGCACCAGCACGATCGAGACCAGGAGCAACGAGAGTGGGCCGGACCGGCCGGCGAGCCCGGCTAACCCCGCGGGCGCAGTCATCGCGGGCTTCGCACCCGGTGCCGGCGAAGGTGGCGACTCGATCACCGAGTCGACTGCGGGGTCGACGATCCGCCCTTCCCGTAACGTGATCCGCCGGTCAGCCAGGGCGATCAACAACGGGTCATGGGTGGCCAAGACCACGCCGATCCCGGCGTCCCGGGCCGCGACAACGACGCCCGCCACGGCTGACCACGTCAACCGGTCCTGGCCGACGCTCGGCTCGTCTAGGACGAGAACCGAAGGGCCGTGGGCGATGGCACCGGCCAGCGCGAGCCGCCTCTGTTCTCCGCCGGAGAGGCAGTGGGGGTCCACGCCGGACAGCGCTGACAGGCCCAGCACCTCCAGCAGGCCCTCGACCCGAGCCTGCGCAGCGTCATCGTCCAGGCCCAGACGCCGGCTTGTCGACAGCACGTCGCCGCGGACGGTGCGTCCGACAACGGCCTGTTCAGCCTGCTGAGGCACCCAGCCAAACCGGGCAGCCAGGGCTCGCGAGGTCCAGCGATGGATGGCCTCCGGGGGGTTCGCGCCGATACCTGCCAGCAGCTCGTCCCGGCCGCGCACCAGGCCTTGGGTGGGGGCGCCGACGCCTGCCAGCAGCGTTGTCAGGGTCGACTTGCCGGCGCCACTGGGACCGACTAGGGCGAGGCACTCCCCCGCGCGGACTTCTGCGTCAACACCGGCCAAAGCCTGAACCACCGTTGGCGGCCGGTTCGCAGACATCACCGACGCACGGGGTTGCCGGGTGACAGAAATCGACTCTGCCGAAACGAGCACCCGCCCCGTTGGACCACCGGGACGAGCCGGAGCACATAGTTCCCGGGCCACGTCCAGAGGGCGGGGGGCCGGTTCTCCGGGCACCCATACCCCTTGGGCCGCAAGGGAACCCGCGGACATCGCCAGGGTCGTCGCCACCGGCCCGTCGTCGCTGACCCGGCCGGCGGGGTCGAGCACCACCAGTCGATCGACCTCTTCCACCCAGTCGGACAGCTGGTGCTCAACCATCACCAACGTGGCCCCCGAGTCGCGAACCGCGGACACGATCGCCTCACGCACCACCCCGGCGGCCAAGGGGTCAAGCATCGAGGTCGGTTCGTCCAGCAGCACCAGTCTCGGAGTCAGAGCGAGAACTCCGGCCAGAGCCAGCCGTTGGGTCTCACCACCGGAGAGGGCCTTGGTGGCGTGGTCCTCGTCGTAGGGGAACCCCACTGCGGTCAATGCCGACCGGACCCGTGACCAGATCTGGTCGCGGGGCAGACCGAAGCTCTCAGGGCCGAAGGCCACGTCGCGGCCAACCCGTCCGGCGACCAGCGCGTCGGCAGGGTCCTGCATCATCAGGCCCACCGACGAGCCCGTGGACTGCGAACCGTCGATCAGCACCGAGCCGGTGAGGTCGCCTGTCTCGGTGGTGGCCAGGACTCCGGCCAGTGCGCGCAGGAGAGTGGACTTGCCAGAGCCGCTGGGCCCGGCAAGCAGCACACGCGAACCCGCCTCGATGCGAAGGCTGATCCCGGCAAGCACCGGCTCCCGGCGCCCGAAGGGACGCCAGGTGAGGTCACGCACCTCAACGAGGGCGCCCTGCACAACAAGGGGTGCGCCGGTGAGCGCACTCCCTGTGAGCGCACCTTCTGGAGGCACGGTGTCAGGCGGAGTGTGGCTCACGAACTTCCTGACCCGGCGGGAAGGCATTCAGTGCGCCTGTTCTGGCCAGGGCGCGCACCAGGAACCAGCCGCCGACCCCTGCGATGAGCGCGCCGGAGACCATCCCACAGCCCAGGTAGATGGCCTTCCACACGCTGGAGTACTCCGCGACGTAGGACTGCCATTCGTACAAGACGATCTCGAACACCGCCGAGAGGACGCCGCCGAGCACAGCCATGACGACGCCAAAGCGACGGTGCCGAAACAGCGCCATCGCGAGCTCGACACCCAGGCCCTGAAGTACCCCGGACAGCAGGACGGCGGCGCCCCACTTGTTGCCCAAGAAGAGCTCGACATTTGCCGCCACGAGCTCGGTGAACAAGGCGGCTCCCGGTCGGCGAATGACCAGTGCTCCGACTACTGCCGGGACCAGCCAGACTCCGAGCATGAGCTCACCAGCCGGGGGAAAACCCGTGGTGGCCGCACTCAGGAACGGATAGATGAAGGTGTCGAAACCCCAGAACACGACGCCGAACGCTACTGCGAGCATGGCTGCGGTGATCAGGTCGACGCCGCGCCACCCCATCAGAGGTCGGGTGGCAAGTGCGGTCGCTCGTACCGTTCGCGAAGCCTTGGCAGTCTGCCCGGAAAGCTTGGTGTTGCGTGGTTCAGTCATAGCTTTGTCCTTGTCCCGTGGAATCCGTGTGGCTGGATGCCTCGGGGAGGTAAGCACTCGTCACACCTGCCGTTGCCGGAGCACAAACGGGCACGTCGAGCGCAAACCTGAGATTCTCAACTCCCTTCGCCGGTGCTAACCGGAGCAGGTTCGAGGGTCTGCGGCGAACCGCACTCTCAGCGCTATGGGGCGCTCCCCTGTTGTTACGCAGATGACGTTACACCCGGAGTCTGAGATCTAGGGCGCTTGGTAGAGGAGCTCACCCCGATCGAACATCTCTGCGGTCGCACGTGCGCTCGGCGTGCCGACGTCCGGGTCAGCCTCCGCAGCCAGCAGCGCCATAACTACGTCGTCCTCCCCCTTGAAGATCGCACCGGCCAGTGGACTCTGTCCGCGGTCGTTAGTGCGGTCGGGGTCGGCGCCCAGGCCCACCAGCGCACTGACCGTCTCGGCGTGCCCGTGGTAGGCAGCCAGCATCAACAGTGTGTTGCCGGCCGCATCGGTGAGGTTCGCCGGGACACCGTGCTCGATATAGGCCCGCAGCCTCTCGGTGTCACCTGCGCGCGCGAAGTCGAAACACGCGTGGGCGATGGTGACCAGATGCGAATCCGGCGGGCTGTCAACGCTGTCGTCCCACGGTCTGTCATCGTTCATGGCTTCAGGCTATGACCAGTCGGGCCCAGGACCCAGCAATTCGTCAAAGACCAGCCAGGTACGGGTCGTCCGGACACCCGGGATGCTCTGGATCCGGTCGAGGACCAGATCGCGCAAGGCGGCGTTGTCAGGTGCACGCACCAGGACCAAGACGTCGAAGTCCGCGCCGAGCATCGAGACGTGTTCGACGTAAGGCAGTCGCCCGAGGCGGGCGGACACCTCACGCCAGGAGTTCTGCTCGATGGACAGCGAGACGTATGCCGAGGTGCCCAGGCCCGCACGCTCGTGGGCGATCTGCGCACAGAACCCGGTGATCACTCCATCGGCGACCAACCGGTCGACCCGGGCATAGGCGTTGGCCCGCGAGATGTGGACACGCTCGGCCAGCGAACGGATCGACGTGCGAGCGTCCCGGACGAGCTCCCTCAGGATCAGCCGGTCAGGGCCGTCCAACGGCCTGACCGAGCGTCCCGCCTCGGACGGTTTCGGTGTCTGCTCGGCAGACACTTGGTCTCTCATTTACTCTCCATGGAGCCGATTGTCTCTGATTCTATCCGGAGTTCGAGCAAGGGTCTCGACGGAGAGACGATTGAGTGTCAGATCGCTCATCCGACACAGGCGCGCACCGCGTTGGGCCTTCACGCAGGCTCAAGCACGTGCCCGGGCCGGACGCGCCCACACCCTGGAAGCCGGCACCTTGACTATGGATACGAGCACCCCCCTTCCGCAGACAGTGCCCACCGATCGGCCTTTCGCCCGAGGCTTGATGCCGGCGCCCATGCCGGTGCAGTTCCTGGACGATCAGGGTCATCGGGTGCACGTCTTCAACGACGACTATCCCGAACCATCCAGCGAGCAGCTCGTCGCCGCCTACGCCGCGATGGTCATCGGTCGCCGGTTCGACATCCAGGCCACCGCGCTGGCCAAGCAGGGTCGCCTCGCTGTCTACCCACCCTCGCGCGGACAGGAATCTTGCCAGGTCGGTTCGATGCTGGCGCTGTCGCAGGACGACTGGACGTTCCCGACCTACCGAGACTCGATGGCACTGGTGACCCGCGGCCTGGACCCGGTCGAGGTTCTGACGCTGACCCACGGTTCGGCCCACTGCGGCTACGATCCCCGAGCAAACCGGACCGCCCCTCAGTGCACGCCCTTGGCCACGCACCTGATCCACGCGGTGGGGTTCGCCTCGGGCGAACAGCGCAAGGGTCGCCCGACCGTGGCCATGGCGTTCGTCGGCGACGGCGGCACCAGCGAGGGTGACTTCCACGAAGCGCTGAACTTCGCGGCCGTCTTCAAGGCCCCTGTCGTCTTCCTCGTCCAGAACAACAAGTACGCCATCAGCGTTCCGCTCTCGAAGCAGACGGCTGCTCCGTCATTGGGATACAAAGGAATCGGCTACGGCATCGCTTCCGAACAGGTCGACGGCAACGACGCCATGGCCGTGCTCGCGGTGCTGAACAAGGCGGTCGCGCATGCACGTTGCGGCGAGGGCCCAGTCCTGGTCGAGGCGCACACCTACCGTCTGGACGCCCACACGAACGCCGATGACGCGACCCGCTACCGCGTCTCCGATGAGGTCGACGAGTGGCTCCGCCGTGACCCGATCGCACGACTTGAAGCCTGGCTTCGCCATGAGGCGCTCATAGATGACGCCTTCGTCGAGTCGGTGGCGCAGAGGGCCGAGGCATTCGTCGCCGACGTCCGGGACCGGATGAGTGTCGACCTCGCTGTCGACCCGATGTCGTTGTTCGACAACGTCTTCGCCACGCCGACACCACAGCTTCTCGAACAACGCGCGATGGTGGAAGCCGAGCTCGAGGCCGAGGAGGCCAGCCGATGACCCTCACCGCCTCTCCCGAGACCGGAGCCTCCCCAGCTGCCCAGCAGGTCACGATGTCAGGGGCCATCAACCGCGCGTTGCGCGACGCCATGACGGCGGACGCCGACGTCGTGGTCTTCGGCGAGGACGTCGGCACGCTCGGTGGTGTCTTCCGAGTCACCGACGGCATCTCCCGCGACTTCGGCGAGGACCGTTGCTTCGACACCCCACTCGCCGAATCCGGCATCGTCGGCTTCGCCGTCGGTATGGCCATGGCAGGGTTCCGTCCCATCATCGAAATGCAATTCGACGCGTTCGCCTACCCGGCGTTCGAACAGATCGCCTCCCACGTCGCCAAGATGCGCAACCGGACCGCGGGCAAGGTCAACCTTCCGATCGTGATCCGCATACCGTTTGCCGGAGGTATCGGTGGCGTCGAGCACCACTGCGACTCCAGCGAGGCCTACTACGCCCACACGCCCGGCCTCAAGGTCGTCACGCCAGCCACGGTCGAGGATGCCTACACCCTGCTTCGCGAAGCCATCAACGACCCCGACCCGGTCATCTTCATGGAGCCCAAACGGCTCTACTGGTCCAAGGGTTCGATCAAGTCGGCACTTGCCGCAACGACTTTCGACTCCTTCGGCCGCGCCGCTGTGCGCCGTGAGGGCACCGACGTGACACTCGTGGCCTATGGCCCCAGCGTCGATGTGGCCATGGAAGCGGCATCGGCCGCGACGGAGTCAGGCTGGTCGGTCGAGGTCGTCGACCTGCGCACGATCGTGCCGTTCGACGACGAGACGGTGGTGGCCTCGGTCCGCAAGACCGGCCGATGCGTGGTGATCCAGGAGGCCCAGGGCTTCGCGGGTGTGGGCGCTGAGATCGCGGCCCGGGTACAAGAACGGGCCTTTCACTCGCTCCACGCACCGGTCCTGCGCGTCGCGGGTCTAGACATCCCCTATCCGCCACCAAAGCTCGAGCACTTTCATCGGCCCGGGGTCGAGCGGGTCCTTGACGCGATCGCCCGGCTGCAGTGGGGCGACGATCCCGACACCCGCTTCCTCACCAGCGCCAGCAAGGGCGGTGACGCGTGAACGTCTCCACCACGGCAACCGCCAAGACCAGGACATTCATGCTGCCAGACCTCGGTGAGGGACTGACCGAGGCCGAGGTGATCGAGTGGCATGTGGCGCGCGGCGATGAGGTGCACGTCGACCAGATCGTGGTGACCGTCGAGACTGCCAAGGCGACCGTTGATCTGCCTTGCCCATATGCCGGCCCGGTCCTGACCCTGCACAGCGCGCCCGGCGCCGTTCTCGAGGTCGGCAAACCGCTACTCACCATCGGCGCTCCGCAGGGATCCGGCGCTGAGCAGGAGTCCGGCTCTGGCAACGTCCTTGTCGGCTACGGCACCTCCGAGGCCAAGCCCACTGGCCGCCGCCGGGTCACCCCCGGGAGCCGGCCGGTAGCTACTGGCAGCCCCGGATCGGTGGCCGCATCGCCAACCACATCAGCTCCAGCAAGGGCAGTTCCAGCCACGGCATCGACGAGCACGGCAGCGCCGATCTTCGCGCCCAAGGTCATCTCGCCCGTTGTGCGCAAACTGGCCAGGGACAACGAGATCCACCTCGCTGGACTGGCTCCGAGCGGCCCTGGCCACGTCATCCGCAGGGCCGACGTCGAGGCAGCACTGGGGGTCGGTGAGGCCGGGTTGCCTGCCCACGAGGCGACACCCTCACGCGGTCCGGTCCACGTGGACCCGGGTGGCGACATTCGAAGCCCGCTGCGTGGCGTGCGCAAAGCGATCGCGGACAAGATGACCACCAGCCGACGCGAGATCCCCGAGGTGACCACCTGGGTCGACGTTGACGCTACCGCCCTGATGGCCGCCAAGGACCAGATCAAGGCGCTCAATGCCGCTGCGGGCATCGGTCTGCTGGCCCTGTTCGCCCGGATCAGCGTCGCCGGGCTCACGAAGTTCCCCGAGCTCAACGCGCGGATCGACGTCGTTGCCCAGGAGATCGTGCAGATCCGCGACATCAACCTGAGCTTCGCCGCCCAATCCCCGCGCGGGCTGGTCGTTCCCGTCGTGCACGGCGCCGGCAAGATGACCACGGCCGAGTTGGCCGCTGCCCTTCGCGAGCTGACCGAGCTCGCGCGCGACGGCAAGCTCAGCCCCGCCCAGATGGCTGGTGGAACCTTCACCCTGAACAACTACGGCGTATTCGGGACGGATGGTGCGACGCCGATCATCAACTATCCCGAAGCAGCCATGCTGGGTGTCGGCCGGATCATCGACCGCCCTTGGGCGTACGAGGGCCAGGTCGCGCTGCGCAAGGTGGTCCAGCTGGGGCTGACGTTCGACCACCGCGTGTGCGATGGCGGATCAGCCGGCGGGTTCTTGCGATTCGTGGCCGACTGCGCGGAGAAGCCCGCGCTGCTGCTGGCCGAGCTGTAGGTCATTTCCTCAGCACGCTCCGGCTGTTGAGCAGTTGCAGTGGACTTTCGCACTTTTGTAGTGGCGCCCGGTCGGTGAATTAGACCCAACCCGTTTCGTTTTTCTCGGCGACACACCCTTTTGGTGCTCGTGATTTCGATGGTGCTGCAGGACAACTATCTGCAATGGAGACAAGTACAGGTATGAGGATTGTGACGTGATGGCAACTCAAGAATCAACACAGGTGCCACAGGTGCCGCGGCTGGTGCGCGGATCGGTAGCGGTGCAGCGTCGCCGCTGCGGAAAACCGAATTGTCACTGCGCCGACGGGCAGGAGCTGCACGAGACGACAGCACTGAGCT
>Ga0097691_1003248_pt1 | contig 10142 bp, 9 predicted proteins | sample NGESurdeep072012_8_FD_72858 | JGI IMG/M metagenome (GOLD analysis project Ga0097691, IMG submission 72858) | Arctic peat soil microbial communities from Barrow, Alaska - NGEE Surface sample 210-1 deep-072012 | ecosystem: Environmental > Terrestrial > Soil > Wetlands > Peat ...
ACAGCGCCGCCGACCTGGCCCGATTTCAACGGAGCCTCAACGGCCGTCCTCGCAAAACTCTCGGATACATGAAACCATCAGAGAAGTTCGCCGAGCTCGTTGCGCTCACCCCTTGAATCCGCCGGTCGGGCCATCACCCAAAAGACCAACCAAAAGGGGGCCGAGGAGAGTTCGGCGCACCTACCGTCGCAGTTGCCGACCCCGCCCTCGAGCCCACTGCCAACATGGGGCTCTCAGGCCGCGGGGCCGACGGTAGAGGGCGCTGACTCCCGAGCCCACGGAAACCGGGAGGTGGACCGGAGTTCGCCGTCGTACCCGATCACCAGCGCTTCGAAGCCTTCGAGTGCGTCGATCCGTGCGAGGACAACCTGGCCGCCGACGGCGAGTGCCGTGGCCAGCGCGTCTGCCAATCCCAACTCGGGGCCGGTCACCGTCGCCGACGCCACAGCCGATGCCGCTTTGCGGGAGTGGGGGTCGAACAAGTGCTGGCCCCGTTCATAGGTCCCCGACGTAGCCACCGCGCCGACGTGCTCCACGACACACGCGGGTCGGATCGGGTCGAAGGGGTCTACGATGGCGAACCGAAATGGGGTATCAGGTGCCATGCCGCCGAAACTGGCGATATCTCCCGCTGCATTGACGACGGCCGCCGCCACTTCCGGCATCCGGAGGGCGTCGAGGGCACGCTCCGCGGCCCATCCCTTGACATAGCCTGTCGGGTCAACGCCCCCGGGGAGCGCCCATGGGTCGAACCAACCGCCGGTCAGCATCCGGGCGACCCGGCACGCGTCCAGGACTTGCGCCACCTCACGGGGCACCTGGTCCAACATCACCTCGCCGCGCCGCAGTCGGCTCATGGGACTGTCCGCATTCCAGGTGCTGAAGACGTCGTCCGCTCGATGAAGTGCTGAACGGGCACGGCCCACGTGCGCCGCGAGTCGGTCGACCGGCGTTCCGGCGTCCACGTAGATGTCGATCGTGACGGTCGTCCCCATCACCTCCTCGCGGTGATGGAGTGCCCGCGAGCGCCAACCATCGCTTTCCGCGCCGGTGTCGCCGGTCGACGTCGTCACTTGAATCCCAACTGGCTCAGTGCCGCCTGCAGCGAGGCCTGGAACCCGGAGCTCGTGTAACTGGCCCCAGACACGCCCTGAATGTTGGCGCTCTGCGCCTGGATCGCCTGCTGCTCCAGGGTCGGGATCGATTGTTGGTCGATCGACTGAGAGCGGGGGTTCCCGCCGTCGTCGAGCGAACCGACGGACACATTGGTGAGCTTCGTTCCCGTGACGGTCACCTTGACCGAGATCACGCCGAAGCTGTAGTTCTCAGACGGTCCTGTCGCTGAGCGGGTGGTTGAGGGCGCGGTGGTCGGGGGCGTCACGGTGGTCGTTGATGCCGCCCCGGTCGTGCCCGGTGCGGCCGGTGTCGTTGTCGCACTGGGCGGTGGCGGGCCCGTTGTGGGCGGTGGCGCGCCGGCCGGGGTCGTGGTGGCTGTCGACCGGGAAGCCGTGCCGCCTGCGAGCGATCCCAGGGTGAGCTTGGCCGGAGAAGTGTGGAAGCTGAGCACGCCCACCAGGCCGAGAATAGTGGCTCCGATGACGAGGGCAGCCCGCTTCATCTCATGCCCGCCTGACCGTGATGCCCCACCGGATTCCGGAGGTGTGACGGTCCCTCGAGGTTCGGCCACCACACCGTTCTTCCAACTGGTTGGCTTCTCATCAGAACGAGAACGCCTCGACGTGGATCCGGTCACCAGGGACCCCGGCGCGGACGCACGACGCCATCACCAGGTCGTTGAAGCCCTCGGGCCCGCAGATGTACACGTCGCTGTCGGCAAGGTCGGGCACCATACGCAGCAGGGCTCGGACGTCGAGATGCACCGCGTGCCGGGGCCCGAGCACCTCGTAGTACCGCCCTTCCCGTGCCGCCGTCAACTCTGCCACCTCGTTCCGGTGGGCGATCTCCTCGGCAGTGGACGCCCGGATAATCGCCGTGGTGGCCACGCCCCTGGGAAGGTCCTCGAGTAGCGCCCGCAGGGGAGTGATGCCGACGCCAGCGCCAATGAGAACCACGCGATCCGTCGCGCGGACGTGATGGGTGAACGCACCGTAGGGTCCTTCGACGAAGACCCGGGTGCCCGGGCGGAGGTGGGCCACGGCACGACTTTGGTCGCCCACGCCTTTGATGGTGACCCGCAGGTACGGCGCCTGCGGCAGCGCCGACAGCGAGTACGGATGGGCGTGCCACCACATGCCCCTGGCCAGGAATCGCCACTGGAAGAATTGGCCGCCCGACACAGCCAGATCGGACAGGTGCCGTCCGGTGCAGACCAGGGAGTAGACGCCGGGAGCCTCCTCGCGGACCGCCACCACCTTCAGCTGGTGGCGGAGGTTCCGGACCACCGGGAGCAGGACGCGGAACACGAGGACCATGCCGGCCGTAGCCGCCCAGACGACGATCCAGAACGCCCGGGCCAGCGGGTGTCCGACGAAGGCGACGCCGGTGACCACCTGGTGGGCGAAGGCCAGGGCGAGGGCCAAGTAGAAGTAGAGGTGGACAATCCACCAGGTTTCGTAGTGCATGCGCCTGCGGGCGATCCGTATCGACGTGATCCCGGCCATGACGAGGAGGCCGAAGCCGACCATGGCGGCCAGGAGGTCCGGGTAGGTGGTGAGGAATACCCACAGCTGGCGTAGGTACCCGGTGTGCGACATGCGGGCGTACCCGAGTGTGATCAGAACGACGTGGGCGGTGATCAGCCACAGCGCCCACGGACCGAGGCGGCGGTGCCAGCCCACGAGCCGGTCCTGGCCCACGGCCCGCTCCAACCATGGCAGTCGGGCGATGAGCACGATCATGACCAGGATCAGATAGGTTCCGACGAACCCGGCGAACCGTCCGCCGGCCAGGAAGAGCCCACCCGGGGCAGTGAGCAAACCGAGACTTTCGGCCGTGACGAACAGCGCAAGTGTGACCCCGAGGCCCAGACCGGCTAGGCCTAGGGTCAGGTCGGCCACCCACGGGCGTGGGACGTGCCCTGGCCGGCGCCGGCGCGGCGCGCCGGACGTCCAGGCGATGCGATCGACCGCTCGGGATTGCTTGGTGGGTGTCATAGTTCGGGACTTGCCATGTTCTCTAGGAGAATCCATCGGGGGTGTCAACGCGTCGGCCGGGAAGCACTTCCAGTTCACGGGGAATTTCGATCTCCACGGTGAGCCCGAAGTTTGACGGGGTCGACATGTCGTCGATGTTGTCATCACGATGGAGGACACTGACCTCATCGATCGCTGTCAACGTCTTGCCGGGAAACGCACCTCTGGGAGCCACTGCGCTTGACATCGCGTCGCTCGTGAAGGTTGTCGCGGTCATCGACCATCCGCACGCCAATGCACCGACGAGTCCCAATGACACGAAGGCATGCCCGACCCTCACATTGGGCCACCGAGTTCGCCGTGCATTCACCTGATCATCTGCTTCCGAACTGACGACTCCATGATGCCAGGGTCGATCGTCGACATGCGGTGCTCGCGTTGCATCCGATGAACAGTCACGTTGGGGCTCTGCGGATTTCACGATGTCCATGCGCCGTAGCCAGAGTCGAAGAACACAGGAACTGTGGCACAGGCGAATGCAACGGCCAACAACGGAATCATGATGAGCCAGGCCACGTCAGCTCAAGCAGTCTCGGGTCTCGTTGCTTGCCTCCGTTACCCACCGTACGAACCGAACCGAAGGCGAAGCTTGGGGTCGGCGTAGAGCCACCTGTGAATCCTCGGATTCCACCGCGCCTGGACAGGCTCTTCGCTCTGCCCGTCATCCGACGGCCAGCACCGTAATAAAGTCCCGGGACCACCCGACCTGGTATTGATCGCCTGGACGGTTCTGTCCGGAGAGGCCCGGCGTCAGAGGCCCTCCAGGGGTGGCCGCCCACGCGAGTTGGACCCACTCCGGGTTGATGTCCAACTCCATTCCGGTGAGGGTGCCGGCGCCTACGAGGGCGTCGGCCAAGTCCACGGGAAGTGCGCTCATACTCGCCGCATAGAGCAGGTTGCCGGCTCCGTCCTCACCGAGCGAACTCCGGGCCACGGCGGCACCCCCACCCAGAGTGGACCCCCATGCGCCGATGTTCTCGATGCTGGGACTCGGCTGGCCATCGACCACCAGCGGAGGGAGGTTCTGGCGGACGCTCGCCACCAGCTCACCCGGCGCAGGGAACCCGCTCCCCCAGACGCCGATGCGGGCGCTCCCTGATGAGTCGATGACCAGGCTCGCGTCGCCAGACTGCAACGGAACAAGAACCTGGCCCATCAACTCGAATCCGCCGGCCCCGGCATTGGCATTGAATCCGCCGTTGAAGGCCGCCACAAGCGACGGTGCCTCGTCCGGTCCGATCGACGAACCATCGTCTGCCGTCACCGTGGCCCCTCCACGGGGTGGGTCGATGCTCCCGACGTGCAGACCGAAGCGCACGCGTCCGGCTCGGAACCGGAAGAGCGTCACCTGGTGACCGGTCGGCTCGGTGACGGACTGGCTATCCACGGCGAATGCACCGTCGACCGTGGATACCGGAGTCCAGCCGGGCTGTTCGGTGGTCGACGTGGTTGTCGGGGCCACGGTGGTCGACGTGGCGGTCGACGGTGCGGCATTCGATGTCGCATGTCTTGCAGCCGAAGGGTTACCGGAGGCACAGCCGGCGAGCCCGAGGCTGCTGGCGACCACCAGTACAGTGATGGCGCGGCTCCTGCTCAGCCGGTGCCGCGCAGATCGGGCCTCTGACAGTCGCCAGACTCGCATCGAGAATCTCCGGTGCGGCTCGCCGAGGACGTACACTCGCTCAGCGGACGCGCTGTGCTGCCTAATGCCACCTGTGGCTACGGACCGATGGTCACTTGTGCCCGGGATCGTTGCAGCCGTCATCCGATCACCAGCGTCGTTCGCGTCGGTGTTTGAGCGACACCGGTGTCCCCCAAGGCCAGAACCGACGGGCCGACCTGCAGTGTGAGCGAAGGGATGAAGAGTCGGGCTACGGCTGAGGCCAACCACGGACTGTCCGTGAGCGGCGTGGCCGGCGTCGGCACAGTGGACGCAGTCGGGAACGGCGAGGGCCCGGACGACCCTCCGTGAGGGTCCGCCGCAGGAAGGCCCTGTGCTGCCGACGGGGTGGTGAGCGGTGCAACATCCAGAGCGAGCAGTGTCGTCAGAATGACATCCGCATACAGTCGACTCCGGTGATGTCGGTCATGGGTGACCACCAGGGGCACGGGTTACCTGCCTTGGGGCACAGGCTGACAAACAGCGACGCAGTGGACCGTCGAGCCGGATCGCCTTCCATTGAAGGGCACCGGAACCCTTGCGGCCAGCGGAATCTGCCGTTGCGACCACCCGATCCGTGTCGGGCATACCTTACGAATCAGGGACGCGTGCCGGCAGACGGAGAGCATCAGGTGAGGATATGGACCGATCCTGACGACTACGTGACAATGGCAGGGCTCATGCTCCGTCGCACGAACCCGGCCAATGTCATGCTGATCGTCATGTGAACGTCAGGATCGATTCGTACTCTGGCCCATGCAATGTCTCGCCCATTCATCGACGCGCCATCTCATAGGGGACGCGGTCGATCGCCATCGACACCTACACCTGGCAATGTGAATCCGTCGAATGATGGAGCGCTGGAGGCGAAGCCAACCGAATTCTTCGAGGCGGTTCTGCGAGCTGATGCACTCCGAGCATCGGGTGGTCGTGGTCCCAAGAGGGTGGAGGAACCAGGACCACTGGTCCATGACAGCCGAGAGTGGGAGGACGGATTTCCGAGGTAGATCGTGGAACTCGGCAAGTCGAAAGACAAGGGGTCGAATGGCCAAAGAGGCCCGGCCTCTGTTCTTTCTGAACTGGGTTTGAATAAGCGCTACCTTGCGGAGGGAGGGGGATTCGAACCCCCGGAGGCTTGCACCTCGCGGCTTTTCAAGAGCCGTGCATTCGTCCGCTCTGCCATCCCTCCGAGCGTTGGCCAGGGTAGTCGGCGCCCGGCAGGCCCTTCAGGATCCCGGCGACCCGACTTCGGCCTGCAGATCCTCAAGCCAACGGGCGGCCCGCTTGCGTGACTCGTCGACCTCGGCCCGGATGGCCGGACCGGCGGCGCCGGATGCCGGGTAGGAGCCGAGGAACTTGACCCCGGCCAGCTCGGCGTGGAGGTCGGCCAGGCAGTCGGCCACCATGGCGTCGGCCACGTGGCCCTCGAAGTCGATGATGAAGCAGTAGTCGCCGAGCGCCTGCTTGGTTGGTCGCGACTCCAACTTCGACAGGTTGATGTTGCGGGCCGCGAAGTGACCGAGGATGGCGTACAGGCTGCCCGGGTGGTCCGCGCTCTGGAAGCAGGCGATGCTCGTCCGGTCGTGGCCGGTCTGCGCGGGAATGCCCGACCGGGCCACGGAAATGAACCGGGTCTGGTTGTCCGGGTGGTCCTCCACCCGCTCGGCCAGGATCTCGAGGCCGTAGAGGCTGGCGGCCAACCGGGGGGCGATGGCCGCCGTGGGCCGCGCCGTCATCGACGGGTCGCCCTCGCCGAGAAGGCGGGCGGCATCTGCCGTCGAGTTGGCCGCCACCAGTTCGGCCCTTGGCAGTCGCTCAGTCAGGAACCGGCGGCACTGGGCTGTGGCCACCGGGATCGAGGCGACTCGTTCGACGTCGGCCAGGGCGCTTCCCGGTGCGGCCATGAGGTGGAGGTGGATGTCGAGCACGACCTCGCGCTGGATGCGCAGGTCGAAGTCGAAGACGAGACTGTCGATGATGTCCCGGACCGTGCCCTCAATGGCGTTCTCCAGGGGAATGAATCCCAGGTCCACGGTGCCCTGGCGTACGGACTCGAGGACGTCGACCAGGGAGGCGAATGGGGTGATGTCGGCACCTGCGTAAGCCTCTTCGGACAGAAGAGCCTCCTCGGTGAAGGTGCCCTCGGGCCCGAGGAAGCCGATCCGCATCCGGCCATCCCCCGACGGCTCGGGAGATGCGTCGTGGGCCATGGACAGGCAGGATAGTGAACATCATGGACGAACTCGCGCTGCAGCGCCTCCTGGACGACGTCCGTACGGGTGCGTGCACTCCCGACGATGCCGTGCTCCGCCTCCGGCGCCTTCCCTTCGCCGACCTGGGATTCGCCAAGGTCGACCATCACCGCTCGCTCCGCCAGGGCCTGCCCGAGGCCGTCTACGGCCAAGGGAAGACGGTCGACCAGTGCTCGGCCATCGTGGGCGAGCTCCTCGACGGCGGCAGCGGCTCGCCGGTGATCCTCACCCGGGCCGACGAGGACCAGGTCGGCCGGGTTCTGGCCGACCATCCAGGGGGCACCCGGACGGTCACCGGGCGGGCCACCGGGGCCGACCAGGTGCGGGGCGCGCTGTCGACGGTGGTGTGGCGTCCGGCCGCACCCCGGCTGGCCCGGACCCTGGTGATCACCGCCGGGACCTCCGACCTGCCGGTGGCCCGCGAGTGTGAGGCCACCCTGGTGGCCCTCGGGCTGCGGCCCACACTGCTGGCCGACTGCGGTGTGGCCGGCGTGCACCGTTTGCTGGCCTCGGCCGACGAGCTTGCCGACACCGACGCTGTCGTGGTGGTGGCCGGCATGGAGGGAGCCCTGGCCAGCCTGGTCGGGGGGATCACCCCGGCACCGGTGGTGGCCGTGCCCACCAGCACCGGCTACGGCGCCGCCCTCGAGGGGGTCACGGCGCTGCTGGCCATGCACGCCAGCTGCGCGGCGGGCATCACCGTGGTCGGGATCGACAACGGGTTCGGCGCGGCGTGCGCCGTCGCCCGCATGTTGCCGTGACCGACGGACCCGCCGACACGGACAACGCCGGTCGCACCGTCGCCTGGTTCCACTGCTTCGCGGGTATCGCCGGTGACATGGCGCTCGGCAGCCTCATCGACGCCGGCGCCGGCCTCGGCGACGTGCTGCGGCTACTCGAGCGCCTGCCGTTCGCGGGCTGGGCACTCGACGTCGAACCGGTGCTGCGGGGCGGCATCGCGGCCAGCCGGGCCATTGTGACGGTGCAGGACCACGTGGTCGTCCGCACCTACGCCCACATCGTGGGACTGGTGGAAGAGGCCCGGCTGCCAGAGCGGGTGGCGGCCCGGGCGCTGGCCACCTTCGCCGGTCTGGCCGAGGTGGAGGCCGCCCTGCACCGGCGCCCGGTGGACCAGGTCCACTTCCACGAGGTGGGCGGCCACGACACCATCATCGACGTGGTCGGCACGGCCGCCGCCCTCGAGGTCCTGGGTGTCGACGAGGTGCGAGCCAGTGCGGTGGCCACGGGGACCGGCATGGTCCGGGCCGCCCACGGCATGCTCCCCAACCCGGCGCCGGCCGTCGTCGGACTGATGCGGGGCATCCCCACATGGGGGCGGGACATCCCGGTGGAGCTGACCACGCCCACGGGTGCGGCCCTGCTGGCCGCGCTGTCCTCGGGGTTCGGCCCGATGCCGGCCATGGAGGTCATCACCCAGGGCTTCGGGGCGGGGAGCCGCGAGCTTGAGGAGCTGCCCAACTGCACCCAGGTGGTGATCGGGACCCGCACCGGCGCGTCGGGCGGCCCCGACGCCGACGCCGGGCAGCCGGTGGTGGAACTCGAGGTGAACCTCGATGACGTGACCGGCGAGCAGCTGGCCCACACGGTGGCCACCGTGCTCGAGGCGGGGGCCCATGACGCCTGGCTGTCACCGGTAGTGATGAAGAAGGGGCGACCGGGACACGTGGTCCACGTGCTGTGCGACCCGGCGAGGGTGCCGGCCCTGCGGGCCGTCCTGCGGGCCGAGACGGGATCGCTCGGTATCCGGATGACTCTGGCCGAACGGTGGCCGGTGGCCCGGACCATCGACTCCGTGGTGGTCGACGGACAGTTGATACGTATAAAGGCCAGCGCCGCCCGGGCCAAGGCCGAGCACGATGACGTGGTGACCGCGGCCCGACGCACCGGCCGGCCGTTGCGCGACGTGGCCTTCCGGGCCGAGGCTGCATGGGCCGAGGCACAGGGCACCGTGCCTGCCGGGCCCGGCGCGCTCGAACCGCGCTCCCTGGACGACGGCCGGGACGACGGGCGGATCGACGGCGAGGTCGACGGCGGGGTCGACGGCGGACACTTCGGCGGGGATGAGTCCGCGTAGAGCCGGGCGTCAGCCCGAGCGCAGGATGTGGCTCGGAACCACCGGTGGGTCGTCCGGGGCTATCCACCGCCACCCCGGCCCGTCGGCACCGTCGGCACCGTCTCGCTCCAGGAGGTGCCCGTGGTGGGTCTTCAGGTAGTGGTGCCAGTGGCACAGCCGGGCGAGATTGCCCGCAAGTCGTTAATCAGACCCCCTCTGCTTGGCGGCGTCGATTCGGGATAGGCAAGAAGGCCCAGGGGCGCCAGCACAGTGAGTGGCAGGATTGAAGTATGGCGAAGACGAAGCGGCGGGACAGCAGACCGGACTGGTCGAAGGAGCCGTTCTATCGATTTTTGGGATATCTCGAAAACGAAGAACGTCTGGTGCATCTGGCGGCGAACGGGATCCGATTGGTTGTCCATCAAGAGACCGTTGCCGAGGCGCTTCACGGCGTAGCCGATCTCATGGACTGGGAGGAGGGGGAAAGCGAGAAGCGACTGCAAGCGGCCAAGACAGAGGCAGCGTTCGCTAAGGAGGAGGTCGATACTGACTTCCGGCTGCTTCATGCACACAGCGTCATGGCGGTGTGGGGTTGCCTTGAGAACCTGGTGAGCGATGTCGTCCGAACCTGGCTAGTGCGCAGACCTGCCCTGTTGAGGGCGGACAATCTGTCTGGGGTGAAGGTCTCCGTGGCGGAGTTCCACGTCATGAGTAGGGCGGAGCGGGTCGACTATTTGTTGGATCGGGTCCCAGCTAGTCAAGGTGTCGCCGGTGGATTCCCGAGAATGGAGGAACAGCTCAAGTTGGTTAGCCTGGACGGCGCCGTCGATGACTCACTGAGAAGGCAACTGATCGAGGCCTACCAAGTGCGCAACCTATATGCACACTGTGGGGGATTCATTGACGCAAAGGCGATGCGTACTTGCCCGTGGCGATCCCCTGTCTGTCAGGCTGACGTGAGACACCTGCCGTAGCCGTTCCTCCCTCCAGGGCGAGACAGGAAG
>Ga0097691_1003249_pt1 | contig 10141 bp, 14 predicted proteins | sample NGESurdeep072012_8_FD_72858 | JGI IMG/M metagenome (GOLD analysis project Ga0097691, IMG submission 72858) | Arctic peat soil microbial communities from Barrow, Alaska - NGEE Surface sample 210-1 deep-072012 | ecosystem: Environmental > Terrestrial > Soil > Wetlands > Peat ...
GGCGCGGCTGGTCACGGAGTTTATCCGCGCGCAGCGGGGCCGACTCGCGATCGAGTGGTTGCCGGCCTACGCCCCGGAACTCAATCCGGTGGAATACATCTGGGGTTACTGGAAACAGCACGAACTGCCCAACTTCTGTCCTCACGACTTCGCCCAGTTAAGCGTCGCTGCCCGTCGCGCGCTTAAGCGGATGCGCCGGCGACCCTCCCTGCTGATGGCCTTCTGGGAACAAGCCGATCTGTTTCCTCTGTAACTATATTATGCAAGTCTCAATAGAACCTCCCGTGCTTTCAGATAGCGCGGCCTCAGCGACGGCTTCAGCGTTGAGACTTGCGCCAGATGGTCTTCGATGTCCACCTGCTTAACGATGCGCGCAATATCATTGAGCTTTACGCCTTCGATGTACTCATCGTATATCTCATTCTGCTTTCGCGTGAGTGCGACGATCGCGTCGGCAATCTTTTTCGCAAACAGCTGCCGCAGAACCGGCTCAGTCATGGGCGTGTCTTCAAGAATGTCATGCAGCAACGCGACAGAGAGCACCGAGCTTTCGTATTCGGCGTCAGCAATGCCCAGGCGCCCAGACTTTTCTTCGATGTATTCTGCGACGCGCTTGACGTGCGCGAAGGTCACCGTCTCGTGAAGCCGATAAGCCAGCTCCCAAGCCAATTCATATGTGGATACCATCTCTCAGTTTTCAACCTCCTTTTTTGAATGCAGCTGGGTAACGAGAATTGGTTGTTCATTCTCGACTAACCGCTTGAACTGCGTTTCAGCGCACTTATTGCCGGACTACGAGTTGGAGCAGAAAGATGAGTCAAATTCGAAGACGGGAACAAAATCCGCATTACCCTTGAGCAGATGAAGTGAGCTGAATTGGCCTCCGAGGTGCGAAGGCTGACGCCCTGATCGTTGCGTGGACAATGCCCGCAGTGACTCGTCATCAGACGTAACGGGCGTCACACTTTCACGGGCAAAATGACTTCGCATCATTAGTGGAATCTGAGAGTCAAAACGGAAATCCCGGATAAGAGCAGTGCTCCAGCCAGCGCGCAGGCGGCGATGGGAGCGGTAGTAGTGGTTGCAAGTGTCAGCCCTTGCCCTGTCTATTAGTAAAGAGGAAAGATAACGCGCAATCAAGACATGAGCCGCCCTTCATCCAACACAATCGCGCGACGATGGCCCCCTTGGCCAAACTGGCCGAGTTGCCAATCCCATGTCGTCGGTTCGTTTTTTGCCGTTTTCTTCGTCATTGGACTCTTCGTTTCTCGGGATTTTGGCATTTCCTGGGACGAGGGAGATCAGCATGATTATGGCCGCGCCGTCTACGAGTATGTATTCGAAGGAAATGGTGCGTTGCTCCAGAGCAATTTGCGCTACTCCGGCTATGTCGTGGAATTGCCTCTGTACGCAGCCGAGCGCATGCTAAGATTAGAGGATGGGCGGGAAATCTATCTTTTCCGCCATGCATGCACATTTCTCATTTTTTTCGGTGGCGTCTTTTTTTTCTTTCTTCTTTGCAAACTTCATTTTCAAGATTGGCGTACGGGGTTATTCGGTGCCACCTTGCTTATCCTAAGCCCGCGTATTTTTGCCGATGGGTTCTTCAACACAAAAGACATCCCGTTTCTTGTGTTTTTCATCGTAAGTGCATACACGTTGCTTCGTTACCTGGAGCGCAGCAATATTTTTTGGACAACAATACATGCGCTCGCGTGTTCACTGCTTATCGATATTCGCATTCTCGGGGTGATCATGGTGTTCATCACTCTGCTCTTTGCCGGGATGCATCTTCGAAAAGCGGATCTGCGACGAGAGACAGTCATCAGCGTCGCCTGGTACCTTTTGATCCTCACCGGTTGCACGGTGCTTTTCTGGCCTGCACTCTGGCATGCCCCTTTAGCGGCATTCGTGGAATCATTCCAGCGCATGAAACAGTATCCCTGGGGGGGGAACGTATTCTACTTCGGTCAATACATCGGCGCTAACCACCTGCCTTGGCACTATCTTTTCGTTTGGATTGCGATCACAACCCCATTGTCCTATACCGTCCTTTCGATACTTGGAATGACTGCCTCACTTCCGTCGCTCCTAAAGAAGAATGAGGCGATTTCCCCGGCAGTATGCCGGAACCGGTGTTTTTTCTTTCTGTGGTTTTGGCTCCCGTTGGCTTCGGTTCTCCTCCTGCATTCCGTGGTATACGACGGCTGGCGACATGTGTACTTCGTGTATCCGGCCTTGATTCTATTTACGTTGGAAGGATGCATGTTCCTGTTGCGTCAAACCGCGAATTCCCTCCCTCTGCGCAATCTCTTCCTGGCGTCGCTCGGCACAAGCCTGTGCTTCACCTTTGTTTTTATGCTGCGTAACCACCCCTTCGAGCAGGTATACTTTCAGCCGCTCGCACGCTCGATTGCAGGAGGATTCGAGAGAGATTATTGGGGAACGTCGTACCGGCAGGGCTTTGAATATATCCTTGCCTATGATGCATCGGACGTCATACCGGTAGCGGTCGCGAATGGGCCGGGGGAGATCAACATGCAAATTCTCCCTCCGTCGGAACGCCGACGCGTACGGATTGTCCAGCGGCCTGAAGAAGCGCGGTATTTCCTCACTAATTATCGTGGGCTTTATACCGAGGTACTCCCGTATCTCGAACTGAAGGCGCTCAGGGTGAGCGGACTGAAGATTATGGGTATATATTTGGTATCCGGCCGGCGCATCCACCGCCGCCGCCGCTCCGACTTGCGCGAGTAAATTCCTCCAGCGTCTCCCACTGTGGGCGCTTCGCTAACTCCCTTCTTGACCTGCGACGCTCTGCTCGGTCTATGCCCTCCATCGGCGGTCTCCTCCTTCCCGCCGGTTCTCCGGCCGGGTCTCGTCAACCCGGAAGGCTACATCGCCTTTTCTCTATTTCCACACCTCTCGGCTATACCTCACTGACTGACGGGGTCTGCTCTGCGGATCACCGCACGCGGAGTGAAGAGCTTCGTCTGGGAAGGCCGCGTTAAGGGCCGAATGCGGAGATTCACCGTCGGACAATACCCGTTCGATCAGCTCGCTGCGGATTGGCCAGGCGCGCCTGCTCGCCGCGCGTCTGCCGCGCTGTCCCTGGTGCGGGACTGACGGTCGCCCAGCTTTATGACACAGTAGTACTAGTGACTGATGTCGGTTCTCCTCGCAGTTGATTTGAGCGGATTCGACCATATATCCTCGACAAGTCAATGGCTGACAGCGCAATCCAGATCGGGCGCCGCGGCAGCAATGCCGATCCGCGCATCGTCGTCATCGGTGCCGGATTCACCGGGCTTGCCGCCGCGTACCAGCTCACCAGCCTGGGAATAAATGTGACGGTGCTCGAGGGGGATGCCGAGGTTGGCGGACTGGCCGGCTGTTTCGAGGTCAACGGCGCGCGGCTCGAGAAGTTCTATCATCACTGGTTCGTCAACGATTCCTACATCATGCAGCTAATCAGGGAATTGGGTGGCGAGCTCAATATCATCTACCGGCCGACGCGCACCGGGATGTACTTTGCCAACAACTTGTTCAAGCTGAGCGCGCCGCTCGATGTACTGAGATTCAAGCCGCTCGGGTATGCCGACCGAATCCGGCTGGCGGCGCTGGTGTTGCGCGCGCGAGCGGTGAATGACTGGAAGCAGCTGGAGTCGCTTACGGCCCAGCAGTGGCTCTCAGCCCTCGGTGGCGATGCCGTCTACAAAGTCGTTTGGGAGCCGCTTCTGCGCGGTAAGTTCGGATCGCACGCGCCCGATGTCTCCGCCGTATGGTTTTGGAACAAGCTCAAGCTCCGGGGCGGAAGCCGAGACCGTTGGGGTAACGAGGTACTGGCTTACTATCGGGGCGGCTTCGCGGCGCTCGCCCGGCGGATGGCCGCGGAAATCGCCGCCAAAGGTGGAGAGATTCGAACCGGGGCTGCCGTCCATGCTTTGCTCGTCGATGGCACTCGCGTCACGGGGGTGGAAACCGCGCGGGGATTAATTGAAGCCGACGCCGTGATCGCGACTCCCGCGCTGCCAATCATTGCCGATTTGCTGCGGCCTCACGTTCCAGCGGACTACGCGGATCGTTTATGCAAAATCCAGTACCTGGCCAATCTCTGCGTTGTCCTCGAGCTCGATCGGAGTCTGTCCAGCACCTATTGGTTGAACGTCAACGATCCCGGTTTTCCGTTCGTGGGCGTGATCGAACACACTAATTTCGAACCGGCCGAAACCTATGGTGGCAGGCACATTGTCTATCTGTCAAAGTATCTGGCTGAAAGCGACTCGCTTTACGCCATGAACGACGGGCAGGTGCTTGAGTATTCTCTTCCTCACCTCCAACGCATGTTTCCGGATTTTGCACGCAGTTGGATACTTGCTTCTCACGTCTGGCGCGCCCGCTTCGCACAGCCGATAGTCACGCGTGGATACCGCGATCTGATTCCCTCTGCGGAAACGCCGCTGGAGGGTTTTCATATCGCGACGATGGCGCAAATCTACCCCGAGGACCGGGGAACCAACTACGCGGTGAGAGAAGGCAGGGCCATCGCGCGCAGGGTTTGCGAGCAAGTGCGGCGCTCGCAAAGCGCTCCGGCGTGGACTGACTGAGCGCCGCCGAGGGACTAATAGCGTCGGAGCGCAGCGGCTAACGCGAGAAGGCGGCCCTCAAGACCGCTGCCTGCATGCCCGCCATCGACCCCCCAATCGCGCCGCAATCGGCTCCGGCCACCAGATCGCTTCACTGATAGCCAAACCGGACTCGAAGGGCGCGTCGGGTTCATGAACGCCCGCCGATGAAGGCAGGATTGAACTGGAATCCTCACGCCGCCTGCCGCTCCCGCACCCGCGCGCGCAGTAGTTCTGAATCGATCCCCAGCGTCCCGCAAACCCTGGCGAACGAGAACACGCCGTCGCCGCTATCGTCGAGCACCCACCCGCTTCTGCTGCGCGCTGTCTCCAATGCTCCGGCGTGAACTATCGGCGCCGCGCAGCCGCTTCGAGCCGACGCCATCTGCGCGCGCGGTGTGAATGGATGCTTCGCTTGGTTCGAGCATACGCGAGCCACGGCGCGTGCGTCTGGGACGCCGAAACTCCCGGCCGAGCTGCCGTGATGGTCGTGTATGGTTTCCGATTGGGGCTGTAGGGCGTTGGCTGCTCTCACTCTGGCCGACGTGATTAGGCCGTTCTGCGGCGAGCGCGTGCTCGAGATCGGCAGCGGCGTCGGCAACCTGAGTCGCGCGTTGTTGCCGCGTTCGCAGTACGTGGCCAGCGACGTGAACCCGCTCTATCTGCAGACGCTATCCAGTCTCGCCGCCGCCAATCCTTACCTGTCCGCGACCTATTGCGACGTCAGCGACCTGTCGTCGTTTCCCCGCACCGAGCGAGGCTTCGACACCGTGGTTTGCCTCAACGTCATCGAGCACGTCGGCGACGATCGCGCCTCTCTGCGCAACATCCGCTCGGTGCTAGGCAAGCACGGGCGCGCCATCGTGCTGGTGCCGCAGGGGATGTGGAACTACGGAACCCTTGACGAAGTGCTGGGCAATCGCCGCCGCTACACGCGCGAGAGCCTCGGCGCGCTCGCCAGCGATTGCGACATGAGGATCGAGGAGCTGATTGAGTTCAACCGCACCGGTACCATCGCCTGGTTTCTCAACGGCAAACTGCTGCGGCGCCGCAACTTCAACCTGGGACAGATCTGGATGCTGAACCTGCTGACGCCATTGATGCGATGGTAACGATCGCTTCCTGCCGGTGCCCGCGCTGAGCCTGATTGCGGTCATGACACCGGTCGAGACGGCTGACGATGCTGACGATAATTTACCTCTTTGCAAACACTTCGTCAGACCGAGAGCAAGGTATCAACTATTCGTCAATTGAGGAATCGTACCACCGCTGCTTGGCGCTGCTCTCTGGCGATCCTTGGTCGCCAAGCGCGAGCAGCGAGCGGTAAAGTTGACCTTGTGTCGGGTAAAGCGGGCTTATCGAACCTCACACCACTGCGCTACGAGGGCTACCCCGCAGTTCGCGCCATCTGACCGCCGTGGCCAAGGGTTTGTGGCTGGTCTGTTTCGATAGCCTGAGCCATCTGTCGGACGAGCTGGCTGATGCCGCGCCTGTCGCCCGGCGACCGGCGGCAGCTTCGGCGGCGGGAAGCTTTTACAGCGGTCACGATGAGGCAGTGTTCGACGCCATCCGTCCGATGGTGTTCAATGCCATTCCGGACCTCGGTACTGCGCGTAAGGATTTTCTCGACTGCGCCCTGATCGTCGAGTTCCTGGAAATGAGACCGGAGATGCGCCGCGATGAGGCGCAGTTCTGGCGTGAATTCGAGGAGGCGCGACCGCGAATCCTGGGTGCACTGCTCGATGCCACCGCCGCGGGACTTAGAAACCTGCCCAACGTCAGGCTCGATCAGCTGCCGCGGATGGCCGACTTGGCGATCTGGGTAAATGCGTGCGAGGAAAGCCTCGGAATGAAACCAGGCGAGGCCCTGGCTACCTACCAGTCCAACCGCGCCGAGGCGCACAACCTGGCGCTTGAGTTCTCGCCGCTGTACGAACCTGTGGCCAAACTGGCCCGGGAAGGCTTTAGCGGGACGGTCGCAGAGCTGCATGCACGGCTCAACTGCATGATGTGAGCGAAAGCATGCGCCGTTCGGTACGCTGGCCCAAGGCGCCCAATGCGCTGGGCAACGCGCTGCGCCGCATGGCAAGCAACCTGCGTGCCGCCGGAATCGAGATCCAGTTCAGCCGCGTTGAGCGCCTGCGGCTTGCGCGCCAGTTCGCGCAGCTAGTGGCGATACAGGACTCGCCGTCCGCCGAAGCGCACCCGCGGATGAGTGACACACTCGTCCATCCAGACCGGCGAACTTCAGTGACTCCGATGTACGCCGTGGCGCGCAACCCCCGACGCAGACAAGGGAAATGAGCACTTTCGGCGAATGACAGTTTGTGGCGATTTGTGCAGTTTCGCCCCTGATTGCGGCGCGATCAGCCAAAATCTGGCCAAAGAGAGCCTTCCGCAGGGCGTTGTACGGACACCGTACGTGCGCTAGAGTCCAAGGCCTAGCTTGAAGAAGAATGAGGCCGGGCATGGCAACCGAAGCTACTCGAAGCGATCGAATTGAACTACGCGCTACCCGCGAAGAAAAGCAGCTCATTTCCGAGGCAGCGGCTCACGAGCAACTCGACGTCACACGGTTCATCATGCGGAACGTCCTACCGGTGGCGCGCGGCGTAGTGGAGCAGTCCGAGCGCATCGTACTCTCAGAGCGTGATTCGAAGCGCGTGCTCCGATTGTTGGAAAAACCGCCGAAGCCCACAGCAGCGCTGATCGCCGCAGCCAGGCGGCTCGCAAAAGCGTGAGCGGTAGAATCGTCTGGCGTGAGGAAGCAATCAGCCGACGCCACGATCGCAAGAATTTCGATTGCGGCTCTCAGGAACTCAACGACTATCTACGCCGCTACGCGCGGCAGAATCACGAATCCGGCGGCGCCAAGACCTTTGCGGCAGTCCCACCAGACGACGCTGCGCGGATCCTTGGCTATTACACGATCAGTCCGGGTGCAATTGAATTTGCAAAGATCCCGACCGCAATAACTCGACGACTCGGCCGGTACGAAGTGCCCGTGTTCCGTCTCGCCCGGCTAGCCGTCAGCCGATCAAGTCAGGGGAGCGGACTAGGCGGCGAGCTCTTGCTCGGTGCCGGCAGGCGCGCGCTCTCGGTCGCCGCCCAGGTTGGCGGAGTAGCGATCGCAATTGACGCGAAAAGCGAGCGCGCTGCCGAGTGGTACGAGCGCTTCGGAGCAGTGCGGCTGCTCGATGATCCTCTGAAACTAGTCTTGCCTTTGAAGACGATCGCTGATGCGCTCGCTTCGGCGCGGTAGCGAAGTATTCCAGAATTGATGCGGTTGAGACGCTAGCCCAATCTCTTCGCGAAACGCGCGCCGCGCTCGACTTACTGTTGCCGGGGGCGCCGCTCTGCGGCGGACAGAGCTGCCGTACAGGAGCGGATCGGGGCGCCGGAGAGTCGACGACTCGTCTGTGACGGCGTGAATCAGATCGCGGAGTCGCCTCCCGGCCACTTTGCCGCGCAGCTCGACATTGACCAGCTTTTGCCGCTCGTGATCGGGAAGTGCCGGGAGGCGCTCGACGCCGAGGGCGTCTCGGTTCTTTTGCTGGCTGATCAACGACAATTAGATCTGCCGGCCGGCAAAAATAGTTGACGTTGAACACGGTGCGGGAAAAGCTGCAGCTTGCCCCGGGTGACGAATTGGAGCTGGAGAGCCTGGACGATCGGATCACGCTACGTCCGTTGCGCGGCACCGCGCAGCTACGAAAAAAGCGCGGCGTCTGGGTCTTCCATTGCGGCGAGCCGCTATCAGCCTCGACGGTTGAAGAAACCATCGACCAGGTCCGGCGCGAACGCGATGAGGGAAACCTCGGACAAGGCTATTGAGAGCGTTCTTTGATACCTCGGTGCTGATCCCGGTCTTCATCGAGGATCATGAGCATCACGAGCGAAGTCTAAAAGCCTTTGTCGATACCGACAAAAAGCGGGATTGCTGCGCCGCCCACAGCCTGGCCGAAGTCTACTCGACGATGACGCGGCTGCCGGGGCGACACCGCCTAAGCGGCGAGCAGGTGCTGCTCTTTCTGGAGAACATTCGGGAGCGTCTTACGCTCATCACGCTCACCGGCGACGAGTATCATGCCACGATCAAGGACGCCGCTGAGGCGGGCGTCATCGGTGGCACGATCTATGACGCCTTGATTGCGCGTTGCGCCCTGAAGGCGAAGGCCGAGGCTGTCTACACTTGGAATACGAGACACTTCCAGCGGTTCGGAGCGGAGATTGTGAAGCGGCTGAGAACCCCGTGAGACGGGCCAAAACGCCGGGAGAGGAGCAAGCTCGAGACCTGCCAGTGCGTCGCGCGTTCGACTCGGCGGCCACTGGAATTCCCGTTCAGCACGCCTTCAATCTCTTCCAGTGTCGGCTTAGAGACGAACCTGTCGATCCGGCCTCTTCGGGCGAGTGCGAGTACCTGATCGGGCACTCCGCCGAAGTTGAGGGCGGAGATGATGTAGACGTTGGTGTCAGCGACGACCCTGAGCACTCAGCGTTCCGTTCGGTACTCTTGGAGGAGCCGCTCGACGTCTGATTCCCTGATTCGCAGCTTACGTGACTGGGAGCGACCAAACTCTTGAAGTTCTCGCCAGCGACTGTCCGCCACATAGCGCCTCAAAGCCTCCCTTAGGAGTTCGCTCCTGGTCCGCCCTTCCCGGCGGGCGAGGCGCTCCGCCTCGCGCAACAGCTTCGGTGGAAGCGACAAAGATGTAACCTTGGTGGTCCGCATACTACTTGTTATTAAATCAGGTTCAATGGGAAAGAGGGAGATCGGCGGCCGGGCAACTGGTAAGCGGGACGAAACAGCACCGAACGGCCGCGCTCGATGAGCGCGTGTCCGATCACGCAGCCGGTGTGGCCCTTGCCACCCCCGGTAGGCCGAACGCCAAGGCGGTTTTGATCGCTTTTACCTGTCCCCAGGAGAAGTGCGAATCGGCAGCTGGTAAAGCACGAGATCGAGACCAGGAATATCCTCGAAGTCGCGCCGATTTCGGGTCAGAAAACGGTGAGAATGCTGTAGCGCTTGGCTCGCAAGCCAAAGATCTTGAACACGGTAGCGGTGCTGCTTGCCAGCGGCGCTGATTTGGGCCGCCAGACTGCCGAATATATCGCCAGTGACCGCGTCTACGACGACGAGCGGTTTGCGTCGAATCCGATGCAGGGCCGCGAGCCGGATACCGCCAGAGAAAGTTTCGGAGTATAAGAGAAAGCTATGGAATTTACGGCTGTTTTCCGCAAGGTACCCGAGGGTTACATCGCCTTTGTCGAGGAACTGCCAGGCGCGAACACGCAGGCCGCAACGCTCGACGAAGCACGGCAAGACCTCAAAGAGGCCGTCGCGCTCCTACTCGACGCCAACCGCACACTGGCCGAGGAATCGCTCAAGGGCCAAAAAGTGATAAGAGAGCCGCTTCTACTTCAGGAGCGATGAAGCGCCGCGACCTGCTCCGTCATCTGGAGCGTCATGGCTGCGTCCTCTTGCGCGAGGGAAGCAGTCACACAGTCTATGTGAA
>Ga0097691_1003250_pt1 | contig 10141 bp, 11 predicted proteins | sample NGESurdeep072012_8_FD_72858 | JGI IMG/M metagenome (GOLD analysis project Ga0097691, IMG submission 72858) | Arctic peat soil microbial communities from Barrow, Alaska - NGEE Surface sample 210-1 deep-072012 | ecosystem: Environmental > Terrestrial > Soil > Wetlands > Peat ...
ATCCCCACGGCGGTCTAACGAACGTTGCAGCTGACAAGCACTTTTTGGATGCGGCTTCGCCGCAATGGTGGTAGCGTGCTTGCAGCTGAACTAAGGCGTTAGGCCGACATTGCTGACGTTGCTAAGACACCTGACCACTCACCAGTAACGTGACCCATGCCTTCCATCATCCATTCGCAGGTAGCGGACATTCCGTACAACATGACAACGACCGGCTTCGACGTGCCTGGATTCCGAATTGTGGACAATCTGGGCGTGGTACGTGGTGTTGTCGTGCGGTCCCGATCAGTTTTCGGGACCGTCGGCGCCAGCTTGCAGACGCTGCTTGGTGGCAATATCTCGCTCTTTACGGAACTCGCTGAACGAACCCGCAAGCAGGCTTTCGACACGATGTTGGTCCAAGCGCATATGGCGGGGGCAGACGCAGTGATCGGCATCCGATATGACGCGAACGAGTTGATGAAAGGCGTGACGGAGGTATTGTGCTACGGGACGGCCGTTCGCGTCGAGGCGCCGGAAGGCTGAGTTAAGCGATCCTCTCACGTCATGCGACCGCTTGGGTATTCCATCAACGTCACATTGGACGGGTGCTGCGAATGGTGTCGTGTATGAGAAACGTGCCGACGGTGCCTGGTACATCCTTGATGACACCATTTACGTTCCCTGGGCCGCGGCCTAACACTCGTTGAAGCTGACGGGCGATTTAATGAAGCTCGCTACGCTCGCATCTTATTTGATTCGCCCGCAGCTTAACTGAAGGCGTTAGGTCGCTTACTCAATGAATTTCAACGGCAATAGCCGCTTCGGTCGAATACTAGCTTCGGCGTTTGTAGCAATTGTGGGTCTTCACGCTTGCGCAAGACGTCCTGAACCAACGCTCAATGCGATGTACATCACGTGGTGTGATACAACTCCGATGAGGCCTGTTGGACGGCCTGTCACAGTTCCGACCGCGCTCCCTGTCTCCGGTTTTGGCACCAGCGCGGCCTGTTCCGGCTGTTCCGGGAGCGGGTTCGAGGCGACGACTGTCCAGGCGATCGCGGACGAGTGTCGCATCGGCCTTCGCACGCCGTTTCGGTACTTCGAGTCCAGGAAGACATCCCCGTGAGGACAGTTAGACGGCTGTCTCGTCCACCTGCGCGACACACTCGAAGCGATGCCGCGCGACCTCCCGATCCACCAAGCCGCACAGAGAGCGGTTCTCAACTTCAACCAACTCGACGAGGCCGCGGTTTCTCAGCATCGACAGCGGATGGCCCTCATCCTGAGCCCACCCGCACTCCAGGCGCATTCCGCGCCGCGGTACGCGAACTGGCGACAGGTCATCGCAGAGTGCGTCGTAAGGCGACTGGGCATCAGTCCCGACGCGATGCTGCCGCGGATGGTGGGACAGGCCAGCCTGGCTCTGGCGCTGTCAGTCCGAGCACTGGCTCAAGCACGAGGATGCATCCTTGCATGACCTGTTTGGCCGGGCGATGTCCGAACTGCGCTCGTGCCAGTCGGAGCGACCTCGCCAGTGAGTGGGTTCCGCCTGGTCGCTCGCGCGCCTGCGCTGGGTCTGCGGGGGGTCGCCTCTGGTTCCGAACGTCCAAGAATTGAACACATCAGTTCCTGCAGTGGGTGCCAGTGTGGTGTACCTCACGTCTCAGGCGCGGAGTGGCCCGTGAGGTCTTCGTTCTCGACACAGAACTCAAGTCCGTTGCACCATAGGTGATGGTGACCTCGGGGTACGCGCTTAACTCTTAATGTTATGCGAGCACGCGCACCTGTTTGGGTGAAGAAGTTCGCGAACTAGAGCATCTAATTGGAGGATCGCATCCGATGGCAATTGAATTCACTCCTACGCCGGAGCAAGTAGACCTGCGTGATATGGCGCGATCGTTTGCTGAGAGGGTACTTCGACCTCTCGCGAGCGACCTCGAGAAGCTAACCGATCCCTGGGAATGTTTCCAGCGCACGAGGCCAGCCTTCGCAGAAATGGCGAAGGCTGGCTTTACCGCTGGTTTCATCCCAACAGAATATGGGGGCGCGGGTTTTGGATGTATCGAGTTTGCCTTGGCGGCCGAGGAGCTTACTCGCGTCGAGGTCGGCGTACCTACTACCTTGCTCGGTCACGGCCTGGCGCTGCAACCCGTAATTCAGTTTGGTACGCCGGAACAGAAGGAGCGGTTCTTACGACCGTTCACGGAGGATGCCACTGGCGACCGCCTTGCGTGCTTCGCTTTCACAGAGGCCAGCGGAGGCGCGAACTTCGACAGTGATGATCCAGAAGCGGGGGTGGTGACCTACGCTCAACGGGACGGTGACTACTACGTAATTAATGGTACCAAACACTTTGCGACCAATGGGAGTGGGTGGGATCGAAAAGGGGCCCATTTATATACCGTCACAGTGCGTACCGATCGGAATGCAGGCGCTAAAGAAGGCTTGAGCGTGATTGTGGTTCCGGGAGATACGCCAGGCATACGAGTCGGTAGGATCGAAGACAAGGTCGGACATCGACTTACTGTCCAGCCGGAGGTTGTATTTGAGAATGTTCGCGTTCCGGTGGCGAATCTGCTCGGGTCCGAGGGCGATGGCATACCCATCATTGTCGGAGCATTCAACTGGACGGCCGCTCTAATCGGGGCTGCGTGTGTCGGTACTGCACGAACTGCGTTCGACTATGCGCTTGAGTTTGCAAAGTCCGGGAAACGCCTTGGTAGCGTCCCTATCATCTACCATCAAGCGGTTGGCTATGCCCTGGCCGACATCAAAATGCGCATCGAAGCATGTCGATATCTGACCTGGCGTGCTTGCGCATATCTTGATTCTCATGCTGACGGCCGTGCCGAAGTCGCGAATATCGCCAAGGTCTACTGTTCCGAGCAAGCGGTCAAGTGCGTCTACGATGCTATGCAGATAGTCGGGGTTGAAAGCTACACGAAGGACCATCCACTTGAGCGGCTTCTGCGCGATGCGCTGGTGTTTCCGCTCTATGACGGTGGCAACATGGGTGTGCGGCGTCGGCAGCTCCATGGCATCCTGTGCTCCCCCGGATATGATTCGGGCCTAATCGCGGAAGATCGGGAGCTCCCATTTAGCAAGGATATGAGTGGGACACTTGGGCTGCGCCATTCGGCGCAAAACGAGATTCCGGGTCCTGCGCGCTGACTCATCCTCGATCCACCCACGAAATACTTAGGCCGCGGCGTCGCGATCTAGACAGTTTACGTCGGCGCCGCACTTGCGGTATGTCATTATCTACACGCATGCGTGCTCAGTTGGATATCGCCTCTATTCCTACGCTCTGGTTCAAGGGATCAGTTCACCGGCCTACGAGTTCAATCCCATGAATCAGCTCTGCATCGCGATTGGGTACGTAAAGACACTGGCTCCTGGGGAAGAGTACGTGATGAATTCCGGCCAGCTCACTCTCAGTGGCCAGGTGCCGCCAGGCCGATATGAACTCAGGGTCACGATGTACCACGACGGCGTCGTCGGCGAAGCTTCCGCAGGTCAGATCGATATACAGTGAGCGCTCCAAATCCGTCACTAGCGTCAAAGAGCACAGCTGCCTCACCTCTGAGCCGCGGTCTAACGAGCATTGCAGCAGACGGTCGCGGCCAAGTCATTGGGTTGTGTATCTTCGAGTAGAATCGCCCGCAGCTGAACTGGGGCGTTAGGCCGACTTCCAAAGCTTGAACCGCACTCAAGGATGGATGTCATCACGGACTTATGGTAACCGGCACAATTGCCTGGAATCTTGATTCAGCCCGATGATTCTGGACCGTCATTATCAGTCGGACACGACCGGCGAGTTTCGCTTGGAAGTGAAGGGTAATTGGCGTGTGAATCTTCCAGTCCCCCTCCAAGGGAGGGCTGGTAAGTGCCCACCACGTTGTGTCCAGACCAGCGTTGAATATGACGCCCGCAGCTGATCGACCTGCAGCATCAAGAGCTTTGATGGAGACCGCAAACGTCTCGCCTACGCGTGCGGAGACTGTATCCGGCTCGGCTACCAGCGCAACCACTTCTGGTGAGACCGCAAGCCGTATCACTGGACTTGTCATGCCCGCGGCACTGGCTGTGAGGTCTGTCTCTCCAACTGACAAGGTCGTGATGTGGCCTAGAGAATCAACTATTGCGACCGCCGGGTTACTTGAGAAATATCGGAAGCGCGTAGGCTCGATTGAGGAATCGTAAATGGTGCGCGACGGCCAGCCGCCGGAGAAGGCTTGAGCCTGCAGGCTGTCCGCCTCTCCAAGCGTTAGAAATTCGTCACTTGTATAGCTTGAATAACCGATGCCGATGAATACACCAGCCACCGTCGCCTGCGAATTTGTCAGGTCGTAAGCGTTGCAGCTAAACAGCGAAATGATGAGAAGTGCGCATGAGCCGCAAGGAAAGAGACGAGCGATTTGCATGGCTGGAGCTTAGAACACCAACGCGCACCGACCTATACGTCATGATACGTAGAATCCGAACTCCGGCGGATAAATTCTGACCTAGGACCGCAGCGCGGCCTAACGAACGTTGCAGCAGACAAGCACTTTTCGGATGCGGCTTCGCCGCGATGGTGGTAACGTGCTTGCAGCTGAACTAAGGCGTTAGGCAGATGCACATAGATCAGGGTAAATTCGGATATGGCCGCAAGCTTCGAATGGAACCCCGAAAAAGCGGCCCAGAATTACGCCGATCACGGCGTTACCTTCGAAGAGGCGTCTAGTGTCTTTGCCGACGCTCTCGGCCGCATCGTTGATGATCCTCGTCATTCGCGAGGAGAAGAAAGGTTTGTACTGATCGGGCTCTCTCGGAATTCCCGCCTTCTCGCGGTAATGTTCACTGAACGCCGAGACCGAATCCGGTTGATTAGTGCCCGTCCTGTAACCCGCGCTGAGCGCAGAAACTATGAAGAAAGCGCACGCTAAACCAAAAACAGTTCGAGAAGTCGACAACGATGATATTCTTCCCGAGTACGACTTCAGCAAAGGCCGGCGAAACAAGTACGCTGCACGCTACGCTGAAGGTACGAACGTGGTGCTTTTGGATCCGGATGTCGCGAAAGATTTTCCTGATTCAAATGCCGTCAACGAAGCCTTGCGTGCCCTAAGCGCGATCATTCGACGTCGACCGAAATCGCGACGGACCGCCTAGAGATCATTAGCAGGTGAAGGAGACGTTCAATGGCTAACCACAAACGTAAACGCGCGAAGAATCAGCGAGCCGGCTGCAAACTGTGCAAGCCGTGGAAAGCCAATGGTGTGCGAACAGAGCGGGCCGATGCAGAACAATGGGGAGATCATCGTCGTCGCCGCGGTTCAGCGCTCGATCTCTCTGAGTACCGCCGCACTGCCTAACAAACGTTGCAGCTGACAAGGGTTCTTGCACCACTTTTGTAGACACTTCCACCTAACCAGCATGGAGTGTCAACTATGCCACGATCGGGCCCACGCGCGGTGCGGAAGTACAGCGACGAGTTCAAGCTGACTGCTGTGCGACTCAGTCAGCAGCCGGGGTTGCAAGTGAAGAGCGCGGCTGCTGCGCTGACGATTCATCCCGGGAAGGTCGTAATAACCGTGGGCTAGGCGACGGTCAGCGGTACTCGTAGACATCGCCCTTTGGGTGTAAGATTTGGGCTCATGAAACCCAAAGAACTCACCATACGCGGCCTGATCCTCGGCGCGCTCATCACGACGGTCTTCACGGCGGCCAACGTCTACCTCGGCCTCAAGGTCGGCCTCACCTTCGCCTCCTCGATCCCCGCGGCGGTGATCTCGATGGCCCTCCTGAGCGCTTTCAAGGACTCGACGATCCTCGAGAACAACATCGTCCAGACCGTCGCCTCCGCGGCCGGCACGCTCTCGGCGATCATCTTCGTTTTGCCCGGCCTCGTAATCGTCGGCTGGTGGACGGGATTTCCCTTCTGGCAATCGTTTTTCATCTGCCTGAGCGGTGGTGTGCTTGGCGTGGTGTTCACGATCCCGCTCCGACGCGCGCTGGTGACGAACTCCGATCTGCCCTACCCGGAAGGCGTCGCGGCGGCCGAGGTGTTGAAGGTCGGATCGGGCACACGCGGCGAGACGAAGGACGACACGGGCGAAGCGAAAGAAGGGCTCGTCGCTGTCATCCTCGGCTCCGTCGCCTCGGCCGGACTGGCCATCGTGACGTCGACACGCATCGCCGCCGGTGGACTCGCGGGCTTTGTTCGACTCGGGGCGACGGCGTCGACCGGCTACGACTTCGCTTGGTCGCTTGCCCTACTCGGTGCGGGGCAGCTCGTAGGGCTATCGGTTGGGATGGCGATTCTGGTCGGTCAGGTGATCTCGTGGGTGATCGCCGTACCGATCCTGACGTCGATGCAGCCCGACACGGTCGGTGCGACGCTGGCCGCGCACACGATCGCGATCTGGCGCACGCAGGTGCGGTTCATCGGCGCCGGCACGATCGCCGTCGCCGCGGTCTATACCCTGGTAAGACTGGCGAAGCCGGTGGTCGGTGGGCTGGTGAGCACGCTTGCCGCCTCTCGCGTCGCGGCCACCGCGGACGATCGTGACCGCGATCTCTCGCCCCAATGGATTCTCGCGCTGACGGCCGTGTGTCTGGTGATCACCGCGTGGCTGGCGTTCACCTTCGCGAAATCGACGGTGCTCGCCCCCAGTGCGCTCAAGCTGACGTTGATCGCCGTTCCGTTCGTGCTGATCATCGGCTTCGTGATCGCGGGTGTGTGCGGGTACATGGCGGGGCTCATCGGCGCGTCGAACAGCCCGATCTCGGGCGTCGGCATTCTGTCGATCGTGGTCTGCGCGTCGTTGGTCACGCTCGCGGTAGTGCCGACGGTGGACACGCGTCCGGCGCTGGTGGCATTCGCGCTCTTCGTCACGGCGATCGTCTTTGCGTGCGCGACGATCTCGAACGACAACTTGCAGGATCTGAAAACCGGCCAGCTCGTAGGCGCCTCACCGATGCGTCAGCAGATCGCGCTCATCGTGGGGGTGGCCGCCGGCGCGGCGGTGATCCCGTTCGTGCTCAACCTGCTCGCCAAGGCGTACGGCTTCGCGGGGGCTCCGAACATCGGCGTGGTCGCGGCAAATCCGCTGCCCGCGCCACAGGCGACGCTCATCTCCGCGCTCGCTCAGGGCGTGATCGGTGGCCACCTCGAATGGAACATGCTCGGCATCGGCGCGCTCGTTGGTGTCGGTCTCGTTCTGCTCGACACCGCGCTCGGCGCGATGAAGAAGCTACGGATACCACCGCTCGCCGTAGGCATCGGGATTTATCTGCCGATGTCGGCGACGTTCGCAGTGATCATCGGCGCGGTGATTTCTCACTGGTATGATCGACGCAGCCGCTCGATGCCGAACCCTGACCGCGCGCAGAGATTGGGAACGCTCGTGGCGTCGGGATTGATTGTCGGCGAGAGCATCTGGGGAGTGATCAACGCTGGCCTTATTGTCGGCTTTTCGAAGGAAGCGCCGATCGCGCTCGTGGCGGAGAGCTTTGCGCTCGCGCCGTGGCTTGGGGTGCTCGGCTTCGTGGGGGCGATTGTGTGGTTGTATGGGTGGATGCTCAGGCGGTCGGCAGTGGTGGGGTCCCGCCTCCCCGATCGTCTTTAGTAGCTCGACGTCCCAGTTTCAGACCTACCCTTCCACCCCGGTCGGCGAAATGGCACCAAAGAAAACGAAAAGGCCCGCATCGCTGATTGCCGGGCACCTCAGCGGAACCAAGCGTGCGCTCCTAGAGGGCGAAAGTGCTAGCCCCCGCTGACCCCGAGGCCCGATCCAACGCATGACGGCCAAAATTATACGCAAATCGAAAATCACGATTAGGCCCCGCAAGACGAGTCGTCTTGTCGCAACCAAACCCGGGTGCGCGCCGTTAAAGGCAGCGTACGCACAGGCCGAAGCCCTCAAGCCGAAAAGCTGGAGGGAAATTCAGGATATTTTCCTCCGTGGAATGGAGGGCTTCGACAAGAATATTTCGACGGGCGTGGCGGATATGGGAGATCTCCAGAACGGAAAGGGAGACTTCTTTAACGATCTCCTCGCTCTAGTTTTGGAGAACTGTGCTGGCGTGCAGCTATACAGCCGGGGCGGAGTACCCGGGCTGATCTTTCCGAAACACAACCTGGATGTGACGTTCCCGAGCACCGGTGCAATCGAGTTCATTCTCGAAGCCAAAGCTGTCGGCACGCCTAAACATCCCGGAAGTCCGAAACAGGATGCCATTGGGAGGGCCGGATCGGCTGACCTAGACAAGCGAGTAAAGGAGATCGGCTTCAAGACGATCGACCTAAAAGCAGAGTATGCTCGCATCCTCACTGCGACGGGGGAGAGTCCAACCACCATTTCGGGTGACCTCAGTACATGGCTACACTCGGTCAAACCCAGATCGTACGTTTTCGTCGCAGCGCGTGTGATAAGTGACAACGACCGAGACCGGGTTATTCGGTTCGCCGACGTCGCGAATCAGGTGAGTGATGCGGTAGGCATTTTTTGCTTTCGACCAGTTTCGGACGATAAGCCAACGAAGTACCGAGCCGAGACTGTATCGCCGCACGTTGCAATCGAGCGGGTACTTTTTCGCGCCTGTCAGGAGCTCACAGCAGCGAAAAATGTACGCGTTTAGCCCCGCGAGCCCTAGCCTGACCAGCAAGAGCTGCTGAACTCCTGCTGGGAAAAATGAGAGTGACGGCAGCGACTAACTCAAGAATAGCTTAGCAGAAATAGACACACGCCGGCGTGTTTCTACTCTGTTTTATAGCCGCTTTCCGCTAACTTCTAAACACCGCAAGCAATCCTAAAGCTCCGCGAAGGAATCTGATGAAAGGCTTCGTGCCGACGCCGCCGCTTTTGGTGGATACCATGATCGACAAACTATTTCGTGACCGGCCGCCGACCGGCCGGGACAGCTTGCTTGATCCCGGCTGCGGGACTGGCGCATTCATTCAGGGTGTCCTTCGATGGTGCGATCGAAACTCAACGGAAGTACCGCGCATCGTCGGTGTTGAGTCGGATCCGACTCACCTGACACAGGCAAAATGTGCGGTTGGCCATATACGTCAAGTAGAACTGCGTCTCGCGGATTTTCTCGAGCCCTCACCTGAGCGCTACGACTTCATCGTCGGTAATCCGCCCTACGTTTCAATTACTGGACTCACCGTCGAGGAACGTACACGCTACAGAGAACACTACTTCACGGCCCGCGGCAGATTTGACCTTTACCTTCTTTTTTTCGAGCAGGCACTAAGACTTCTCAAATCCGATGGGCGGCTGGTCTTCGTCACTCCCGAAAAATTCCTGTACGTGCAGACTGCCGACGTACTGCGGCGTCAACTCGCAACGGTTGCTGTAGAGGAAATCGATCTCATCGAGGAGTCTGCGTTTGGCGATCTAGTTACCTACCCCACTATTACCACTATCGCAGGCAAGCGCGGGACTGGCAAAACACACATCCGCCTCCGCGACGGAACAACTAGAACTATTCAGCTAGGAAATGCCGGATTGTCCTGGTTGCCGCAGATGCGTGGTGGCAACCACGCTGAGTTTGGACCAACCCTGAGTGATGCGTGCCTCCGAATCAGCTGCGGCGTCGCTACGGGCGCCGACAGCGTTTATGTAGTCGATGATGCTACGCTGCCGGAACCGCTTCAAGTCTTTGCGTTCCCTACGATATCCGGGCGGCGGATTACACCCGGCAAGATCATTCAAACCAAGCAATCCATGCTGATTCCATACGCGCCAACAGGCGCTCTACTGTCGGAATCGGCTCTTGGACCGCTAGGGGACTATTTACGTGTCCCGCTACGCCGCGAACGGTTGCTGCAGCGAACTTGTGTCTCGCGGAAGCCATGGTACGCCTTCCATGAGAACCCACCCCTTAACGACATTCTTCGACCCAAAATACTTTGCAAGGATATCGGCCACCGCCCATGGTTCGTGGTAGACGAGAGCGGTAAAATTGTCCCGCGACACTCAGTTTATTACCTGGTGCCAAGAGATGGCTCTCGAATCCACGAGCTCTGTGAGTACTTGAATTCCGGCGAAGCATCGGAATGGCTCATGACCCATTGTCAGCGAGCGGCGAACGGTTTCGTGCGTCTGCAGAGCCACGTTCTCAAAAGGCTGCCTCTCCCTGAGAAATTTCTCTACCAGCATAGCTT
>Ga0097691_1003252_pt1 | contig 10136 bp, 7 predicted proteins | sample NGESurdeep072012_8_FD_72858 | JGI IMG/M metagenome (GOLD analysis project Ga0097691, IMG submission 72858) | Arctic peat soil microbial communities from Barrow, Alaska - NGEE Surface sample 210-1 deep-072012 | ecosystem: Environmental > Terrestrial > Soil > Wetlands > Peat ...
GCAAGTTGATCGGCGATCATTTACGAAGCTGGGGTTTTGGGGTCACCCTCGCCGAAACCGGTTCCGACGCTTGGCGAATCCTGGAGCAACCGGATGCTCCCAAACTCGTGCTGCTCGATTGGGTGCTGCCCGACCTCGATGGCATTGAGCTGTGCAAGCGCATCCGCCAAGCCGGAGCGTCCGGTCCTTACGTCTACGTCATCCTGCTGACCAGCAAAGAGGGCCGCCAGAACATGCTCGAGGCCATGGAGGCTGGGGCGGACGATTTTCTGGTCAAGCCGGTGGATGAGCTGGAAATGAAGGCCCGCCTGCTGGTGGGTAAGCGGATTCTCGACTTACAGGAGGAACTGGTTTCCGCCCGCGAGTCCATGCGTCACGCCGCCACCCACGATTCGCTCACCGGATTGCTGAACCGCGGAGAAATCCTTTGCATGTTCCAGCGGGAATTGGAGCGAGCGCGCCGGGAACGCAGCCCGGTGGGAGCAATCCTTTGCGACATCGACCATTTCAAGAACGTCAACGACACGCTCGGCCATCTTTTTGGCGACGAGGCGCTCCGGGAAATCGGCCGGCGGCTGCGGTCGCAACTTCGCGTCTACGACGGTGTTGGCCGATATGGCGGAGAAGAATTTCTTATGGTTCTGCCCAACTGCGATTTGTCCAACGCTCTGCTGCGCGCGAATGAGCTGCGCGAAATCATTGCCAGTACACCCGTGTTTTGTTCCGGCCTGGAGAGACCCATCACCATGAGTATGGGAGTCACCGTCTCCGATTGCGATGGAAAAAACGAAGTGGAAGTGTTGTTGAATCAGGCTGACGGCGCCCTTTATAAGGCCAAGGAGAACGGCCGGAACCGGATCGAGCACTTCACCTCTGCCGCCAAAAAGACGGCGACTGCGCGCGCGCGCAAAAGCTAGAGAATCAGCACTCAACCGGCCAGATTAAGTACCGTGAAAGTGGTAGCCTTTTTTGGAGGATGTGAGTTTTGCCCAGCGGCCGAACTGGCCGCCAGCCACTGCCCACTTGTTTCCCGACCTTCCAACCCGCATCAAGCGGTGCGCGCGCGACGCCGGATTCGATCTCTGCGGCATCGCGCCGGTCCGCGATTTCGGCGAGTTGCACGTCTTTCCCATCTGGATCGCGGATGGGAAGCACGGCGAAATGAAGTACATGGAAGCGCGCGATGAGACCGGGGAACTCAAGCGCGCGTCGCTGGCCCGAGTCGCTCCCTGGGCGCGCAGCGTGGTCGTGTGCGCCATCAACTACAACACCGCGCATCCGTACTCGACTCAGGTGCAGATGCAGACGCAGATGGAAGATGCGAGCCGAGGCTGGATTTCGCGCTACGCATGGGCCCGGGAGGATTACCACGGCGCCGTCCTACGCCGCCTGCAGCAGATAGAAGATGAGTTGCGCGGACTACTCGACGCAACCGGCAACTCGCTCCAACTTCGTTCCTATGTGGACACCGGCCCGCTCATCGAGCGCGTGTATGCCAAATACGCTGGCGTCGGATGGATCGGCAAGAACACTTGCATCATCAACCAGCAGCTTGGATCGTGGCTGTTTCTGGGCGTAATCCTTACCTCGCTTGAGCTCACGGCCGACCTTCCTGCGCCGGATCGTTGCGGGACTTGCACGCGCTGCATCACAGCCTGTCCAACGCAGGCGATTGTAGCGCCCGGCACACTGGATGCGCGGCTGTGCATTTCGTATCTGACCATCGAGAAGCGCGGCGAGATTCCAGACAAGCTGCGCTCGGGCATGGGACGGCACGTCTTCGGATGCGACATCTGCCAGGACGTTTGCCCGTGGAACCGCAAGGCGCCGGCGACTTCTGCGCCGGAGTTCGAGGCGCAGGAAGGCTTGGTCAATCCTGCGCTCGACTGGCTAGCCGAAATGCAGCAGGAAGAGTTCCGGGTTGTGTTTCGCGGATCGCCAGTCCGGCGCGCGAAGCTTTCCGGCCTGCGGCGGAATGCGGTGATTGCGATGGGAAACAGCGGCGACAAGAAATTTGTGCCGACGCTAACCAAACTCTGCGAGGATTCGGACCCGGTGGTCGCGGAACACGCGCGCTGGGCGGTGGCGACGCTCGGTCGAGAATCATAAATAGTAGCCAGCGGCCAGTACCCAGGAAGAACGGCTCTTGACGGACAGGGACGCCCGTCACTGCACGAGCAATTTGTCCGTTTACAATTGTCGTTTCATTTCAGCGGAGGACAGCCACCAATGTTCCAGAAAGATCTGCTTCAGGGCAAGCGCATTCTTATTACCGGCGGCGGCACCGGTTTGGGCAAGGCCACAACGCAACGGTTTCTGGAGCTGGGCGCGGAAGTTTATATCTGCGGGCGGCGGCAGGAAGTTCTTGCGGCGACCGAGCAGGAGTTACGCGAGCGCTCGGGCGGCAAGATCCACTCCCGTCCCTGCGACGTGCGCGACGCAGCGGCGGTCGAAGAGATGATCGGGATCATCTGGGCCGAAGGTCCGCTCGATGTGCTCATGAACAACGCGGCAGGAAATTTTCTGGCGCGCACCGAAGAACTTTCGTTGGGAGCGTTTCAGTCGGTGATTGGCATTGTCCTGATGGGCACCCTGCACACGACGATGGCTTGCGGGCGGCGGTGGCTGGCGGCGGGGCGCGGAGGCGTGGTGCTGAACGTGACCACCACTTACACGACGACGGGCTCGGCGTATGTGGTGCCATCGGCGGTGGCGAAGGCAGGCGTGCAGACGCTGACGCGAAGCCTGGCAGTCGAGTGGGGCGATCGCGGGATTCGGATGAACGCCATCGCGCCTGGGCCGATTCCGACCGAGGGCGCGTTCTCGCGTCTGCTGCCGCGTCCGGAACTGGAGGTGGCGGCGAAAAAACGAAATCCTCTGGGACGGTTCGGGACGATGGAGGAGTTTGCCAACCTAGCCGCATTCTTGATTAGCGATGGCGCAGGGTATGTAAATGGAGAAGTCGTGACCATGGATGGTGGGGAGTGGCTGCAAGGGGCGGGAGAGTTCACTGCGCTGGGACGGGAACTGACGGAGAAGGAGTGGGAAATGATGAAACCGAAGAAGAGCGCGCCGAAAGCGTGAGGATGAATATGCCGGACGCTTGCAGGACGGAGTCAAATACGCCGCAAAAACGAAAGCGCCCGAACTCGGCTAGAGTCACCGGGCGCTCGTCGAACAGCCCTCCCCCGAAGTCTGCTCACAACCACCTTACGTTCTGCTCGCCGCGGGGGGAATGGCACGAACGGGCGACTCCTGTGGAAAACAAAAAAACCATCAGGGCTCAAGCGAAACGACACCCAGGTGACGGGAGGGCCGCTGGGCGATAGTTGTCCGGGCTGGGTATCGAGAGCCGGTGCGCTGGATTTTCGCTGCAACTCGTTGACAATCTGGTAGGCCCGGCAGGAATCGAACCTGCAACCCTCGGATTAGAAATCCGATGCTCTATCCGCTTGAGCTACGGGCCCTCAGTGGTTTGCCTTTGCAATCAATGACATAGAGTTTACAGCCGTATGTCACCGTACCCCTTCGATGCAGGCAGTCCCGGGAATTTTCCCGTGAGTGATGACCGTGCCCCCTCTCCTTGTTGCACGGCGGCTTCGCGCCCGCCTGGATCGTTCGTGCAAGAACTGGCCCAATACCTGGCCAGCCACTGCGCGGACGTAAACGAGGAGTTTGCGCAATCTGCTCTTTTCCCCAGTGTGCCGATCACCAGTCACAAATCGGTTCATCGCGTGGTCAGATTATACCTTCTTCATCGGTAGGTTCAGGACGATAAGCGAGTTCCACTACCACTGTGACCTCGCTGGGCATGAGCCGTCGCGCTACGTCGAGGACGACGCGGGACGCGTTACGCTACCAATCCAGCGACGATTCGCTCGTGTCCTTTCGGCAAGCCTGCGCGACTCGGGTGGGGCGAGCTTGCTAAGGTCAGTCTTTCGTCCAGTGGGCGGAAGGAGGACTGACGATGGCGACCGACCCAGCTGATATTCCCCTGGTGATGTTCCATCAGGCTGTTGAACAGCGGTTCGTCCGGAGTGCGCCGCACCGGCTGGAACTCGATGGGCTGGATCTGACCACGCCGCCGGCAACAGAAACACATATTCCGATTCCTCACGCCGCGGTCGTGGAAACCCTGGTCGAGACCTTGAGTCACCGCCAGATTGCCGTCGTCGGCGAGGAGTTCGCCGTGTCGAAGGATGATATGGAGATGTTTGGTGTCCTCGACTTGGAGACAAGCTTCGAGGGATGCCGCTTCGCGATCGGGATCAGAAACGCGAACAACAAGCGATTCCGATTGGCATGCACGGTCGGGCTGCGAGTGTTCGTGTGTCACAATCTCGCGTTTCGGGGAGATTACAGCCCCGTCCTAGCGAAACACTCGAAGCACTTCTCGCTGGAAGACGCGTTGTCGATCGGCGTGGATCGGATGCAGCGCAACTTTGAGCCAATGCGGCGGCAGGTGGAGAGTTGGCGAGCTCAACAGCTGTCAGCAGAGGCGGCAAAACTGACGATCTACCGCGCGTTCATCGAAGGCGATCTGGAGGTCCCGAGGCACCTGGCGCGGAGGGTACACGAACTCTACTTCAATCCACAGCACGAGGAGTTCCAGCCCCGAACCATGTGGAGCCTGTCGAACGCATTCACCTCGGCGTTCAAGGAACTCGATCCGATCCCGCAATTCCGGGCGACGGCGAAACTGGGAGGCTTTCTTGAAGCCGTCACCCCGGCGGTGTGACGTCAGCGGTTCTTCCCCTGCCCGGCGAGTTACTGCTCTACGCTTTGGATTTCGCGGGCCAGTTGTGTCGACGCGGCGCTGGCTGGGTCGGCTTGCTGTGCCTTCTTCAGCGAATCCAGCACGGAATGAAAATCGTTCACGTGAGCGTAGAGTGAGGCTAGCGCCCTGTACGGCAGAGCCAAGCTGTAGTCCGGCGCATCAACGTTCAACGTGAGCGCTTTGCGCAAGGTTGGGTCGCCAGCGGAAGGCATCTTAAGGGCCGCTGACGATACCGCATCGGACCTGATCGTCACATTGGGGCACGCGGGGCGGGAGCCCTTGCGCGATTAGCCAGCCATTTCGGATCGGTTGCACACAAGATTGTGTGCCGGGCCGTTTGCCCGGTGCTCACAGTGCGACCACTGGCTGAGAGAGACAAGGAGCAATGAGAGTGTTCCTCGCAGTCGTCCTCGTTGTTTGGACCGGGATGCACATTTACGTTTTCTGGCGGGCGTCATCGGTGCCCATTGTCGCTTGTCACCTTCCCCGAGGTCTTCTCTGGGGTGTGGCAGGCATCCTATGGATGAGCTACATCGGTGCGCGAATTTTGGACCACCAGGGTACCACGGCCATAGCCCGAGCCCTCGAAGTTCTCGGCGCGAACTGGATAGGAGTCCTTTTCCTACTGCTCGTCTCTTTGTTGGTCGTCGACATCGTCACCGTATTCGGTCACTTGTTGCCGCGTTTTGCGCCCTCGCTGCGAGGGTGGGCGCTTGTCGCCGGTGGCGTCCTCTGCGTAATTGCCTTAGTACAAGGTCTGCGAGCGCCGGTTGTGCAGAGCTACGAAGTGCAACTCGCCGGCTTGCCAGCCGAAAGCGACGGTACCGTGCTGGTTCTTGCCTCGGATTTTCATCTCGGGACGCTGCTCGGCAAGGATTGGCTCGCAGCCCGCATCGACCAGATTCAGGATCTACGACCCGACATCATAGTTTTGGGCGGTGACATCATCGAGGGTGACGATCCGTCAGAGAGCGAACTGTTGCCTTCATTCCGGCGGCTTTCTGCGCCGTTCGGAGTCTGGGGCGTCACTGGCAATCACGAGTTCCATGCCGGAATTGAAGGTAGTGCAAATCTGCTTGAAGAAACTGGGATTCACGTGCTGCACGACCGCTGGGCGGAGGTTCGGCCAGGTCTGATTCTGGCGGGCGTTGATGACCTCACAAGTCGGCGCCGCCACGGCGAAACCGGGAACTTCGTTGAACGGGCGCTGGCAGGCCGGCCAGTGGGTGCCGCGACCGTACTTGTTTCTCACACACCCTGGCAAGCGGAGGTAGCAGCGAAATCGGCAGTTGGGCTGATGCTATCGAGTCACACTCACGAAGGGCAGATTTGGCCCTTCGGCTATGTGGTCCGTCTTACCCATCCCTTCCTGTCCGGAGAATATGAACTGAACCGGATGACGATCATTGTCTGCCGCGGGACGGGCACTTGGGGACCTCGCATGCGTTTGTGGCAGCGAGGGGAGATCGTGCGCATCACTTTGCGGAGCCCCCAAGCTGGGCAAAAATAGGCAATCCTTCCGATCAATTCTTCGCGAGAAGTCTTGCGCCGTGCAGAAAAAAAAGAGTGGTGCCTGAAAATGTTAGTTGCGGTTGATGTACAAAAAGAGACCACATCTAAAACGAAAAACGTGTCTGGAATTCAATGGTCCGATTGGCGGATGCGCTGCCGTGGCCGAAGCCGTGGATCGAAGTAGATTGTCCAAACAGGGGCGAGCTAAGGTAGCCAACAGGCGCGTCTAGATTGATGCGGTTGAGCAGATTACGCGCGGCAATTGAAAAAGTAACCGTGTATCTCCGGTCGCTTGAAGAAGTTTCCGGACCGTGATGGCCGCCATGTCCTCCACCGGGACCGTGGCCGCCTGGGGGTCCACCCATACCTTGACCTTGCCCGGAGGAATCTCCGGATTCCGAGGCGCCGAGCCGCCCACCAAAGCCGAACGACTTAGACACGCGAAGATTCACGGCGAACATACCGGAGCTGTTGCCGAGATTGCGAGGAATGATGGCCTGTCCGGCCTGGGGGCGCGTGTCAAAGTTTCCCCAGCGGGTACTAACGACGCTCGGGCGGCTGAGGTCCGTGGCCCACGCGGGCCGGTCGTTGAAGAGAGAATCGCCGTTAAGGTCCTCGCCGGTGATGATGTTAAACGGCGCCCCGGAGTGCATCACGATAAACGGGTTCAACGAAAACCCAAACGGAATAGTGATCGAGCCTCCGATGAATCCTCGATGACGAACATCGAATCCGGCTCGGCCGTACTCTGTTGCCAAATCATACGGATTGCCAGGGAAACTACCGGCACCGTCGGTGTCGCTCTGCGCGTTGCTCCACGTGTAGTAACCGAACAACGTATAGCGCTTGTTGATGCGTGCGTTGACATTGGCGATGAACTGATTCTGGCGGAAGCGGCCGGCTGATTCGTATGCGTAGATGTTGCCGCCGGGAAGTGGCCGCACACCACTCCCGGGGATCAGCGGATCGTAGGTTCCAGGAAGAGGAGCATTGATGTTGAGCGATCGTAGTGTGTGCGCGCCGCGCGAGTTAGTGTAGGTGACACTAAGGGCCACGTTCTTCGCCAACTGCCGTTCCACACTCAAAGCCACCTGCTGCGTGTAGGGGGCCCGCAACCCATTGCCAAGAACCCTTATGGCTTGTTGCTGGGCGAAGCCTGACAAATCGCCGAGGGCCGGAATGGCTGGATAGAAATCAGGGTTGGGTATGAGGAACTCCTGTTGATGTACACCGTCGAGACGCCTGGCGTCGAGCACAAGACTTTCACGCACGCGGTCGTAAAAAACGCCGAAACCGGCACGCAGTACGGCGATCGGCTGTTGTCTATTCGTGCTGCCCGGAGCCCATGCAACGCCGAGTCGAGGCGCCCAACTACGCCAGTCGTTGATGTTGGTTTGATTCTCAAATCGGAGCCCGCCACTGAGAGTTAAGTCATTACGCACTCGCCAGTCGTCCTGAACGAATAGGCCAAGGTCGATCTGTGTGAGTTCCGCAACGGGGTTGCCCACCATGAGGGTAAACTGGCTGGGGCCTCCGCCGAGCGCTCGGATCTGATCTGGGGGTAAGCCGGCGAGCAGTCCGGTTTCGGTGATGCGGTAAGCGTCTAATGACGTGAAGGTGAAGACGCCATTGTAGTTCTGCATGGATCGATTGCTCTCGTTGATGGCCCGCAACCTTCCGCCCAGTTTGACAGTGTGACGAGCCCGCGAGAGCGACAGGAGGTCGTGAAACTCGTATCGATTCTCCGTTAACCCCGACAGCCCGATCGAAGACCCGCCCCCGGTGAACGCCCCGAGGACCTCCACTGCGGGATCGGAGTTTAGTCCTTGGTTCACGTCGTGGCTGCGCCTGTACTGAAATCGGGCCTCGTGAACTGCACGGGGATTCAGAATCGCGGTTTCGGTGATCTGCACGACCTGCTCTGTTTCGTCGCCGCTATACGCTCTCGACGGCAGAGAAAACGTATCCAGGCCTGCATTCGTTTCCGTGTTCTTCTCCCATTCGTAGCGCCCAACGAGCGTGTGGTTCGTGCTCAGTTGGTAGTCAAGGCGGCCGCTCACCTCGGTGTTTGTCGTGGGATTCAGCACAGATTCGCGGTATGGCGCCTGGTTGAGGTTCGAATCAAGCACCAGGGCATTGATCACGGCCGTTTGCCCGATGTCGCGCCGCTCTACCTGTAAAGTGAACGAAGCCTTCTCACTCAAAGGGCCGCTGAACGTTCCCTCGAACATGCGGCGCTGGTAATCTGGCTTATCGGTTGAGAACGGATTCCGCGAATTGAAGATGGAATCGCCGAAGTTGAATCGCGCCTCGCCGCGGAAAGCGTCGCTGCCGGGCTTTGTCAGGATCTCGACGCGGCCGAAGCCGATCCGGTCATATTCGGCCGAGAAGGGATTCTGGTTAACGCGAATTTCGCGAATCGTCGATTTTGGCGGAACCTTGCCGCCAGAAAATCCATCCACATAGATTTCACCACCGTCCGGCCCCGCTGACGGCCCTGCCAATGCCTGCAAATCCTGCGCCAGATCGTCAGGGTCGTCCGATAATGTTTCAAGCGCCGAACCACTGAGCGTCATCGCACTCGCGTTGTTGGCGGGCTCGGTGTCCACCGCCGACGCGGTCGAGACCGTGACCTGTTGCTGCACGACCGCTACTGAAACCTGAACGTTGTGGGCAAGCGTCCGCCCGGCAATCACACGGACGGTGCTTGATCTCGGCGTCTCGAATCCTTCAGTAATTACCTCGACTCGATACTCTCCGGGCGAAAGTTCCTGGAGAACATATCGGCCCTGCGCGTCAGATACGGCGGTCACGGTGACCCCGTCAGAGCCGGTCGCCGTAATCTGCGCTTTCGGGATAACCGCACCAGTCGGATCGGAGATTACCCCCGTGATCGTCCCCGCACGTTCCTGAGCAACTGCCGTAATAGTCCCGAACAGGCAACAACATGAAGCAATGACGATCCCCATAATGACGCTGTGCACTTCACGCAATCGCATCTGGAGCTCCCTTCTCGCACTCTCGATTCATCCGTTCGCTCCCGCGTGCCAAGATCCGAACCGGTGGGCGACGTGTTCGATATGTTCAGGAAGCCTTAGTCGCTAAGAACAATATTGAGAAGCGAACTGTGAACCTGCAATGCATCACCGGCGTGATAATCAACAAACCCCAATTTCCTAAACCTGTTCATGAAAAAGCTGACCCGCGAGCGAGTTGTACCCACCATCTCAGCTAGAGTTTCCTGACTGACTGTGGGAATCGCAGCTTGGGGCTTACCTTCCTCGCCGAAATGAGCCAGCGATAACAATTTCCGAGCCAGTCTTTTCTCACTGGAATTGAAAAGCTGGTCAACCAAATCCTCTTCGTATCGGATGTTCCGTGTCAGCAAATATGCCACGAACAAAGCGGAAAACGTTTGTTCCCGGTGAAGCACTTCCATCATGGACTTCTTGTCGATTCGCATCACCGAGCAATCGGTCATTGCGGTCGCAGAACACAAGCGGAGAGGCTGCCCAGTAAGGCAACCCTCTCCGAAGAAATCGCCCTCGTTCAGAACGCCGATGGTGGCTTCCTTCCCGCTCTTCGAAACGACGATGAGTTTTACCTTTCCTTTCTGAATATAAAAAATGGCATCGGACGATTCGCCCTGCACAAAGATCGTCTGCTTGTTGGAAAATTCCGCGATCCTCCTACCTTCGCCGATGGTCGAAAGGAATTTCTTGGGATCGAATTGGCTGAGTTTCTTGGCCGGTACCATGAGTGTCATGATGGTCCCCCCTCCACAGCTGCGCTAGGGCTCGGGCCGCGTCCGATAGTGCGCGCTTCTCCGCAGCGGCCAAAATCTTTC